>Ga0114972_10001618_pt1 | contig 16857 bp, 15 predicted proteins | sample M_140807_EF_Meta_FD_87354 | JGI IMG/M metagenome (GOLD analysis project Ga0114972, IMG submission 87354) | Freshwater microbial communities from Lake Montjoie, Canada to study carbon cycling - M_140807_EF_MetaG | ecosystem: Environmental > Aquatic > Freshwater > Lake | place: Lake Montjoie... | reverse complement strand
GCTATTTCGGTTGTTAAATATGTTTCTGCTGCTGTAGTAGTTGTTAAATATGTTTCTGCTGCTGTTTCGGTTGTTAAATATGTTTCTGCTGCTGTTTCGGTTGTTAAATATGTTTCTGCTGCTGTTTCGGTTGTTAAATATCCAGCTATAGTTGATGTTCCGGTTGCATTTATAGATTGACAATTAATTATAGGACATGTTAAAGCAGGTGTTACTGTTACAGTGTTCTTATTACTTATAATTGTCTCATTTGTATTAGCGCCTATATTCAAAGTCCCTTCATAATTATCCAAATAATTGATAAAATTAAGACTCGTATCTACTGATAATATTTGCTTACCATTTTGAGTAGTAACATTGAGACCATTACCTAGTCCAAAATTTAATTGATATAAAAGTGTATATTGCAAGGGGTCGCTTCCAACAATTGCAGGATCACTCACTTGCACCAAAGCTGTAGTTCCATAGTTAGTTCCATACTGAATAAATTTAAAGTTTCCTACCGCACTTGTACCATTAGACATAGAACCAGAAGCTGGTCTTGACCAATCACCAGATAAATTCACAATCCATAGACCATTATTAATATTATTTGTTCTTGTATTATTAGTACTGCCTTGATTAATGACTAAAACATAATCACCATTAGTAATAGTAACACCATCCGTATATGTAGAAGCAGGTGTTGGATTTCCAGATGGTATTCCTCCATCATTTATAGATGCAGTTGTAGCACAAATACATGAATAAGAAGCTTTTAATCCAGCTGCTATACCATCTACATATTCCTTTGAAACTACACTTAAATTATTATATAATAAAGGGTCACATGACGTTTGAAATTGAGCAGTTCCTGGTATCATGATATTTGAACTTGCGTCACCCATCATAATTTGATTAGATGCAAAAATCTTAGCCCCATAACCAAGAGCAATAGAATATTCCCATGTATTTGATGAAGAATCAAAGCCTGTATTTGCGCCTAAGAATGTATTAAAATTTCCAGTCGTTATATCTAAAGCTGCGTATGTTCCTATACCTGTATTGTAATCACCTTTATTCGAATATAATGCTTGTGCACCTATTGCTGTATTTCTATTTCCTACGGATTGATTTTCATCTATACCTTCTAATGCACTTGATCCTACTGCTGTATTTCGTGATCCTTCAGTATTGTTACATAAAGAACCAGCTCCAACACTTGTATTATTGCTACCTATTGTGTTATAATAGAGAGAATTTGAACCAATTGCAGTATTATTACTTCCATCTAAATTACTGTATGCAGAATAAGCACCGAATGCTGAATTATTAATACCTGTATTGTTATTTAAACCTCCTGTTCCATAACTGGTGTTATTAATTGACATTATATAATATTTATATTTTATATTTTTTGTTTCAGTAAAATACTTAAATTTAAATTCATTTGTTAATTTAAATAACTAATGAATTTCACTTATAAAAATCCAAATATATATGATAAAAAATATGCTATTTTAAAAAAGCTAGAAATTGAACAAAAAGTTAAAAAAAGTAATGAAAAATCTATTATAAATTCACTTGCAAAAAAAGCATTCATTAAAATCCAAGATGTAGAGACAAATATGATAGAAACTAAAGCGGTAAATAATGATACTATTGTAACTAATAGCACAGATTTTAGTATTGATATTGATACTAATATTGCTAAAAAATTTGAAATGGTAGAAAATATAGCAGAAGATGTTTCTTATAATAATGATACTATTGTAACTAATAGCACAGATTTTAGTATTGATATTGATACTAATATTGCTAAAAAATTTGAAATGGTAGAAAATATAGCAGAAGAGGTTTCTTATAATAATGATGAAGACCTTATTATTCCTGACTATGAAAAAGACTTGTATGATATAAAAAATATTAATGCAACAAGTATACACATTCAAGATGTAGAGACAACTATGATTGAAACAATACCAATTCGGCCTCCTGAAAATGAAAAGGATCTCTACAATATTACAAATGTAAATGAAAATATTTCTAATAAACTTACAATAGATTTTGTAGATGCTAATAACAATCCTTCATTATATGAAGATGAAGAAATTGAGAGCTATAATGTGGAACATATTAGATCAAAAGGTATCAAAATAATTCATAATGTATATCAGTCAAAATATAGCAAAGGTGCAGTTCATGGGACAGGTTTGGGTGACTTTATACGCGGTTCTTATTTTTTGCTGGAATTTTGTAAAAAATATAATTTTGAACCAAAGATTATGTTCAATAATTGTATTTCCAAATTTTTATTACCTGTCAAACATGATTTAAATATTCAACATATACAATCTTTATTAGAAAATATATACATGTTTCATAATAATAATTTTAAAGCATATAAATTTTTAGAAGATCAAACTATTTTATATCCAAGATTGGATTTGGTGCATATTATGGCTGATTTTGTAAAATATATGACTTTTGCAACTGTTTATAAAGGAAATGCTTTTATTTATTGTATACCTTATCCAATAGAAGAAGTTTCTGAAAAATCAAAAGCATATATGAGAAAAATTTTGGAACCAGTTAATGAAATTAAATACAATGTCCAACATTGTTTAAAACAGGTTGGTTTAAATTTTAAAGAGTATTCAGTTTTTCATATTCGTTCTGGTGATGATTATTTAAAAAAAGATAATAAAATATTTTATCAAAAATATTTGGATAAAATAAAAAAAAATATACAATATTATATTTGCAACAATAAAGCTAATAATTATTTAATAATAGCAGATAATAATGAAATTAAGATATTATTGAAGACAGAATTTCCAGAGTTTAAAATAATATTAAAAGAAATTACACACTTTGGTGAAGGTATTGATTTGGAAGAAGAAAAAGTTAAAAATACATTAATTGATTTTTATTTATTGTCTTTTGCAAATAAAATTATATCCTTGTCCACTTATAAACATGGTAGTGGGTTTAGTTATTGGTGTGCAAAAACATTTGACGTGCCCTATATAGCAAAATATATAGAATAAAAAAGGCAGTTTATTGCCATTTTTAATTTTTATTTTTTTATCAATTAAATATTACACCTTTGCACATTCTTCCTTGATTGTTGTATTAAACTTTTATCTCTTTACATACATTTGTGGAAGGAATATTATTTGTACATTCTATTTTTTTTATGTGATGATTTTTAGGTCTTCTGTCTTCTTGTTTAGGTCTTCTGTCTTCTTGTTTAGGTCTTCTGTCTTCTTGTTTAGGTCTTCTGTCTTCTTGTTTAGGTCTTCTGTCTTCTTGTGTATCAAATTGAATGCGAACAGGACCTTTTTTTGCCAAAGGTTTTGCCGAATATTTGATAGTTGGCTCTCTATATGCTGAAATTTTCCAAAACCAAGGGTCATCATAAATAATTTTAATTTCTTTACCATTAAGCAAACGTTTGCGAGACTGAACCGCGTTATCACTGTTATTCCAACGCTTCCAATGTATAAAAACACGATTAAATTTGTCTCCTTTTTCTGTTGTTTTTTTGATAATGTCAACACGCTCAATTTCACCCATGTCCAATGTTTCAAACACATTGCGAATTCGACGCTCATCTATATTAGGAAACACTCGAGGAATACATAGACTTGGAACATTCGAAGGAAGAGTAGTCAAATCAATTTCATTCATCATTTCAATAATTATCTTTTAATCACTAATGCATTTTATTTTATTTTTAAAAAGCATTTCATTTTTTTTAAGGGAAGCCAGGTTCCCTTAAAAAAAATGAATGTAATTATAATATAAAAATTACATTATAATTAAATAATGTCACAAGAAGTAGATTTAAAGTTATTAAATCTTACTATTCCTGAATCTACTAAGTTGTATTCACTAGACCAACAAAAAGAAATGTTTCAATATTTAAGTGAAATGGACACCAATGAGAGAAATGCTTATGAAATTGCTGTTAAACATTTAGAAACATCCTTTAATATTTATAGAAGCAATGGTTTTATTGAATGGAAAAAAAATAAAAAATGAAAGCTTATTTCTTTCTTAGTCTGATTGATTTTCTATGTTTTCGTCTTCTTTTATGTCGCGTGCCACCACCAGCAGCAGGAGAAGCAGTAACATTTATTGATGTTTCAATATTTGGCACTTTTGGTATTTCAACATTTGGCACTTTTGGTATTTCAATATTAGGTACATCAATTGTTGGTGGCTTAAGACCTGCAAAAATTTGTTGAACTTCTTGCACACCTTCTTTATTTTCTTTTATAATATCTATTGCTGATTCAGTAGCAGTTTTTAATAATATTGCAGTTGGATTTACACTCATAAACCAAGATATAATTTTTTTCTTAAAATCACCTTTAAAAAATTTATATGTACCGACTGTCCAAATATATATTGGCTCTACACCATTTGTCCAAGTAGTATAATAAACCGGACCAAAACTACTATCTTCTTTAAAGGTCCACTTGTTTCCGTCTGCATCTTCGACAACCATACCAGGTTTTAAGTCTCCTTCTCCTTCTTCTTTACCTTCTCCTTCTCCTTCTTCTTTACCTTCTCCTTCTTCTTTACCTTCTGAACCAGTACCGCCTTTAAAAATATTTTTTTTATTTCTTCTTCTATTTTTCATAGTTTTTCGTTTTCTTATATGTTTTTTTTTATATTTTATTATAGTTTTCATTACCTACTTATATTATAACCAGTTTTTATTTTTCATTTATTCGACAGATTTTTGCATTTTCTTAAAATCAGAAAAAGATAATCCATATTTTTTATCAACCACTTTTCTTTCTACCTTTTTCAAGAAACTGAAATTAGCCAACTTTCCTTCATAAGTATAACGGTTTGCTTGTTCTTTCAATAAAATTTTCTCTTTTTCCTTATCTTTTGTTATAGAAATACTATTTTTTGGAGGAACACCCATATTTACTCTCCCTGTTGATCCTTCTTTATTATAACTTTTAAATTTAGCAAATACACTTTTCTTTTCTAGTATCACTATTTTTTGTTCCTCCTTTTGCTTTCTTTCTTCTTGATCTTTTTTCCATCTTTCTTCAGCTAGATTTAGTTCTTCTTCCATATCTACATATAATTGACGACAATCAAACATTTTAACGTATTTTCTACCAACTACTTCTAAATATCTGTAAGGAATTGTACTGTCACTATAAAATTTAAACGAATTGCGTTTATTATCATAAATCATTAACACATTACCTTGTGGTGTAGTTTCCATTATAAAACAATTTTCAAGTTTTTCTATGCGCTTATTAATAACAAAACTTCTAGCTAAAATACTAGCTTCTTCTTTATCTTTTTCAATATCTGTAGTTTCTTTTATTTTATTTATTTCACAAATTAAACTATATCGTTCCTCTAATAAACTATTCATTTTTTCTTCTTTTGTTAATTCATTATCATCATCTTCTATAATTTCATCTTTTGATAATAATATTTTATACTGAAATTCAATTTTGGTTATTTTATTGTTAATTTCTTCTATGCTATTTTGACGAGTTTCTTGTATTTGAATAAAAAAATGTATTATCTTTTCTTCTAACAATTGTTTCTCGGTTTCATTGAAGATATACTCTTTTTCCATTTTTCGGATATCTGTTAAAAATTTGTCTTCATATTTAATGGTATTTGTATCATCTTTTTTTTCTATATTATTAATAATTATATCTTTAAAATCTTCAAACACGGTATTATTAAAATAACTTTCTAATTTTTTAAACAATTGAACACCAATATTAAAACTTATATTTAAAATATCATATCTGTAATAAAGAAAAAAAGCAAATAAAGTATAAAAAATGTTTTCTTGAATCATATTTATATATTTTCTTTAAATAACTTTAAATTGTTTATTTGTTGGTTTCATTTTTCTGGTTTTATTTCATTTTTCTATTTATTACTTTCTAATTTATCGAAACAATTGTCTTACTTCATTCGTCAAATCTGGTAACTTAATGAGTTCATAGTTCTTTTCTTCTGCGTCTGGATGCAACCTCACAAGATACAAATCTGTTACTTTCTTATCATATTTATCTTCCAAAATTACCTTGTATGTGTTTAACTGCATTGCATAGTGCCAGAAATTCGAATCAGGTAAATGACAGATTTGTGGCGACAAAGCAAACTTGTTCCAATTATTGACGCGCGTAATATTTTTCGATCTTTTCCAGTCATAAATGGACAATGTGCCGTCAGGGTTCTCGTAAATCATGTCTACTGATCCAGAAATCTTCACATCCTCATGATAAATCGTCCATTCTGTTCTGTAAGGTTTCAACTCTGGAAAATCTTTGACGAAATTCATGAAATATTGCCATTCTTTCACTTTTATTTCTTGATTATTTTTATGCTCGCACATATATAAATTATACAGCTCCGCATGTGTGTAGCCGCGTGGCAACAATTTTTCATTCATAAAGCATTCTATTTCAAAATGCATGTCGGTTCCTGCGCTAGAAACACTACTGCCATTAGCAGTCCATTGTGATTTGATTTGTTCTTGTGTCATATTCCAATACTTGTGACCTTCTTTCCAGCCCTTACTTTTCATCATGGAAGTAATAATCGCATCTGCATTAAATTTAGGAAAGTGTGTATGGTTCCAAGTGGTTACAGATGTATACACGACGTCTGGCTCGAAATCAATGACATATTTGTGTCCTTCTTCAAAGAACTGGATATGTTGGTCTCTTTCATGTACATTAACTATTTCTAAAACAGGTTGAAACGTAGGCTTCATAATAAATAAGAATATACAATCTATTTATTATTCAAAACACTATCAATTTTTTTAAGAAGAAAAATTTTTGTCTTTTTATAAACAAGCGTTTTATAGTTAGCGTTTTATAGTTAGATTTTTATATAATTATATTTTATAAATGAGTTTTACAATAACAGGAGGTGAATATAATACTGGTGGAACTGATCAATTTCCAACCATTGAAGGCTATTCTGGTGTTATATATATTACTAGTGGTTCTGGCAACATACAATTAAATGGTATTACAATAAAAGATATATTTTTAGTTGGAGGTGGAGCTGGTGGTACTAATGGTAGTGTTCGTAAACCAGGAAATGGAGGAGGTTATTATTATCCAGAAATTGTAAATCTATCTGAAACATCTTATGATTTTTCGGTTGGAGAAGGTGGTGCATCTCAAACAAATGGTAACAATACAATATTTGATAATATTACCGCATTAGGAGGAGTAGGACTTGCAAATTCTGCGTATTCAGGATATGTTTCTGTAAATAACTTGTATTATGGCGGAAGTGGTGGTTTTGGTGGTACTTCCGGCAACAATGGTGAAAATGCTCATGTTGGTGGTGGTGGAGGTGGTGGAGGTAGTGGTAGTACTAATGGTGGTACTGGCGGTGGAATAAGTTCAAATTTATATGGAGGATCTGGAGGTAGTCGAGATCAAAATGGTTATGGTACTCAAGGTGGAAGTTCTTATTATGGTGGTGGTGGAGGTGGTGGTGGCGGTTTTAATTACGCTATATATACTAGTTTAGGGGGAGGATATGGAGGTAGCGGTAATGATAGTGGTAATGGTGGTAGTGGTGGTAGTGGTGGTATTTATGGTGGTGCTGGTGGCGGTGGTGGTGGTGGTGGTGGTGGTAAAAATACAGGTGGTGGTGGTGGTGGCGGTGGTGATGGAGGTTATGATGGTATCGGTGGTGGTGGTGGTTCTGGTATAATTATACTTTTATATGACATTGCACCACCACTAGACCCTACTGGATATATAGTAAATAATGATAATTATACTGCTAATACAGATCTGAAAGATATATTTAAACAAGGAAATAGTGGTATAACAACAAATTATAAATTACAAAACGGCGATGATTTAGGAACAGTTTTTGCAGCATATGCTAGTGGCACAAAAGCATCATCTGTTAGTTATTCGGTAAATAGTCAAGATCTAAGTGAGATTTTTGCACCTATTTCATATGGTTTAGAATATTCTCTTACAGGAACATATACTGATGCACCTGGAACTATAAACAATGTACAATATGATCATATTATTACATTTACAGGAAATGGGACATTTAATGTGACAACGTTGCCTTCTAATATTATTGTAAATTATTTTATGGTAGGTCCTGGCGGTAGTGGTGGATATGGACAATATGCATTTAATTGGACTTATACGACGGGTTCAGGAGGAGGAGGTGGAGGAGGAGGAGAGGTTAAACAAGGACTTATTAATGTTACTACAAATACAAATTACCAAATACTTCTTACACCAAATACTACAATATCAGATGGTAATTTAAATATACAGGCATATGCTGGAGAAAATGGTTATTCTACATCAATTGGAGGAACTAGTGGAAGTGGATATGCTCCTGGAGCAGTGAACACTCCACCTGCAACTCAAACATTATATTATAGGAATGGTGGAGGAGGAGGAGGTGATACTAGTGATGGTAATAATGAATATGGTGGTTCAGGATTCACCTTTAATGGTTTAACTTATGGTGTTGGTGGAATGGGAGGCAATTATTCTTCTATAGCTGGCGTAAGTGGTGGTAACAATACTGGTAATGGTGGTGGTGGTGGTAGTGGTAGCGGTTCAAGTAGTAGTAGTAGTACTGCTTATGATGGTAGTACTTCAAATTCTCCTGAAAATGATCCAAATGCTCCAGGAGGTGCAGGAGGTTCTGGAATTGTCATTCTGTATTTTAATGATCCATAAAAAGTCGCTCAATCAACCCACGACGCCCTCCAATTTAGGCAAAAAACCCGGCACAAATTGGCCAACAAAATTTGACACAATATTATGTGTCAAATTTTATACAACAATTAAAAAATATTTTTATTCTAGATATTTTTATTTTTGGCTTTACTTTTTTTAAAAGTAGATTGTATAAATGGGGTACAATATTGAAGTCTCGTTTAATGTTCTTAAGACTGGTAATATACAAGAGAGCGTGTCTTCTTACGCTGCAGAATGCGGTTGCATTAACTTTTACGAAGATTATGAGTTTGAAAACAAGGTTCAATTTCAACGAAGACACTGCATTATGACAACAAAATTTTTACCAGAAAATATAGAGAATTTGCTGAAATTTTTGAAATATGTTAAAAGAACGCAAGGTCTATATTTAGAAACAATTTTTGACGACGACTCCAATATTATCTTGTATGCCTCACAGTATTATCTTACGCAACAAATGAACAAGATTGCAGCAAAAGAATTTATCATTGAAAAGCGTAAAAGAAGTTATTCAGAAGATGAAACATTAATTCTTAATACTATAAAAAAATAAGTTTTTATCGTCTAGAAGATTTAGATCTGCGACGTCTAGATGACGATGATTTAGTCTTAGGACGTTTAAACACACGATGTGTTCTATGTGTTTTTAAAGTTAAATTGCGTTTTTTTGGTGTAAAAGTGTATCTATCATGTGGCGTCTGATCTAGAGTAATAGGAACTATAAATTCTTCATTTTGATCTGGACTAGAGAGATAACTATTAGGCGATGATGATTGAAGCAATTCCATCAATGAAGAAGTGTCGTCACTTGATAAAGATTTATCTGATAATAAAGATGGTTCTGATAATAAAGATGGATCTGATAATAAAGATGGATCTGATAAATATGAAGGAGATCTAGGAACAAGTTGTGGAGTAGGTAATTCAATTCTATATCGTTTTGGTTGATGTCTAAATAATGCTTTTTTTTTAAAATCCTGTCTTAGTCTTCTATCAAGAGGCATTTGTATAGTATTAATATTCAACATATTAGCTAAATCAGCATTATCTAAAGTGTAATGATACATCTTTCGATTACCATCTAAATTTAAATTTAACATTACGTTTGCTTGGTTACCATCATAATCCGCATTCCAACCAATTTCTTCAACATGAGCATTACAATTATTGCCTATTAGTGTTTGTGTTGATCCAGTATTTTTAATATAAGTATTAAGCATATTTATATTAAAAATATATTATTTTTTAAGCTATTTTGAATTATATGTAAAAAATATAGTAAAAAAATATGATTTAAATATAAATATGAATATTCATTTTTCAGAATTAGATAATACTGATGGACAACAAAATTTTGATAACGATGGACAACAAAATTTTGATAGTAGTAATGCACAATTAAATACTCCTGAAAAATATTGGGATAATTACCAACAACAGCCTAGTACTAAAAAAAAGAAGGTCTCATTTAATGACATATTATCTAACATGAACTTGGTTGTTAATCAAAAAGGTGTTTTACAATTTATTCAACCTATGCAAAATGAGGAAGAATATTTAGCGCAAATGGATCAACAATCACCATATCAACAATCACCATATCAACAATCACCATATCAACAACCTTATCAAGAATATGTCGCACAACAAAAACAACAACAAGAACAAATAGATCCTGCGCTTAAAAATAGCTTTCTTTACAATAAGTATTTCAAAGATTATAAAGATACATCCACATATCAACCAGAGATACGAGTACCAAAAACGATGGAAGAATACAGACAAATGCTAATAGAAGACAAAATAAAATATATACAACAAAAAAAAAGAATTGAAGAAATCAAATCAACTAAATTAATGTTTACAGCAAATTTAATTAATCAAAGTAATAATATTCAACCTACTAGAAATAATTTAAGAAGTATGAATTTTCATTAAACTGACTGAAAAGAAAAAAACAATATATTTTATAAAATATATTGTTTAAAAATTTTATATTTAATTATCATCTTCTTTTCTTTCTTTAAAGTAATTAAAGACATCTTCTTTAAATTCGGAAGAAAATATTTTTGTAGGAACTATTATTCCTTGATTATCATAAGTTATATGTTTTATAGGGGAATATTTATATTTCATTAAAATTTTCCATCTTTCGGTATATTGACGATTTTGTTTTGAACCATGAAAATAATGTCTTATAACTCCAGGAACATACCCTAAACGCAACTTACTTGCCTTTTTCTGATATTCTAACATACTATTATTATAATCATCATCATAATTAATATTATTAATGTATTCACATTTATTAATTAAAGATAAAGCCATTATATTATCTCCTGAACCTATTATACCTTTATCATATAAACCATCAACTTTTTCATAAGCTTTTCTTGTTATTGCCCATGCATATCCTGGATGCCAATAATCTATTCCTTTTTTTTTATATTTTTTTTTTTTATTAAAACTATATCCAAAACTATTAAAAATATTTATATTTGTATTTTCATTATTCATATCTATACAATGACTAAATAACTGGACTATATCTTTAGATCCATTTAATATTTTTAATGTGTCTAATGCCCAAGAATTATTTTCAAATTCAATATCTGCATCAACCCAAGCAAATGCTTTGTAATTTGAAGGTAATAAATTTTTAACTGCTAAATTAACCATATTTTCTTTATGCCATAGTGGAGTATCTGTTTTTAACTGTAAATGATTTTTATTATTTTTATTAGTAACAATAAATTTTTGATTATTATATATCATTTCAACAATAAATAAATTTACATATTCTTCTTCCTCTTGTATTCTTCTAACAAACTCATTTAATAATTTATAACGCTTAGCATATAAACAAGGATTAGATATTACAATAATTACATTTAATTTTTCTTCAATTTGATCATTATTATTTATTGCTAATTTAATGTCATTTAATTTATAATCAATACAATCTATTTCTATTCCGTTAATTACTGTCATTATATATATTAATATTTATATATATGTATTTAATATTTATTTTTATATATATTTAATATTTATTTTTATATATATTTAATATTTATTTTATATGTAATATTTTTATTTTATTTATTCAAAATTATTAAATTTCACTCTATTTTCCTCAGTTTGAACACAAATTTTGCTTATTTTTGCACGACATAATGGACATTTTTTCTGTCTACACATAACATTTTTTACACATCCACTGCAAAATGTGTGATCACAGCTTATTCTGCATATGTCCGTCTTCACTCTATCTTCCATGCAAACGCAGCAATCCTTTTCTTCTTCTGATATTTCCATATCCGCAACAACTACAACTTCTGCTGAGTGATCAACAAAAGGGATAGATGGCTCTAAATCATTATAAATATAATTCAAATTCACCATACCATAATTATCATCATTCATAAAATAACTTATAATAGTCTGACGATTTTCAAGATCATATGTAGGATAATTGTTTATAATTATATCATCATTTAATATGTGACCTATTCTGTCAATAAACCAATTAACAGGTTCTTCAATTTGCATAACTTGTTCAGCAGGCATAATTAATATATTTATTCATTTATTAATATTTTTATATTTCTATTCAATTTTTTTTAAGTTATCTAATATATATCTAACTAACTTAAAGACATTTATCTACAAATACTTCTTTTGCAATTCGTTTGATAATTTTTTCTTCTTTTTCATACTCATTGTTGCCTTTGCCACCCATAGATTCAATAATAATTTTGTTAAATTGGTCGGAATATTTGGAAGAACATTTTTTCCAATCTGGATGTAGTTGCTGAAATTCTGAAATAAGATTTATATTTTTATTAGCAACTTTTCTAACCATTTTATGTAACTTTACTTTTTGGTCATCATCTTTTTCCCATTTATCTTCATCTTTGATATACATTGTTTCTCTCTTTTTATCAGTGCAATGAATAGGTCTTTCTGTTATATCTAATGCATTCAAGTTCTTAATAATGATATTAGAAATACCTTCTATATAACCGACATCTCCTACTCTTTCCAAATCACTCAGTTGTAATTGGAGAGAATTAACAAAATCAGTAATATTCATTGCATTTTTACAAGTTTCGTTTAAAAAGAATTGCAAATTGAAGGACTTGTTATGTGAATTTGTTGTATTTGTATTTGTTGTATTTGTATTATTATGGCTGTTATTTGTTGTTCCATTTTTACATAATTCTACAATAGATTCTTGTATCCCATTTTGTCCTTTTACTAGTTCTGTAATAAGTTTGATAAGTTCAGGCGTAAATTCCGGAGATAGAATTTGTTTAATAGGATCTTCATTTGTTTCTTGTAAAAGTTCACATTTTTTCTTGTGTCTCCATAAACCAGAGTTATCTTTATATGTTTTTTGACATATTTGACAAACATATTGGTTGCAAGTTTTTGCAGGTTTTGCAGGTTTTGGATTGCTAACCATTGATTTTTGATGTTTTGCTGTCAATAAATGTTCTGTATAACTACTTTTTCTCTGCGTACTGTATTGACAAAAATTGCAATAAAAATTATTGCATGTTTTTGCAGGATTTGGATTGCTAAACATTGCTATATATTGACAAAATAAAATGTTTTTAAGTATTTATAAAAAAAAATATGGTAACAAAATGAAAATTATTTTTTTGGTACCCAGACCATAAAATTCAATTATGGTCACAGAAGTAGGTTTTTGGGCAAAGTATTTTCCGATTCTCAAAAATGGACAAAAATAAATGTCCAAAATCGAAAAGACAAAAAAACTTTCCCCAAAAATTTTCAGAAAATTGTATAAATTGTTTAACCTACTTAAAGAAATTAAGAAAAACAAAATTTTAGTATTATATATATTTAAAACAACTTAAAAACATTAACTATATTATAGTGTTAGGCTACAGCAGCTCAAAATAATATGACATAAACCTAACCGCACAGAAACCGGCCTTAGCTCAGTTGGTAGAGCATTTGACTGTAAAATATTATCATGTATTTTGATAATATGGTTATCAAAGGGTCGCTGGTTCGATTCCAGCAGGTCGGATATTTTTAATATGTATTTTACAATACATATTAAAATTATTAAATTAAATCAACTTTGTATTTTTTATTTTTTTTCTTCTCTATCTTCACATATTACATCAAAATCCATCAAAGAATTAGATGAGTCAGACCTTCGACTATGTTTATCATCATTAATAAAATCATCCATATTTAGTGTTATATTATCCTGATTTCCTCCTAATGTAACAATATTTCCTATTTGTTTTTTAAAATTAAAAACACTCTCACTTTCTGGTTTAACATCTTCTATTTTTATTTCTTTTAAAACTTCTTTTATTTCTTTATAAATATCACCTTTTTCAATTTTATCATATAAATTGTCTACAACTGCTTTATTATTTTTAAAGAATTTTAACAACTTTTTTTTATCTTCTTCCTTCTTTTTTTCTAATTCTTCTATTCTTTTCTCGTTTTGTTCATTTAATTCTAAATCATATTTATCTTGTCTGCCATAAGGATCCATAACATCCTCAATAAATAAACTTAATTTTTTGGGATCATTTATTTGCTGCTTAATTATACAATTAAAACACACCCAACGACTTATCTTGTAAGTAATTGTTTTCATTATTTCAGCATTTTCCATTTCTTGTATAAACATTTCATCAATAATAGAAAAAGCTGATTTGAGAACTAATAGATTGTTAATATGACGCTCTTTTTCTTTTATATTTATTTTAATTTCATATGCCAAATTGTTTATTACATGTTGTTTCTTTTCTTTATTCTTTTTTGATTTTAAAACACCTATTAAATAATTTTTGTAATTTACAACTTCTTTTAGTGTATTAATCTTTCGTTTTCTTATATCTTCTATCTTTTTTATAATTAAAAACACATTTGTATTGTAAATAATCGGATACATTATCCTAATATCTTTCGGAATAATAAATTGATTGGTCTCTTTAATTTCATTTATCTTCTTTTCAATATCCACCAATTTTTCTTGAATAACTGTTTTTCCTGTATGAAACAATAATGTAGTCCCTGATAAAAATTCCACAGATGTTTGCAACTTATCATACTGATGTGCAGATATTTTATGTGCTTCTGAAGCAGCATCTAATTTCAAATAATTTACAACTGCCAGCAAAAATGCAATAACACCATTGACACTTGCAATAAAATACGCACCCCAATGATAGTCTTTTATAATGGCTGATAATACTGTTGCTGCAGTAGAGAGAAAAATTGAAGGCATCATTAATGTATTCAATCTTGCTTCACAATGAGCCTTCGATTCCATATAAATCAACTTTTGTCCGCGCAAATAAGTTGCTAAAATGTCTAACGCACTAGAATAATACTCATTTTCTGGAAAATAGTCATCATTTATTTCTTTTTCTGTTTGTTTATACGTTAACTTTTTATAAGTAATCACGTTTTTTTTGATAAAATTACCAGAAGTATCTACTACTATATTATTACCAGAACTATCACAAATAATATTACTAGATGCGTCCAATTGTGTTTCACTTTCTACTTCATCATCGTCGGTATAATTTGTAAAGTTTCCTCTTAAAGAAGACGTGTTCATATTATAAAGAGGTCTACATGTACTTAATTGATTTTGCAGTTTTAATTCAGATAATTTACTTTTGTTATTATTATTTAATTTAGAAGAAGCCATATATAAATGTCAAAATAAATTAAAATAAATTAAAATAATATAATTTTATTTATTTATTTATAAATTATATAATGTTTAATATTAAAAAAATAATTAGTCAACAAAATTTATCATTTTTTATTTCTTTATTTTTCTTTCTTTTAATAGTATTGTTTGCATTAAACTATACAAGTTCTTTATTTGAAAATTTTTCTGGATCTAATGTTGCACCTGCTTTTGAAGTTCCAACATTAAAAAAATGGACTTTTCCTGATTCAAAAAATACTTGGTATAAAGTTAAAAAAAGCTCACTTTATAATTTTTCAGATTTAGGTTTTACAACACCAAATTATAAAATGTCTTACTCATTTTTATATACTTGTTTACAAGGTGCTGGATATTGGAGAAATATTTTTCGTTTTAGTAATAAAACCGATGGAACGGATGGAGACCCAGAAGGTAGAAATCCTGGTTTATGGGTTCACCCTGATAACACAAACAGACTTCATTTCCGGTTTGCTTCAGATTCTGGTGTTAATGATGGGTTTGATACCATTGTATTACCAATGGGAACACCATTATTAATTACTTTTGTAATTGATGGAAATACTGTCAATTTCTATTTGAACAATATTTTAGCATATACTGGTAATTTTAGTAATATAAAACCAAGAAATTCTGATGCAACTTTTTATATTAATGATACAGACAATGATGGAAACCTTTATATTAAAAATTTAACATTTTATGATGGTGTATTGGCACAAACAGATGTAAATAATATATATGATAAATTAGAAGAAGGTAAACAAGGACCACAAGGACCACAAGGACCAGCAGGACCAGCAGGACCAGTAGGACCAGTAGGACCAGTAGGACCACAAGGAAAAATTGGACCTCAAGGTGAAGTTAGACTAATAGGATTTATAGGTCAACAAGGCTATCCAGGAATACCTGAATATCAACAAGGATACTATAACCAACCTCAACAAGGATACCCAGTAATACCTAGATATCAACAAGGATACTATAACCAACCTCAACAAGGATACTATAACCAACCTCAACAAAGCGGATATCAACCAAATCAATCTGGATACTTACTACAACATCCAACTTATACTCCTCAAAAATCAAGCTATTTTAATCAAAAACAACGAATAGCATATAATCCTAGCTCATATTAGATATTTATGCGTTCTATTCAAGTAGATCAGAACGTTCAGGTCTAGGAGGAGAGCAATCTGGCGTAGTAGGCTCATGTATTTTCACTTGACAAGGTCTTCTAACTGGACTTCTAGGTGTATCTCTTTTGTCGTATCTTTGGAAGTTACGAATTCTTAACTTCTCTTCATCTGAATCAAATAGAACCCGAGGTGAGGTTTTATGTGGTCTATAAATTTTTTGCACAGGCTCTCT
>Ga0114972_10001616_pt1 | contig 16866 bp, 17 predicted proteins | sample M_140807_EF_Meta_FD_87354 | JGI IMG/M metagenome (GOLD analysis project Ga0114972, IMG submission 87354) | Freshwater microbial communities from Lake Montjoie, Canada to study carbon cycling - M_140807_EF_MetaG | ecosystem: Environmental > Aquatic > Freshwater > Lake | place: Lake Montjoie... | reverse complement strand
GTTTTGCCATGCTTTGTAGCAAGATATCCACCATTATTGGTTGGTAACTTTTGTTTAATGATATCCGCTTGTAATGTTACACCTAAATGATTGGCTTGTCCGGTTAAATCCGCTGAAGTGTGATAATCAATACCATCTACCTTAAATCCATTGTTTCTTGTATAGCACCACAATACAGTAGCCGTTCCTAATTCATGCGCCATTTCAAAAGCTGTTGCTACTTCTTGTAATTGTCTGGTACTGTTGTCGCTTCCCCAATAAATCGTTGCGCCTACTGAAGTTGCGCCCATGTTCCATGCAGATTTTATTTGTCCAAACATGATTTGATCAAATTTATTGGGCATGCTTAAAAATTCATTGTGGTTTATCTTAACCATCATTGGAATTTTATGAGCATATTTTCTGCTTACAACTCCAAGAACACCAAATGTTGAAGCAACCCCATTGCATCCACCTTCAATGGCTAATTTTACAATATTTTCAGGATCGAAATATGCAGGATTTGGTGCGAAAGATGCGCCAGCGCTATGTTCTATACCTTGGTCAACGGGTAAGATGGAAACGTATCCAGTGCCACCCAAACGCCCATGATTCAATAAGCATTGAAGACTATTTAATGTTTGGTTGCTTCTATTGCTATTTATCCAAACATCATCAATATGTGTAGGAGATGGAAGGTGAATTTGTTCTTTAGGAATCGTAGTACAAACGTGATTTAAAAGATGATCTGCGTCTTTTCCTAATAATTCAATAATGTTTGTTGCCATAATATTTATTTTTTGCAAAAATAAGTAATCGAAATGTTTTTTTAAAACATAGTTTGATTTTTAGATTTTTAAACGGAGTTGATTAAAATAGTTGGCGGCTTGTAATAATCGAGGTCCATACCAGCTAAACATTTCCCCATTGACTAAAATTATTTTCGAATCAGGTAATGCTGATTTTAATTCGTCCAAATGTTTGTTTGAGAAAGGGTAGGGCTCACTGGATAAAAAGATGTATTCAGGATTAATGTCTTGCAACAATTCAACAGATACTTCTGGATATCTTAATGTATTATCGAAAAAATTTTTATATCCAGCTTGCAAGAGCATATTATTAATAAAAGTGTCTCCGCCTATAGTCATGTATGGATCTTTCCAAATTAAATAAACAACATTTTTTAAAATATTTAAAGGATGTTGATTTTGCTCAAATTCTTTTTTGATCGATTGGATTAACGAGTTTGCTTTGGTTTCTTTTTTTGTGATTGCTCCTACATCATAAATCATTTGAAGCGAATCGTTGAAATTATTTACATCCGTTACCCAAACATTAAAATCTAGTGCAAGTTTTTCGACTTGCTCTTTTACATTTTCTTCCTTATTGGCAATGATTAAATCGGGCTCAAGGGCCATAATCTTATCAATATCTATATTTTTTGTGCCACCAATTTTAATTTTTTCTCGATGCCATGATGATGGATGAACACAAAATTTTGTAATGCCAATGGTTTCTAATTCCAGTTCAAGAAAATGAAGGAGTTCTGTTTGCGAAGGAACCAATGAGATTATTCGTGTTGGTTTCTTATTGAGTTCGGTTGTACTTTTTAGTATCATTTAATTCTATTGAATGCAGAATAAAATATGGAATTAATGAAAGAAAACTTTGACCGTTTGGTAAAAAAGTCGGTTACTAAGGTATTGATTTTCTCCATAACCTTGCAGTCCAAATAAGCCTGCTGCATTTCCTTTATTAACGGCTATTTCGAGATAACCAGCGGAATTAAAAAAAGCTAGTTTCTCGCCTTCATTTACATCAGAATATGTAGTACTTATTTTTTCAATGATTTCATCTCGCTTAAAAACAATAGAGAAATTTCTACCTTTTCGGTTTGTTTCAAAATCTATTTTACTGATATTAATGATTACGTTTTCAAAATTATCAATGAAAATAATTTGACCTTCTATCCAATCATCGGCAGAAGTTGGTTTCAATGGATGCTTGGATTTTATTTCGATTTTTGAATTTCCTATATCTTCTATCGTTTTCCCATTCGATAATTCAAATGATGCTTTTGCAAAAAGGTTTGTAAATGAAAGTGTACTTTTTTGAGATAACTGATCTAATTCTAAAGCCACGTATTTTTGAGGTTCTTCTTCAAGTATCATTGTAATCAACCCATTGTCTGCACAGCCAATAAAATGTCCTTTGTGTTCAACAAGAATAAAAAGGTTTGATTTTTCATCAAATAGGTTCACTAAAATCAAATGGAAAGTTCCTGGGGGAAAATTGTTGATGGTATTTCTACAAATGTAAGCCGCTTGTGGATAGTTGAATGGCGGAATAGTATGCGTAATGTCTACAATATTTAAGTCTGGCTGATACCGAAGCATTTGACCTTTTATGGCGCCGGTTAGGAAATCTTTTTCGCCAATATCAGTTATTAAAGTAAGTATGGGCATTTGCTAAGTTGAACAATAAAAATATAAATTTATAATCATTTTTTTGTTTTGAGTAAGTATATCTTTTAATAAATAGTTTAAATATCAAAATTAAAATGTCAAAATCTATAACTCTTTTTTTTAATTTTTATTTTTTACTTTAATAATTGGGTTACTTACTTAATCAGCCTCCCGTCCTTATAGAAAAATTTACGAATCAACGAATCTGCCCATTTGGGAAAAAGTTTGTTTATAAAAATCGTCTGCTTTCCTTGGAAAGATAGAATAACGGTTCTTTTCTTTTTTTCTATTGCAGTTAATATATGGTTGGCACATTCTGTGGCCGTCATTAATGAAGATTCATCAAGTGGGCTTTCTCCTTGGGCTTCTGCTTTTTCATTTAAAGCAACGTTTCTTATGTTGCTTTGTGTAAAGCCCGGACATACCCATAGTACGTTGACGTTTTTATTACTAAGTTCGGTTCGGATGGATTCGAGCCAGCCATTTAGAGCAAATTTGCTAGCAGAATAACCACTTCTTCCTGGAAGTCCGCGATAGCCTGCAATTGAAGAGATGCCTACGATAGAACCTTGGTTTTCAATAATAGAATCAAGTGCTAGTTTTGTACAATAAACAGTACCCATGAAATTGATGTCCATTACTTTTTTTATGACCTCTACATCACAATCAACCAATTCGGTGCGCATGGATATGCCTGCATTATTTATTAAAATGTCAATTTTTCCAAAATATGCTAACGTTTTTTGGATAAAGTTTTCGCAATCATTATAAATGCTCACATCAGCTTTGCAACAAAATAAATTTGCATTTGGGTGCTGGTTTTTTAATTCGTCGAGTTTGGATTGGTTTCTTCCACAAGTTGCAATTTGGACATTTTTTGAAACAAGCAATTCTATTAGTGCTTTACCTATTCCGTCGGTCCCACCAGTAACTACTACTACTTTATCATTGAAAAAGAGATTTTTCATGCAATCAGATATTTAATTAGAAAAGTAGTTTGCAAATTACGATTTAGAAAGGTGAAATTGTGTATTAGTATGATTAGATTTTTAACATAGGGTGGAGCTCCGAAAAAATACTTTTTACGCATGGGTTTTTATCAAAAAAAAATAATTTAAAATAATTTTAAAAAATGTTGAAATGATAAATGAATTATCCTATTTTTGCACTCCTTAAAAAAAGGTAATGAATTGGTAGCTCAGTTGGTAGAGCAATACACTTTTAATGTATGGGTCCTGGGTTCGAGTCCCAGCCAGTTCACGAGAAAGGTTTTACATCAATGTAAGACCTTTTTTTATGGGGTGAATCAATGCCTCTATCGTAAACTATTTGGTTTGGCGCAAAGCGCGCATAGTCATATTGTTTTTTTTGAAACACGAAGGCACAAAGACACGAAGTTTTTTTATTTAGGATGCTACAAACCTTCTGAACACATTGAACTTATTGAACGCATTGAACGTTTAAATCTCCCCAAATAAATTTCTCTTTCCCAAAAATCAAAATCTTAAATTTGCCAAAATAAAAATCAAGGCTTTTAATGCGTATTTTCATATATTTTGAAAATTTAATAGATAATAACACATTTTAAAACATGAATATTTCCAAATTATCCATTGTTATCCCAGCTTATAACGAAGCCAGAACGATTCATTTTATTTTAGATAAAATTAAAAAGGTGTCGTTGGTAAATGATATTGCTAAAGAAGTGATTATTGTAAATGATTGTTCTACCGATGATACAGAATCGGCTATTTTAAATTACATTGAACAGAATAAAGATTTGGGTATTGTATATTATAAACATGAATTCAACAAAGGAAAAGGGGCAGCGTTACATACTGGAATTTCTAAAGCTACAGGAGAATATTTAATTATTCAAGATGCTGATTTGGAGTATGACCCAGCAGAGTATAATTTGTTGCTAAACCCCGTTATTAATGGATTTGCTGATGTGGTTTACGGCTCTCGCTTCATGGGCGGCAATCCGCATCGGGTGTTGTTTTTCTGGCATACCATTGGAAATAAATTGCTTACTGTTTTATCCAATGTTTTTTCCAATCTCAACCTAACGGATATGGAAACCTGCTACAAACTTTTCAAAACAGATCTTATAAAAAGCATTCCTCTAAAAGAACAGAAATTTGGCTTCGAGCCCGAAGTAACCATAAAAATTTCTCGTATTCCCAAAATTAGAATTTACGAAGTAGGCATTTCGTATTATGGCCGAACTTATGATGAAGGGAAAAAAATCGGATGGAAGGATGGATTCAGAGCGTTGTACTGTATTGCTAAATATGGCTTGTTCGGGAGATAATAATACCTTGAACTCAAATTTTATAAAATAAAAAAGGGCTGAATCTCATTTACGTTTCAGCCCTTTTATTTAAAATCTATTTTTAAAATTAACTCAGTTTTGGTGCAGCTGCTAATATTTCTTCACTTACCCCATCAGCATACTGTTTAAAATTATCTACAAACTCTTTCGCCAATTCAAACGCTTCTTTATCATAATTTTCTTTATCCGCCCAAGTGTTTCTTGGGTTTAATATTTCGGAAGGTACATTCGGACAACTCGTTGGCATCATAACACCAAAAACAGGATGCGCCTCAAAGGAAACTTGGTCTAATTTACCTTCTAATGCAGCCGTGATCATTGCTCTGGTATATGGCAAATTCATGCGATGGCCAATTCCATAAGGGCCGCCGCTCCAACCGGTATTTATCATCCAAACATTTACTTCATGTTCACGCATTTTATTACCTAACATTTCGGCATATTTTCCTGGGTGAAGGGGCATAAATGGTGCGCCAAAGCAAGCACTGAAAGTTGATTTTGGTTCTACAACGCCTGCTTCTGTACCAGCCACTTTTGCGGTGTATCCACTGATGAATTGATACATCGCTTGTCCCGGGTTTAATTTACTGATTGGCGGTAAAATTCCATAAGCATCCGCAGTTAAAAAGAAAATATTCTTCGGCGTTTTTCCAATTGAAGGAATCAAAGCGTTACTGATGAAATGCAAAGGGTAACTTACTCTAGTGTTTTCTGTTATTGCTTTACTTTTAAAATCAATCTTGTTTGTATTGTTGATAAAAGTGATATTTTCAACCAATGCACCTGTTTTAATGGCATGGAAAATTTCAGGCTCTTTTTCTTCACTTAAATCAATTGTTTTTGCATAACAACCACCTTCAAAATTAAATACGGCATCATTCGTCCAGCCATGTTCATCATCTCCAATCAAACTTCTATTTGGATCGGCGCTTAAAGTTGTTTTGCCTGTTCCACTCAATCCAAAGAAAATCGCGGTGTCGCCTTCTTTACCCATGTTTGCTGAGCAATGCATACTCAACAAATTTTTTTCTTGCGGTAAGATATAATTCAAAATGGTGAAAATACCTTTTTTCATTTCACCAGTATATCCCGTACCGCCAATCAAAATTATTTTTTTTGTAAAATTTACGATGGCAAAATTATGTTGACGAGTACCATCGGTTTTTGCATCTGCATGAAAACCAGGTGCTTGAATAATATGCCAATCTGGTTTGAAATTTTGCAAGTCCTTTTCATCTGGCCTTAGAAACATATTGAAAGCAAATAGATTGCTCCAAGGATTTTCGTTGATAACGCGGATGTTTAAATGATAGTTTGTGTCTGCACACGCGCCACAATCTCTAACCCAAATTTCTTTAGATGACAAATAATCCATCATTTTTTTATAAAGGATATCGAAATATTTTCCTTCTATTGGGATGTTGAAATTATTCCAGTTTATCGTGTCTTTTGTAATCTCATCATTTACAATGAATTTATCTTTTGGACTTCTCCCTGTAAATTCACCTGTATTAATTACTAAAGCGCCAGTGTCATTCAAAACACCTTCTTTTCTTAAGAGCGTTGCGTCTATAAGCTCTTGTGGAGTGGATTGGTAATGAACGTTTACCGAATTTACAATTCCAAGGGTTTCTATTGACTTGATTGGCGGTTCCGTAATTGTAGTTGATGACATGTTGTTTTGGTTTGATTGAAATACAAATGTAGTAATCATATTTCTATAGTCAGGTTTAAAATATGCCATAAAAATTAGTTGAAATTCAAAATAATCAACTTTAAATTATTATTTTTTGATTTCCTTCTAAAAATGATTAGTGTGGGTTGACTAAAATGCTACTAATTTTAAATGAGTTTTATTTTTTAAAAAATCCGGAAATTAAGTTTCTATTTCATCATTATACGATAATAAGGTATCTTGTATTTTTAAAAAATAATTTACATCACTTATGCCCATATTTAAACTTGCTATATTAACTGTAGGTGACAATTAAGGTAAACTATATTACAATTGAAAAAAATAAATATTCACACATGAAGTATCTTCCATTAAACCCATCAATTTTCATAAAAAATCGGGAAAGATTTATTTCGCACATGTCGAAAAATGCCATTGCTATTTTTAATAGTAATGATGAATTGCCTACAAATGCAGATCAGGTGCATAAATTCAAGCAGAACTCTGATTTGATATGGTTAACAGGTGTAGAGCAGGAAGATACCATGTTGGTTTTATTTCCAGATAATCCAGATCCGAAATTTAGAGAAGTTCTGGTATTGACAAGACCAAACGAAGTTAAAGAGAAATGGGATGGTCATCGATTAAGAAAACTTGAAGCCGAAGGTATTTCAGGTATTAAAACAATCATTTGGTTAGACATGCTCGATGGTTTGTTGCAAGCATGGGTGCATTTAGCAGATACCATTTATTTGAATACCAATGAAAATGATAGGAAATCCAATTATGTTGAAGTAAGAGATTATCGATATGCTAGATTAATGCGTGAGCGTTTTCCATTGCATCATTATGAAAGAAGTGCAAAAATTTTGAAAGTATTACGCGCTATAAAAACACCACTAGAAATTGAGGTGATGCAACAAGCCATAGATATTACAGACGTAACATTTAGAAGGCTGTTGACATTCATAAAACCTGGCGTAATGGAATACGAAATTGATGCCGAAATATATCATTCGTTTTTATCGCAACGCGCTACTGGACCGGCTTATGGCTCTATCATTGCTTCTGGTGATCGCGCAAGAACATTGCATTATGTAGACAATAATCAAGTTTGTAAAGATGGTGAATTAATTCTAATGGATTTTGGTGCAGAGTACGGAAATTATTGTGCTGATTTGTCAAGAACCATTCCTGTAAATGGGAAGTTTTCCAAAAGACAAAAAGTAGTGTATAATGCTTGTTTACATTTACATTTATTTGCGGCAAGTATTTTAAAGCCTGGAATAAGCATCATTGATTACACGAAAAAAGTAGGTGATGAAGCTAGCCTTGTGTTTCAAAAAATCGGCTTGATTTCAAAATCGGATGTCAAAAATGAAGATGCAGACAATCGTGCATTTAGCAAATATCTTTATCATGGTATATCACATCATTTGGGCATAGATGTTCACGATTTAGGAACAAGAACTGAACCGATTAAAGCAGGAATGGTATTTACTGTTGAGCCAGGCATTTATATTGAAGAGGAACAAATGGGTGTTCGTATCGAAAATAATTTTTGGATTACTAAAAATGGCAATAAAGACCTTATGAAAAATATCCCAATAACAGTGGAGGAAATCGAAGCACTAATGAAAAAATAATCAACAATTAATTTGATGAAAAATATCCCCAATTTATTTACCCTGTTGAATTTGTTTTTTGGTTGCTTGGCTGTTGTTTTTGTGTTACAAAATGGCATTGTAATTCACTACGATTTTGAAGGAAGTCAGTTTGTAGACATTCCCGAAAAAATTTGGATGGCTTCATTATGCATCGGGCTAGCAGCTGTGATTGATTTTCTCGATGGCTTTGTAGCAAGATTATTAAATGCTTCTTCCGAAATGGGAAAACAACTCGATTCTTTAGCCGATGTGGTGAGTTTTGGTGTTGCTCCATCCATGATAGTGTATCAGTTTTTACGTATAAGCTTTGCAACTGCTGAAGGCGGGATTGAAGTGTCTATGATTTTATTAATGCCTGCTTTTATTATTGCCATGGCTGCTGCTTTCCGTTTGGGAAAATTTAATTTAGATACTACCCAGTCGAAAATATTTAAAGGTATGCCAACACCTGCTGTCGGTTTGTTTATTGCTTCTTTTCCTTTGATATATTGGACATGTGATTATGATCAAATATTGTTTTTGTTGTTAAATAAATGGTTTTGGTATGTAATTATTATTGGCATTTCTTGGCTAATGGTCAGTAATATTCCCATGTTTTCATTAAAAATAAATTTCAAAAACAAGCAAGAATTATTTCCGTTGATTTTATTATTTGTAATTGGAATAATAAGCAGTATTTTTTTAAATTGGTTAGCTATTCCGATTCTGTTTGTTAGTTACATTATTTTATCTTTGCTCAACAAAAAAAAGTTATCATGATATTTATTGCACAAATAAAAGTAATGCCGTTAAAAGATTTATTAGATCCTCAAGGAAAAGCGGTATTAGGCGGTTTACACAATTTGGGATTATCTAGTATTTCAGATGTTCGTATTGGTAAGCAAATTGATTTGCAAATTGAAGCCAATTCAAAAGAAGAAGCACATCACATGGCTACTGAAGCTGCCACTAAATTGTTGGCAAATATGGTGATGGAAATGTTTGAAGTAACCATTTTATAATTTCAACAGATGCTTTATTTAATTCCTACGCCTATTGGCAATTTATCCGATATGACTTACAGAGCGGTGGAGTTGCTAAATGCGGTGGATTTAATTTTAGCGGAAGATACCAGAACATCATCCGTTTTGCTGAAGCATTACAATATCCATAAGCCTATTTCTCCCTATCATCAACACAATGAACATAAAATCGTTAGTCATTTAACTGATCAATTGTTGATGGGTAAAACGATGGCATTGATTACAGATGCGGGTACTCCCGGCATTAGCGATCCTGCTTATTTATTGGTAAAAGCTTGTGTAGAAAATGGGATTGAAGTAAATTGTTTACCTGGTGCAACAGCTTTTGTCCCTGCTTTGGTCAACAGCGGATTACCAACAGATAGCTTTTGCTTTGAAGGTTTTTTGCCGCTTAAAAAAGGCAGACAAACATTTTTAAAAAGAATGGCTTTGGAAGAACGTACAATGATTTTTTATGAAAGTCCGATGCGATTGGTGAAAACATTAAGCCATTTTATAGAATATTTTGGAGCAGAACGTAAATGCAGTGTTAGCCGCGAGTTATCAAAAAAATTCGAAGAAAACAAGCGCGGAACTTTGCAAGAAGTACATGATTATTTTAATGCCAAATCGGTGAAAGGAGAGATTGTGATTGTGGTGGGAGGAAAAAATACAAAATGATTTGGCGTTTGGTGTTTGGTGTTTGGCGTTAAATAATCGTAAGTAATGGAAATGTATTACTAAATTCTAAATAATAGATACTAGATGCTTGTTTGTTGTTAGTTCCAACACCAAACACCAAACCACAAACAATAAACTACGAACGTTTTATTATGAAACTAAATCATCTATTTTTTATCCTTTGCTTTTTTAGCACAACAAATTTATTTGCACAACCTGAAAGATGGCAGCAATCGGTTAAGTACACCATGAACATTGATGTGGATACGTTGACCAATCGGTTTTCGGGGACTCAGAAATTGCAATATCAAAACAATTCTACGGATAAATTAGACAAGGTGTTTTATCATTTGTATTGGAATGCATTTCAACCAAATAGCAGTATGGATGTTAGAAGTAGGGAGTTGGGTAAGCAATTGATAAATGGCAGACAAGATTGGGATGGAAGGGTAAAAGACCGTATCTCGAATTTGAATGAAAACGAGATTGGTTATCAAAAAATAAAATCGTTGAAGATGAATGGGGTTGCTCAGACATTTAAGTATCACGAAACGATTTTGGAAGTAAATCTTACAACACCAATTTTACCTAAAACCACTGTTTCATTTGATATGGAATTTGAAGCGCAAGTGCCTTTGCAAGTTAGAAGAAGTGGTAGAGACAATCCTAATACTGGCGTGCGTTACAGCATGAGCCAATGGTATCCCAAAATGTGCGAATACGATTATGAAGGTTGGCATCCAACGCCTTATGTTGCGCGTGAGTTTTATGGCGTTTGGGGTGATTTTGATGTGACCATAAACATCGATAAAGCATATAAAATTGGTGGCACAGGCGTTTTGGTGAATGCAAAAGAAATTGGTTGGGGATATGACACTAGTGGAACTGAATTAAAATCTATCAATTCTAATAAAAGAAAATGGCATTTTAAAGGCGAAAAAATCCATGATTTTGTTTGGGCGGCAGATCCCGATTTTAAGCATCTTTCTAAAAAAATGCCCAATGGTCCAATGCTTCATGTGATTTACAATTACATTCCCAATAATCCAAAAAATGATACCGCATGGAAAAAGGTTTTAGAGGCTGCCTCAACGGTTTTGCCATTTATTGAAAGTCATTTTGGAAAATATCCATATCCTCAATATTCGTTTATTCATGGGGGTGATGGTGGAATGGAATATGCGATGGCAACATTGATTAGTTCGGCTTCTATTGGGACTGCATTTCACGAATGGATGCATAATTGGTATCAAATGATTTTAGGTACCAATGAAAGCTTGTATGCATGGATGGACGAGGGCTTTACCAGTTTTGGAGAAGAACTCGTGTCTAATTTTTATGAACATAAAACGTCTATTGCAGAGTATGAAGATGCACTGAAAGAAAATCCAAGCAATGAAAAGTTAAAGAAATTAATATTAAGCTTACCCGAAAATCATTGCGGTGCTTATGCCAATTATTTTTCGTTGGTGAATAGTAAATTGGAAGAGCCAATGACCACACATGCTGATCATTACAATAATAATTTTGCGTATAGTGTTGATGCCTATTCAAAGGGGCAGGTATTTGTAGAGCAACTTGGATATATTATTGGCGAGAAAAAAAGAGATGAGGTTTTGCTGGAATATTATAACACTTGGAAATTCAAGCATCCCAATGCTTCTGATTTTATTCGTGTAGCTGAAAAAGTCAGCGGATTACAATTGGATTGGTATAAAGAGTATTGGGTGAGCACTACAAAAACCATTGATTACGGTATTGACAGTTTGTGGGAAGAGAATGGCGCAACAAAAATCAGAATAAAAAGAACAGGACAAATGCCCATGCCCATTGATTTGAAATTGACTTTTAAAGATGGTAGTTCTGAGATGCATATAATCCCATTGAATTTAATGTACGGTTCTAAATCAGCAGAAAATAACAATGAACCAAATGCTATTGAAGATGCATGGAAATGGACTCATCCAACCTACATCGTTAGTATTAATAAAAAACTTACAACGCTCGTAAAAGCAGAAGTAGATCCGTCAAAGCGCATGGCCGATGTAGAAAGGAAGAATAATTTGATGGAGTTGAAATGGTAATCCTTTGAAACTTTTATTTTTTAGTAGTATTTGATTTTCAGGTTTATTTATAAGGCTGATACAATAAATACTTGTCTTTAAAATGTGGTTCTGGAAATATTTTATCAATACTCCATACAAAAGGTTTGCAAGTGCTTTCTTGTATTTCTTGAGTAAGGTCGCCACCCTTTAAGCAAATCAAACCATTGGGTGCATTTTCGTTTGTGGTTGGATGTTTTTTCATCAATGGCTTACTCCATCGCCATAAATCTTTAAGTGGCGCAACAGCTCTTGAAATTACCGCTTCAAATTTTCGGTCGTTAATGTCTTCTGCGCGGGTATGTTTTACCGTTATGTTTGTTAGTCCTACTGCTTCTGCAATTTCACGTACCACGTTTAATTTCTTATTGATGCTATCTACCAAATAGAAATTCGTTTCCGGAAAAAAAATCGCTAATGGTATCCCCGGAAAACCACCACCACAACCAAGGTCCATTATGGTGGTGTTTTTTTGAAATTCAAATGTGGTAGCAATCGTTAAGGAATGCAGTACATGGTGTAAATAAAAGTTGTCGATATCTTTACGACTAATCACATTTATTTTTTCATTCCATTCAATATAAAGAGGCTTTAATAAACTCAATTGACGTGTTTGCTCAGGTGTGAAATCAGCAAAATATTTTTCAATTATTTCCATGCAGGACTTGGTTTTTTAAATAATGAGGTAGCGAAAATTAAGTAGTAAACAAACATCCAAATGTCAAAAAATGGAATCAATGGAATAAGGTCTTTTTCATTTAGTTTAATCAATGTTTTGGCATAGATTAAAAATTGAACAATGAATCTGCATCCGAAAATAATCAATGATAATTTCCAATTGAAAAATATACAAGCTGCAATTAAACTTGGATAATATAAAAATTGAGAAAGGGAAAACATGCCCAATAAAAATTGATGCGATTTTTTATAGTATTTACTTGTAGTATAATGTCTTTTTTTCTGTGCAATCCATTTTTTCCAAGTACTAACAGGCTTGCTTAAGGTAAATGCATCGGGGTCAATATTGATTTTAGTATTTTTTGAATTTGCTGCCATGTTTACAAATAAATCATCGTCACCTCCAGGAATATTGTTGTGTGCAGAAAATCCTTTATGCTGATAAAATAATTTTTTCTTGTAGCTTAAATTTCTACCAACACCCATATAAGGCATACCCCACAAGGCATAGCTAAAATATTGTATGGCAGTAAAAAATGTTTCCCATCTAATCAGTTTGTTTAAAAAAGATTTTTGTTTGTGATAAGGGCTATAACCCAATACGATTTCAGTTTGGTCGTCAAAACAAGATTGCATAGATTGAATCCAATTTTCACTTGCGGGAACACAGTCTGCATCTGTGAGCAATACGATTTCATGCCTGGCAGATTTTAAACCAATAGCAAGCGGAAATTTTTTTCCGGGTATCATTTTAGCCTCCTGTGTTAACTCAATATTAATTAGCTGCTTAAATGTTTTTTGTAATTCTTCGAGGACGTATTTGCTGTCATCATAAGAATTATCATTTACTACAATGATTTCGTGTGTTGTATTGTATTGCTGAACCAAGATGCCCGGTAGATTTTGAGCAATATTACCCGCTTCATCTCTAGCGCAAATAATTACACTAACTGGATGGGTTTGACTAGTGGCTTTAGGCTTTTGCTTATACAAAGCCAATCTTCCAAAAAAGAAAAGCAAATAAAATAATTGAATGAAACTAATCACACAAAAAAATATAAAAATGATCAGCTGCCAGTTGGATAGTAAATTATTCATCATCATCAATGCAAAAATATGGTTTACATTCATTAATGTTGCTTTCCTGAAAAAGCATTTTTTAAAATTTTATCTTTGCAACAAAAAATATCATCAATGGCTGATTTGAAATTCACGGTTGAACAAAAAGATTTGCAATCAAATGCTCGTGCCGGCACAATTATTACTGATCATGGTGAAATACAAACGCCCATTTTTATGCCGGTGGGCACAGTTGGAAGTGTAAAAGCGGTATCTCAACAGCAATTAAAAACGGATGTAGGCGCACAAATTATTTTGGGGAATACGTATCATTTGTACTTAAGGCCAGGATTAGAGACTTTAGAAGCTGCAGGAGGATTACATAAATTCAATGGTTGGGATAAGCCGATATTGACGGATAGTGGTGGGTTTCAAGTGTTTTCTTTGGCAAAAAGCAGAAAAATTACTGAAGATGGGGTAGTGTTTCAATCACATATTGATGGCAGTAAGCATTTGTTTACACCCGAAAATGTGATGGATACCCAACGTATCATTGGCGGCGATATTATAATGGCTTTTGATGAATGTCCGCCGGGTGGAAGTGAGTACGGGTATGCAAAAAAGTCGATGGAACTTACGCATCGTTGGCTGGATAGATGCTTTAATCGATTTAATGAAACACAAGATAGATATGGATACACACAAAATTTATTTCCCATTGTTCAGGGAGGGGTGCATCATGATTTGCGTAAATTTTCGTGCGAATATATTAGTAGTAAAAATGCAAATGGTAATGCTATAGGCGGATTAAGTGTAGGTGAACCTATTGATAAAATGTACGAAATATGTGCGTTGTGTTGCAATCATTTGCCACAAGAAAAACCACGTTACTTAATGGGGGTGGGCACGCCATGGAATATTTTAGAGTGCATTGAAATGGGGATCGATATGTTTGATTGTGTAATGCCCACTCGAAATGGAAGAAACGCGATGTTGTTTACAGCAAATGGTATTATCAATATCGACAATAAAAAATGGGAACGAGATTTTTCTCCGATTGATGAAACCATTGATTGTGAAATGAGCGCTTATTATTCAAAAGCATATTTAAAACATTTATTAAAAGCGAAAGAATTTTTGGGTTTAACCATAGCCAGCGTGCATAATTTAGCATTTTATTTATGGTTGGTCAAAGAAGCTCGAAATCGAATAATATCAGGTGATTTTGTAAGTTGGAAAAATGAAATGGTGCTGAAAATGCAACAAAAATTGTAAGTAATTTTGATCCATTACTAAAAGCATAACACAATCAAATCATTAAAATTAATATCTTTATTCTTTTAAAATAAATAAGTAAAATGAAAACAATCCGTTTTTTTTTAGTGCAATTTTTATTTGCATTCCCGTTTACAAGTTTTAGTCAAACGACCCCAATACAAGATGCTTCTATTCCAAAGGATGCTCAAGTGGATGTAACAATAACAGATTTTAAAGATGTGCCATTACCTCATGAAATCATGATGTTTCGTAGTAAAAAATATGATAAAGAATATTCAGCATTAACTGATGATAAAGGCAACTTTTCAACGCGTTTACCGGCAGGGGATGTGTATAATATTTTCATTTTGGGATTCAAAGATTCAGCAAGCATCGACTCTTTAGTCATTCCAGCATTACAGGGAAAGCAATATTATAAAAATCCATTTGTAGTTACATATCAATTTCAGCCTTCAAAAAGTTTCGTGTTGGAAAATTGTAATTTCGATAATGGGAAAGCTACTTTACAAGAATCTTCATTTCCTGTATTAGATGAATTGGTAGCTTACATGAAAAGAAAAGATGATGATAGGATTGAGTTAGGCGGGCATACAGATAATGTAGGAACTGCTGCAAGTAATATTAAATTATCGGCAGATAGAGCCAATACCGTAAAAGCATATCTTGTAGCCAGTGGTATCGATGAAACAAGGATTGTTACCAAAGGATATGGTAGTTCTAAGCCAATTTCAGATAATAAAACCGCTGATGGAAGAGCAGAAAACAGAAGGACGGAGGTTACTATTTTGGAGAACAAATAGAATAATTGTAAATAAAAAAAGAGGCAACCAGATTTATGGTTGCCTCTTTTTTATTTCTTTAATTAATTTCTTTACTGAATACTAGAACTCATCAATATATCGGTAGTATTTGTGTTAATTATTTCTGTACCACTGGCTGAAGCAACAAGGTTGAAATCGCTTCTAATTAAACCATATTTTGGTGCGTAATAATTGTAAATATTGGAAGTTGTAGAAATAGTTACGAAAGGAATAGGATCAATTGTAATATCAGATTTAACTTTTACAACATTGGTATATGTTTTGCCATTAACCACCAAGCTTGTACCTTTTTCTACAACAGAATAGTTGATGCGAACAGTAAGCATTAATCCCGGAATTGGGGAGTTCGGCACCGGAACTGAAATGCTTTGATTCCAAGTTTCACCAACAATTTTAGTGTCATTTAAATAATTCAAATCAATTGGATCGAGGCCTGCAGCCAAAGTTGAAAATTGATAATAATCGTTTCCGGTGTTGTTGTAATAAGCTTCTGTGGTACCGTTTACATCTGTGTTGTTGAAAATGTGATACAGTTTGCTGTTAATTGTTGTATCTCTGCTAGAAGAAACACGCGTGTAGGTACTAACTTCTGAAGTTGAATTATCGGTAGTTTGATAATTCCATGAGGTTCCAGGCGTGGTAGTTATGAATTTTGAGATTGCCGGAGTTCCCGCATCATCTTTTTTACAAGATGTAGCCATTGAGGCGATAAAAAGGGCTGAAATAATAATTTTTTTCATTTTTTTTTGGTTTTGAATGTAAAATTAGCAAAAAATATTTACTTGTTAAATAATTTCTCTTATCTTCGCGCTCCAAATTTTATGGCCAAGCAAGCATTAATTAAACAAGACGGATCTATTATCGAAGCATTGAGTAACGCAATGTTCAAGGTAAAATTAGAAAATGGCCATGAGATTTTGGCAACTATTTCTGGTAAAATGCGTATGCATTATATTCGAATTTTACCAGGCGATAAAGTAGGTGTAGAAATGAGTCCTTATGATTTAACCAGAGGACGAATAATTTTTAGATACAAGTAAACACTGCTGTTTGCAGCAATTATAAACAGATAAAACTAAAAAAAATGAAGGTAAGAGCTTCAATTAAAAAACGCAGCGTAGATTG
>Ga0114972_10001608_pt1 | contig 16906 bp, 14 predicted proteins | sample M_140807_EF_Meta_FD_87354 | JGI IMG/M metagenome (GOLD analysis project Ga0114972, IMG submission 87354) | Freshwater microbial communities from Lake Montjoie, Canada to study carbon cycling - M_140807_EF_MetaG | ecosystem: Environmental > Aquatic > Freshwater > Lake | place: Lake Montjoie... | reverse complement strand
CGATCACGCCGGGCTCCTAAGCCCGATTCTTCATGTCGTGCCGCTTCAGCTACTTGCGTATCACGCGGCGCTTGCGCGGGGCACCGATGTTGACAAGCCGCGCAATTTGGCGAAGTCGGTGACCGTGGAGTAGCTCGGCGCGTGCGGGGCTGACAGGGTGTTGAGATCCGATGTCTCTCAATCAAAGACAACTGGGGCCGACGGTCCGGTTATCTCTCTCTCGAATACAAAGTCGAGCGTCGGTCCAATTCGCGATATTCTCGATTGCTGATCAAACCCCCGATCGAACGCTGATCAAGCGCCGGTCGAACGCCCCCAGGAGCACTGCTTTGCAAATCAACACTGGCCGACCCGTCACCATGGGGCCTCACGGTATGGTCACGTGCCCTCATTCTCTGGCCTCTCAGGCCGGTGTCGACGTGTTGCGCGCGGGCGGTTCGGCAGTAGATGCTGCCATCGCTACCAGTGCTGCCCTTGCAGTGCTCTACCCGCACATGACGGGTGTGGGTGGTGATGCGTTCTGGTTGGTCCACGACGCCAAAACGGGCCAAGTGCGTTACCTGGACGGTGGCGGACGCGCCGCCGCAAGTGCCTCGATCGATTGGTTCAAGACGCGGGGGCATGATGAGATCCCGTTTCGCGGCGTTCTCCCGGCCACCTTGACGACGCCCGGTTCGGTCGCGAGTTGGGGCGCAGCGCATGCAGCCTATGGGCGTCTACCCCTCTCGCGTTGTCTGGAGAGCGCGATCGTCTATGCCCGCGATGGTTTTCCGGTCACCCAGCGCCTGGCCGGCTGGATCGAGCATGTTAAGAAGGATCTCGCCCCGCATGCCGAGTCTTGTGCGATTTTCATGCCCGACGGCCAGGTGCCGGTGGCTGGCAGCAAGCTAACCAACCCCAATCTGGCGAACACCCTCGAGGCGATCGCCGCGCACGGACCCGCTGGGTTCTATGAAGGCGCCGTGGGGCGCGAATTGGCCCGATTTACCGCCGAACACGGCGGATTCTTCACAGAAGCCGATCTGGCCGCGCAAACGGCGCGCTGGGGTGAACCGATTCAGGGCACCTATCGGGATGTCACCATTTTTGAGACGCCGGCGCCGACCCAGGGTTTCACGGTGTTGCAGATGCTGAATTTGCTCGAGCCCTTTGCGCTGCATGAGAAACCGTACCTGAGTGCGGATCCCGCCCACTTGATGGTGCAGGCCAAACAAATTGCGTATCACGACCGCGACCGCTTCCTCGCCGACCCAATGTTCGCTGACGTGCCGATGGAGCGACTGATCGCGAAGTCGTACGCCGATGAGCGGCGAACGCTGATGGACCCGGCTCGGGCCTTACCATGGGACAAGGTTCCCTCTTATGGGAGCCTAACCGGCGACACCGTGTATATCGCCGTGGTGGATGCGCAGGGCAACGCGGTCTCCCTGATCCATAGCCTTTATGGCGTGTTTGGCTCGGCCGTCGTGGCGGGGCAGACCGGCGTCATGCTGCAAAATCGCGCCGCATACTTTTCACTCGACCCATCTCATCCAAACGGTCTTGAACCCGGTAAGACACCGCTTCACACCCTGATCGCGTCTATGGGTTTTCGGGATGGCCGATTGTGGAGCGTGGTGGGCTGCATGGGGGCCGATGGGCAGCCACAGATTCATCTGCAGACCTATATCAACCTCATCGATTTTGGCCGCAATATTCAGGAGGCGCTCGAAGCACCGCGTTGGCTGTCTGGGCGCTTCGGGCTCGGGGAGGACCGCGATACGTTGCACATCGAAGCCCGCTTCCCGCAGGAGACGATCAACGAGCTTGAGCGGCGAGGGCACCGCCTAAACCGCTGGGGCGACTGGAATGAGCTCGCAGGCCATGCTCACGGCATCACGATCGATCCGCAAAGTGGCATGCGCTACGGAGGATCTGACCCCCGTAGCGACGGGGCAGCCGCTGGCTATTAAACCGCCCCAGCTGCCCCAAGCGCGGTTTCGATATCGGTCGCAATGGACTCGGGCTTGTCCGTGGGTCCATAGCGCTTGATGACCTGACCATCGCGTCCGACCAGAAACTTGGTGAAGTTCCACTTGATCGATTCAGTGCCGAATACGCCGGGTTTTTCGCCCTTGAGGAATTGATACAAGGGATGCGCATGACTGCCATTGACTTCGATCTTGGCCATCATCGGGAAATTAACCGAGTAGCGCGTCTCACAGAACTGCGCGATCTCCCCATTCGTCCCGGGGTCCTGAGCGCCAAATTCATTGCTTGGAAATCCCAGAACGGTCAGCCCCTTCGAGCCGTAGGTTGTCCACAGAGCCTGTAGCCCTGCGAACTGGGGCGTGAAGCCACAGGCGCTGGCCGTATTGACGATCAGTAGGACCTGGCCGCGGTAGGCCGAGAGGGATACGGATTCACCCGTGATGCTCTGGGCTTCAAAATCAAAGGCAGTCGTCATGTGGGGCTCGTGGGTTAAGTGGGATCGGTTTAGATCGGTTTGGAAGGTCCTGAATTACTTGCGTGCCGCAAGAACACCGGATTCGAGGCGCTCCTCGGTGCCCGCAACACGAGCGAGTGAGGGATAGCGTAAGCCACCCCGATAGTCGATCGCCAGAGTCCGGTAAAACTCGCCCTCTTTGACCAGTAACGTGATCGGTTGGCTGCCGGTCTTATTGGCTGTGATTGCGCTACTGAGCCGTTCGGGTTTGTAGGCCTGTCCGTTCACCGCGATAACCTGTAGCGCGCGGCTCATGCCGGCCCTGAAGGCTGGGCTTTCCCACAACACATCCTGAATCGAGCCGTCTTTGCGCAGGTTGATCCCCAGCGAAAAGGCGAAGTTATCAGCTCGGCGGGTTGGATCATCTTCATCGTCCGGCATGAACGGACTCGGGGTCTCGGTCCATTGCAGTTGCCAGCCCGACCGAACCAGGCCATCGAGCGGTGCGCCCCGCTGATGGGTATCCAGTCGGGTTCTTAGGAACGAGGCCCAGTCATGCGCGAGCACGCCGTTGAGGGCCGATACGATGTCGTCGAAGCGATAGAGCAAGGGTTTGACACGGCCGTCCTCGATTCCAAAGAAGGCGCGTGCAAAATCGTCAAGCGATCGGGCCCCGCCTGTTTTTTCGCGGATCAGGGTGTCGGCATCGAGCCAGATCAGCGTCGATTCCCCGTAATAGTCGGCGTTGCGTTGCCAGTCGGACCAATCGTTGACCTCGCCGCCGCGCGGCCCCATGGTGGCCTGCAGGGTCGTGTCCTGCAGGTTGCGCCAAAGCCGGCCGCTGCGGGTTTCGAACACCGCGGCGACCCGGGCAAGATTGTCGCGTGCTTGTTCCGGACTCACGAGACCGCTTCGGGCTGCCAGCACACGCCCCCAGTAATCAGTCTGACCTTCATAGAGCCACAACAGGCTGTTCTGCATCGGCAGATTGAAATGCGGCGTCCAGAGATCTTCTGGCCGGCGAAATTTGCCATTCCAGGAGTGCACGTACTCGTGGGGTAACAGTTCGCGACGCCCGGCTGTTTTCGACCAATCCTTAAAGTATCGGGTCGAGACACCGTTCTCAGAGCTTTCATGATGCTCGAGACCAATACCACTCATCTGATCGGACAGTGCCAGCAGAAAATCGTACTTCTGAAAATGACGGGCACCGAATAAACGGTCCGCTTGATCCACCAGTCGACGATGCGCGTTCAAGTGTTCTTCAGAAATCTGCAGCAAGGCGGCCTCATCCGCCACGATATTGAGCGCAACGGGGCGGGCTGATCCGGCCGAATCGAGGGGCACCCGGCGCAGGTGGGCTCCCGCGAAAAGCGGCGAATCAACGAGCGTCTCAAGATTGGTCGCACCAAAGTTCACCCACTGATCGGCTTGGCGCTCCACCCGAAGAGCGCTCGCCTGAGTCCAGCCCTCTGGCAGTCTTACCCGCGCCTGAACTGGAATCGCGGACGCGTAATAGCCGGCTGGGTAAAGCACGACGGCTTCCCACTGCAGATTCAGCATGGACCGCGTCATGACCGTCCGTCCGCCGTTGCGCTGAAGCGGCGAAAGAGACTGAAATTGCACCTCGAGTTCGCTCACCGATGCCGGCACCGTGAGATGGAATGCGTGAGTGTCGACCGTATCTCGTACCCACGGGATCTCGAGGTTGCCAGCGCGGATCTGCAAGCCAGCCAGGCGCTGAACAGTCCCATTGGGGCCGTGTTGACCTGGCAAAAACCGGGGAAATAGCAGCGTGATTTTGCCGGCCTGGACGGGGATGACTTCTCGAACCTTGAAAATCCGTCGATCGAGATCGGTCGCATCGACTTCGAGTGTCAGGGGCTTGAAATAGGGGCGATCTTGCGGCTGATCAATGAAACCCTGCGCGTAGGCAATTTGGGCCTGAAGCCCCAGAAGTCCGAACAGTCCGAGGATTCGGAATAGCCCTAAAATTCGGAACAATTGCAGGCATGCGGAGCGATGCAATAACGGTTTAAGAAGAGTCCTCATGTTCGCTGGAACCACTGCGGTTCAATCGGCATAACCGGGCAACTCGCGATCGAGCACCCGCATCATCGCGTCAAAGAAAAGGCGCTCGCGCACTTCGCGCGAGTGGCGATCAAATGGCGAGGGCGTATTGACCATTTTGATCACGTCTTCGCTGAGTTCGTGGATGGGCTTTCCGGTCGACAGGGCCAAGACTTGGGCGCGGCACACCCGCTCAAGCTTGTACATGCGCAGGTAGGCCTGGGCGATCGTGCTGCCGGTCACCACAATCCCATGATTTTTCATGAAGAGGATGGGTTTGCCGTCGAGGCAGGCCGCGAGTCGTTCGCCCTCGGCCACCGTTCGGGCCAGGCCCAGATAGTGGTCGTCGTAGGCAATCCGATTGTGAAAGAAAGCAGCCGTTTGGCTGGCTGACAACAGTCGGTTGTCGACCAGCATATTGAGCGCGAACGCCCAATTTTGGTGGGTGTGCAGGACCACGTTGGCCCCGGCAATCCGGTGAATGGGCGCGTGGATGCATTGGGCCGACAGCTCTACAATGCCGTCGCCCTCGATCGTCTCGCCCGCCTCGTTGAAGACGACCATGTCGCTTGCGCGCGCCTCCGACCAGTGCCGCCCAAAGGGCAAGATCAAAAACCGGTCAGGCTGCCCTGGTACCGCAACCGTGAAATGGTTGTCGATGCCCTCATCCAGTTCGTGCAACACCGCCAGACGCAAGGAGGCTGCGAGCTCGACCTTGAGTTGTTGCACAGAGGGTGCTGCCGGGGGGCTGGGGAGGGCATCGATAGACATGGCAAATGGCTCCGGAGAATGATTCCTGACGCTTACTCTTCAATGTAGGGCGAAGTGACCTTCCACTTGCCATCCTGAATCTGCGAGAGCCGTGAGGCGTTGCTACCCAGACGCTTGGTGGCGGTAAAACTCGAGCGAGGGCTGCCGAACATGTCGGGCTCGAACGTCATCTTGTCCATGACTTTGATGAAGCTGTCGGTACTCAGGTTTTTGCCCGCCTTTGCCGCTGCACTGGCAAATGAATTCACGATGATGTACCCGTAGGCTGAAAACACCGTCGGATCTTCATTGAACTTGGTCTTGTATTTGTTGGCCCAGAAGCCAAGCTGAGGCGACTGTTCATCCGTGTAGGGGTTCTGAACCGTCATCGTCGCGTAGAGACCGTCCATGGCTTTGCCGCCCAGCTTGTGAATCAGATCCGAATAAGCGGCGCTCGAGCCAACAAAGACCGGGCTGAATCCCATCTTGCGGGCGGTACCAATCGTGCCGATCGTTTCGCGAATAATGGTTCCCAAAATCACCATTTCACATCCGCTCGCCTGCATTTTGGCGACCTGGGTTGAAAAATCGGTCGAGCCCCGTTTGAAATTGGTCTTCTCAGTGAATTCCATTCCGAGCGATTTCAGAGCGGCTTCACCACCGCGCAAGACCTCTAGACCAAAATCGTCATCCTGATAGATCGTGCAGATCTTTTTCACGCCCTTCTCTTTGATGAGCTTGGGCGCATTCATCCGGATCTGATCAAAGTAGGTCGCCGCAAACGAATACTTCAGCCGATGAAATGGGTCGTACATTTCGCGGGCCGCAGTGATCGGAAAAAAGTTGATCACATTCTTTTCAAACTGGACCGGCATCGCCGCGAGGTTCTGGGCCGTGCCGATGTGGCCAAGCATGATGAAAATCTTGTCCTGATTGACGAGCTTTTGTGCTGCCAACACAGATTTCTTGGGGTCATAGCCATCGTCCTCAACCAGCAGTTTGAGCTTGCGCCCTGCGATACCGCCTTGTTCGTTGATTTCGTCGACCGCCAGTTGCATCCCGGCACGGGATTGCTTGCCATAGCCGGCGAGCGGGCCGGAGAGGTCCTGAATACTGCCGAGCAGGATTTCATCCTTGGTCACGCCCTGGACCGGCACCGAACCGGTTTGGGCTGAGGCCGTGCCGGTCAGAGCCAACGCAGCGAGGGTGGCGAAAAAAAGGCGGTTCAATGGACGTTTCATCAAGTTCTCCTCAGGGGGTTGAGCGATACATCGCTTCGATGGGTTGGGCGTATTTTGCTTCGACCAGCTTGCGTTTGAGCTTCATGGTCGGGGTGAGCTCTTCGTCCTCGGCACTTAACTGGGTGTCGAGGAGAAAGAATTTCTTGATTTGTTCGACGCGGGCAACGCTGCGGTTGACGCGGTCGACTTCGTCCTGGATCAATTGTTGCACTTCGGGGGATCGGGTCAGACTGGCGTAATTGCTGAAGGGTAAATCGCGATCTTGAGCAAATTTTTCGACATTATCTTGGTCAATCATGATGATGACCGTCAAATAGGGACGCCGATCGCCAATGACCACCGCATCCGTAATGTACGGGGAGAACTTCAGGCCGTTCTCCAATTCACTCGGTGTGATGTTCTTGCCGCCAGCGGTGATGATGATGTCTTTCATCCGGTCCGTAATCCGATAAAAGCCTTCCTCATCGACGGTGCCCACGTCACCCGTGTGTAACCATCCGTCGACATCGATGGTTTCCGCAGTCTTCTCGGGTAGGTTCAAGTACCCGGCGAAGACGTTGGGCCCACGGACCAGAATTTCACCCGTCGCGGGGTCGATTCGGACTTCGTTGTACGGCGCAGCCTGACCAATCGAGCCGGGTTTCAGCCGGTCTGGCGGCGTGCTGGTCGCCGCCCCGCAGGTCTCGGTCATACCCCAGGCTTCGAACATGGGGACGCCCAACGCGAGATACCAGCGGATCAGGTCTGGGGAGATGGGTGCTGCGCCGGTGATCAGAACCCGGGCTCGATGGATCCCGAGTACCTTGCGGACATTGTTAAGGACGATCAAACGGGCGCAGCCGAACTGGAGCTTGAGCCAGGCGCTCACGGGCTTTCGCTCGAGCACCTGGTCCGCAATCTGACCCCCCACGCTGAGACCCCAGGCAAAGGCGGCTTGCTGGACCCAACCAGAATCCTTGATCGCAATCATCACGCCGGAATACAGCTTTTCCCATACGCGGGGAACCGCCGCAAAAACCGTCGGTGCGATTTCCCGAACGTTTTCTGGAATCGTTTGCGGGTTCTCGACGAAGTTCAATCGTGCGCCGGTATAGATCGAGTGGTACGCGCCACCGACGCGCTCGACGATATGACACAAGGGCAGAAACGCCATCCGCTCATCCTGCTCGTCCTGCGGCAGAACCAAGCTTAGGCCGCGCACGGAGTAAACAAGGCCGGCATGACGATGCATCGCGCCCTTGGGCTTGCCGGTGGTCCCGGAGGTGTAGACGAGGATCGCCAGATCCTCCGCCTGGCAGGCCTGAGCGCGGGTCTGCAGAGCCTCAGGATGCTTGCTACGCCAGACCCGACCTCGCTCGCGCAGGGCGTCCAGGCTCATCACCATGGGGTCGTTCATGGTTCGCAAGCCGTGCATATCAAACACGATGATCTGGCGCAGCCGCGGCAGTTGATCGCGGATTTCGAGCACTTTGTCCAATTGCTCGTCGTCTTCGACAAAGAGGATGACGGAGTCCGAGTCTTCACAGAGGTACTGGACCTGTGTGGCGGCGTCCGTTGGATAGATCCCGCTCGAGACGCCCCCGCAGGACAGAATCGCCAGATCCGCAAGCATCCATTCAATCACGGTGTTCGACAGGATGGTGGCTCGCTCGCCGCCCCCATTGCCGGAGCGCTCGGCTGCACAAAAACCAAGGCTGAGCAGGCCGCACCCGATCTCTTCGACCTGTTGAGCGGCCTGGTTCCAGCTCCAACTGCGCCAGAGACCGAGTTGTTTTTGACGCATCCAGACCCGATCGCTACGGCGCTGGGCCGCGTTCCAGAAGAGCGCCGGAATCGTCTCGCCTGGGAGATCAACCGTGGGTCGGTCGCGCAGCTGATGGAGATCCCAAAGATTACTCATGTCCCGTCCTAGCGCCACATCTTCGTTTTCTTCCAGCGCCGCTCACCGCGCACGCTGTCGTCTTTTAGACCCAAGTAGAACTCTTTGATGTCATCTTTTTCGCGCAGGCGATCGCAGGAATCCGCCATCACAATCCGACCGTTTTCGAGTACGACCCCATAGTCGGCCACATTGAGCGCCATGTTGGCGTTTTGCTCCACCAGCAGGATCGTGGTCCCGTGCTCGCGATTGATACGAACGACAATTTCGAAGATTTCACGGGTAAGTTTGGGCGACAGACCGAGGCTGGGTTCATCGAGTAGGATCAGGTCGGGGCGGGCCATCAGGGCCCTTGAAATCGCCAGCATCTGCTGTTGACCCCCCGACAAAAGACCGGCTGCCTGGTGGCTGCGTTCGCGCAAAATCGGAAAATATCCGAAGACGGTTTCCAGATCGCGTGCGACCCCATCACGGTCGTTACGCGTGTAAGCACCCATCAGCAAGTTGTCTCGAACGCTCAATAGAGCGAATACTTCACGGCCCTCAGGGACATGGCTGAGCCCTTGCTGGACGATGAGCGCGGGGTCCTGCGCCGTGATGTCGAAGCCCTTGAATACGACAGAGCCCTTGCGCGGATCGATGATCCCGGAGATGGTCTTGAGGATGGTGGTCTTACCGGCACCGTTCGAACCCAGTACCGTGGAAATCTCGCCCTGCTGAACCGTCAGGCTGACGCCCCGGATCGCCTTGATCGGGCCATAGGCACTTTCGATATTGTTGAGACTCAGCATCATCGGTCAGCACCGGTGGTCTTGCCCGTGCCTGTTCCCTTGAGCGCAACGGGGCGGCGAAGCGAAGCGACATCACTGACTGAGCCGAGATAGGCCTCGATCACGCCCGGATCGTTCTGGACCTCTCTGGCCGTACCCATAGCGAGGACTTCACCCTGATTCATCGCCAGGACCCGGTCGGACACCTTGGAGACGAGCGACATGTCGTGCTCCACCATCAGGATAGTCACGCCGAGTTCCTGGCAAATGTCCTGGATCCAGAATGCCATGTCGTCGGTCTCTTCCACATTCAGGCCGGAAGACGGTTCATCGAGCAGGATCAGGCGGGGCTGGGCGCAAAGCGCACGGGCCATTTCAACGACCTTGCGAACGCCGTAGGGTAGCCCCGCAACGAGGGTGTCCCGATAGTGCTGCAGTTCAAGAAACTCGATGACTTCTTCGACTTTCTCGCGGGCTTCCAACTCGGCGGTGCGGACGCGCCCCGTGAACAACAAATCCTGCCAGAGGTTGCTGCGACGCTGGGTGTGGCGGCCAATCAGAAGGTTCTGCAAGACCGTTGCGAATTCGAACAATTCAATATTCTGAAAGGTTCGTGCGATCCCCAACGCGGCGACCTCATGAGCGGCGTGGTCGGTCAGTCGGAGTGTGCCGCTCGGGCCGGTGTAATCGATCGTTCCCGTCGTTGGGTGGTAGATGCGGCTGATCAGATTAAAAACCGTAGTCTTACCCGCGCCATTGGGCCCAATCAGGGTGAAGACTTCGCCGGCCTGAACGTCAAAACTGACGTCTTTGACTGCGAGCACACCCCCAAAGCGGACGCTCAGCTTTTGGGCCGAGAGGATGGCGCTCATCTCAGCCGATCCGATTTTTGGAATGATTTCTGGCGTTTGAACATTCCTTTCCGGTAGAACGGAAACGACTGCAGGTAGGTTCTGACCTTGAGCCAACGCCCGTGCAGACCCATGGGCTCAAACAATACGAAGCTGACCAGGACTGCGCCGTAAATGACGCTTTGCAGGCCTGGTGCCTGGCCGATGCTCGCCGGCAAATAATCTTTCAGGATGGCAATCACTTGCGGCATGGCAATCAGAAAGGTCGCGCCCAAAAATGCGCCATGAACCGATCCCAGTCCGCCGATGACAATCATCAACAGCAGATCGATCGATTGGAGAATACTGAACTGGTCGGGCGAGATGAACTGTAATTTGTGGGCGTACAGGGCCCCGGCGATCCCGGCGAGAGCGGCGGACAGTGCAAAGGAAAGGGTCTTGTAGTGGGCCAGATGAATCCCCATGCTTTGGGCCGACACTTCCGAATCTCGGATCGCAACGAATGCCCGTCCGGTTGGCGAGCGCAAGAGGTTCAGCACACCGAGCGTAGCCAAAATCGTGATCAGCAGGCACAGTGCATAAAACTCGGTCGCGGTGCTCAGGGCCCAGCCCGAGATGCTTGGCGCTTTGACCTGCAAGCCGGAGTTGCCGCCGGTGACTGAATCCCATCGCGCCAGCCCTTCCTCGACAATAAATCCAAAGGCTAGCGTGGCCATTCCCAAGTAAATACCCCGAACTCTGAGCGCCGGCAGGCCAACGACCCAGCCGACCGCTGCCGACAAGCTGGCGGCGCCGACGATGGCGATCGGGAAAGGGACTCCCGCGTTGGTGAGAACCGCTTCGGTGTAGGCGCCAACGCCCAGAAAAGCGGCGTGACCAAGCGAGAACAAGCCGGTAAATCCGGCCAGTAACATCAACCCGAGACCGGCGATCGAATAAATCAGCACAAAGGTCAGTTGCGCTAACCAATACTCGGGGAGCACCCATGGGGCCAGCAATAAAGCCACGACCAGGGCGCTGTACCAGAACCGTGCGCCCTCATGTTTGGCCAGACGGATGTCCTGGTCGTAATCGGTTTTGAAAATAAAACGCATCGGCGTGTTCTTCTGGACCGATCAGACTTTCTTGCGCAACTGTTCGCCAAACAACCCATTGGGCTTGACGACCAGCATCACCAGGACGACCACGTAGGCCGCAATATCTTTAAACCCGTCCGGAAGATAAAATCCCGACAGGGACTCGATAATCCCGATCGCCAGTCCGCCGACAATCGCACCTGGCAGGCTGCCAAAACCGCCGACGACCGCGGCTGGAAAAGCCTTGAGACCGATCAGGCCCATGTTGGCGTGGACAAACGTGATCGGCGCGAGTAACAGCCCGGCGATGGCGGCGACCCCCGCCGCCAGGCCCCAGGCGATGCCATTCAACTGGCGCACCGGAATCCCCATGTAATAGGCCGCCAACTGGTTTTGTGAGGCGGCTTGCATGGCAATACCGAGTTTGCTGTAGCGAAATAAGGCGAACAAAAGCACACACAAAATCGCGGTGGCCCCAATCACCGAAACCTGTTCGACATTGATGACGAGTCCCGCCACCTTCCAGATTTCGTCCTTATAAGGGACTGGGAGGACATGCGTTTCGGTCCCGATGTTGGGTAGCATCGTGATCAGTCCGCGCACTACATAGCCGATTCCAATCGTCAGCATGACCACCGAAAAAGCGGGTTGGCCGAGGATCGGTCGAATCACGATCCGCTCGAGCAGCATCCCAAACAGGGCCATGGCAGCCACCGTACTGAGGATGGCGAGCCAGTAGGGGAAACCCAGCCAAGTCATGGCCGCGAGTCCCCCAAACGCCCCCATCATCATGAGATCGCCTTGCGCAAAGCTAACGGTCTCGGTCGCCTTGTAGATCAGAACGAAACCGAGCGCGATCAGCCCATAGATACATCCCTGGGAAATGCCGCTCAGGGTCATCTGAAAAAATTGAATCATTGGGCGGTTTGAAACTGAACTTCGGGCTTGACTTACTAGGGGCTAACAATTCAGCGAGCCCGACAGTACCCGATTCAGTCCACTCCGGGTCAGACCCGGTGGGGAGCTTAGGGTTTGTACTAGGGACTCATGCGGACGTCCAAGCGGCCTCAGGCAAAATAGGGTATTCACCTCAGGGGGACCCCATGCAACGACCCTTTCATTTGGCTTTTCCGGTTCATGACCTGGGGGCGGCGCGTGCCTTTTACGGTGATCTGCTCGGTTGCCCCGAAGGACGCAGTTCACCCGAATGGATCGACTTTGATCTCTTTGGCCATCAAATTGTGGCGCACTTGGCGCCCGATCAGTGTGGACTGGACGCGACCAATGTGGTCGATGGCGATCAGGTGCCCGTGCGGCACTTTGGGGTCGTCCTGCCAATGCCTGAATGGCAGGCGCTGGCCGATAAGCTCACCGCGGTCGGTACAAAATTTATCATTGAGCCCCATGTCCGGTTCAAGGGCCTGGCCGGTGAACAGGCGACTCTGTTCTTCCTCGACCCATCGGGCAATGCCCTTGAATTTAAGGCGTTTGCCGACCTCGGACAGCTGTTTGCGAAACAGGCTGCCCACTGATTACCGCGCGCACTGTCCGATCCAATGCGCGAGTTGATCGAGGGCCTGACGGGCTTCGGGCAGTTGGCCCGCCATGACCGGAAACGCGTGGGGTAGCTTGGGCCACGCCAGCAAGGTACTCGAGCCCCCTTGGCCAAGGATTTTCTGGTGCAGCTTGATCGAATCGTCGTAGAGCGCTTCAGCTTGGCTCGCGACGATCATGCAGGGTGGCAATCCATCCACAGGTCCAAATAGCGGTGAGAGCCTGGGGTGAGTGGCCGGAACGCCAGGGGCGTATCGCTCACGGAACTCCTCCAGGATCTGCCGGTTGAGCATGACGTCGGTTTTTTCATTGCTCAACATTGACGGGTTTTGATGGGTCAAATCCAGCCAGGGCGAAAGCAGAAAAATCCCCTGGGGTGGCGCGCCTAGATTCGGCAAGGGCGGGAGGTCGCGAACTGCCTGCAAGGTGGCGAGCGCGATGTTGCCACCCGCGCTATCGCCACCAATAAACAAGGGTCTCGGGGGGCGAGGGGCGTTGTAGATCTCGGCCGAATCGGCCTCAGCCTCAGACTCAGACTGATTCGAGATGAGCGCCAGATAAACCGCCTTGGCGTCATCGAGCGCTGCTGGGAAGGGATGCTCGGGTGCCAGGCAATAGTCAACCATCAGCATCTTGATCTGGGCTTTTTCAGCCAGATAAGCAGCCAGCGCGCGGTGGCTATTGGGCCCGCCCATGCCGAAACCGCCGCCATGAAAAAACAAGCACACAGGTGACTGCCGCGCCGAGACCAATTCGCTCGGCATCACCCACTCGACGGGCACCCCCGCAATCCGATCGGACTGAATCGTGATCGACGCCTTGGTTTTGGTGCGTACATCCGCCAGCCACTTGCGATTACGCCGGAAACGGTGTTCAGCGCTCAGTTTGAGGCTCGATTTTTTTTGCCATCGCAGAACGGCGCTCAGGAGAAAATTCTGGATGCTCATGCAGGTGAAGGGGTCGTTGATCGGAGGGGGCTGCGGGTGCGATTCGGTCTTAAACGGGGCAAGAGCGGGTCACGAGCGGGTCACGAGCGGGTCATGAATTCCGCGGCCCGAAAGCGCGCCAGTCGGGACCGCATCCGAAACGTCGTCCAAGGCCAGTTCGTGCTGTTGCGCCCGTGCGCGTCGAGGAAATAACTCGAACAACCACTGTTCCAGATCGAGTCCTGGAGGGAGGCTTGCACCGCCTCGTTATAGGACGCATGTCGTGCGGGATCGACGGCAATCGTGCGCAGATTCTTTTGGCGCGCGGTCAAGAGGGCCGAGACGATGAACTTGACCTGCGCTTCAATCATCGTGAATGCGGAGGCAAAGCTATACAGATTGGGACCCAGCATCAGGAAGAGGTTGGGGCAATCATCGATCATCGTGCCCAGATAGGCTTTGGGCGAGCCGTCCCAGCGCGCGTGTAGCGTGGTTCCTGATTCACCGATGATTCGCTTGGCAATCGGGGGCACCGAGACTTCGAAACCCGTTGCGAAGATGAGAACGTCCGGATCGCAATGGCGTCCATCGTCAGCAATCAGGCGTGAGCCTTGGATTTCGCGGATTCCGCAGAAGACTTCCACGTTCGGTTTCGCAATCGCGCGATACCAGGTGTTCGACTGAAGGATCCGTTTACAGCCGAGTGAAAAGTCGGGGGTGAGACGTGCGCGAAGGGCAAGATCCTTGACCCCACGACGCATGTTACGCAGGCCGATGGCCTCCATTCGCTTGACCAGTTTCGGGTGGCGCAGGCTTGAATTCAGCGCTTCGAATTGCAGATACAGTAGGGTCCGAAGCAGGCGCTGTGCGAACGGGATTCGCTTGAACAGGTCCTGCCAGCGCCTCGGGATGACGAGGTCCATTTTTGGCAGGACCCAGGGTGCGGTGCGCTGAAAGAGTGTGAGCTTCTTAACCAGGGGCTGGATCGGCGGCACGAACTGAATCGCCGATGCACCGGTACCAATCACGGCGACGCGTTTGCCATGCAGATCAACAGAATGATCCCAGCGCGAGGAGTGAAACTGAACGCCAGTGAAGCTTTCAAGACCTTTGACCTTCGGCGTGACCGGCACATGCATTGGGCCACTGGCGACGATTAGAAATTTTGCCCGGTAGTGTGCGGTGGACGTGTTGACGATCCACTCACTCTGGCGACGATCCCAATGGGCAGTCAGCAGTTCTTGCCCGAACCGGATCTGGTCAACGATGCCGTATACCCGCGCCGTATCCTCGCAATACCGTTTGATTTCGGGTTGCTTGGCGAACAGGTGGTTCCAGTTTGGATTGGGCGCAAAGGAATAGGAGTAGAGCGCGGAGGGAATGTCGCAAGCACAGTCCGGGTAGTGGTTATCGCGCCAGACACCGCCAATTTCTGGAGTTTTTTCCAGAATCAAAAATGGGATCCCCGCGGCTTTGAGTTGGATCGCGGCGCCAATTCCAGAAAATCCCGCCCCGATAATCAGGACTTCGACCGAGTGGGGCACGGGATTCATGGTCAGGGGGCCCTCCTTGAGCAAGTCCGATCAAGTGGGCATCCTACTCAATTGCGTTCAACAACCGCGCGCTAAATGATCGGGGACAAGATGAAAGTAGTCGGATTAATCGCCTTGAAGGACGCCGAAGCGTTTGAGCGTTATCGCAGTCAGGTCGGACAGACGATCGAATGTTACGGGGGAACTGTCGTTTTTCGGGGGACCCGAGATCAGGTGTTCTGGAACGAGTTGGGATGCGCCGAGTTCAATGCATTTGTAGAAATTGAATTTCCGACATCTGAGGCGGCGACGCAGTGGGCGAACAGTGCCGAATATGGGGCGTTGCTCGCTGTGCGCAATGAGGCGTTGTCGGTGACTTTGTTTGGCGTTAGCTGAAATCGGGCCACGTCAGGGGCTATTCATCCGAGTGACCATTCGGCGCACGACGCTGAATCAGAATCGCCCTGAAATCGTTGACGTTGGTTCGCGTGGGGCCGGTAATGATGCTCTGATCAAGCGCTTGAAAAAAGCCGTGCGCATCATGTTGGTCGAGGCTGATGGTCGGTCGTAGCCCCGCCGTTTGGGCGCGGGTCAAGGTGTCGGGCTGCCAGTAGGCGCCAGCGATTTCCTCGGCTCCGTCAACCCCATCGGTGTCGCCAGCCAATGCGTAGACGCCGACCTTGGGGCCCAATGCAATGCCAAAAGCCAGCAAGAATTCGACGTTCCGACCGCCGCGCCCATTGCCCTCAGAGACATTCCGCAGCGCGACGGTCGTTTCTCCGCCTGAAAGCACCACGCAAGGGGCCTCAAAGGGCTGTCCGCGCGAGGCGATCTGGGTCGTGATGCTGGCCAGTACTTTGCCGACATCGCGCGCTTCGCCCTCGATGGCATCACCCAGAATATGGGCGCCATAGCCGGCAGCGCGGGCAAGCGCCGCGGCTGCTTCCAGGCTTTGTTGGGGCGCTGCAATGATTCGGGTCTGTACGCGGGCCATTCGGGGGTCATCGGGTTTGACGGATTCGCTTGCATCGCCGTCGAGCCACTGGCGCGCCGCGTCAGGTAGCGTCAGGTGATAGCGCGCGATGATGGCCAATGCGTCCTCGCGAGTGCTCGGATCGGCCACAGTTGGTCCCGATGCGATATCGATGGGTTGATCGCCAGGGACGTCCGACATCAACAGGTTGAGCACCCGGGCCGGGTAGCAGGCCGCGCCCAGTCGACCGCCCTTGATGGCCGAGAGGTGACGGCGCACGCAGTTCATTTCACCAATCGTCGCGCCGGATTCGAGAAGGCTTCGATTGATCTGCTGTTTATCCGTCAGCGTCAATCCTGGGGCGGGCAACGGTAGTAACGCCGAGCCACCTCCGGAGATCAAACTGATGACGTAATCGGCTTGATTCAAGCCCCGCACAAGTTTGAGCATGCGCGTTGCCGCCGCCAAACCCGCTGCATCGGGGACGGGGTGGGCGGCCTCAACGATTTCGATCTGCGAGCAGGCAACCCCATAGCCATAGCGCGTGACGACCAGGCCTTCGATGCGTTGCAAAAGTTCAGGGTCATTCTTCTGGTAATGATCTTCCAGAGCGCGCGCCATTGCTGCAGAAGCCTTACCAGCGCCGATCACGATCAGGCGACCTGATCCCATTTCTGCACGTGTCGGCAGATGCGGCGGGACGCACAGTTCAGGCTGGGCGGCAGCGATCGCCGCGTCGAACAGGCTACGCAGTAAGGCGAGCGCTTCAGCGGATGCGTTGGTTTGTACCATCGTCTTCTTTAAGGGCTATGCCGGTCGCGCCGAGTCGTTTCGCCCCTTCCAGCAAGGCCACCAGTTT
>Ga0114972_10001604_pt1 | contig 16918 bp, 7 predicted proteins | sample M_140807_EF_Meta_FD_87354 | JGI IMG/M metagenome (GOLD analysis project Ga0114972, IMG submission 87354) | Freshwater microbial communities from Lake Montjoie, Canada to study carbon cycling - M_140807_EF_MetaG | ecosystem: Environmental > Aquatic > Freshwater > Lake | place: Lake Montjoie... | reverse complement strand
GTTATCGGAAGGAGGTTTGAATTTTCTTTTCGGCACTTGAGAAAGAGCAGTCATTGTAATAGAAAGCAATAAAATGACTGATACTATTTTCTTCATCAAAAAAAATGTTGGTTTGCAAATTTAACTCAGAAAGCAAATCAAAACCCAATTAAAATTAATAATTACTACAAATTATAAGTTTTCTATATAAAAATATAACCCAAGCGATGTCCTTAATCAATTAAACTTTTTATTATCTTCGCAAAAATTTTTACAACATGAATTTACATGAATATCAAGCTAAGGAATTATTAAAGAAATTTGGAGTGCCAGTTCAAGAAGGAATAGCCTGCTCATCTGCCAACGAAGCAGAGGAAGCCTATCGTCAAATCCATACTCAATTTGGAAGCAAATTTGCAGTAGTTAAAGCTCAGATTCATGCTGGCGGAAGAGGTAAAGGAAGCATTATCGGAAAAGACCAAAGAGGTGTTGCCGTTGGAAAAAGCATGGAAGATGTAGTTAAAATCGCTGACAATATTTTAGGTGGTACATTGGTAACTATTCAAACCGGACCAGAAGGGAAATTAGTTAATAAAGTTTTGGTTGCTCAAGATGTTTATTATGATGGACCAAATCCAGTAAAAGAATTTTATTTGTCTATTTTAATGGACAGAAGTAGTTGCATGAATGTAGTGATGTACAGTACTGAAGGCGGAATGAATATTGAAGATGTAGCTCATGATACTCCAGAAAAAATATTTAAAGAATACATACACCCAGGCGGAAGATTACAAGGTTTTCAAGCAAGAAAAATCGCTTTCAATTTGGGTTTAAGTGGAGAAGCATTTAAGAACTGCGTAAAGTTTGTAACTAATTTATACAACGCTTATTTGGATTTAGATTGTGGAATGTTGGAAATTAATCCATTGTTTAAAACAAGTGACGAAAAAATCATTGCTGTTGATTGCAAAATGAATATTGATGACAATGCATTAATGCGTCATGCTGATGTAGCTGCTTTAAGAGACTTAACAGAAGAAGATCCTACTGAAGTAGAAGCAGGTAAATTCAATTTGAATTTTGTAAAATTAGATGGTAACGTAGGTTGTATGGTTAATGGAGCAGGATTAGCAATGGCTACTATGGATATGATTAAATTAAGTGGTGGCGAACCTGCAAACTTTTTGGATGTTGGAGGTACTGCTAATGCACAAACTGTAGAAGCTGGTTTCAGAATCATCATGAAAGACCCTAAAGTAAAAGCAATTTTAATAAATATTTTTGGTGGTATCGTTCGTTGCGATCGTGTAGCTCAAGGAGTTATAGATGCATACAAAAGCATAGGAAATATTGAAATACCAATCATTGTTCGTTTACAAGGAACTAATGCTGATGTTGCAAAGAAATTAATTGATGAAAGCGGATTAAAAGTTCAAAGCGCTATCTTATTAAGTGAAGCTGCTAGTTTAGTGAATAAAGCTGTTGCTTAAACATAAAATTTTCTATTCGAAGGAGGCTGTCTAACCAGACAGCCTTTTTTATTTTCTATTATTTTCCACAAAGTCTCTTGCTTTTTAAAAAGCATTATATTTGTTTTACTTATTTTTTAAAAAATAAAATATTCAATTATGAAAAAGTCCTTACAATTCTTTTTGGTTCTATTGATGATAGCTTCAACAATAACAACAACTGCCCAAGAGAATTATTTTACAAAAATGGATGAAAATAAAATAGACCAACAAGGACTTATCAGAAAAATAAAACCCCAAAAATATTTAGTAATAAATGCAGATATTAATAAGTTAAAAGAATTTTGTTGGGCCTTGCCTTCTGAAAACGAAGTCATGACTAATAGGAATGCTGGTCCCATTTTAAGTTTACCAATGCCAAACGGTTCATTTGCAAAATTTCATGTTTGGGAAAGTAGTATTCAAGAAAAAGGCCTTTCAGAAAAATTTCCAGAAATAAAAACTTTTGCTGGTCAAGGAATTGATGACCCTTATGCAACTATTCGATTTGACATAACTGATTTTGGATTTCATGCACAAATCATTTCAGTAAACGGCAATGTTTATATTGATCCCTATGCAAGGGGCACAATAAAAGAATATATCAGTTATTACAGCAGAGATAATATTCACGAATCTAATTTTGTTTGTCATGTAGATAATTCAACTGCTGATATAACTCAAAGACCAAATGCAACGGGTCCGTGCAGGGGCACATCTTTGTATACATATAGAATAGCGGTAGCCTGTACTGGCGAGTATGCTGTTGCGGTAGGTGGCACTACTGCTTCTTTATTGCATTCTGCCATTGTAACATCTGTTAACAGAGTAGATGGTGTTTATGAATCTGAAGTAGCTGTAAGACTTATTTTAGTGGCTAATAATAATTTAATTGAATTTTTAAATGCTGCTACTGATCCATTTACAGGGAACAATAATGGCGGCACTTTAATAAATGAAAGCCAAACACAAATCACCAATAGAATTGGATCTGCAAATTTTGATATAGGCCATACCTTTAGTACAGGAGGCGGCGGATTGGCAAGTTTAGGAGTAGTATGTTCCAATGGGAGTAAAGCCAGTGGTATAACTGGAAGTCCCAATCCAGTGGGCGATGCATATGATGTTGATTATGTAGCACATGAAATCGGACATCAATTTTCTGGCAATCATAGTTTCAACAGTACATCAAGTAATTGCGGCGGAGGAAATAGAAATGCCGGAACGGCCTATGAAGTAGGAAGTGGCACTACTATAATGGCTTATGCAGGAATATGTACTACGGATGACATACAACTTCACAGTGATCCATTTTTTCATGCTATAAGTTTTGATGAAATTAGCAACTATCTTGAGTCTGGTGGAACATGTAAAATTGCTATTGCAACTGGAAATACATTGCCACAGATAACAGCAATGAATAATAGCGCTGCAAATATTCCATTAAAAACTCCATTTACACTTACTGGTTCAGCAACTGATGCCAATAATGATTCAATAACTTATTGTTGGGAAGAATGGGACCTTGGAACTGCAGGTCTTTGGAACAATGGGGCCACAAGTACCACTGCTCCTTTATTTAAATCTCGTATTCCAAAAACAACGGGAAGCAGAACTTTTCCAGATATGTCTTATATCCTTGCCAATTATTTACCTACAACGCCAACAGCCACAATGGATGGACAAAAAGGCGAGACCTTACCAACTGTAGCAAGAACAATGAAATTCAGACTAACGGTAAGAGACAATCGATCAGGTGGTGGTGGTGTGGTATCCGGAGGGAATGGTTGTCAATCTGGTTTTACAGGCGTTTTTCAAGTAAATGCAATTACAGGCACTGGGCCTTTTGCTGTTACTGCTCCTAACGGAGGAGAAAGCTGGGCTGGAAATGCAACACAAACAGTTACATGGAATGAAGCCGGAACAAGTGTAGCCCCCATCAGCACTGCCAATGTAAGAATCACCCTTTCAACAGATGGCGGACTAACCTACCCCACTGAATTAATCGCTTCTACCCCAAATGATGGCAGCGAAATAATTACAACTCCCAATATCACAACCTCAACTGCACGCATTAGAATTGAAGCCGTTGGAAATATTTATTTCGATATCTCTAATGCCAACTTCAGTATAGTGCCTTCGAGCAATATCACTTTCAACTTTTCTAATTCTACTGGAGCAAATAGTTTATGTGGAGCAAACAATAGTATAACTGCTAGCCTTACCAGCGCTGCCATTGGCGGATTTTCAACACCAATAAGCTTAACAGCAAATGGCAATCCATCAGGCACAACAGTTAGTTTTGGATCAAGCAATTTAACTCCTGGCAGCACCACAACTGTCATTTTGAACAATGCCGCTAATTTAGCTGTAGGAACTTACAATGTAACGGTAACGGGCACTGCAGGTACAACAACAAAAACTACAATTATACCTTTTATCATTAAGCCGGGAAATGCACCATCAATTATTACTCAACCTATAGACTTTATTTTACATAGCGGTGAAGTTGCTAGCTTTAGCGTAACAAGCCCCTCCCCTAATCTAACTTATCAATGGCAAAAAAGTACAAACAACGGTGTTGATTTTAGTAATATAACAGGAGAAAATGCTTCAACTTTAAAAATAAACAACGCTTCATTATCTTCTAATAATTATCAATACAGAGTAAAGATTTCCAATCAATGTGGAGATACCCTTTCATCAGCAGCTAAATTATTGATAGAAGGATTGTTCATTTATCCTAATCCAAACAAAGGATTATTTAGTGTTTTGTATAATGACAATAATAATAGTGTGACATCAAGAACACTTATTATTTATGATGCAAAAGGTTCAAAAGTATATGCAGAAAAATATGCAATGAATGACAATCATTTTGATGCTATGAATGTAGACATGCGCAAAATGGGCAATGGTGTATTTTTCATTAATCTATTAGATAACACTGGAAAAAGATTGGCTTCGAGTAAATTTTTAATTGAAAAATAATATACAAACTACCATATCAATAGATTTTGGGGCACCCTAAATTTTTTACCTGGCATAACTTTTATACTGCCGCCTTGGTTAATTGTTTGTTGTGCATCTAAAACACATTCACCCCCAATGATTGGGTCTATGATTATTTGCCCCTTATCAATAATAGCAGGTGGAATTATATTGTTATTCCAATTTGATGCATCACTCCAATTTCCATTTCCATTAAATATGTAATTTGAAATTACATTGCATACTAAGGTGAATTGTCCTAAGGAATTGATATTATTGTTTACACTATAAGTAATGCTGCTCTTTTTAGTTACAGGATTATAAATAAAAATATCAGAAGAATCTAGTTCAGTGCCCCAAGAGTTTTTATCTGCATTAGATAGTCGTTTAAATAATTTGAAATTTCCTCTTGTGTAGGAACCTGGTGTAACATCTAGTTCTTCAAAACGAATACTATCAAGATTTGTAAATGTTTTATTTGTTCCATAGTTATCAATGATAAACCAACTGCTATCTGGCTCTAAAGTTCTACTGTCTGGTTTGGTATAAGGAGGGACATTTAATCTAAATCCAACAAGATTACCATTAGGATAGGTAATACCGGTAGCAAATGGCTTGAAAAACAATTTTAAACCTAAACCTGTAAAATCTTTCATGCCGCCTGAATTAATATTTGATAAAGTAAATACTTTTCCAGGGCCAACAGGCACTTCACTTTGTTTGTTGATATAAGAAGTATCTGGTAAAGAAAGCCTTATTTTATTTATTAATTCATAAGCGGTAAGACTTGTTGAATCAATATAATTAAACTGACAATATTTAATTAATCCATTTTCGAGAATTGGATTAGTAGGTATTAAATGCATTTTTTCTCTCACCTCGGTTTCACTTAGTGTGTAATTATAAATTTTAATTTCATCAATCTCGCCCTTATAATATCCACCTTGATTATGAATATCTCGATTGATATAAAATGGAGTTTGCGATAAATCAATTGCTGGCATAGAGCCGTTTCTCACTAATTGTTTTACTCCATTTAAATAAATATACACTCCGGAAGGCGCATAAGTAAGTACAACAAAATTCCATTTAAGGCTATCAGCAATTAGACTACTTGAATTGCTATATCCTACTATATTATCGGTATAACATAAATTTAAATTAGGAGTGTATCCTAAAAAAGAAAAACCTAACCCAAACCCATAGCTACTTCCAGGATATGGATCATGTGCAATAAGTTGGGCAAAAGAATTTTGTTTCCCGTTTGGCTTTATCCAACAACTTAGAGAAAAACTATTACTGTTAATAGGGGCTTTGCCTAAAGAAACCGGTGTATTGGTTCCCTTAAAAACTAAACTTTTTCCAGCAACAGAATCCGCTTTGCAATTATCATTTGTAAATGAAATCATATTGCTGATAGTTTTGTAATTGGTGTTTTCCAACGAATCAGTAACTAAGAGACTCACATTGTAATTACCAGGATTTGCATACACTACTTTAGGATTTTTAACATCAGGATTGCTTACATAACTAGCTCCCGGAAAACTCCAATGCCAATTAGCACGATTGTAATTAAGAATAGAATAGTCGGTAAATTGAACTGTATCAGAACTACAATTCACATATTTTTTATCCGCCATTGGCTGGGCAACAGGAATTACATCACTAACTAATTTCGACTCCCAAATTCCTCTGGTAGTTGCAATTCTTAATTTATTATCTCTAAAAAATATGCCGCTGCCACCCCAAATTTGAATATTTTTTGGCAAGCCATTTGTAAACAATGTCCAATCTGACATACTATTGTCTTTAAAAAATATTTCACATGGAACCGACTGGGTTATCGCATACATTGAACCGTTATTTCCATGATAAAGAATATACGAGACCTCTTTATTATATAAAGCAGATCCTGTAATATTTGTCCAGCGCGCTCCCCCATCTGTAGATTTAAATACTTTATTAGCAGCGGCAGCTGATTTCATGCAAAGAATCACTTCATCAGAATTTGTAAAACTAATGGCAATATCACTTTGATAATATTCATAGGTTACGCCTGCGGGCAATGATAAGGCAGACCAAGTGTTTCCGCCATCGATTGTTTTTTGCAATCCATTCCCCTGTGTACAAACATAGATTACATTAGGATTGCTTCTGGAAATATCAAACCTCCAAACTTTACTGCCAAAATCTTTAAGTGAAGAATATCCAGCTCCACTATTAAAAGATTTCCAAAGCGTGTTACCTTCTCCCAAATAATAAATGAATGAGTACCTTGGGTCAATCATTAACTTGCTGGCAAAGTATCCATAATAATCATCTTGTGGCCATTTTGTATTTGTAAATTCTGAAGAAGTAATATTTTCAATCAATGAAGGAGGCACAACAAAAGACCCCAAATCTCTAAACCCAATTTCATTTTCTTTACCATGAAAAACATGGCCTGTTGCATCTTCACCTCCGCCAAGGTAAATAGAATTTCCTGTTCCGTATGCTGAATTCAATACCGCATCACCATTATGATATCTGCCTCCAACAACAATATCCTGATCCCACCCTTGTCCGAAACCCCAGAAAAAAGAAGCGGTAAGTCCGTTATTTAAAACAGTTGCATTGCTTGAAAAAAAATCATTTGAATACACAACACCACCATCCGAAGCAAGGTAAGTATCCGATCCATTTGTTTGAATCATTTGTAGATCTGGATGAATTTTATAATCGAAACTTCCAACGTATCCGCCAATGGGAGAAAAATTCACGCCACCATCAGTAGATTTATATGAAGAAGTAGTGCCAACAATAAGATGGTTGGCATTTAAAGGAGAAGCAGCAATATCTAAATCATAATACCCTTGACCACTGCTCATTCCTAAACCCGTAGAAGTATTATCACCACCAAAACTTTGTGTGGTAGAAACAGCAGTAACAGTAAATGTACTTCCACCATTAATACTTTTTAAAATAACTGGACCGGCATTACTTTGTAGCGCAACGCAATAAATATAATTAGCATTAGCAGGTGTAACCGCTAATCTGGCTCCATCGCTTATTATATTGGAAGTGCCATTCAATAAATTAGTGATAGAAAAATTCAATCCTCCATCAGTAGAAGTATACAATAAGAGATTATTAGTATTTACCTGCGCGCCTATTGCAAACAAAACATTTGTGTTACCTGGCTTTTGAACTAAATCAAAAAGATTTCCTGCGGAACTTGTACCAGAAGAAAGCAGCCACGTGTTACCGTTATCATTACTGAAATATACACCATTAATAGAAGCCACAACAAATCTGCCATTGGATTGATTTATGACGATTCTATTAATTTCTCCAAAAGTATAAGCGTTTAATCTTGAGAAACTAACGCCACCATTGATTGACAAAAACAATCCATCATTATTATAGAAAAGAATTTTATTGGCATTTGTAGGATCTACTCCAATTGCGGTAATCGCTGCGGTTGATGCGATATCGTTATTGATACAACTCCAGTTTAATCCTTTATTGCTTGATTTAAACAATCCTCCAGTTTCGGCTCCTGCAAAAACTATATTTGGATTGCTAGACGAAATTGCAAAAGCTGTGATATTAGATTGAGTATTTGTTTTATCCCCTACTCCGCTTCGATATGTATCTGTTGGACCAATAGGCACCCAGTTCCCTAAATTATTTGTAGATAATTTATTTTGTTGTTGCTGAAATTTATTAAAATAATAATTAGAATCAATTACAATAGTTCCTTCTTTATTAATAAAAGGCAATAAATTTTTTCGCCATCGTATATATGCAGTAATATATGGATCCTCTTCAAATTCGCCTTCTTCCTCATATTCTGAATGTTCTTCTTTTATTTTTTTAGACTCTTTAGCATGTTTGTACATATTTATTAAGGAATCAATTAAAAAAACATTTGGATTTTTCCAATCTGAATTTTTATACCAAGAAGGCTGTTCAATATTTTGTGGAAGATTAAAAATATTAGTTTGAGCAATTGTTATTTTATTGCAGAAGATCACCAAACCAAAATAAAATAGACCTAATAAAAAATATTTTTTTCTCATCATGCTAAAAAAGATAGAATATGTTGAGCTATAAAAATAAAAAAATAATTTCAAGTGTGAATCTATCTTTTTGTGCCGTTAGCAGACCGGCGGTGGTGAAAATCCAACAAGCTGGAAGGAATGTTGGCAATAAGAAGGAAATAAATTAAAGAAATGAATACAGGAAAGGGCTTCAATATCTTGAAACCCTTTCCTGTATTGTGTGACCGCGTTAGGATTAATCCCATTTCGCTCAATATGTTGATACTACTGACTTTCAATAAATAACTACTAACCTCGTGAGAATTATCGGAAAAACGTTCACTTTATCTACGGAATGGCTTACTGAATGTTCAAGAACTAACTTTAAGGTAGAGAAAAAATGGAAGTGAAAAAATAAAAATAAGCAAAATTTAGGAACTCATAAAAAGATTGCGAATAAGATGGTAATAGTCGTACTGTTGATATTATTACAATATTGATAATCAATACTAACCCAAATAACCTAACACTCAGGCATTGCGTTTTAATTTTATCCTCTAATTTCTCATTCTATTGAGGTGATCATTCTAGAGAGACCCTATTTTTAGATTCATTTAACTTTTTGAATTAGTGCAAAAAATTAAATACTGGCAGCAATTAAACTAAGCTTAAAAATCATAGTACTATTGCATTTTTCATAATTCCCTAATTATTAAGATGTTGCTTAATTGGAAAGCATTCTAATTATTTAATGCCAATGTAATAAAGAAATTTCTTCCAGGAGAATTAATCCCACTGGAAAAAGTCCTATACTGTGTGTCTAAAATATTATCTACCCCAGCAATAATATTGACATACTTTTTTAATTTATAATTGAAATGTAAATTGAAGGTAATCCATGCAGGTGTGCCATCTGTAGTAGCATATTGTTCATTATCTTCTCCATTTAAATAGTAATCCTGTATTCTTTTCCATCCGTTGTAATTAATTGTACAAACAGAGCTGAAATTCTTAATGGTATAATAAAAATTGAAACTTGACATTATAGGCGGAATATGATCTAAAGGAGAAGTACTACTGTCAGTTCTAATTCTTCCGTAAGTGTATTTTATTGAAAAATCTGCACTGGTTCTTTTACTGAATTCATAATCTATTTTTGATGAAAGGCCTGTAATAAAAGCATTTTGTTTATTTACGTTTGCGTATATAGCACTCTTGACACCTTCATATACAATTGAATCTTTACCATCAAATTTGAAACGATCTGTTACAATTACTTCATTTAGTATTGTATAGAAAATTGATGAAATAAGCCTAATTTTCTTACTAAAATACTTTGTGACACCTAATTCGAAATTAATAGTTTTTTCGGGGGACAACGTGTTATTAGGAACAATAACATTTCCTGGGGCAGATTCAAACACCTTACACAAATCATCAATATTTGGCACCCTATAACCGGTTGAAGCAACTAATGATATTTTGCCATTTTTTGCAAAAGTATGAATCAGGCCAATATTTCCGGCAACAAAACTGTTATTCTGTCTAGCATTGGCAAAAGGTAAGTGAAAAAAACTTGTGTCTATAAAAGTGGAGTATAGTTTTGAGAATCCTACACGTGCGCCATCTGTGATTGAAAAATGACTCCCCACTCTCCAAAGATGTGAAAAATATATCGAAGTATTAGTCATATTATTTTCCCCATCTGGGAAACGAGTATCAAGAGTTGTAAATAAATTGTTATCTCTATTGAAATTGTCCGCCGTTGATTTCAGAGAATTATAATAATATTCAAGTCCAAAATTAAGCTCATGTGAATCTGTTTTTTTATGTAAGTCCAAGTTAATTCCTACTACAGAAACATGCTCATAACGGTTATTTAAATTTGGACTATTTAATTTTCTGGTATGCCTACTTTCATATATGTTTTGATAATTAACGCCTAAATGAATAAGCTGAAATCCTTTGAATAAATTTTTCAGTTGTAAATCATATACCCCCATAAATCTGGTTTGAGGACCATAATACCACTCAGCATATTTTAAGCCTAAAGGTGTAATATCAGTTAATCTGTCATATCTCGGAACATTTGATGAATTCGAATACTGCAAATTTAATCCATGTATAATATTAGGCTTTTGAGCGAATAGAAATTTTTGTAAAAAATCAATTTGTCTATAAGCAGACGGCACTTGTTTACTAGGAGACTCATTCTTAATTATGCTATCTTTTCCATTAAAAGTTTCAACATAATAATCTCTTGTTCCAAAATTATTATTATAAAAAGGATTGGGATTTTTTCCTGAAATTAAATCCCCGAATGATGAAACAGTAATAGAAGTCAAAGAAGCAATTCTTGCAAAACCTGCATTTACATCAATATGACTTGTAAATTCATTATTTACACTACTATATCTATTAGATACATTCAGACAGATATTACTTTTTTTTGTGCCAGATGCAAATAATGGACTTCTGGTATACATATGCACTACTCCTCCTAAGGCATCACTCCCATAAATTGTAGAGGCAGGCCCGTATAATATTTCAACGCGATCAAAAATATTGTTATCTGTAGTGATTATATTTTGCAAATGTCCCGCCCTATAAATCAAGTTATTCATTCTTACTCCGTCAATCATCAAGACATTTTTGTTAGCCTCAAAGCCCCTGATATTTATGCTACCACCACCTAACTGACTTTTTTGCACAAAAACGAAACCGCTATTCGCCAAAAGATCAGCGGTTGTCTGTGGTTGCAACTGTATTATCTTTTCTTGTGTAATAACCTGGATTTCCTGAGAAACATTCATTTTTTTCTCCTCAATTCTATTGGCCGAAATAACAACTTCTTGAAGAATTGGATAACTATCTAACGAATCTATAGAGATGTTTTGCGAATAATTTTTTGAACAAATAAATAGTAAAGAAATTATAAAAAAATACTTTTTCATTGTGATAATATGCCCTTAATATTGAATTAAAAGATTTTGAGGGACAATAAATTTTTTACTTGGCATAACAACAATTTCCCCTCCAGAATTAATATATTGTACTCTATTTAAATTACAGCTACCATTTACGATAGGTTCAATAATGATTTTCCCTTTTGTAAAAGTTGAAGGTGGGATGTTATTATTTGCCCAATTTGAAGCGATATCCCAATTGCCATTTCCAATGAAATGATAGGTTTCAATAATGTCTGAACTCCACAAGCCTCTCCCAAAAGTTGCAGCCCATATTTTATGATCATTATTTGCTATCTCCAGTTCAGTAACAACAACATTAGGCAACCCTGAATTAAATCTACTCCAATCAGTCATGGATGAATCTCTGTAAAATACACCAACATCTGTTCCAATGTATAATCCACCAAAAGAACCTTTTTGGTAAACAATACAATTAATGGGTAAGTTGGGCAAAGTGCCTGAAATATTATCCCAAGTGGTGAAAGCATTGGTTGAATTAGCTATATAAACTTTGTCACTGTCTCCATACCCCCCTTGAGTTACATATAACAAATTTGGATTAGTAGGGTTTACAGTGATATAGGTGTTAGGTGCAGCAACTGAAGCCAACCCATTTAGTATCGCCCAAGTTGAGCCTCCGTTAATCGTTTTGAATATCTGAGTTCTTGTTGAAGCATAAATTACTTGTGGGTTTGAAGGTGCATAAGCTAAAGCGATAATATTTCCGACTGCACCTGTGATTGTTCCTAATTGAGACCAAGTCGTACCTCCATTAATTGTTTTATATACTTGAGATTTACCAACCAACAATGTATTGTTTAAAGTGGGATGCATAATATAAGGAGTAACCCATTCTCCAGGTTCATGAACTGTGCCAGCTGTTCCATTATTATTAACGATAATATTCCAGAGAGTACCGCCATTTACAGTTTTTGATATTTCTCCATTCACATAAGTTGCATACTCAACATTTCCATTTGTATAATCAATTATACACTCCATCCCGTCACCACCAGTTTGATCATACCAACTACTACTCGCAACTTCTTTTGTTCCATTATCTTGTAACCCACAAATTACATTTCCTGTAAAGTTTTGATTAACACCAACTCTATATATTTGGCTTATTTGCATTGTATTTGTCAAATCCGACCATGAGACTCCTCCATTTGTGGTCTTGTACAATCCACCATCATTACATTCAAATAATGTTCCTGGGACCAAAGGATGAAATGCAAAAAAATGTTTATCTGCATGAACAACAGGTACATTATTTGGATTATCTCCTGAAAAGCCACTCCACATTGTTTTAATATTCCAATTAAACCCACCATTAGTGGAATTCCAAGTATTTACCCCTCCCAGCCAAATATCGTTGACATTATTAGGATTAACCGCATATGCCAAATCATATTCCCCCTGACCGCCTATACCACTACCATTATATGAAGTATTTAACATATTGAGCGAGCTTGTAACTGTAGGATAATATTTTGAAAAAGACGCGCCACTATTACTAGAAAAATACAACCCTTCTAAACCACGTTGGGAATTAATTACAATTGCATCAACGTAATTTGAATTTGCTGCAGTTACTGCAAGATTAATCCTATATCCCCCCTGAAGAGTCGCAACTGTTGACCATGTTGAGCCTGAATTAACTGAACGATAAATTTTTGAATCCCCACCTGTTGACCATGTGGCTGTAGCAGCATATACAATACTTGGATCATTTGGCTTAAATTCGGCATCCATGAAATAGCCGGGTTGAACTCTGGCCCATGTATTTCCGGCATCTGTCGTTCTGTATAATCCATCTGAAGTCGCTGCAATCAGTATATTTGAGTTAGTAGGATTAATAATAAGTCTGCGAATAAGTTTTGAGGATGTAACAGTCCAATCTAATCCAGTGTAAGACCATGTCAAACCTCCATCATAAGATTTTAAAACTCCTATACTTTTTGTGTCACCAGCTGAAGTAAAAGCACCTTCCCCATCACCTGTCGCCACGTATATTATGTTAGGATTAGTTGGGTCAATAGCAATATCACTTATGCCAAGTACAGGAAAATAATCGGTGTTTGTAGTCCACGAGGCCCCACCATTAGTCGTTTTCCATAGTCCACCAGCTGGAGTACCTACCCAAAAAATATTGGGATTGGTTGGATGAAATGCCATACAATTAATTCTTCCTAAACCGCTGTATCCACCTAATGATAAGTCAGGGCCGGAAGCTACCCAATTTCCTATATAATTTACTCTACTTGCTTGTTCAGTGTGAGAATTTTGATAAGATTTCCAATTCTCCCAAGTTATATTTGACGATGGCAAATTTCCATCATCTAACAACCTTGTACTGAAATAATACTCCCACCGCTTAAATGGCTTGTATCCTTTACCTTTTTCGATTGGTTTATCTTTCCAATATTCGTAAAAAGCATTTTGTATTTCTTTAAATGTTGGCTTTTCTGTTTTCAGGTTTTGTAACCATGGTTGCCCATGCAGTGTATTTACTAATAAAATTAAAATCAGTAGAACAAGTTTACTTTTTATGAACTTCATAATTTTTGTATTTTAATGATCTAAGAAGAATAAGACAATTTATTGCGAAATTCTCAAATCACTGGATTGTCAGAATTTGATTCCTCTATTAACTCTGAAAGTTTTATTCCTGTTGGTGTATTTATAATTTCACTGTATAACCTTGCCATATTTCGTAATTTTCGTGATTTTATATACAATTTATCGATAAAAATCGTCTTAAAAAATCTTAAGTCAATTTAAGTCTACCTAAACTACCCTAATATTTCTTAATCTTCGCTAATATCCCTTAATGCCACAAAAGAAAATTTAAGACCATTATAAAACAACTTATGATTCCCAAAAAGAACAAAATCGTCACCATACATCCAGATGTTGTTCTATTGTACACCCTGTTATACAAAGCCTTTTTAGGATTGGTTACCCAACCCCACCCTCTTGGTGCTTTAAGCCCAAGATTTTGTCGAACATATCTTTTTACAGATGTTCTTGCTGCTATGCGTTTATTAAGGTTTGGTATGCGGAATCCGAATTTCATTTCTGCTAAAATTTAAATGAATTTATACTCTAAATAATCTAGCCGTTCACGGTCAATTATTATTTTTATTCTTTTATTTAATTCCAAAGCTTCTTTGCAAATCTTGTTCGTTTTATCATACCCAAAAGCATATGCAAGTGCATAAATGTCTTTTTCTTCTTTTGGGTATTTTCTTATGTACTCTTTCATTAAATCAAATATTCTATTACTGCATTCCAATCTGGAAATTTATCGCCACCAAAAAGTATCAACTCCCCTACAAATCTATCTGCTCCATTTTTCTCTCTGTCATCAATCAAATAGTGACCATGATTTAAATGCTTGTTGTGGGACAATATCAATCTTTTGTAGGCATGTTTTCCTAAATATTTTTTCACCCAGTCCAACTTATCATTTAGTGCAGTATGATTCTCCCATGGTGATGTTGAAAGAATATAAGTATCAAATTTCTCGCACAACTTTATGTAGGATTCAATTGCGTTATCCATTGGCTCCATTTTAGAAAAAATATGTGGCACTTCATCGTATCTACCAGCATATTTCTCCAACTCTTCTGGAGACAATTTTTCAATTCCTGTTTTAAAATCAACAAGAACGTTATCCATGTCTACGTATACTATTTTATTCATTTTATACTATTTAAATAATCTGTTCCCATTTTGCAATTCGTTTGGCGAGTGACTGTATGCAGTCAAATTCTCATTTAGATATACTCCAATTGTTTATCAAACGCTTGTTGTATTAAATCCATAATATCATCAAGTTCATTGATGTTAGTAATACCCACTTCCACATCTCCATTTCCCCATCGACCTAGTCCTGAAACATCTTTACACAATACTTTTGGGTCTATCATATCGGAATAATCAATATTAAGCGATAGTCTCAGTCTAACCTTTTGTGGCACTATGTCAACAAAATTTGTAGATGATTTAAAAGCGATGTATAGTTTTTTGTATTCCTCTTTCACGGAAGAATCAATATTTAAAATTCGTTTCTTTAAGGCTTGGTACAAATCAAGCATATCTCCCTTTAAGTATTCGTATTGCTCGATGGTATATGCAGTGCTGGTTTTCTCCTCGGTATTATATTTATCTAAAACCTCTTGAGATAAATTTGGTGCAAACCATATTTGACGAGCCTTTTCAGCTAGTTCTTTAGCCCTGGCTTCAATATTTTCAGCATTCCAAATATCAACCTTTCTTAAAAAATCATTCAAGCGAATTGGCGAATCATTAAAGCCGCCTTCCATTGTTTTCTTTAGAGAAAATGGCTTGTCGCTTAATTCAGAATTGTAGCCTGTAAGTGTAAGATTACCCAATGAATGCAAATACTTAGATTGTACTTCTTTCCAATCTTCACCTAGCATTTTTTGCCATTCGTTAGACAATTCAGGGTTTTGAGGTATGATATGCTCAATGGTATAATCGTCTACGTTTACAAATTCTTTACGCTTATAGTTTTCTAATTTGCTTAACATGTAATTTCTATTACGGAAACTATATACTTCTTTAACCACAATTTCCTTTTCAAATTCTGTGTCAGTTGGAAACCTTTTATAACTATCCAATATTTGAAATGCAGCTTTTACACCTTCTAAATAATCTGTTTTTTGAATTGCTTTGTATATTGTTGCAAAGGTTTTATTCATGCTGTTTGTCGGAATGCCACAAATGGCTCTGCGGAAAACATAATTTTCTACCAAGCTAATGATTTGCTTAAACTCATCATTTGTAATTGAGCCTGTTTCGTAGTCGTTATAAACAGGTAACAGGAATGGATAGCAAACATCAACCTTTAATTTGCTAATATTTTTAAAGCCTTTTTGAAGTTCGGCATCAGACTCTTTATGCAAAACCATATTTACATAATAACCCGAAAACTTATAAATATCCTGAACTACTTCTGTTATGGTATCAGGAGCTTTGCTGCTAGATGCGTAAGTTTTAAAGCTATCATAAACACGGTCGATACGTGGAATGGTTCCTGTTTTTACTGAAAGGTAATCACGCATAAACCAATCAAATGAAGCAGTGTACTCATTGCCATAGCTCTGTTCCATTGGGTACCAGTACTTTTCGTAAAGTTCGGTTTGAAGTTTTATTTCTTGCCCCATTAGAATATAATTTCTAATCAAATCGGCTTGGGATAAGTCTAATCCAGTGCTATTTAAACTTTCAAAAATTAACTGGGGATTGTCTTTGTCTTTTTCTAAAGCAACATCAACAATAAACAAACGCATGATACCATTGTATATTTCTACTGCATTTTCTACATTTATCTTTTCTTTAAAAAACTTGAAATTATCAACTACACGTAATGAAGCATCATTACCAAGCGGAACACCATTAATAATGTTTATTAGAGAAT
>Ga0114972_10001600_pt1 | contig 16932 bp, 15 predicted proteins | sample M_140807_EF_Meta_FD_87354 | JGI IMG/M metagenome (GOLD analysis project Ga0114972, IMG submission 87354) | Freshwater microbial communities from Lake Montjoie, Canada to study carbon cycling - M_140807_EF_MetaG | ecosystem: Environmental > Aquatic > Freshwater > Lake | place: Lake Montjoie... | reverse complement strand
CGGCAGGAATGCCGTAGGAGCCGTCAGAGGCGATGCCCATGGTGGTCCATTTGCCGGACGTACCAAGTGCCCAGTCGCGCATATGGTCGATCGCCGCGTTGGCAGCCGATGCGGCTGAGGACAAGCCACGCGCTTCGATGATGGCGGCCCCGCGCTTGCCGACCGTCGGCAGAAAGGTGTCACGGTTCCAGGCTTCGTCGTTGATCATTGTCTTGACCGACTCGCCGCCGATGTTTGCAAATCGATAGTCGGCGTACATGGTCGGGGAGTGATTGCCCCAGACACAGAGCTTCTCGATGCTTGCCACCGGTTTGCCGGTACGGGCCGCGATCTGCGACAAGGCGCGATTGTGGTCGAGGCGAAGCATGGCGGTGAAGTTGCGCGCTGGCAGGCTCGGTGCCGATTTCATGGCGATGTAGGCATTGGTGTTGGCGGGGTTGCCAACGACCAGAACCCGGACGTTACGGCTGGCGACCGCATCGAGCGCCTTGCCCTGCGCCGTGAAAATCTGGGCATTGGCCGCGAGCAGATCCTTGCGTTCCATGCCCGGGCCACGCGGACGAGCACCGACGAGAAGCGCATAGTCGGCATCCTTGAAGGCAGTCATTGGGTCGCCGTGCGCGCTCATGCCTTCCAGCAGCGGAAAGGCGCAGTCTTCAAGCTCCATCATCACGCCTTTGAGCGCTTTCTGGGCTTTTTCGTCGGGGATTTCGAGCAGCTGCAGGATGACCGGCTGGTCGCGACCGAGCATGTCGCCGTTGGCAATCCGAAACAGCAGGGAGTAACCGATCTGGCCGGCGGCCCCGGTGATGGCGACGCGTTTAGCAGGCTTGGTCATAGGGGTTCCTAGAAGGTTTGGCGGATGCTCGGAAGAGTTTAGAAGCCGCCTGAGTCATTGTCAAACCAGTGCTATAACTTATATAAGACATCAGTTACTAGACAATCGTGGCCTGGCGTGGTGTCATTCCGTGATGTCGACCGTCACTTTCAGTCCGCTTTATCGCCAGATACGCGATCGTCTGGTGCACAGCCTGCACGAAGGGGAGTGGCGGCCTGGCGAGCTCATCCCGAGTGAAGGCGAATTGGCGCAGCGTTATGGTGTGAGCCAGGGGACAGTCAGGAAGGCCATCGACGCACTGGCTGCCGAGAATATGCTGGTTCGTCGACAAGGGCGGGGCACCTTTGTGGCCAGCCACCAGGAACAACTCGCCCAGTTTCGCTTCCTGAGGTTGCGCCCCGATGAAGGCGAGCCCATCCAGCCGGCGAGCCGTTTCATCGATTGTCGCAGGATGCGCGCGCCGGTCGAGATTGCACGGGCCTTGCGTTTGAAGCCTGGCGAGACAGCGGTCGTGATTCGGCGGCTGCTTGAATTTGATGGCGTCCCGACGGTACTCGAAGAAATCTGGCTGCCTGGCGGGCTCTTCAGGGGCTTGAGCGCCGAGCGGCTAAATGCCTACACCGGTCCGCTCTACGGGCTTCTGGAGACCGAGTTTGGCGTTCGGATGATCCGTGCGAGCGAACGGGTCAAAGCGGTCGCTGCCGGCCCTGACGAGGCGCCGCTGCTGCGAGTCAAGCCTGGTGAACCCTTGCTGCTGGTTGTGAGGGTCACCTCAACTTACGGCGATCGACCGGTTGAAGTGCGTCACGGCTGGTACCTGACTCGCGAGCATCACTACGCGAATGAGCTCAACTAGAATTGGTGCGCCGCGAAATTTCAGTCAGAATGCGACCCGAGAAACGTGCGGGGCTGCAGGTCTGTGTGTCCCGGCGTGTTGTTATCCCACGATCTAGTCTGATTCGAGGCATTCATGACAGACCTCGCCGCCCGTAAGGCGCGCCCCCAGTATCGCAACATCGGGGTTTCCCAGATCCTGTCCTACAGGCTTCCTGTTGCAGGCATCGTTTCGATCCTGCATCGGATCAGCGGAGCGCTCCTGTTTCTGTTCGGCATTCCGTTTTTTCTTTATCTGCTTCAGCAAAGCCTGACCTCCGAGCTGAGTTTCATCAACTACAGCGCGATTGTCGGAAGCGTGTTGGGCAAGCTCGTGCTCCTGGTGCTGGGCTGGGCGTTTCTGCACCACGCGATAGCCGGCATCAGGTACCTGCTGCTTGACCGGCATGTCGGTATCGAGAAAGCGTCTTCCCATCTTTCCGCCCAGATTGCACTCGGCGTCTCGCTGCTGCTGACCCTGGTGTTTGCGCTCAAGCTTTTTGGAGTGTTCTGAGATGACGACAAATCGAATCGTCGTCGGCGCGCATTACGGTCTGCGCGACTGGCTCGCTCAACGGATCTCGGCAGTTGTGCTGCTGGTTTACATCCTGATCCTGCTCGGCGCGGTGGTCTTCACTCCTGAGCTCAACTACTTCACCTGGGCGGGGCTCTTTGCCAATGTCTGGATGAAAGTGGCAACGCTCATGGCGGTCTTCGCACTCATGTGGCACGCCTGGGTCGGCATTCGCGACATTTATATGGACTACATCAAGCCGACCGGTGTGCGCCTCGTCCTGCAGGTGCTGACGGTCGTGGCGTTGGTGGGTTACGCCTTCTGGGCGGTCATTATTCTCTGGAGAGTCTGACGTGGCTGAAGTCCTGAATCAACTCGCGAACGGGCTGCCTCGGCGGCGTTTTGATGCGGTCATTGTTGGCGCTGGCGGATCGGGCATGCGTTGCTCCTTGCAGCTGGCTGAGGCCGGTTACAACGTCGCTGTGCTCTCGAAGGTGTTTCCGACCCGCTCGCATACCGTGGCTGCACAGGGCGGTATCGGCGCCTCGCTTGGCAACATGAGCGAAGACAACTGGTACTGGCATATGTTCGACACCGTGAAGGGGTCTGACTATCTGGGTGACCAGGATGCCATCGAGTACATGTGCAAGATGGCGCCGCAGGTGGTCTACGAGCTCGAACACTTCGGCATGCCGTTTGACCGCAATGCCGACGGTACGATCTATCAGCGTCCTTTTGGCGGCCATACCGCCAACTTCGGCGAAAAGCCCGTGCAGCGTGCCTGCGCGGCGGCCGACCGCACTGGGCATGCCCTGCTGCACACCCTCTATCAGCGAAATGTTCGTGCCCGCACCCAGTTCTTTGTCGAGTGGATGGCGCTCGATCTGATCCGGGATGCTGAAGGTGCGGTGGTCGGGGTCGTTGCACTCGAGATGGAAACCGGCGACGTGATGGTCCTCGAGTCGAAGGTCACCGTGCTGGCAACCGGCGGTGCCGGCCGCATCTGGGCCGCGTCGACCAATGCCTTCATCAATACCGGTGACGGCATGGGCATGGCGGCTCGTGCCGGTCTGCCCCTCGAAGACATGGAGTTCTGGCAGTTTCATCCGACCGGTGTGGCCGGTGCCGGTGTTCTGATCACCGAGGGTGTTCGGGGTGAGGGCGGCATTTTGCTCAACAAGGACGGTGAGCGTTTCATGGAGCGCTACGCGCCGACGCTCAAGGATCTCGCGCCGCGCGATTTCATTTCGCGCTCGATGGATCAGGAAATCAAGGAGGGCCGCGGCTGCGGTCCGAACGGCGACTATGTGCTGCTCAAGCTTGATCACCTGGGCGCCGAGAAGATCATCAAGAAGTTGCCCTCGATCCGCGAGATTGCGATCAAGTTTGCCAACGTCGACCCGATCCGCGACCCGATCCCGGTCGTGCCGACGATCCACTATCAGATGGGTGGCATTCCCACGAATATTCATGGTCAGGTGGTGGCGCCACATGGCGGCAACCACAATGCGGTGGTAGAAGGGCTCTATGCCATCGGCGAATGTGCCTGCGTGTCGGTGCATGGTGCCAACCGCCTGGGCACCAACTCGCTGCTCGATCTGCTGGTCTTTGGCCGCGCTGCCGGCAACCACATCGTCGATGCCAAGTTCAAGGATCAGGGTCACCGCAATCTGCCAGCGCAGTCGGGTGATGCCTCATTGGCTCGTCTGGCCCGTCTCGAAGGCTCGCGTTCCGGTGAGAACACCCAGGAAGTGGCCAACGACATCCGCAAGTCGATGCAGGCCCATTGCGGTGTGTTCCGGACCGGCGAGTTGCTGTCGGAAGGCGTCAATCAGATCATGACCCTGGCCCAGCGCGCCGCCGATGTGCACATGAACGACAAGTCGAAGGTCTTCAATACTGCCCGCGTCGAGGCGCTCGAACTCGACAATCTGGTCGAGACCGCCAAGGCCACGATTGTCTCGGCAGAGGCCCGCAAGGAGAGTCGCGGCGCGCACGCGCACCGGGACTTCCCGACCCGGGATGATGCGAACTGGATCAAGCACACGCTCTTCTTCAGCGAAGGCAACCGCCTCGACTACAAGCCGGTTTCGATGAAGCCTCTGACCGTCGAGACCTTCGAGCCCAAAGCAAGAACTTTCTGACGCCCTTCATCCCCCGCCGGCATTCGGCCTGAAACGCTTTATTTCCGGACTCGCGAGAAATCACATGGCAAGCAAACGGACCGTCCGATTTTCGATCTACCGCTACGATCCCGACAAGGACGCCAAGCCCTATATGCAGGACCTTGAGGTCCAGCTGGAGGAAACCGACAAGATGCTGCTGGATGCGCTGATGCGTATCAAGCAGGTCACCGACGACTCGGTCACCTATCGTCGTTCCTGCCGCGAAGGGGTTTGCGGCTCGGACGCAATGAATATCAATGGCAAGAACGGCCTGGCTTGCATCACTAATCTTCGCGATCTGAAAGAGCCGATCGTGCTCAAGCCGCTGCCCGGTCTGCCGGTCATCCGCGATCTGATCGTCGACATGACTCAGTTCTTCAAGCAATACCATTCGATCAAGCCCTTCCTGATCAATGAGACACCGGCTCCCGAAAAAGAGCGGCTGCAAAGTCCTGAAGAGCGTAACGAACTCGATGGCCTGTACGAATGCATTCTGTGTGCCTGCTGCTCGACTTCCTGCCCGTCTTTCTGGTGGAACCCCGATAAATTCGTTGGTCCTGCCGGTCTGCTGCAGGCCTATCGCTTTATCGCCGACAGCCGTGATGAGGCGACCAGCGCCCGACTCGATGACCTTGAGGATCCGTATCGGCTCTTCCGGTGTCACACCATCATGAACTGTGTCGATGTCTGCCCGAAGGGCCTGAACCCGACACTGGCAATCGGCAAGATCAAGGACCTCATGGTCCGTCGATCCGTCTGAGTTGCCACGCCCGTGACGACTTCCGGCGACCTCGACTCTGCGGCGATGTCGGCCGACCCTCCGGACGTGGCCCTGCTTGCGGCGGCTGTGTCGAGTCATCAGACCGATCCGGCTCAGCGCAGGCGTCTGAGATGGCGCGCGCGCCGTGGTCTGCTTGAAAACGATCTGGTGCTCACGCGTTTCCTCGATCTCCACGAGGAAACGCTGACCGACTCCGAGGTCGCCGGATTGCATCAGCTGCTCGAACTCAGCGACAACGAGTTGCTCGACCTGATTCTTCAGCGAACCGATTCGGAATTACCCGCTACCGATGTCGATGCAGCGTCTGTGCTGCAGCGACTGCGTCGCGTCTGATGCGGATCCTGTGTCATTCTAAAAACCGTCCAATAGGGGATGCCTTCCATGAGCTCTAAAAAGACCGCCACGCTGACGTTCTCGGATGGCAGCCCGTCCGTCGAATTTCCGATTTACGAGGGCTCGGTAGGGCCGGACGTCGTCGACATTCGAAAGATGTACGGGCAGACCGGCAAGTTCACCTTTGACCCGGGGTTTCTGTCGACGGCCGCGTGTGACTCCAAAATCACCTACATTGACGGCGACAAGGGTGAGTTGCTGTATCGCGGCTACCCGATCGAGCAGATCGCCCAGAACTGCGATTTTCTTGAGACCTGCCATCTGCTGCTCAATGGCGATCTGCCTAACCGCGCCCAGCAGAAAGACTTCAACTATCGCGTCGTGCACCACACCATGGTGCATGAGCAGATGACACGGTTTTTCCAGGGCTTTCGCCGCGACGCCCATCCGATGGCGATTCTGGTCGGCTGTGTCGGTGCCCTGTCGGCCTTCTATCACGACTCGCTCGACATCAATAACCCCGAGCACCGCCACATCTCTGCAATCCGCCTGATTGCCAAGATGCCGACGCTGGTGGCCATGGCTTACAAGTATTCGGTCGGTCAGCCTTTTCTCTATCCTCGCAATGACCTGTCTTACTCGGCAAACTTCATGCGGATGATGTTCGGTACGCCTTGCGAGGAATACGTGCCGAATGATGTGCTGGTGCGGGCACTCGACCGCATTCTCATCCTGCACGCCGATCATGAGCAGAACGCTTCGACCTCGACCGTGCGTCTTGCCGGCTCGTCGGGTGCCAATCCGTTTGCCTGTATTGCGGCCGGTATCGCCACGTTGTGGGGCCCGGCGCATGGCGGCGCCAATGAGGCCTGCCTTGAGATGCTCGACGATATTCAGGCCCAGGGTGGTGTTGAGCGCATCGGCGAATTCATCGCAAAGGTCAAGGACAAGAATTCAACGGTCAAGCTGATGGGCTTCGGTCATCGGGTCTACAAAAACTACGACCCGCGCGCCAAGCTCATGCGCGAGACCTGCTACGAAGTTCTGGGTGAACTCGGTCTGCAGAATGATCCGCTCTTTGCGCTGTCGATGAAGCTCGAGCAGATTGCGCTCGAGGACGATTACTTCGTCTCGCGCAAGCTGTATCCGAACGTCGATTTCTACTCTGGCATCGTCCAGAAAGCGCTCGGCATTCCGACCTCAATGTTTACCTGCGTCTTCGCGCTGGCGCGTACCGTCGGCTGGATTGCGCAGTGGAATGAAATGATTTCGGACCCCGATCAGAAGATCGGCCGGCCCCGCCAGCTCTACATGGGCCCGGTGCGCCGCGACGTCATGCCGGTTGATCAGCGCTGAGATCTGGCGGCAGCCAGATGTCGACCTCGGTGCCAACACCGAGGGCGCTGCGCAGTTCGATCCAACCTCCCTGCGCTTCGATCAGGCGTCGAGCGATCGGCAGGCCCATCCCCTGACCGGGGGTCGAGGCGGTTTGCGGCCCGCGCCAGAATGGTTCGAAGGCGCGGTGCAGGTGGGCGCGGCTGATGCCGATGCCTCTGTCTGCAATCGTCAGGACCAGATGATCCGCGTCGTCTGCGGACTCGACCCTTGAGCGGATGTGAATCGGCGTTGTCGACGTCGAGTAGCGGCAGGCATTGACCAGCAGCCTGAGCACAGCCTGTGCGGTGCGGACCGGATCGGCCGTCAACCGGATCTCAGGATCATGCAGGCTTTGAACGATGCGGCGGCCCCGGTCGATCCTGGGCATCGATTCGATTGCTGCATCGAGTACCGCCGACAGTGACATCGGACGCTTGAGCGCCTGCAAGGCGTCGCGCCAGCCTTCGCGGCCGATATTCGCCTCCTGGTGAAAGGCCTGAGGGAAGGTCGGGGTGGCAAGCGCATGCCCTGACGGTCGATAGACATAATCGTCTGGTCTGAGCAGACCCAGTCGCGATGCCCTCTGATTGGCATGAGTCGGCGCCGTGACGGCGTGGGCGACTTCTCTGTAAACGATCGCGGACACGGAGGCCTTCCCCTTGAGGCTGACGCGGCCGCAACAGCCGCTGTCTGGTTATCGGCCGGCATGTGCCCGACTTTAGGCATCAAGCTGTCTGTTAAGCATGGATAAGCGTCATCAGAACGGACTATTTTTCATCGATCGATAATTTCTGCGTGATATTCTCAAGCGATGCGGCAGTGCTGTCAGACGCTTGTTTGGCATGCCGCAAAGAGGCTACTGCAATCCGACCGGAGTCGGTGAGCGGGCAGTCGTTGCGGGGCCCCGGCCCGAGGGTTATGCCTCTTCGCAGCGGCCGGACCCTCGACGAGAAACTCGTTCATTTCTGTAAGGTGAGTCGACATGATGAAGTCCTTTCAGGGCAATTCGTATCTGTTTGGCGGCAATGCGCCGTACGTCGAAGAGCTCTATGAGAGCTATCTGAACAACCCCGGCTCGGTCTCTGAGCAGTGGCGCAGTTACTTCGACAGCATGCAGGTCGTGCCCGCAGCCGATGGCAACCCCCAGACCCGCGACATTGCTCACGCACCGATCGTCGAGTCCTTTGCCGAGCGTGCCAAGGCCGGCACCCTGCAGCCTCGTGTCATGGGTGGCGACGCGGCCACCGCACGAAAACAGGTCTATGTTCAGCAACTGATCGCAGCCTATCGCTTCCTCGGTTCGCGCTGGGCAAACCTCGATCCGCTCAAGCGCCAGGAGCGTGCGCAGATCCCTGAGCTCGAGACCGCTTTCTATGATTTCACCGAGGGCGATCAGGCCAATATCTATTCGTCCGCCAATGCTTTTTTCGGCTTCGAAAGTGCGCCGCTTCGCGAAATTCTGGGCGCTCTCAGAGAGACCTACTGCGGCAATATCGGTGCCGAGTTCATGTACATCAGTGATCCGGCACAAAAGCGCTGGATTCAGGAGCGGCTCGAGTCGTCGCGGGCCAAGCCCCAGTTCAGCGACGAGAAAAAGAAGCGCATCCTCGATCGACTGACCGCCGCCGAAGGTCTCGAAAAATATCTCCACACCCGTTATGTTGGCCAGAAGCGTTTCTCGCTTGAAGGCGGGGAGAGCTTCATCGCCTCGATGGACGAAATCATCCAGCATGGCGGCACGCAAGGGATCCAGGAGTTCGTGATCGGCATGGCCCACCGCGGCCGGCTCAACGTGCTCGTCAATACGCTCGGCAAGATGCCGAGTGAACTCTTTGCAGAATTCGAAGGCCATCACGCCGAGGATCTCCCCTCGGGCGACGTGAAATATCACCAGGGTTTCTCGAGTGATGTGTCGACGCCCGGCGGCCCGGTGCACCTGTCTCTGGCATTCAACCCGTCGCACCTGGAAATCGTCAATCCGGTGGTGGAAGGTTCTACGCGTGCCCGCCAGGATCGGCGTGGCGATGCTGAAGGTCGGCAGGTATTGTCGGTTGTCGTCCACGGTGATGCCGCCTTCGCAGGTCAGGGTGTCGTCATGGAGACGCTCAACCTTGCGCAGACCCGTGGTTATGGCACCGGCGGTACGGTCCATATCGTGATCAACAATCAGATCGGGTTCACCACTTCCGATCCGCGTGATTCGCGCTCTACGATTTACTGCTCCGACGTCGTCAAGATGATCGAGGCGCCGGTCCTGCATGTGAATGGCGATGATCCTGAGGCAGTCGTCTTTGCCACGCAGATGGCGATGGATTTCCGGGCGCAGTTCAGCAAGGATGTGGTGGTCGATATTGTCTGTTTCCGAAAGCTCGGTCACAACGAACAGGACACACCGGCGCTGACTCAGCCCCTGATGTACAAGCGCATCGGCGAGCATCCCGGCACCCGGAAACTCTATGCCGACAAGCTCGAAGCGCAGGGCGTTTTGAGCTCAGGTGACGGCGATCGTCTGGTCAAGGAGTTCCGGGCTGCGCTCGATGAAGGTCGTCTGACCTCGGATCCGGTGATCTCGAACTTCAAAAGCAAGCTGGCAGTCGAATGGATGCCGCTGCTCAATCGCAAATGGTCCGATGCGGCCGATACTGCGGTTCCGATCACCGAGCTGCGCCGTATTGCCGAGAAGATCACCACGGTGCCGCAGTCGCTCAAGCTGCATCCGCTGGTCGAGAAAGTGATTGCCGATCGTCGTGCGATGGGACAGGGCGATCTGCCGCTCGACTGGGGTATGGGCGAACACATGGCGTTTGCATCGCTGGTGGCCGCAGGCTATGCCGTGCGGCTTTCCGGCCAGGACTCCGGCCGCGGTACGTTTACGCACCGGCATGCGGTGCTGCATGATCAGAACCGCGAGCGGTGGGATTCGGGCTATTACATTCCCCTCGAGCATGTGGCCGATGATCAAGGTCCGTTCCGGGTGATCGATTCGGTGCTCTCTGAAGAGGCCGTGCTTGGCTTCGAATATGGTTATGCCACGGCTGAGCCGAATGCTCTCGTGATCTGGGAAGCGCAGTTCGGCGACTTCGTCAATGGCGCGCAAGTCGTGATCGACCAGTTCATTTCGTCGGGCGAGTCGAAATGGGGGCGGTCATGCGGCCTGACCATGATGCTGCCGCATGGCTATGAAGGGCAGGGTCCTGAGCACTCCTCGGCGCGTATCGAACGCTTCTTGCAGCTGTGCGCCGAAAACAATATGCAGGTCTGCCAGCCCACCACGCCGGCTCAGATTTTTCATGTGCTGCGGCGCCAGATGATCCGGCCCTTCCGCAAGCCGCTGATGATCATGACGCCCAAGTCGCTGCTGCGGAACAAGGAAGCGGTCTCGAGCCTCCAGGAACTGGCCAAGGGCGGCTTTCAGACCGTCATCGGCGAGACCCATGCCGGGATCGATGCCAAGGCAGTGCGCAAGATCGTGATCTGCAGCGGCAAGGTCTATTACGACCTGACCGGTGCGCGGCGCGAACGCGAATTGGCCGATGTGGCGATTCTGCGTGTCGAGCAGCTCTATCCCTTCCCGCACAAGGCACTTGAGGCCGAGATGCGCAAGTACCCGGGTGCCACTCAGGTGGTCTGGTGCCAGGACGAGCCGCAAAATCAGGGCGCCTGGTTTTTTGTGCAGCATCACATTCAGGATGCCCTCAAGGACGGCCAGCGTCTGACTTATGCCGGTCGTCCGGCATCGGCGTCGCCCGCAGCCGGCTACTACGACAAACACTATGCCCAGCAAAAAGAGCTGCTGACAGCAGCGCTGGGTGATGCCCCCAAGACAAAGACCCGGAAGGCTTCCTGACATGGCATTGATCGAAGTAAAAGTCCCGCAACTGTCCGAATCGGTTGCGGAAGCGACGCTGTTGCAATGGCACAAGAAGCCGGGCGATGCGATCGAACGAGACGACAATCTGATTGACGTTGAAACCGACAAGGTGGTGCTCGAGTTGCCGGCGTCCAGCGCCGGTGTGCTGGCACGAATCCTCAAGGCCGATGGCGAGACCGTGGTCGCCGGCGAGGTGATTGCCATCATCGATACCGATGCCGTCGCAACGACATCGGCTGCTGCGGCGTCGCCCGCTGTTGCGGCCCCGTCTGCTGCGCCGGTGGCTGCCGCTGCCGCAGGCGGTGCTCAGGCAGGCGTTGCCATGCCGGCTGCTGCCAAGCTGCTGGCCGAGGCAGGTCTTTCCGCCTCGAATGTGGCCGGCACCGGCCGTGATGGCCGGGTGACCAAGGGCGATGTCATCGGTGCGGTGGCGGCCGGTGCAAGCGCGCCCGCGCAAGCCAGGGCTGCAGTCCCTGCGCCGATTCCCACGGGTGCGCCCACCAGCAGTCTGCCGTCGGTGACCGCGCCGATCGACCCGAACAAGATGATCGAAGGTCGCCCCGAGCAGCGGGTAGCGATGTCGCGTCTGCGTCAGCGGGTCGCCGAGCGGCTCCTTCAGTCGCAGGCCACCAACGCCATCCTGACCACGTTCAACGAGGTCAACATGCAGCCGGCCATGGACCTTCTCAAGAAGTACCAGGAACGGTTTGAAAAGGAGCATGGCACGCGCCTGGGCTTCATGAGCTTTTTCGTGAAGGCAGCCGTCCACGCGCTGAAGAAATATCCGGTCGTCAATGCCTCGGTCGACGGCACCGACATCGTTTACCACGGCTATTTCGACATTGGCGTGGCAGTCGGTTCGCCCCGTGGCCTGGTCGTGCCGGTGGTTCGCAACGCCGATCAGATGAACTTTGCCCAGATCGAAAACCAGATTGGTGATTACGGCAAGCGCGCCCAGGAGGGCAAGCTCGGCATCGAGGAGTTGTCCGGTGGCACCTTTTCGATCTCGAACGGCGGTGTGTTCGGTTCGATGCTTTCGACGCCGATCATCAACCCGCCGCAGGCCGCTATCCTCGGTGTGCATGCCACCAAGGACCGTGCAGTGGTCGAGAATGGTCAGATCGTGATCAGGCCGATGAATTATCTGGCGCTGTCCTATGACCATCGGATCATCGATGGACGCGAGGCGGTACTCTTTCTCGTCAGCGTCAAGGATGCCCTCGAAGATCCCGCACGTTTGCTGCTTGACCTCTGAGATCAGCGATGACCAATCAACGTTATGACGTGGTGGTAATCGGCGCAGGTCCGGCCGGTTACATTGCAGCGATTCGCGCCGCGCAGCTCGGTATGAAGGTCGCGTGCGCCGAGAAATGGACCAGCCCCAATGGCGAGCTGGCGCTCGGCGGCACCTGCCTGAATGTCGGATGCATTCCCTCGAAGGCCTTGCTGGCATCGAGTGAAAAGTTTGAAGAAGCGCAGTCGCATCTCGATGTTCACGGCATCGAGATTGCCGGTGCAAAGATCGATGTCGCAAAAATGCAGGCCCGCAAGGACGGCATCGTCTCGAAGATGACCAAGGGTATCGAGTTCCTGTTTCGCAAGAACAAGATCGATTGGCTCAAGGGGCATGCGCGGCTGACCGGCATCGGCGCCGATGCCTATGCCATCGAGGTTGACACTGCGCAAGGCGCTCTTCAGGTTGAGGCGGTGAGCGTCATCATCGCGACCGGCTCAAAGGCGCGCCATTTGCCGGGTGTTGTGGTTGACAACCAGATGGTGTGCGACAACGAAGGCGCGCTGGCAATGCCGTCGGTTCCCAAGCGTCTGGGTGTGATCGGCGCAGGCGTCATCGGGCTTGAGCTCGGTTCGGTCTGGCGGCGGCTTGGTGCCACCGTGACCGTCCTTGAAGCCTTGCCGGGCTTTTTGTCTGCCTGCGATGAGTCGATCTCCAAAGAAGCACTCAAGCTTTTTACCAAACAGGGGCTGTCGATCAACCTCGGCGCGAAAATCGGCGAGGTCAAGGTCGGCAAGAAGTCGGTCAGCCTCGATTGGACCGACGCCAAGGGCGTCGCTCAGACGCTTGAGGTCGATCGCCTGATCGTCTCGGTCGGCCGAATCCCGAATACCGATGGGCTGGGGCTCGAAGCGGTCGGCTTGTCGCTCGATGAGCGTGGCTTCATTCCGGTCGATGATCACTGCCGGACCGCGCTGCCGCGGGTCTATGCGGTCGGCGACGTGGTCCGTGGACCGATGCTCGCGCACAAGGGCGAGGACGAAGGCGTGATGGTGGCCGAACTGATCGCGGGGCAAAAGCCGCACATCGACTACAACGCGATTCCCTGGGTGATCTACACCTCGCCCGAAATCGCCTGGGTGGGTCGCACCGAGCAACAGCTCAAGGCAGAGGGCCGTGCCTATAAATCCGGGCAGTTTCCGTTCGCGGCCAATGGCCGGGCACTCGGCATGGCGACTGCCGATGGCTTCGTCAAAATGCTTGCCGATGCGACAACCGACGAGCTGCTGGGCGTGCACATCATCGGGCCGGGTGCGTCCGACCTGATTGCCGAAGCCGCAGTGGCGATTGAGTTCAAGGCGTCGAGTGAGGACATCGCCCGCGTCTGCCATCCGCATCCGTCGCTCTCGGAAGTGCTGCGTGAAGCGGCGTTGGCGGTCGACAAGCGTGCCTTGAACATGTAAGCCTGCGGGTCGCCTGCTGCCGGGTTGTCGGTTAGCGCAGTGGGCATCGGCAGGGATGAGCCAAGTCTGATGAACGTCCTGGAGCGATACTCGCAGCTGCTGGCTGAACGCGGCTACCGCAGCGATGCCTCGCAGCAGGCTGCGGTTGAAAGGCTGCAGCGGCTCGAAACTGAACTGAGCGAATTCAAGCGCAGGCGATCGGGTTTTTTGCGCAAGCTGCTCGATCGTCCGCAGGTGCCCCGCGGTGTTTGGATGTATGGCGGCGTCGGACGAGGCAAGAGCCTGCTGATGGACGTGTTCTACGAGGCAGTGCCTGTCGTGCGCAAGACGCGCGTGCACTTTCACGAGTTCATGCGCAGTGTGCATCGCGAACTGCGCGATCTCAGGCAAGTGAGCGATCCGCTCGATGAGGTTGCCCGCAGGCTGGCAGCGCGATACAGGCTGATCTGTTTCGACGAATTTCATGTCTCTGATGTGGCCGACGCCATGATTCTCGAACGCCTGCTGAACGGCCTGTTTGCCAACGGCGTGGTCTTCGTGATGACCTCCAACTATCGGCCGGATGACCTGTATCCCGACGGCCTTAACCGCGAGAGCATCCTGCCGGCAATCGCGCTGCTCAAGACCCACCTCGATATCCTGAATGTCGATGCCGGGACCGACTACCGGCGACTGGCAATGCAGGGCGTCGATGTTTATCTGAGCCCGCTCGGCCCCGAGACGGACCGTCGGTTTGAGCAGACCTTCGAGCAGATCGCCGGGCCGTCGACCGACGATTCGAATCTCACCATCGAGCACCGCACCATCGCAGCGCTGCGCAGATCGGGCGGCGTGGTCTGGTTTGATTTCGAGACCTTGTGTGACGGGCCTCGATCCCAGCTCGATTACCTCGAGATCGCGACCCGCTTTCATACCGTCATGCTGTCTGGCGTGCCTCGCATGTCTGCGGCGATGTCGTCGCAGGCGAGGCGATTCACCTGGCTGGTTGATGTTTTCTATGATCAGCGGGTCAAGCTGCTGATCGCTGCCGACGTGCCGCCCGAGCAGTTGTATGTTGCCGGGGCGATGTCTGGCGAGTTTCACAGGACCGTGAGCCGGCTGATCGAAATGCAGTCGCCCGACTATCAGGCTGCGCCGCGGCGCGGTCTGGCCGATACGCTGGCCTGAGCCTTGGCTGGCGGCGCTGCCGTGATCAGGATCTGTCTTGTCATGCTGTCGAGCGTGCTGCTGCTGGCGACAGTGGGCTGCGCCACAACCGCCTCGGCCGACCGGGCGAGCCCGCAGCCGCCGCCGGTCGATCCCAAGTCGATACTGACCGCCTTCGACCTGTCTGCGCCGATGGATGTCGACACTGCAAAGACCGCGATCAAGGCAGCTGCACAGTCGCGCGACGAGACGGATGATGCCTTGTTGCGCGAGCGGATCGCCTGTTACCAGCGCTTTCTGGTGACGCGCTGCCTTGCCGACGTGAGCACACGACAGCGTCTTGTCGACAGTCGTATCGATGCCGTCGAGGTGGCAGCCAATCAGGTAGTGCGAGAAAGCACAGCGCTTGAACTCAATCGACGCGCGGCCATCGCGCTTGAGGAGCGGGCCGCTGCGAGCGCGGCCGAGGCAGCCAGAACGCTCGACAATCTGAAAGCCTTCGAGGCCCGCACCGCATCGGCCGAGAAGGCGCGAATCGAGCGCGAACGAGAAGCGCCCGAACTCGAGCGTCGCGCGCAAGCGGCGCGTGCCGATCGCGAGCGCCGCGAGAAGGACAACGCCTTGCGTCGCGATGAGGCCGCAGCGCGCGCTGCGCAGGATGCGGTTTTTGCCGCCGAGCGCGAAAAGCGACTTGAGGAAAATCGCTTGCGTCTGCAGGCGCGCGAGGCCCGCGAGCGAGCCCAGCGTGATCAGCGCCTGCTCGAAGAGGCCCGTCGCAGAGAACAGGCTTCTGCACCGGCACCGGCACCGAGCCGATGAATGACGCAGCGCATGGGGAAGCCGGCCAGGGTCCGCATCAGTCTTTCAGATTGCTTGCGATGCCTCGATGCTACAGCCGAAAGGCTAATGCGCTTTGAGGGCGATGGTGAGCCGGCCTATAGTCGTGGGCTTGGCGAAAATCTGCCGATGACTCTGCACTGGTGACCTGGCTTCGACAATGCAAGATGCTCAGCCCCTCTATGATCGGATCGTCGAACTTCAGATCGAGCATCGCGATCTGGACGTGAGTCTGCTTGCCTTGCAGTCAGGCACGCCCCTTGACGAGCTGACGATTCGCAGGCTGAAAAAGCGCAAGCTGGTGGTCAAGGACGCCATCATGCATTTGCAGCGACAGATGGTTCCGGATACGCCTGCATGAGTCGTCCCGGGTGAGTGAAGAGCGGCCGCAGGCCGATTCAACCGCAGCATTGCTGTCGCAAGCCACGATCGAGGCGCTTGCCGCTCAGGGGGCGCTCGCACGGGCGATGCCTGCCTTCAAAGCGCGTGAGGGTCAGCAGACCCTGGCTGCAAGTGTCGCGCGGGCGATCGCCGATCGCAGCAGTCTGGTTGCCGAGGCGGGCACCGGCACCGGCAAGACCTTCGCTTACCTCGTGCCGTTGCTGCTGTCGGGTGCGCGTGCCATGGTCTCGACCGGAACCCGTCCACTGCAGGACCAGCTCTTTCATCGAGACTTGCCTGCCGTCAGGGCGGCGCTCGGTCTGGGAACCCGCATCGCCTTGCTCAAGGGGCGGGCAAATTACGTCTGTCACCATCACCTCGATCAGCAACTGGTCGACGGACGCTTTGCCGATCCGCAGATGCCGGCCAAATTGCGCAAGATCAAGCAGTTTGCTCAGATCAGCCTGAGTGGCGATCGTGCTGACTGCACCGCGCTTGCCGAGGATGATCCGGTCTGGATGCATGCCACCTCGACTCGTGACAACTGTCTCGGGCAGGAGTGCCCGGAATTCAAGCGCTGCTTCGTCTTTCAGGCCAGACGCGAAGCAATGGCCGCCGACGTGGTGGTGGTCAATCATCATCTCTTTTGCGCCGACCTCGCGCTGCGTGAATCGTCGATGGCCGAATTGCTGCCGACGGTCGACGCAGTGATTTTCGACGAGGCGCACCAGTTGCCGGAGGCCGCGACCGAATTTTTCGGCGAGTCGGTGTCGACCCGGCAGCTGCAGGACCTGGTTCGCGACCTGACCCGGGCAGGCCTCATGGAGGCGCGTGATGCGGCCGACTGGCGCTCGGTGGCTGGTCGCCTCGAGCAATCGAGTCGTGATTTGCGTCTGGCCCTCGAAGGCAATGAGTCGGCCGCCGCCAGTGGCCGAGGTTTTGGCGCATCGTCGCCGGCGTCAGGCCGCGCCCAGTTGTCCCGGCGCTTAAGCCTTGCACAGCTCAAGTCGCTTGCGGATCTACCCGAAACGCTCGATGCACTGTCGAGCGATCTGGTCTCGATCTCGGCCATCATTGCCAATAACGCCGGCCGGGGGCTCGAGCTCGACCGTTGCGGTT
>Ga0114972_10001597_pt1 | contig 16988 bp, 1 predicted proteins | sample M_140807_EF_Meta_FD_87354 | JGI IMG/M metagenome (GOLD analysis project Ga0114972, IMG submission 87354) | Freshwater microbial communities from Lake Montjoie, Canada to study carbon cycling - M_140807_EF_MetaG | ecosystem: Environmental > Aquatic > Freshwater > Lake | place: Lake Montjoie... | reverse complement strand
ACAGCCCTGACATCCAGAAGACACTAGCAATGCACACGTTCCTCAAGAGCAACCAGTTGGTAGCGGGCGTCGCATACGGCGACGGGAATTGTCTCTACAGAGCACTCTCCCAGTTCCATTTCTCCGACAGGGAAACTGCAACCTCGCATAATGACGACGGCTCTCTTGTGATGCGACAGCTGATAGTGGCCTACGTGAAGAGTGAAAACGAGGACGACGAAGGAAAGGCCCGTTTCCGTGCATATCACGGCATGTCTGTGGAGGACTGGAGTGAGGGAATGTCCAAGCCAGGCACATATGGTGATGAGGTCTCCATAGAGTACTACTGTCGGATGGCGCGCACATACCTCCTTTGTTATTCCCCTTATAATGGGCAAGAGACGATGAAATTTCCCAACTTCTCGGACAGAGGATCAGCGCTTGGGGCACTTGCCGAAGAGTTCCGACTAGAAGCAGGGGATTCCACGAGGAGACTTTTACACGTTCGACTGTCCCTATCGTCGCTGGCATTGACGCAGATAGCAGCTCATCGCGCGGCAGTTGGTCTGACGGTTGAGAGTGCGAACACGATCCCACCGAATCACTGGGTCCCTGTTTGGCCGGAGGCACAAGGAGTGCAATTGGACGTGTCTGACGCCGATGCTGATGCGAAGCCAACGCAAGAAATGCGTTTGGAAGATGTGGTCGATCGACAGGAGGTGAACCCGATGCTACCTCCTCTCAAGAAAACGCCAGCCCAAAAGAAGCTCGACAAGCTGATGAGAGAAAAAGCGGCTGCTGACAAGGCGAATCGGGAAGCAATAATGCAGGCCAGACGTAAGGCTAAAGTTCTCGCTAGACGCCGGGTGCGGAACGGGATGGTCCCGCGCAACATATCGTGCGCCAGACGCACCACGTGGCGGGAAAAGCTTAGCCTCGAGCAGCAACAACGGATGATTGCTGAAATTGCTGAAAAGCAGCACCGCATCAGGCAAGACATCAGGCGGAAGAAAAGGCAAACGAATGGTCGACAGGTTTCTCCACCACAGAACGTTCGAAAGGCAATGGAAAAAGCAGCAAGCATGTTCGCGATGGGTATCATCGACAGGAACGCTGCAAGCGCTCGCATTCGGATGAGGGTAAAGAGCCAAGTGATGCGGGATTGGGAGACGCGCAGGAAATTGTCCAGGCGTTGGGCAGCCATCGCGCGGAAACGTCGGGCTGCGCGAGTCAGGGCACTCAAACGCGCGCGCGACGGACTGCGCGAAAGCAAAACAGAGCCGGTTGCAGGTTATCACCCTTTTACTGTGCTATTGTCACCTCTCACATTGAGGTGGGCTCACTTCGCCCGGAAATTTGCATGCCTCTCTGCTCTCAAAAAGATGACGTGTGAACTTGTTGAACTGGGCTTCAACGTGAGAAGAGGAGGCGGTAGCTGCGATTGCGCCAGTGAGGGCAGGCCAGTAGGAAGCGTCAGTGGCGACGGAGGAATGGGGGTGGTTGACAGTGGTGCCTCAGGACGCGACGGGGATATCCTTGATGGAGCTCGCAGTACGGGCAGCGCAGTTGGCCCGAGAAGCGAGTCCTCGGACGGAGGCACCTCGCAATCAGGCGCCTCGGATCCTGGCCAACGCACCGACATCGATGACGGAGGCATCGACGCAGTCGTTTTGGGGTGGTCAAACGATGCACAACGCGCACCGTTGACGGCACTCAGACACGTTCTCCCAGTCGCTGCCCTGAGTTCGTTCGCCACTGGCTTGATGAGCGCTTTGTCAGATACTATATGCAATCTTATTCATACTCATACTCAACCCTCAATTAACGGTGCGGTTGATGTGGGGACTCTCCCCAATCAGACAGCAGTTACTGAAGCTGCTGATTCACATACTGTTGCAGCAAGCAGCATCAGCATCGGAAACAGCTCGCCAGTTGTCCCTCATATTGACAACTTTTTCACCAGCTCTTTACCGACTTTATGGGGTCGAACTGGAGGGTCCGGACGGGGGAGTACACCGAGCATGGCGGCTCGTGGTAGGACTCCACAACGCCGGGGCTTCTCGCCACCAATAGTGCAACGTCATCGTGCTGAGGAAGGCGACGCACTCTCCGCGGCAGCGTCTGGCTCGCTAGCACCGTCTATTCGCCCACAATGGGAAGTGGATGACGGAAAGATACAAGCCACATTGGCATCAATGAAACTTGGAGCGGCGCAGCTCGGCGACAGGTATGCAGAACCGCTTGACGACGACGACAAGTCAGTGACCTCTTACGCTGAGTCGACTAAGACAGTTATCGGCAAAGAAACTGGGCCTGACGCTTTTCGTGCTTTGGTCGTAGACGAGGTCGCAATCAATGAAACATTGCTCGACAATATCATACCCGCCCTCTATCAGGGACAGTACAGATCAGCAACGCAACAATGCGAACTGTTTTGGCTAACTGCAATCACCGCCAAAAAATACTACCGTCAAATGTACATTCCCCACGGTTCGGCCCCTTTGCCACCTCCCTCTTGGCACGGGGCCATGACGGACGATGAGCAGGCCCGTGTCACAATAAGCGGCATACCCGAAGATTTGACCCGCATGTGGACGCCACAAAACACGAAATCCCTTGTACAGGTCCTACAAACTCTCTACAATCACTTCGGGATTCAGCCTGCTGCATTTGAGCAACCCAGAACACGCCGTCAGCCGACGCCCGAGAACATAAACGAGGGAAACTTGCGGGACGTCCTCGACCTTTCTGTGGAGGTGTTGACCATCTTCCCAACATACATGGCACAAGCCTTGGAACAGGGACCCCTTCCGGAATCGTGTGCTAAGCGTCGTGGCACTGACGGCGCTTTAAAGATGACGGTGGGAACAGGATCAATAGCACGCCTATTCTTCGCCCCCACGCTTGATGAAGATTTGATGCGGGAGAAGGCCTTTGTAGTACGTGTGCAGAGCAACGATGGTAGGAGAATATGGGCAAACAATCAAGCCATCTCTCATATGCTGCGGCTCATGCATGCCACTGGGATCAACAGGCTCGAGGCTGCAGACATAATCCGTCACCAACTGCACTATCAAGGGGTCCCTGTGGACAGAGTCATCTTCCGCCCTCACACGCCGGTACGGTGCCTTGCAATTACAGCACAGGGTCAACGCGAGCGTGGTGCAATCAATAGGTCCCTCCGAATTCATTGGTTCCTAGCTGACGAGGTCTTGGTATTCATGCAAGACCACAGACTCCCATTGAATCTGGAAGCTAAGCCGCTCAAGATCTGGTTCGGGCACGAACCCGGGAAGCAGGAAACAACGACGCTCGGGGGTGGTGCTCAAAGCACAGATCTCGGCCCCGACCATCAGCACGGCCCGGATTCCAGCTATCCATCTCTTGTCCTCGGTGTGTTCCTAATGCGGAGACAGCAGGGCCCAGGGGCACGTGCAAGTGGCCCGCAAGCGCCGCCAATCTCTCACCCAGCCATATGCATTGATTTTGGTCGCCCCGTACAAATTGGTGCCCTCATCCCAGACGGCGAGACCCGCTCAAATAAGCTCACGATGTCTGATATCTCCGGTACATGGCGACGCGGAATTGCTGATTCCATTCAGGATACCGACATCTCCCAAAGCCTGGTTCCAGTCAGCCTGGCCGCCAGCACGACGGGCAGTGGGGTACCTAACGGCACGAAAATATATCTCGTCATGACCGACATGAATGCAGCTGTCGCATTGGCGGCATTGTTGCGTGCAGGAATGGGCGAAGGCGACCAAAATGGCCATGTGGCATACCTCTGGCCACGGAAAGCACGCGGAACCGGCCCTGCGAATATGTGCGAGGCTTCGCTCGAGGTCGGCCAGCTCCTACAACACCCCACCAGCACGAGAGTGGTTGGCTTCGAAACGTCGCCGGACTCTGCCTTGACCCGACAAGTCAAGCTGCTCACAGGGTTGGTGCATCCCCACGATTTCGCACAAGTAGACAAACAAGAACAATACCTCCTTGCAATCAGCATCTCTCTCAGATCTCGGGAGCACCCGTATGGGACGGGTGAACGGTCGTGTAACATCTGTGGGGACGCTGCCTTGCCTGGAGCCCTGGCCGACCCAGCGAAGGAGCTGACTGCTTTTTGCAAGAGGTGTTGGGGTTTAGTAATAGGGGTGGCGGCATCAATGAGTGCACAAGAGCGGGAGGAAGAGCCACACATACAAACCGTGTCATGCTCGGCGGCTGGTTGTCAGCCGGCGCACAAGCAGCTCTGTGTGAAGCAAGACGGTGTGTGGACGTGTGGCCTTTGTTGGGAGCAGCATGCAGGCCTGGTGGCGTCTGTTTCCGGCGGCTTCGTTGAGCACCTGGGCACAGACTGCTCCGCTCAGTCTGCTGCTGAGGACCCCTTGACGGCGATAATCGCTCATAAGGCCCTGCAGGGTCTCCTTTCCCTTCGAGCTTCTATTCACGGACCCACTACAGGGCTAGCCCGCAAGCTACTGAAGCCCACTGACCCGACAGATTTCAGTGTCGTCTGTGCGCAGTGTTCAACGTCGCAGCGAGGCCCTGACGGCCGGTGCGCTAAATGCTCCGCGGTAGACTCTGGCCAACATACCTCGCAATGGTCAGCTAAGACCATCATACCCGACGCTGCCGAGACCAGCATGCAAATGGAGAACGTAGGCTCGCCAGCGGCAAGCCCTGCACCTGGGCATACAGTCGCAGCATCGCCATCAACGTCAACGGAACTCTTGTCGCAAGTCGGTGCTGCGGCCTCGCCCAACGACAGCGGAAGAATGCCAGTGAAAGAGGCCCAGCTGCGCGTGGACCCATCCGATGGTATAGCCTATCGCTTAGATTCATTTATTGAAGTTTATGGCGCACGCGACGGGAAACTTCGGTGGGACTCTGCTGCCCCCCAGCAACGGGGAAGTGTACAACAGGTGGCACTCGAGGCTTCAGACGGCGGCTCAGCACCGTTGGAAGTGACCTCTGCCCTCGGAAGCAGCACACCCGAATCCAAGCAAGGTGATAGGGAGACCGACAGTCCAGCCAAGCATGAAGCAATGAGTGTGTCATCAAGTCCGAGCGGCGGTGTCCCGAATGTCAACGAAATCGAGCCAGCTTACGCGGTTGGGCCCCCACCAAACCCGACAAGAGCCGTTGCGAGTGCTGCAGATGGCGCGGTTGCAGCAAGACGAACAGCAACACCTGACGGTGCGAAGGAGAAGAAACGAGTACGACCCCCCCCGTCAAGCCCAGCTTCCTCTACGTCAAGTGCTGTGAAGGAGACAAAAAAACCAACATTCGCCCAACCTCCCACGCCAGCAGGCAAGTCTGTCGGACAGCCTTTAAACTCGACGCCCTCACGTCCGGAGACGCGTGGGGGCGGACAGCTGTCTCCCGCAGGAAAGCACGACCAGCATTAGGTAGCATGAAAGACGACCACACCTGCTCAGCTAAAGCTTGTACAGGTGAGTTGTGCCCGGCGAAGTGCCCAGGAGGGTTGCAACCGTGCAGCAATCAGCCTCTCCCGCTCGACTACATCCACACCGTTACGAATGACGGATTGGATCCCACGTCACGCGGCCTGCGTGCGACAAAAGCGATCGCGGCAGGCGACATTATAACAGCATTCTCCTCGGCCATCATATATAAGCCAGAGATGACTGTAGAGCTGGATGAATTGGCAGCGGCAATGAAGCTCAGTGGTATGCAGACGCAATACTCTGCCCGAGAATACTTTCGAGACGCTGACGAGGTAAGGATTGAAGGTGTGCGATTGTCCGTGGTGTGGGCTATCCCACCCCAAGATGTGCATATCTGGAAAAGACAGGGAGCCTCTCCCGAGCTTTTGCGCGCAATGGAAGCCACCGGACCCTTCACAGGGATGGGCGAGTTTGCAAATCACTCTTGCTGCTCAATACTCGGGTGTGCGACCGCATGCAACAGCGAGCTAGCGCTTCGATACCGAATAACAGGGGAATGTACTCAGGTCGGACTCTTCCTCCTCGCCACCCGGCCGATCGCCGCAGGTAATCGCATTTTCACCCATTACGGCGATATATCCACTTGGCAGTTTCAATGTCACTGCTGTGCGTGCCGGTCGGTACACGCCCCACCCAATATTCAGGGCGAGATTGCAACGGCAGGACACGCCAGCGCATGCTGGATTCAAGGGGTGCTCAGGGAACCTAGACACGGGCCGAGGGATACAATGACCACAATGAACAAAGAACACCGATACTGGCGCAGGAAGTGGAAGAGTCAAGGGGATTGGGCGATCTCAAAGGAGCAATTGCAAACGTTGGTGACCGGCAACGTCTGCACCACGGTCGTTGATATGATCCTGAACTGGTCGGTCCACGGTCACACGAAGGAGCGACATCTCCTCCCAGTGGGGGGAGGTGACGTCTTTGTGGTACCTTCTACCACATGGTCGCAGCTGACACAAGGTTTATCGAGTGTACACTCGATCCGCCAATTTTGGTCTCTGGCCACTAACGGCAATGTCATATGCTCAATGGGAGCACATGCCTACGATCTCCGTCTCGTCCTCTTCCCGATACTTCGATCCAAGCACTGGATATTGGAAGCCTTCTTTCCTCAGCGAAAACGGAAGCTTCACCTGGACTCTTTACCTTCGTACACCGGCGAGGTAGGCTCCCTGGAGGTGCGAGCCGTCACATGGGTTTGGTGGCAGCTGATTTGGTATAACAACTCACAGGGTAAGCACCCGCAACCGGTATGGACTTTCGACTCGAAAGCGCAAGCACTCGAGGCATTGGCAGCGACAGGCCTTCAAGTTGACACTCAAATCGACGTGGTGAATTTATGGCTGCATCAGTTGGGGTTGGCGGCACCTGACGACGCATTTACGAGGAGTAATTGGTCTTCTGTTACCGTGGGAGCAACGCCGAAGCAGCGCGACGGTGTCTCTTGTGCTATGTTTGTGATCACATCCGTCATCGGATTAAGCAGAGGCTGGCTTGACGAGGAGGAGGACGCATATCTTGGCCCACTCGAGGACACAGGTTCGACACCATGGGCAGACCACATGCGTTCTTGGGTTTTCCGCACGGTCTGGGACAACACAACGATGGAGATACCATCCTTATGCCTGCAGTGTGGGACGGAGTTGCAGGATAGCGGCGCAAGCGACCGTTGTGTAGACACAGAGGGCTGCAATAAACGGAAGAACGAACTGAGTAGTTTTGGTCATGCTGACTACGCCCCGATCTGTATAGGGATCGAAACGGAAACTACACCAGCAGCAGCGCTGCCCGCGGAAGTGTGTAGAGTCATGGCGACAATATGGGAAACTTTTGATAACATCTGCTACATCCAAGCGGTTACGGAAAGCCTCCAGCAGCTGGAGCACTTCATGACGTGGTGCTTCAACAACTCTGCACCATACATCCACGACCTAGTCGATGTTCACTCCGCAAACTTTCCCGATACCCTCAACAAGTACATCATGTGGCTGCGGCAGAGTGGGTTACAAAGGCGAGTACGCACCGGATGGCTACCTGGTGACGCTTTGGTGTTTTGCGCTCAGCTCTGTGATCTGTTACACCGAAGCTCGGCTCAAAGCCTCCAGTGTGTGTTCGCAATCGAAATCACGTACCATACAGTTTGCCAGGGTTGCAAATTGAGTCGCGACCGGAAGGTCTCGATGCCGTACATACTTGTCCCATTCTGGCTCGATGAGGTTTCCACTACGTTGCAATGCTGGTTCTCACAATCTCTGACGGTGCAATGGTGTAACATGTGTGAATTCTACAGCCTCCATCAAGAAGACCAATGGGTGTCATCATTCCCCCCCCACCTGGTAATAGGCGTACAGCGGCGCAGCCTCGCCACTCAGCATATCCGGCACGACAGGGCACAGTACGGCGAAGGTGACCCATACGGTGACACACACAAAAGTTTCCCCGCCCCCCTTTTCTCTCGATTTGGACTTGGCTGCTATTACCCACCGAAGTTTTTGTATACGTGGGTCTCGCAAAATGGAAGATGGTCATGGAAGCCGGCAACACCTCCACCCGCAGCGGAGGACCAAGCTCTTCTCTCAGCTTTCCCCACTGAGCATGAACACTTAGGTCTACGGAACCTGGGCCTGCGTGAGTGGCACCTTCAGGCGAACATGACCTGGGAGTGCTCCATAAAGGTCTTGGCGGGCATGCCGAGCTCCCGCATCAAATGCGCATGGTGCAAAGACTGGTCTCATAGCATCGTCTGTCATCGATGCGGATGGTTAAAAGACTCGGCTTGTTGGTACTCCAATTGGGGTAAAGGGCATCGAGGTCTGCTTCAATGTGCCAGATGCTTACGGTGGCTACCATCTTTCACCTGGGGCTGTCATTCTAATGACGCAGCGGCGAAACTTCTTGACACTATGCGGCAAACGACGGATCCGTCCCATTTAGAATATGACGCATTGCCTCACGACGCCCTCGGGAACGTCGTGAGAGATCGGATTGTCTGGTGGCTGGACTCGCTTACAAAGCATCCCAGACATATACCATGTCTCATGCCTCCTACTCGCGTAGTCGGGCAACAGGTATCTATACCAGGATTCCCGAATCAGAGCTACGACGTCTCGGCGGTGGTCGCCCACAGGACCCCGAAAGAAGACACACAAGGACAATGGGGGCATTTCTGGTCGGTTTCACAAAAAAGACCCACATCTTTACAGACTGCTACAGGGATCGAAGACGACACGTACCTCGTCTTTGGCACAAAGTCGTCTGCCAGGCAGCTTGCTGATGCAATGCCCGTCCCTCGGCAGGCACCAAAATGACTTCAGATGAGTGGCTCACTGCAGCGGAAGCAGAACGTTTGTTACTTGAATGGCAGCTGAGTGAGCATTCTGGCCCTTATACATCATCGATCACCGGAAGCTGGACTCGTTGGGATCACTGGAAACGAGCCAGAGCTTTTGAATCTACACCTGACTCGAGGGCCGCCCCCCTCCGCATCGCCCAGATCCTTGCTACGTGGCCAGAACTCGAAGGAAATGCAGGCAGACGCCATCATGTGCCAAGCGGGCGACGCTTATTGATACCGTTCCAACCGGAAGGCGGCCAGCAGACCGACATATGCATCCAACCATGTGTCATATGCGGCGCTCGACGCTTCTTCCCAGTTACAGAAGTTGACCATGATTGTGCAAGGCTATCTGGGTGGTCGTGTCAATCACCCAGCGGTACACTGGTCGTGGAAGTAGATCGCGCTACCAATATGATTATCGAGGCCCCGGACTGGTGCACCCCCAGCTCCGAGCAAACCATGCCAGCAATACCGTCAACTGATGCAGCGCAGCCTCGGCAATCAATTACAGGAGCACGCATACACGATTGCCGCCTTGACACGAGATTACGGATGCCATCCAAATATTGGACACGGCAGATGATGCGGGCCAGCGAACCCTCAGGTGGGTTTGTAGTGGCACTGGATCGTGATGCCATAGGAAGGAAGTTCTTTTTGCGATTCCCAGATCCCGAAACCTTTTTCCGAGCAACGGCAAGATCCAACATGCGGAACTTCTACGAGCTGCTACCCGAGAATTCTCCTGTTTGTTTATACTTGGATTGTGAACACTATACAGCCACGCGGGCGGAGAACAACAAACTCGATATGATAGTCACCACTGTGCAGCGCCTAGCCTCGGCGCGATGGAGCGAGCTGGAGCAAGTCAACCTCAACCCAGTCATCACAACCGCCTCGCGACAGTCTGGTGCGCTCTTTAAGCATAGCTTTCACATCGTTTTCCCGACCATCGGCTTTAGTCGCAATAACGGTGTGCTCAAGAACTTCGTACAGGGCCTGGCAGCTCTACCAGAACTGCAGGGCTATGGGAAAGACGGGCAGATGATGTCGATAGTCGATACGAAGGTATACGCTCGGAATCAAGTCTTCCGCATGACTGAATCCTGGAAGTTTAATCCAGCCCCCGAAAAAGGTATGGTACTGGAATTCTGGCCGGCTCGCGAACACACCATGGAACATCTACTCTCGTCAGTGGTTTCAAATGTGCGGCATGTACGTGCTTGGATCCATGAGCCCGGGAAGGAGTTATCATCAGAATTAACGAATCTCCTTCATGCAGTCGGCATCGATAATCTTTGGCAGGAGTCAGAGAACACATATGCAACAGCTTTCATCCCATATTGTCCGTGTTCGCTCTTACCAGTGCAGCAAGTGAGATCTTCATACACTTTGGAATCTCGCAGCCAAGACGGTTATTTGGTCTGTCAGCATGATCTGTGTGCTGCCATCAATGCAGAAGCCAAATTCCTGGGCACGGCCAACACAAATATTCGGAACCGGTATAGAGCTAATGTATCGATGACGGTACTGACACAGACCCTGCAGGAACCTTCCTACGCATCGCTGTGGTCGTATCAGCAACAGCTGGTCGAGGACATGCCACATCTCGGTCACTCAGAACCGGATTGGTTGTCGGCGGACACCATGAGTGCTCTAGTACGGTATTCGGTGAAACTCAATTGTTGGAGCTGTGCGGATAACGTCAATCAATCGCACACCTATATTTTAATGCCGAATGAGTCTCGGAAATTTTACGACGACCTCGAGAAAGAACATGACAGCGACTGGGGCTTCCTAGAGAGCTATACAGTCGTACGAGCTGTCCTTCTTGACAATGTTACCTTGCAATGGATCGTCATAACTATAGATTGCAACGCAGGAGAGATGAGGCTTGAGGTTGCCATGGGGTCGATTCGAAGCACGATCATAGCAGTACTACAGAGATGGGGCCACAAACTTCATCATGGGAAAGCTTGGTCAGTACTTGTTTTGGGAAAAGAGCTGTGCTCGGATGTGGCGCATCATGCTCTAATGGCTTGGGCGGCGCTGTTGGAGCCAGCTAAACACACTCGCTTCACGGGGGAAGCAGCCTCACTCATTCGCCTATGTGCTCTGACCATTATTCAGGATGGCACCCTCCCGCATTCAACGATCACGGCATTATCACCACTCTCAACACCGGTAGAATGGACCCCCCCGCCAATGCGGAAATTGGTGATACCCACGAAAAAGAAGTTACTTCAGACTAAGCTTAGGAGAAGCCGGAATAACCCCCCGCAAATGCCTTCTCATGACGACCAAGCGTCCTTGCCGATATGGCGGACGCCTGGGTGCCCCCTTGAGCCTGCAGATCATGGCGATTGGTGGCCTGCCTACTACAGGGAGCACAGATCTACCCGGGTCGTGAGTTTGAATGTAGGTCCAGTCGGCCTGCGAAATGCCATGCACACGATGGAACGCATTATCCGCACAAATAGCCCGGGTATCGTGCTACTGCAAGATTGTCGAGTGCGGGAGATCGACAAGGACACCATGCTGAGGACTGTTGGGGCCGCATTTCCGGAATACAGCTTCGCACTCGCATGCCGCACGCAGCAGGCGCACAGGATGCGCCGTGCACCCAACCGTGGCAAGCACCACACCCGGTACTACCCGATATCGGTCGCTATCATGGTACACAGGAGCTGTGGTACCATGACCATCCAGAAAGGCTCGGATGGCACCCCACCGAGACACCAAGGAAGGATGCTCACAGCCTGTGTCACACCTACGGTCAAAGGGGCCAAAGCCTTTCACGCAACTTCCTATTACGCGCCGACAGCGGAGGCCTCGGAGGAACAGGTCTCCTGCTTTACCGCCCTTGGCCACCGTTTACGCTCTTCCATCTCTAGAGGCTATGTACACATTGTAGGCGGGGACTATAATGCATCTCTGTTCCCCGACACCCGATGTGGCTATACCGACTCCGCTTACAAACGGAAACTCGCTGCGGCAGATCGTCGGTTTAGACGCTTTGTCACACAAGACATATTTCTGAACAGATGGTGGGGAGCGGACGTGCAGCACGGCCTTTTCTCTTGGCGAGGCGGCCAAGGTTCAAAACGTGCGAGATTAGATGAGATACTTGTCTTGAACCCCACAATGCTGGACCCCGACCCTTGCATCCGCAAAGCCCTTGGGAAAGGCTACACACTACGGACGTGGCATCATGGGCATGCACGACTAGACCATGCCGCAATTCTCGCAGATGTCACCTGCAAACTAGTCCCGCCACCATCGTCGGCAAGCATGCGTGTCAGGACCAGAGAAATCATAGACCACAAAGCCTGGTCTGCTCAAGTCGACCACTGGCGCGAACGAGTGTCACGGTGCAGCCGGGAGTCAGCGACGTTAGAGGACCCTCTCCGGGAGGTGATGCGATGGACGCAAATTGCTATTGAAGCGGCTCCTAAGCGTGTCACGACAGCACAACATCGCAGACGCCCTCCAGCAGAGAGCAGTCTTCAGAAGAGCATCCACAAGCAGATCCAGACGTTGGAGAGGGAGGTCTTGGCATTGCCAGCTTACGCTGTTCCGCCCACGCGCCCAACACTTTCGCTGGCAGCCATCAGGCGATGGAAGCCTCCACCCCAGATCCCACCCATCGCCCTCCCTCCCGCGCCTTGGACACACCACGAACGTACAAACTTGCTTCAAACGCTTCAAACCGGCATTAGTCTTCGTCGACAGCTTCTTTCAACGATCAACCGGCAACAATGTCGGGAGCGCTTGCAGCGCTTCAAAGCCCTCAAACGCAAGCGCATGGACACGCCGAAGTCAAAAGAGGTGAAAACGCTGCTAGGCCAGCAGTTAGCGCCCATGCAGGGTACTCAGGCCAAAGCATCTCGTGCTCTGAAGAAGAGGCACCCGGACACCATCCATGCCTGCATAGCCTGTGACAAGCTACACAACTGGCTCAGACCGATCCTGGGCCCCGGTATTGCGAAGTGTATAGCCTCCGCAGCAGCCCAGCGTCAAGCCGATCATGACGAGCCATCAACACTCTGGTCCTCTCGAGACACTTTATTGGACATTCGCAGCAGATCAGCTTCTGAGTGGAGTATACGTCTTCGACCTATATCTCGCATTACGGATTTCTTAGAGGCGTTACCCCAACTATCGGACGGTGAGCATATTCGAATCTCAGCGTCTCCCGACAACGCTTCTTTAGACTGCGCTGATGGACTGTGCAACGAAGAGACCTTTTTCACCATTAACGCGATGAATCACATGTCTGTTTGCAGATATTTCCCAAAGTGCAGAGGAGCGGCACAGGACCTTATCCCCATCACCAAGGTGGCCAATAACCACCGCACGGTTAAATTTTTCTGTCAAATCTGTCATACGGTTTCTGACGCGATATGTGAACGAGACCTGGACCCGTGTCCGGTTCCGACAGATTTGCTAACCTGCGACGGCCTCGACCCCTCACGGCCGACCCTGACGGCACCTTTGACTTGGGTGGACTTTGAACAGTACCTACAGCGGAGACCCAAACAAAAGGCGCCAGGGGAGGAAATTTGCGATGTGGGAGGCGTGACTTATGAAAGATGGCAGGATGGGCCCCCCGGGATGAAGATTGCCCTCTTCAATGCTGTGAAGGCCGTAACTTCGGGTCGCCGAGCTCCGGTGGAGTGGGAAGGCGCTATCGTCAAGCTGCTCCCGAAGAAAGAGTCTGAAGAGCATGTGCTGGAAAGCAATAGGCCAATATGTCTGATGGCCACGGCAATGAAGCTAGTCACTGGCATATGGGCATATCGGCTGTTGAAAGCTGCGGAACACCGAGGGGTCATTGAGAATGCGCAAGAGGGCAACAGACCAGTGCGCTCTACTCGTCGGCAGGTCACCAGACTCATCCAGTGCCTGGAAGCGACGCGAAGCCGTCAAGGATCAGCGGTCGTTGCCTTCCTGGACATCGAAAACTTCTTCAATTCGATCAGCCTGCCGGCCTTGTTCTTCCTGTTGAGAAAGATTGGCATGGCCAGGGCAGATATAGCAGCATTACAACAATACTACGGTACAGCCTACATGACCATCGTACACGGAGACGGCACCAAGTCTGCACGTATACCGCTACGTCGTGGCCTGCGTCAGGGCTGCCCACTATCTCCTATTCTAGGTAGCTTTGTGGTCAATGCCCTAATCCGTTGGATCGAAGACCACGGGGGGGGGCTTCACCACCCTAGCGGTGTTGAAACCTCTGTGGCTGCGTTCTGTGATGACCTCACACTGACGACGGAAGACGTCGCCGCCATGAAAGGCCTCTTCCAGAGGGTATACGACTATTGCCAGTGGGCCGGCGTGAACATCAATTTGAACAAATCAGAGGTCACTGGGTTTAATTTCCGCTCGAGGACGGCCATCAACACCTCCTCCCTCGCGTTTGGTCATGGCGGCCCCAAACATATTCGACCGGAGGATCCCGTACGGTACCTGGGCATACGCATCCGACTTACACTTGACATGTCGGCCGAGCGAGACTACATACTCGGGAAAGCGAAACAATGGGTCAAAGCACTCTATCGGCACCCCTACAACCCAAGACAGATAGCCTGGGTTATACAGTCGGCACTTCTGTCTACCATTCGATATTCTGCAGCACTAGCGCAATGGGACGACGGGTCGCTGCAACAGTTGGAGAAAGTGATGTGGCAGGTACAGCGAGAAGCATGGCGCCTGCCGCAAAGTTGCCCTAATCTAGTCTTCTGGGCGAGTGGCTACGACGGGGTATTCACGAACACCAAGCTCAAGCCATTAGTCATTAAAGAGGAAACGGCACTTTTGCAGCAGTGTCTGACTCTCGAAGATGATGTTGCCAAGATTATGAGACATGAGTTGCAAGACGCCATCATAAGCTGGGGTGCTTGCTCTCTAGCGGAAGCCTCCAAAGAATGCCGTTGGCACCAGTTAGACGACAAAGCAGAGCCGTATCGCGCTGACACCATCGTTGGTCGCTGGTTAGAACATGTGAGCCTTCACTTCTCGGTAGCTTGGGAACGGGCCGAATTGCACGCAGACAGCTCGCTGCAACTGGACTGCCCCGGCATGGCACAGTTACTACCTATTCCGGACGAGCTGTCCGATGTTTCACAGGAGTGGAAGGAAGCTAAGCGCCTCCTTCAAAGGATGACTCGGCTCGGGTTGACAAGGGTGAAGGACATTCTCGACGGTCACACCATAGCACTACCGGCGAACTTAACGATGGTCGGCGACAGTGGCCGCGGCATCCTCATCCAGGCGGCATCACAACTCGGCTACGCTGTAAGCTGGGTTGACGAAGAGAGCCGAGCACGCGAACTACATGCACCTTACCAGATACGCCCTGGTGATTTTGGACCGGCACTAATAGGCGGTCGCGTACGCTCGATAGTACGGAGAACCACGCACGAAGGGGTGATTGTAGCTCATGATACATCTACGGAGGCGTACACCATACAGTTCCAAGACTTCACCACACAGATATGGACGCTCCAGCACGTTCAGCGGCACTGGTTACCAGACAACCTTAATGATACATGGACGGAGGAAGACAGAGCAGCGCTTCGCTCTAGAATCCTGGGTGTATGGGCACAAACAACGTCATCTGACGTTATGGTAACAAGGACACCTCACCCCACTCTACTCTCCAGCGCCCCGTGGACAAAGCGTACTGTCTGGTTCACGTGTAGGATGCTTTGGGATTTCCCATCAGGATTCCGAGAGTTTTTAACCACTACTGGCAGTAAAAATGATATCCGATTAGCGGCAGATCTTTGCACATGCAAGGCCATCTTTTGGGCACCGAAGTCCACATGGCTATGGAAATCATCTTCAGTGTCAAATCGTGCGGGTTGGATGGTACTCGCAGAATCTTACCGAGTAGAGAAAGGTGAAGTTTTACTAACGGTGCGAAGTCTACACCAAGATGAGCATCACCGCAATGGCGACATCCGGGTGTCATCAAAGGAGAACGGTCCGTCTATTCGGCAGCTCATCCTTGACCACAGCCGGCGGGCGGGACTTACAATCGTGCTGTCGGAAGAGGAACTGGGCGACCCGACACAATATGCCGGTACGGCTTCGCTACCGCAGCAGGCCCGCATCGCCGAGACTTCACCACCACCACGGAATTTTCGGAGCATGATGCGTAATAGAACCACAGCGCAGGAAACACCTCTAATCACTTGTGAGTTTGACTTCTCAGCCTTGCAACCAATAACTACCAGATGGCTTTGGAACCAAGACCATGTTTCGGTCACATGCCGCAAGGGACAAGCGCGCATCATCGAGGCGCCTGTAACTCTGACCACGGCGCAAACGGGCAGAGGGCACCCAAGAGGAGTGAACATAGAAAGAAGTCGACCACTCACCAAAACCAACACTTTCCCTCTTGACGAATCTAGGTGGGCCCTCCTCCAATTGGAAACGCCTAGCGAAAACGTGATACAACACTGGATGCAGTCGTGGCAAGCACTTACAGCGTGGGAAAAGAACGGGGGCAGAACAATACACTGGTCCATTTCAACCGCTCTGGCCCGGCACTTCAATCTTGACGCAATCATCGGCGGTTGGAACCTGACAGCGGACCCATCGTACCCCGTCTTCCACCCGGTCGGATGCCCTATCCCAACAGGCACACGTGCTCTCGTACCTCTATATCAGTACAACGAATCAGACACACCAATGGACTGGCTTAACAACCCCGAGTCCATGTGGGTCGTTATGGTGCACCCAACGCAGCTCCGAGGCAACCTCAAGTGGCTGATCCAAAAGGCAAAACGCGTCGCCTGCATTAGTAAAGGGGAGGCGGTGTGTCTGAAAAAGGGCTGGTGGACCACTGGAGAGCTCAAACCAATACAGGCCAAAGGTGATGTTGAAATCTGGTGCAGCAACAACATACACAACGATGACTTCCAGATGCCTTCCCCGATGCTCTGGGTGCCGGTGCCGTCCGGCACGAACATCCGTCTCCCCACATACCTCCAGAGAATGCCTGGATCTCAACATCTCTCAGGTAGCATCCCGGTTGCAGCCACAGACGGCGCATACCGGAGAGCACGAGACGGCAACATCTTATCACCAATGGGTGCCGGTGTTACTTGGAAAGACCAGGCACACCCCGACAGATCGGTTTGTGTGAAAGGAAATTACGCCCAGACTGGGAGTCTTGTAAAGACCTT
>Ga0114972_10001596_pt1 | contig 16988 bp, 5 predicted proteins | sample M_140807_EF_Meta_FD_87354 | JGI IMG/M metagenome (GOLD analysis project Ga0114972, IMG submission 87354) | Freshwater microbial communities from Lake Montjoie, Canada to study carbon cycling - M_140807_EF_MetaG | ecosystem: Environmental > Aquatic > Freshwater > Lake | place: Lake Montjoie... | reverse complement strand
GGACGGAAAGGAAAGTGAGGTTTTCGAAACGGAGCTGCAGACGGAGGGAACAAACATGGCCACTGTGTTTCAGGAGCCCCTGGTTGACTTTCGACGTAGTTTTTCAAACTCAGTGGTGGAAACTCTTCGGGTTCTAGGTGTGGAAGCCGCCCGACAGTGCCTCCTCAACGAAATCAGAAACTGCTTCGCCGGTGGAAGCTCTATCAACGCTCGTCATCTGGGAATTCTCGTGGACACCATGACATTCTCTGGGGGGCTCATTGCAGTGACTCGACATGGTATTAACCGTGTAGATTCCTCCGTTCTCTTGCAGGCTAGTTTTGAGGAGACGTGCGAGATTTTTATGAAGGCCTCCATGCATGGAAAGTCAGACTCAATGACGGGCGTAAGCGCAAATATCATGATGGGTCAGCTGTGCAGGTTTGGGACCGGGGCATTCGATCTTTTCCTTGACGTAGATGCCTTGGGTGATGCCATCCCTGTAAAGGGGGCTGGGAACTTTTCAAAAGATGTGCTTATGGACGAAGATGGGAGAACGCCACTCATGCACACACCGGCCTACTCCCCCGGTGCTGCGACAGGCGCCAGCCCGGGAGTAGGGAATCTTATCATGTCTCCCAGTGCTTTCACTCCCGAGGCGGACTCCCTTACTCCTGTCTTTTCTCCCAGTGGGGCATATTCACCCAGCGATTTTTTTTACGAGGGAGAAGGGGGCGGTGGGCGAAGTCCTGGCATGGAGGTCGGCTCTAGGGGTTCTGGTGGCGGGCAAATGGGGGACGTGTACTCTCCAACTTCACCCGCATTTTCGCCTGCGTCCCCTGGCCTGGGGGCTGCCACCCAGAGTCCCGGCTACAGTCCTACATCCCCAGCCTATAGCCCGACGTCCCCGGCGTATAGCCCAACGTCCCCTGCTTACAGCCCAACCTCACCTGCCTATAGTCCTACCTCACCTGCCTATAGTCCTACCTCCCCTGCTTATAGTCCAACTTCCCCAGCGTACAGTCCTACCTCCCCTGCCTATAGCCCAACATCCCCTGCTTATAGCCCAACATCCCCTGCTTATAGCCCAACGTCCCCGGCGTATAGCCCCACGTCCCCGGCTTACAGCCCAACCTCACCTGCCTACAGCCCCACATCCGTTAGTATTAATGGGAACTCGATTTTTAATTAAGCAATCTCTCGCTAGCTAACACGATTAACCTTACCCTCCTTTTCCCATTTTCAGACGAACGGTAAAACGGACAAATAATTCCCAGGCTAGTACGGCTTACAAAATCACACAGAGTATTTAAATTATTTTTCAGTCTGTTATTTTTAAACTGTGCGAGTTCATGGATAAGAGCTGGCTTCACCCCTGCACAAGGTATAAAATCAGCCCGTTTGCAGTTTTACTGGGCTCGACGCTAACTTAAGTGCAGGCTTCACCCCTGCGGTAAGCTCATCGTAGAAGCGTCTATCATGGCCCCCCACGCTAGCATCCAAGTAAGGCCACTCAACACCAATTTTGGGTGATACAGACTGTTTCTCGTCCGTCTTCCCCTGCACAGGATTAAATATCAAGCCATCAGGAAATTCAACAAGCCCAGACGCCTTTACCTCAACACCTTGGTCCCAGTGAGCACTATACTTCTCACCCGTTGGAAAGTAGACGGTACCCTCGCCGTGGTACTGACCATCCAAAAACATGCCCTCGTAATACACACCTGTGTCTGTATAAAGTAGTTTTCCGAAACCTGTGTACTTTTTGTTCAAATCAAGCTCCCCTTCGAATACACAGCCAATACTTTCAGACATTTTAAATACTCTTTAGCATTCGCAGGGGAAAACAAAGTTCTCTTACGAGATTGCCCAGAAGTTCACGTCAAGGGGTTGTTGATTTTGGCGCGGACGCGGAAGTGAAACCGCACAGATCCCGCTTCGAGGAAGGATAGTTCAAGGTAGTATAGGTGGCCTCCTTCTCTACATTTCTTCTTCATTTCTCCCTATTAATATTTGCCGTTGTCTTATCGCTCACTTGTAATAAAAAAGAATGTCTGTACAACTTCCTACCCAATTTCAACCAGCAGATTTGCAGTTTTTTCTCAAAGCAATGTCAACCGCCTTAGAGGGTGACATGGTGGCATCACAATTATTGGAGAGATGCGAACGCGTTCAAGGTTTCCCCGCCTTATGCCTAATGGCTCTGGAAACTCCAGAGTGCCCTCCGGCCTTGCGTTCAATGACTGGCGCGTGCCTACTGAATACAGCTAGACGAGCATGGGGCGCGAAAACTTCTGCGGGGTGCATGAATTCTGACGAAAAACCAGGGCTACACGAAGCGCTTCTTCGAAGGGCCTTTTCAGAGGGAGCGAGGAATGTCGCTGAGCAATTGAGAGAGTCTGTCGTTCAAATCGCATTGGGGGTCAGGGGCGACTGGCCAGCTAGTTGGCAAACCCTTTTTTCAGAGTGTATTAAACGAACTCGTGAGGCTATGATCGTAGCCGGGGACCGTATAAATGCAACAGGTGGTGTAGAGAGCATGGTTTCTGGGGAAGGTATGGGGGAGGGTATTTTGCAGCCACTTACCATGGCTGCTAGAGGTCTCCGCCTTCTAAATGGTCTCCTAAAGCAACTGATGGGGAGAAAGCGAGAGTACCAACGAAGAGCTGGCGCAAAACTTGCCTTAGAGATCCTCCCAGCAGTCGCAGAAATGGCCATTAACTCTTTTTCCCTGTATTCAAGCCTTTCTCGTGGAATAGTTCGTACGAGGGCTACTTCTCCGTCTTTTTATCCTGTCGATGCCCTGCCTTACCTTTCTAGCGCACCGCCATTAAAGGCTCTTATCGTTTCCTCTGGTCTCCCTATTGTAGCCCATAATGCCCGCACGGCAGCAAAACTTAGCGCGAGACTTTGTATGATGGGCGGTGTTGATTCATTCACGGGTCCGAACGAACCCGGGTGTAATGTATTCTTTTCCATGCTGGCCTGTATGCAGGGCCTTGTCACTGATTGCAATGCCTTAGTTCGAATGGATGGTGCAATGTCACAGGCTCTTCTCGATTTTGGTGACGTGGGGGGCGCAGGTGGTGTTTATGGTGGGTTTGCAGAAAATGGCGTTGGGGGGGGTGCCCTTGGCGCTGCATCCTATTTACTACAGCACAGTGACGTCGTTGGAGTGGGTAGTGGTGGGCTTGAAGACGGAGGTTCCCTGCTGTCTTCCCGTGCTTCTCCAGATACGTCCCGTGGAACATCCGATAGGAATAATTTGGATTCCATGGGGTCAGAAACGTCTAGGAACTCGGTGTGCATCCAGGAAGCTCTGCAGCCAATCAACGTGAACAAACCTAACCCTAACCCTAACCCGCACAGTCCTGGCTCTCCAATGGCGAGGAGGGTTCTTGAGTGTTTTCAATGGGGTGGCGATACGTGGTCCTCTACGGCTGGAAGAGCCCTGCGTGCACTATGTGCGAGCATAGTTCAGCTGTTTTGCGCGCACCCTCTTACGTTGTGCGCTCAAACGAATTCCCCCATGCCTTCCTTCGCAATGTGGGCTGCTTCCCTTCTCAAATCAGGGGTCCCGACCCCCTTTTCTTGGGGGGATTCTTCAACATGTACAGAGGAGCTTCCTCCGCCCCCACCTGGCTCCACCCTTTCTCTGAAAATTGCTTCTCCCATAATTCTTTCAACTTCGCTCCTCCCATCCGCACTCTCCACAATTTTGAGGATCCTAACAATTATCTCTGATTGCGGAAGCACGGCTGGGTTAGGGATAGGTCTTGAGGCTGGATTGCCCGAAAGCTCACCTTTAGCCAAGCAGGGACTCCGATGTCTCATTCATCTTCGGGGTGTCATTTTCCCTCTGGCTTCCCTACCACCCTGGGCATTCGTACTAACGTCGCTCATTTCCCTCTCCCGTTGGGAGATTTTGGAGTGGGAGAATTCTCCCTGCTCTGCAGCTGCTGCCAGCGACGCCAGTATCAGGGAGGGTGTGGACAACCCTCGTTCATGGGCGGAGTCGCTTCTTGGCTCCCTTGTGGGGAATGATGAGGGTGCCCTGAGTGTGATTAATTCAGTTCTGGAAAGCTCTGGGGCTGCTGAGAGGAGGGTTTTTGCGGCAGTGAGGGGGTTCAGCTCATCTGCTAATGAGCGTGGACTGTTGTCCGCCATTCGAGATCTTGAGGGTGCATGGACAGCAGTGGGTCTGTGTGCACCGGACGCTATTGCTCGTGGTGTCCTTACTCTCCCGCGTTGGACCACATGGCTATCGAACTCCATCCTCCCGATTGTGCACATAGCTGGTTGCGATATGGAGCTGATTCAACAAAGAATTGTTAAGGGACCTATTGACATGGGGGATTGTGTAAATACCATGGGAGTGGTGACAGGGGTTGAGGGGAGAAGTGCAGAGCTTCTCAGTGCTGTGGCATCACATTCCGCTGACTCTGTGGGAGGCCTTTCGGTAGGATCTGGGGATTCCAGAAGGAGCGGTAGTGGCGTTTCAGGCTGTCTCCTCGTGACCCCACGAGTTACAAAATTAGCCCCTCTACTTACGCGCAAAGCGATTTGGATGATGGCGACTTGCATCGGTCTAGAGGTACACCCACATCAACACGAGGACACAAACTTTTCTACTGTTGAGAGCGACAGTGGCGTCGAAAAGACCACGCAAATGTTCTCACCGCGCCTCCTTACCACTCTCCATGTGGCCTGGGAAGTTTTGGGTGGAAAGAGGTCCAAGGCTTTTTTTCTTGACACGTCGCACCCGACTCGATCATTGTCATCGCAATTGTCCCTCCCACTATCAAACCCTAACCCATCCGAAACCCAGGGGCGACCTTCTAGCAAAGAGAGAATACCAACACATGCATTTATAACCTGTACATATGCTCGGGAGCTTCTTAGTGCAGTGATCGGTATGATTCCTGATAGCTTCTCTCCCATCCGCCCCCCACTTTTAGCTGTTGCCTCCGAGGTTGCGTATTTTTGGGCCCGTGGTGAATGGGGTAGCAATTTTTCGGGGCTCGAAGATCTTGGCGTGGAAGCCCAACAAGGCCCATTTTTCCTTCTCCTTGATCTAATTTCAAAAGCACCCGTCTCTTCCGTTATCCATTCGCTCGACTATATCATCAGCCCCTTGCCGGAATTGTGGAACCAGCCCTCCATTCGTCCATTCATTATAGATCTCGTGAAGCGAGTGTTTCTCTCTGTGACGCAGCAGGGAGTCAGTCTGGGTGATTTTTCCGCTCTTAGTAGTCTGGTGAATGTTGCTCTGCGTCTTTTGTGGGACTCAGTATCCTTGGCTGGCGAGAAAAGTGAGGACGGGGGATCTCGGGAGGCTGTCGCTGAGGCTTCCATGGAGCTTTTCACGGTGATTCTTGGATGCCCTGCAGTAAGACAGGGTGAGCTCTTACAGAAATCTAAAGCCTCCTTCATTCAGCTCTGGCCCAGGTTTCTCGCCATTCCCTTAGTAAGCCCAGAAATATCTGCTGTTTGGTGTAAGGGTATGGTCTCCCTTCTTTTGTTTTTCGACCAAAGGTTTGCGTGCACAGATGGACTGTGGTATGATTATATGCACAGCCCATCCTTCTCAGAGCCGCTTATTAGAACATTTTGTTTTTTACCTGGCCGTTGCCCTCCCAATGCAGTACCCCCTCTGGCCTCCTTACTCGCTCTTATTGTTTACCAGTCGCCTCCTGAGGCCTTGGGCCCGATTCTAGGCATCCTCGCACTTTCTGTAACCCTCGGACGACCCCTTAGGATTTTAAAAGAATCTGACGATGGAAAAAAGTGGAAATCTTTTGTGGCTGAGTTTTCTGATTTGCTCACAAAGGGGGGGGCGGTCGAAACTCCCCTTACACATCCAGAAGCAGCTGTGCAATCAGCCCTAACAAAGGTTGTCGAGGGTATCGACGTGGACGTTTGCGGTAAAAGGCAAAAGAACATGGAGGGTGGGATTAATCTATCCACTCACAATTTTTATGAAGGCAAGCGGGAGCTAGCACCGCTTGATGCGTTCGGCGCGAGAGGGGGTGGCGGCAAAAACAATGTCAGCAGCAGAAACTTTGAAGATATGGGGGCTGATTCAGAGGAAGAAATGACGATGCTTTCTGGGCAAGACCCTCATCCTTTTGACCTACCGGTCTTTACCCCCCCTCCTCCGTCACTAGGGGCTGATAGGGTTGACTACACCCCAATACCCATCACAAATCCGGCTTCTGCTTCATCTTACTTGACTTTGCTCTCTCGTGCTATCCTGCACTGCCCTTCGGAGCTTTTGTCCTCGATTTCAAAAGCCATCACAATGTTTCCTAATGCGCCACTCTGTGCAGGACTATTGCCATCCTCCTCTGGGTCTCTGGCCAATTTTTTAACTGGTTTGGCGTCACCGTGTGAGGCCTCTCGAACAGCGGCATTGTCTTCCCTTTCGCCTCAAACTACTACCTACGGGCTAACACCCTCTGTTATAATCGATCTTCTCGCACAAAGAACCATGGTGGGGCTCCTGGATGCCATGCTTGTTGACGGATGTACTTCCTTGGCCAGGGGGCACGCACATCCAGCAACGCTTCGCCTCACTACCATGGCCGTTTTCTCTGGTCTCCTTGCAGCCGACTGCGCTCTAGGGAGGCTCTCTATTACCTTGTCCCAAACGCTCTCCTCTGGAGCTGCCCGCAAAGTACAGCAAGGTCCCATACCCCTTTTCAAGGAGGTTTACCAACTCGCCTCCAGCACGGGTTGCGAAGTGTACTACGATCTAGGCCGTCAGAACTCACTTTCTATTTTGACCCTTTCAGCACTTCAGGCTTGTCATGGCCGCGAAACGCTAGCGTTGGAGGGAGAAGCGCCCCAGACCCTCCTTCAAGCTCTCTCAATTGGGGCCAACTCCTGGGGGGCTTCAAGGTCACATCCCCTTCCCGAGGCGAATGCAGACATGCTCGTCTTGCTGAAAGGAACCATGGCTTCTATTTACAAGAGACTTGGTCACGACAGGTTTCACAACCGTATCAAGCTTGACCCGCGGCTCATGGGACTCATTTTTTCCCCTTCACCTTCTTTATAATTATATACACATATATACATAGACACCAATGGGTCAAGATTCTTCGAGGCCACTAAGGTCAGTGGTTAAATCTCACACCCCTCTTCGCTTGGATCTAGCCCTGTACGGTTCATTTCCTTCTCGTGACTCTGATGTCACACTTCTCGTACACCAGTGTTTAGATTCCGGAAAGCCTTACTTCGCCCCAGATGGCAGAACAGTAACTGCTTGGCGTATATGTCCCCTTTCGGGTGCTTGTCTTGTTGACGGCCCATCACCTCTTCTTCTTCCTTGCCAATTTTCTGTTGCCGTAGCGTATATTGACGCAACCCCTAAGGACTGCATAAATGTGACAGCTTGCATTTTGGATCACATTGTCTCTGGTAATGACTGTATGAGGATTGAAAACTCAACATTTGGGAGGGATCCGGCTTTTGGAATACAAAAGCAGTTAATTTTGTGTGCCACTCCCAAGGGGGCGCGCTATACTCAAGTTCTACCCGATCTTGTATTCGAAGGTTACGACTTGAGTCTAACGTCATTCAGTCGTTCTGCCTGCTTACTTATGACAGATAAAAATCGTTGTGAAAGAGCAGCACGATTCAGCGCTGCCACTTCGGCTATTTCAGCTGCCAGGGCCGTCGAAATATCCGCGGAGAACGCCGTACTGGAGGAGGAGTCAAGGGTTCGGGAGGCAACGCTGAGGAACACCCTTACTTCTCTTTTTTCACGCCTACAGCTACACCCAAATTTACACGCTGAATTAGAGTCCCTTCGTTCAGTCAAAGACATTCCGAACTATATTCTAGATGCCATGGCGGGAGCGTGTGCTCGCCAGTCAGTTTTCCCTGCTCTTCCTCCATGCACGGAGACCTTGGAGACACTCCGTCAAGCAGCGCGTGCGGCCAAAGCGAACCGAGTAAGGCTTGAAGAATCTTCTTCCACAGATTCCCAGGTGCTTCATGGCTGGTGTGTGGAATCGATTTCCAATATGGATCAAAAGGATGAGGAAATTGAGGACACCCCATCCACGACGTCTCCCAGTGTACCTTCTACCTTTGAACCACATAAACATCACACTTCAGCGATAGAGCAAACAAACTCAGAGCTCGTCACAGATAGTTTACCACAAACTACCCTTGCGCCATCTTCTCTGGTCTGGTCTTGTGCACCTGCTCGTCCCATCGGCTCTCCTCCCCACGATGACCTACCACAGAGCATTGCGAAAAGTTTTAACGTAAAAAAGCTCATCGATCGCCTCGGGTGGGCTGCAAGTGCAACCATTTTCAATCTTTTCCCTTTACACGGTATAAACAACGAGATATCCAACCTAGTTGCCGGGCTGGAGGTGAAGGGTGAGTTGGGAAGCAGAAACGGAGTCCCCGAGGTAATCCGAGTTTCCTTTGGTGAGCTCAAACCCTCAATGCTTTTCGATTTGACGAAATAAATACTGAAGATGTTTTATTCTATGTGTACAACTAGCGGAAAATGTATCACCAGGGGGCTAGCGCGACAAAAGGGTTGCCCCTGTAGTGTCAGCAAGTTTGGATCCGTACCCTGACAAATGTCTGTGAGCTCCAGAACTAGAGTTCGAAAACCGATCTCTTGACTCTGTGAATTCAACCTTGAGAACCATGTGACCAAGCCTCAAACCATTGACGCCATCTAGAGCAGCAGCCGCTTCTCTGTGCATTTTGTACCTCAGGAAGCAAAAAGAGCGAGAGTTACCCTTGGCATCGCGCTGAATTCTAAACTTGGGATCAAGGTTCCCATATCGTTGAAATATTGCCCGCAAATCATCCTCTGTGGTTTCGGGGTCTATGTTGGACACCTTCAACTGAACCTTCTCTTCGTCTGTTTGGACTCTCAAATCCGAAGATGCTAAGGAGCCTGTGCGAAGAGATGGGGGTTTGTACGCGCCGCCAGCCGATGCCAGAGCACTACTTGAAACCGAGGCAAGCGCAACACTGCCGCTAGGCTCCGCACTGCTCCCAGTGTCAGTGGGCAGAATCCCAGGCTGCATAGCAGCAATAGATTTATATGGGCACATATTAGTCCAGTGTTTACCACCACACTTACGGCATGTGACAATGGACTGGGCGAGAGAAATCAAGGAATATGTGGAAAGGTGTGAGATGTTGTGAGGGGAAATATAGTTGAAGAGAGAGAGCTCGCTAGCATATATTAAGGGGGGGGAAGGGGGAGCTGCATTACGATACAAAAAAAGAATTAAGAGCTTTTCACGCACCCCGCCAGACGCGGCATCTTTTAATATTTGAATGCCATCCTTTTCTGATGCGACACCTGGAGGGTCGATGAAAATGTCTTCGTTCGAAATTACAGTAGTGTCCTTCTTGGAAGCAGCTAAACCAAATTTTGCTATTCCCTTCTCTCGTTCTAATAGGGCAGGGTGCTTTAAAACACTAAGCGTTACTGTACGGATGCGGCGAACTACTTTCTCTACTTCACCCTTCTCATTGTACCGAAAAGTCGTGAGAAGCTTTATTTGATCCGAACTTATGGAACCATCTTGAACTTCCTCAGAAGGTGGAGGAAGAGGAGGAAGATTGTGGGAGGCAGTACTAGTTACTTCACCTTGATCCCAGTTAGACATGAGAAAGAAAGGGGTGAGTGGGGAGTGATCGAGAGGGCAAAAACATCGTGATGTCGGTGTTTTTTTCTGTTTTTTATAAGAGACCCTGACGTCGTTATACATACTTGGCGCAGATACCTCTTTGCCTCTCTTCTCAAATGAGAGCTGGCTCACTAGGAGAGACAGGTTTGGGCTCCCCGACCCCTAAAAATAATTCAACAACTTCAACTCAAAAGCCTCGCCAGCGCGGGTTTTTCAGCGAAGATTTACTCTCTGGAGCTCCTGTGCTCGGGGCAGCTGCCTTGGGCTCCTTCTCTATGGCTCCCGCGGTTGCCCCCGCCCCTTCCACCCCTCGTTTAAATGTAACGCCATTTGCATACTCGTTTAAAGCTACCGCTGGGGGCACTTCGGGCATGTCTCGCGTGATGCACGCGAATGCCGCTGTGGCAAGCCAACCTGAGCCTCGCTCCCCCCGGAGCCCCCTGCGCGGCGGCGCATCCACAACTGGTGGTGCGTCCAGCAGCGGCGGCTTTTCCCCTTCTATGGGTAAAGTTTCACCAAAAGTTTTCGTTTCCCATGCACGCACTTCTGGTTCCCCCGCCCCCCCGCGGCGGGTGGCCGTTGAAAGAAAGCGGAGGGAGATCGCTGCAGCACTAGGCGGAGACTCCCTAACTGTGGAAAAAATAGAGAGCACTCTTCTTTCCGCGGGCATCGACATGCCAAGAATTTTAAGTGACCCCGCCAGCATTCCCCTACACAACTTCTCCGATCGCGAGTTGGACACACACGATGGGATGGATTGGCTTAAGATCGGTGGTGAGGCTCTCGCCCTTGACGTCAGCAGTGGCTGTCAGTGGAGGGTTGCCCAAGCAATTTCGTACGACTCACATTCGGATAGTTTTACTGTTAAGTGGTTGGCTCCGGCTGTCTGTGCACCTCCTCCAGCACCATCTGGTGATATCGGAGAGTCGGGCGCCGTGGAGGCTAAAGATGGCGAGGGAAAGCTTAGTGAGGGTTCGGCTGCTGTTTCACTTTCTTTGCCGGACTGTGAAGCCACGGTCCCCCGGATTTACATTTGTTTTCCTGGGGAGCACCCTTCAGATGTTATCGCTCGAATCGCAGCTGCCATCACTGCGCGGCGTCTCGCGGAAAAAGCACTCCGATACTCACTCGCTCTGGACTGCATGCCCAGGGAAGAGGGAAGCGGCCTCCCAACAAAGCAGGAGCAGAGACTTTTGGAAAAAGCAAAGAATGCTCGAACTCTCCATCACGTCGCAAGGGAGGAGGAGGCCTATATGGGCCCTTTAAAGGAGCGCATGGCGTCTCTGGGGCAGGCTCTAATCGGCGATGTGAACAATGATTGGTCGCGCGCCATGAACCGTGTGTACTTTGACATTGCCATGAAAATCGGCGACGATGCTAAGAGTTCAGGTGCCAGCATCGGAGCCGCCCTCAGTGCCGCCTTGGGGGTCTCAAGCGGAGGTCTTCCCTTTGATTCTGGTCCCCTGGGAAACCTGGAGCTCCCCCCTCTCCCCCGTCCTCCATCTGTACCTCCTAAGGCTCTCGTTGCCGTGGCCCCTTCCTACGGAGTGTTAGAGTTTCAAGCAGCCCGTGATGCATTCCATTTTCATTCCTTTTTGACGGTTCCTGAGGTGCTGCGCGCCTTACAGGCCGTTGCCGTGTCTTCTGGAAAGGTGTGGCCTGTAGGAAAAGGGGGGGGGAATGGGGTGCCCCTTATCACCGCCCCTGCTTCCAAGTCTGTTTTTGTGGCCCTTGCTCCGCTTTGCAGCTCCACAGAACATGGGGGTGGGGGAGGGCAGGGGGTTCTTGTGCCGCATCTTGGCAAATCCTCCAAGGCGGATGAATTCGAACACGTTAATGCTGTGAAGACATCCGACTACTGCCAACTCCTTCGTGAAGGGTGGGCAGTGTCTGTGCGAAATACCGTGCGTGAGAATCTGGGAAAGGCCGGAAAGGGGAACTTTAACCTTAAAGAGACGCAGGAGGCCTCCTATCAGACGTCAAAACTTCGAAGACTTCTCCGCTCCATTAACTATCGCATGCGAGACGAACTCCGCACCTCTCTTCTCTCCCAGCTCCATTCTTTCGTGGCATCCATTGAAGCGTCCTGCGGGGGAAGCGTCACAGTGGGTAAAACCCCTGCCTCTGTAACCACAATTTTCCCTCCAGACTCACCTGCGCTCGCCCGCCCCCCTGTCTTTGTTGTGGACGTAGTAGTTTTAGAGGAAAAGGTAGAGGTGGAAGCCCCCAAGGCCCCTCCTGCTTCGAAGGATGCCAAAAAGGGCTCAACTTCGTCCGCTCCTAAAAAGCCCGAAGCTGCCCCTGTAGCCGCCCCTGTTTTTGTCACTAAACGCAAGGCGTCCCTTGCGTCTTCTGTGGCCGCACTGGCGAACGCCCCTGTTGCTGCTTTTACTCGAGCACTTTCCTCTCTGTCTAATGAAAAGGAAGCTGTGACAACAGTGGAGCGGCAGGTTATGGACCGCCTCTTTTGGCCCCATGACCCCAAAGTGCCCACACCTTTACTTCAAGAGGGGGTCCTGGCCTTTGGAAATGTAGTGTACCCAGTCCTGGCTCTCAAAGAGCGGCTTCAGGCTGCAGTAACTGCTGCATGCGCACCTCTTGAGAAGCTCATTTCTATACTACTGCCCCTCATTGACGAAGTTCTGGAGTTAAATCCAGAGACAATGGCAGCAACTCTCCAGGCCAAGTTCGCGTCCGGGGATGATTCGGGTGGGGGTTCATCATTCAACCTTGCCGAATGCCGGACTCTCATCGCTAAGCACAGGGCTGCCGCTTTAAGTATTCTGGACGCCATCCCTCCTCTGATACTTGTTGGGGGATTTGTCGCTATAAACTGCAGCGAGATCCGACTTTCCTTGGCCAAGCGTCACAATGACACGGCAGATGCCGTGGTTAAGCTTGTTGCCTCTGCTGCTCAGGAGGCGTCCCTCGCAGTCCACAAGGAATACGAGCAAATGGTAAAAATGATCAACCACCCCCCCTCGGACATTGAGTCGCTCACTGCTACTCAAGACCTCATTAAAAACCTACCTGAAAAAATCAAGGAGGTTCAGGCGCGACACGAGGCAAACGGTGCCCTATATTCAGCCTTGGAGAGTTCCATTTTCCCACTCACTAAGGAAATGTTTGAAGCTCTTATGAAGAGTGCAGCTGGGGCTCTTAAGGTCTGGAAGGCTGTTTCCGATCAAGAGCGCGCCCTGGAACTAGAGAAAGCGCGCTACGCGGAGGAGCTGGCCTCCGAGCAGAAGGAGTTCGAGGACCAGATCTTGGCTGTGAGCGAGCTTGTGTCCTCGTTGAATCGCTTCGATAAGCTGGATCACTGCGAGGCCGCCGCGTACCAGTGTGCCAAGGTGAAGGACCTCTTGGATGATTGTGAGAAGAAGTCCCGCTTGTACAACTCCCGAGAAGCCCTGTTCGGAAAAGACTGCACAGATTACGAGCGCCTCACGGACATCAAAAAGGCCTTCGAACCCTTTGCCACCTTGTGGGAGTCGGCCCAGTCTTGGCGAACGCTGCACAACAAGTGGATGTCCTCGCCCTTTGTCAAACTGGATGCCGAGGCTATTGAGAGGGATGCGGGTGCGGTCAGTCGCGCCATGGCCCGCTCCGTCAAAACTTTCGAGCGCATGTCTCTTGACGGCTGCGTTGCCGTGTCCCGAACCATCAGAGATGAGTGTGAAGAGTTTAAGCCTCTCATCCCTCTCATCACCGCTCTGCGCAATCCCGGCATGCGCCCCAGACACTGGGAGGAACTTTCTTCCCTCATTCAAACCAAAGTGGACCCGGATGGGGAGGGGGATGCGTTCACTCTCCCCAGGGTAATTGAACTAAAACTTGGTGACTACATGGACCAAATCGTGAAGGTGGGTGAGCGCGCTGGCAAGGAGTACCAGATAGAGGTTGCCTTGGACAAAATGTCCGGCGAGTGGGCTGAAATGTTTTTGGACATTGCGGCTTACCGTGAAAGTGGTACATTTGTGCTTCGCGGCGTTGACGATCTTCAGGCATTGCTTGACGAGCATACTACCATGACTCAGGCAATGTCCTTTTCAGCCTTTAAAAAGCCATTTGCAGAACGCATCGACACATGGGCAGCTACGCTTATGACCGTAAGCGAAGTCTTAGACGAATGGCTGAAAGTTCAGCGCTCCTGGATGTACCTAGAGCCCATTTTTTCTTCCTCGGACATTCAGAAACAGCTTCCCACGGAGTACAAGCGTTTTGCTGCGGTGGACAAGAACTGGCGAACCACTCTGCTGAGCGCAAGGGGTGGCGGCTCAACCAACCCCACTGCCCAAAAGGCGATACAGTTTTGTGCGAATCCCAAGCTTCTTGAGAGGTGGCAAGAGGGAAATCGGTTTCTTGAGTTGGTTCAGAAGGGTCTCAGCGATTATCTGGAAACCAAGAGGGCGGGTTTCCCCCGCTTTTACTTTCTTTCTAACGACGAGCTGCTCGAAATCTTGTCGCAGACCAAGGACCCACGTGCTGTGCAGCCACACTTGAAGAAGTGTTTTGAGGGTATCCGCTCAGTGATCTTTGAGAGTGACAAAATCCCCGTCATCAAGGGCATGATTTCCGGTGAAAAGGAGCAGGTGGACATGTGTGTCAATGTGGATCCCCGTGGGAAGAACGTGGAGGTATGGATGTCGGAAGTAGAGCTCGCCATGAAGCGTAGTATTCGTCGCGTTATGTTGGACAGCGTTGCCGATTACACCGTGACACCGCGCACGCAATGGGTGCAAAAATGGCCAGGTATGTGCGTCCTTAATGCCTCACAACTCCACTGGACCCGTGAAATGGAGGAGGGAATCCGTGAAAAGGGTAACCAGGGCGTGTCCGACTATGTCCAAGTTCAAATGAATCAGCTCAAGGATATGGTTATGCTCATTCGTGGAAAGCTTGCCCCCCTGTCCCGAATCACTCTGGGCTCTCTCACGGTGATCGATGTGCACGCCCGTGACGTGACGAAAAAAATGGCCGAGTCGGGTGTGGCCGCTGTGAATGACTTTGACTGGATTTCTCAGCTTCGCTACTATATTTACAGCGCCTCCGGGGGGGGGACTGGGAACCCTGCAAATCTCAATGGCGGAGAGGAGGATGGTGTTGTGGGAGAGATGTGGACCCACATGATTGCTTCCAAGCGCCCTTATGGCTACGAGTATCTTGGGAACTCTCTTCGTCTAGTGATCACCCCTCTCACGGACAAGTGTTACATGACGCTCATGGGTGCCTTGCAAATGAATCTTGGCGGGGCACCCGCTGGTCCTGCTGGCACGGGAAAAACTGAGACCACCAAGGATCTGGCCAAAGCCCTCGCTAAGTATTGTGCGTACTGCATAGCATTTTGAGACCTCTTAAGCGAACAGTTGTTCTAATCACACACATCGCTCACCCCACAAACAATTATAATAAATGCAGGCGTGGTTTTTAATTGCTCCGATGGTCTTGACTATCTAGCCATGGGAAAATTCTTCAAGGGACTTGCCTCCTGTGGGGCCTGGGCTTGTTTCGACGAGTTTAACCGCATTGATCTTGAGGTGCTGTCCGTGATTGCTCAACAGGTGCTGACGCTACAGCAGGGCGTTGCCCAGGGGACTAAGCGTCTCATGTTTGAGGGCACAGACATCCGCCTCGATCCCCAGTTCGCTGCTTTCATCACTATGAACCCTGGGTACGCTGGTCGAAGTGAGCTTCCCGATAACCTTAAGGCCCTGTTTCGCCCCGTGGCCATGATGGTGCCCGACTATGCCCTCATTGGGGAGATTATGTTGTATTCGTTTGGATTTGAGCTTGCGCGTGGCTGCGCTGAAAAGATGGTGGCTACCTTCAAGCTGTGCTCTGAACAGCTTTCCAGTCAAGACCACTATGACTACGGCATGCGCGCAGTGAAGACTACCATCACTGCTGCTGGAAATCTTAAATCCACCTACCCCCAGGACGATGAGGAGGAGCTTCTTTATCGTGCCTTGTCTGACGTAAATCTCCCCAAGTTTCTTGCCCCCGATCTCCCTCTCTTCAAGGGAATCATGAGCGACCTTTTCCCTCGCATAAAAAAGGTTTCTGTGGACCATGGCGACCTAAACACGGCATTGGTTCTGTGCTGTGAGAAGAAGAACCTGCAACCAGTTCCTTTTTTCCTCACCAAGTGCGTCCAGGTTTATGAAATGGTGGTGGTCCGCCATGGGATGATGATGGTGGGGCCTACAGGTGGAGGGAAGTCCCAGATGCTTAAAATCACACAGTCAGCCCTCACCCTTATGACCACATTGGGGCGCGGTGGCCCGAAAATAGCTAAGGTTGAGATTAAGTATATCAACCCCAAGGCTGTCACCATGGGACAGCTTTACGGTCAGTTTGACGACAACACGCACGAGTGGACGGACGGTATTCTTGCAGACGTAGTGAGGGACTGCGCAAAGTCTACCAGCCCAGACCTCAAGTGGGTGAACTTTGATGGCCCCGTAGATGCCATCTGGATTGAAAACATGAACACGGTTCTTGACGATAACAAAAAACTGTGTCTCGTAAGTGGCGAGATTGTGGCCCTCAGCAATGAGATGACCATGATGTTTGAAGTGGAGGATCTCGCTGTTGCGTCGCCTGCCACCGTGTCTCGCTGTGGTATGGTATACACGGAGCCTACGTCACTAGGTTTCGATCCTCCCATACTGTCTTGGATTGAGTCTCAACACCATAGTGTTATCACCCCCGCCTTGAAAGCCACCCTTCTTTTCCTTTTCGACACGTACCTTCGGTCCACCCTGTACTTTCTGCGGCGCTACCTTGATGAGCCCGTGCCTACGAGTGATAATGCCCTTTCCCTCTCGGTATGCAAGCTGATGGACACCTTTTTTGAACCCCTTCTTCCCAAGGAGGGTAGGGAAGCACCCTCTGACGCAACTTTGAAGGCCTTCGGTGCTCAGCTTCCCGCCATTTTCATGTTTTCCCTTGTGTGGGGTGCCGCCGGAACTTCAAACACCCAAGGGCGTCTCCGCTTTAACAATTTTTTGAGGGTTGAGATGGAAGCGCATGCATTTCCATTCCCTTTCCCTACCTCAGGTCAAATTTATGACTTTGTTTGGTCCCGGGAGTCGGGATCTTGGGTGCCTTGGATGTCTACCATCCCAGCCTACGAGCCCCCTAAAAACGCTAAGTTTTCTGAGCTCATTGTCCCCACAAAGGACACCGTGCGCTACAAGTACCTTGCGAAAAATCTCCTTGTTAACCGCAAGTATTTTCTCCTGGCTGGCCCCACTGGTGTGGGGAAAACGGTGGATTTGGCTGAACTACTCTCTTCAGAGATGTCGAAAGACTACATACCCCTCATGCTCACCT
>Ga0114972_10001594_pt1 | contig 16991 bp, 15 predicted proteins | sample M_140807_EF_Meta_FD_87354 | JGI IMG/M metagenome (GOLD analysis project Ga0114972, IMG submission 87354) | Freshwater microbial communities from Lake Montjoie, Canada to study carbon cycling - M_140807_EF_MetaG | ecosystem: Environmental > Aquatic > Freshwater > Lake | place: Lake Montjoie... | reverse complement strand
GCTGGAGGAATGCAAGGCCGAGCTGGATGATTTCTACGCCATGCTGGCCCGCCCGGCACCAGAGGCCGAGGCGATGCCGGCCATGGTGGATTGGGTGCTGGAACCGTTGGGCGATGATCTGAATACACCCCTGGCGCTGGGCCGGTTGCGGGACCTGCGCACCTTGGAGAATGTGGCCAATGTGGGTGGCTCAGCCGCCGCCGTGCACGCCCGCACCCCAGCACCCTGGGACCCGGCACCTGGCGTGGCGCGGGCCAGCGTGCTCGCGGCCGCCGCTCTACTGGGCCTGCTCTGGCATGATGCGGCGGCATGGCGCCAGGGCGAGGGCTCGGAAGCCATCGAGGCCACCATCGCCGCGCGCCTGAAAGCACGGGCAGAGAAAAACTGGGCCGAGGCGGACCGTATCCGCGCCGAACTCACCGCGCAGGGCATCGTGCTGGAAGACGGCGCGGACGGCACGACCTGGCGACGGGTTTGATGGGGGGGCGCGGGTTGCCCGGGGAAGGGCTTTGCCCCTCCCCGTACCCCACCCCACCAAGGGCGACCCGCCCCTGGACCGTGATGAATAAAGCCTGGGTTCCAAGGGCCTTTCGGCCCTTGGCGGGTGGGGTCTGGGGAGGGCAGAGCCCTCTCCAGGGCCACCAGCGCCCCCCCTCATGACCGGCCGCGAAGACGGCGCCGATCTCGCCCCGCTCCCCGGCGAGACGCCCATCGTGGTGCTGGTGAACCCGCAGCTGGCCGATAATATCGGCATGGTGGCGCGAGCCATGGCCAATGGCGGGTTGTTCCATCTGCGGCTGGTAGCACCGCGCGATGGTTGGCCGCAGGCGCGGGCATTTCGCACCGCCTCGGGCTCGCAGCGCATCCTGGAGGCCTGCACGCTGCATGACACGGTGGCCGATGCGGTGGCGGATTGCCATCGCGTCTTCGCCACATGCCCCCGGCCGCGCTACGTCATCACCCGCGTCTTCAATGCCCGCGCGGCGGCGGAAGAGTTTCATGTGGTCAATAATAGCGGCCTGCGCGCGGCGGTGCTGTTCGGCCCCGAACGCGCCGGCCTCACCGCCGATGACCTGGCGCATGCCGATACACTGGTGCGCTACCCGCTCAACCCCAAGCACAATTCCCTGAACCTGGCCCAGGCGGTGATGATCCTCAGCTATGAGTGGTGGATGGCCGCCGAGGCCACGCCGCCCCGGCAATTCCAGACCCATCGCACCGCACCCGCCACCAAGGGCCAGCTCGACAATTTCATGGGGCATCTGATCGAGGAGCTGGACGCCTGCGGTTTCCTGCGCAATGCGCCCAAGCGTCCGGGCATGGTGCGCAATCTCCGCCACTGGTTCGAGCGTGGCGAGATCACCGAGCAGGAACTCAACACCATGCATGGTGTGGTCTCGGAGCTGTCACGCGGGCGAATGCGCCATGGCCGGCCGGAGGCCAAGGCAGAAGAGGATGAGTGAGCGCCCTCAGGCGGCCCGGGCAGCCGGCACCCCCCGCATCCGCCCCCCGGGCGTGGCACCCTCTATGCCGGCAGCATAATCCGCCGCTTCCAGCAGCCCGGCCCAATGCACGCCGGTCTCGATGCCCATGCGCGAAAAAGCCCAGACCACATCCTCCATCGCCACATTGCCCGTGGCGCCAGGGGCATAGGGGCAGCCGCCAATGCCGCCGGCCGCGGCATCGAATACCCGGCAACCCGCCTCATAAGCGGCCACGGTATTGGCCACGCCCATGCCGTAAGTGTCATGGCCATGGAAGGCAAAGCGCGGACCATGTTCGCGGATGGCCCGCCCCATCACCCGGCGCACCTGGTCGGGCGCGGCATTGCCGGTGGTGTCGCAGAGGCTGATTTCCATGCCCGGATGAAGCGGCGCGATGCGGTCCACCAGCCTCGCCACCGCATCTTCTGGCACCACGCCTTCGAAGGGGCAGTGATAGACGCAGGAGATATTGAAGCGGATTTTCTTGTCGGTGGGCGTGTCGCGGACCAGGGCCGAGAGTTCGCGCAAGCCATCTTCCAGCGAGCGGTTGAGGTTGGACTGATTATGCGCCTCGGTCGCTGACATGAAAAAACCCAGGCGATGCGCGCCACCTTGCAGCGCGGCATCGAAGCCACGGCGATTGGGCACCAGCACGGTCGATTCCAGGCCTTCCAATTCCAGCGCCGCGCGCAGCACATCCCCGGTATCGACCATTTGCGGGATGGCCTTGGGCGAGACAAAGCTGCCCACCTCCATCCGCCTAAGGCCAGCGGCGTGCAGTTTCCGCACCAGGGCGATCTTCACCGCGGTGGGAACGAAATTCTTGACCGGCTGCAACCCGTCACGCGGGCTCACTTCGCTCAATTGGATCATGGCTTCATCCCCAGCAATTCGCCGAATACATGCTCATTATGCGCCCCCGCCGCCGCCCCGGTCCAGCGCACCATGTCGCGGCTTGATACCCCGTCGAATTTGAAAGGCGCGGCCGGGTGCAGAACCTTGCCCAGCAGCGGGTCCTCAACCTCCATCACCAGGTCGCGCGCCTGGAAATGCGGATCCTCCACGCAATCCTTCATGTCATAGAGGCGCGAGCAGGGCACTTCGGCACCATCCAGCGCCTCCTCCGCCTCCTTGGCGGTTTTGGTGGCGGTCCAGGCGGCGATGGCGGCGTCCAGCGCCTCCACATTGTCGCAGCGCGTGGCGTTGGTGACAAAGCGCGGGTCGGTCGCCATCTGCGGCTGGCCGATCACCGCCATCAGGCGCTTGAAGATCAGGTCCGAATTGCCGGCGATGCAGAGCCATTTCCCATCGGCGCAGAGATAGGTGTTGGTCGGTGCCGCGGTCTTGATCGCCGCCCCCTGCGGCTGCCGCACCCACCCGAAGAGGCCGTATTCCGGCAGCATCCCCTCCATCAGCGAGAAGACGCTGGAGACCAGATCCAGGTCGATAATGCGGCCCTGGTGATTGCCATTCTTCACCCCCCAGCATGCGCTGACCACCGCCATGGCGGCATACATCCCGGCCAGATCATCGCTGATGGAAACACCGCAGCGCGGCGGCGGCAGCGCCGTCTGCCCCGGATTGGCGGTGAGGTGGCGCAGGCCGCCCATAGCCTCGCCAATCGCACCAAAGGCAGGTTTGTCGCGATAAGGGCCATCCTGGCCATAGCCCGAGACACGGGCAATGATCAGGTTCGGGTTAGCGGCATGCAGCGCCACTGGGCCCAGCCCCACCCGTTCCATATAGCCCGGGCGATAATTCTCTATCAGCGCATCGGCGCGGCCAGCCAGCTTCAGCACCTTTTCGCGCCCCTCGGCCGATTTCAGATCAAGCGTGACCGAAAGCTTATTCCGGCCATGCACCGAAAACCACACCGGATGGCCCTGATGCAGCGAGCCCCAGCCGCGCACCGGGTCGCCCTCTGGCGGCTCCACCTTGATCACCTCGGCGCCGAGATCGGCTAAGAGCCGGGTGGCGAAGGGGGCAGCGATGTAGTGGCCCAGTTCTACGATTTTCAGGCCTTGGAGCGGAAGCATGCCCTGTGTGTAGGGGCTGATCGCCGCGCCTTCCAGCCGGGGATGATTTCAGGCAGCCCGCAACATCTATCATGCAGGGCCTGCGTTGAAAATTTTACGCAACCCGGCACTGGGGTGAGGCGTTGCTTCATTGTCCGGGTTCCATGGCTTACCTCGGAAGGCGTCAACCTCCCGCGCCTTCCTGTCTCTCCCGGATGCACCGGCCCCGCAATTCCGGGCCGGGCGGAACTTTTCGGGGGTGGCGGCCTTCCTATCCCTTACCCCAAAAACTTGCCGCCCCCGTCTCTTTTTCGCCCCAAGGGCTGGGCCGTCAGGCCCGCCCGGCGGCCTTATCCGCCTCATAGCGCGCCTTGTTCTCAGCATTGGACGGGTAAAGGCCCGGCAGTGCCTGGCCGGCATCCACCTGCACCATGATCCAGGCTTCCAGACGCTCCTGCTCGACGCATTCATCGGCGATGGCATCCGCCATATCGGCCGGGATCAGCACCGCGCCATCAGCATCGGCCACGATGATGTCACCGGGGAAGACGGCCACGCCGCCGCAGCCAATGGGCTGCTCCCAGGCCACAAAGGTCAGCGATGCCACCGAGGGGGGTGCTGCGCCACCGGCGCACCAAACCGGCAGGCCGGTGCCGTTCACCCCCGCCACATCGCGCACCGCGCCATCGGTGATCAGCGCAGTCACACCCTTCTTAGCCAGGCGGGCGCAGAGGATGTCGCCAAAAATACCGGCATCGCTCACGCCCATGGCATCGGCGACAGCGATGCAGCCCTCTGGCATGGCCTCGATGGCGGCGCGGGTGGAGATGGGAGAGGCCCAAGACGCCGGGGTGGCCAAATCCTCACGCGCAGGCACGAAGCGCAGGGTGAAAGCGGGGCCGACCAGGCGCACGCCCTGCGCTGCCGGGGTGAAGGGGGCGGCGCCGCGCATCCAAACATTGCGCAGCCCTTTTTTGAGCAGCACCGTCGTCAGCGTGGCGGTCGTGATTTTTTCAAGCTTGGCTTTGGTCTCGGGGGTCATGGTGTTTCTTTCAGTTTGGCAATTGCCTCGGCCGCCAGAAGGCTTGGCGGGAGGGTAATGTCGAGGATGATGGCGCCTTCTTCGGCGCCTGGCGGTTCAAGCGTGGCGAATTGGCTGGCCATCAGGCTGGGCGGCATGAAGTGGTTTTGCCGCGTGTCCTGTCGCTGGGCAATCAGTCCAGGGTCACCGGCGAGGTATAGGATGCGCAGATTGGCTGCGTGGCCGCGCAGCCGGTCGCGATAGGCACGCTTGAGGGCCGAGCATCCGATCACCCCACCGCCTGACTGCGCTGCCAGCCATTGGCCCAGCGCATCCAGCCAGGGCAGCCGGTCCGCATCGGTCAGCGCCTCGCCCCGCGCCATTTTTGCCACGTTGGAGGCTGGGTGGAAGGCATCGGCATCGGCGAAAGGAATGGCCAGCGCCTCGGCCAGCCGCGCCCCCAGGGTGGATTTGCCGCTGCCCGAGACGCCCATCAGGAGGATGCGACAACTCATTTAGGTTCGAGATGGCCGCCGAAGCCATGGCGCATCGCGGAAAGCGCCTTATCGGCAAAGCTCGCCTCCTGCCGACTGCGGAAACGCGCAAAAAGAGCGGCTGCCAGCACCGGGGTGGGGATGGCGTTCTCCACCGCGGTATCGACCGTCCAGCGCCCCTCACCACTGTCGCTGACGCGGCCAGAATAACTGGCCAGGTCGGGATGCTGGGCGAGGGCTGCGGCGGTGAGGTCGAGCAACCAAGAGCTGACCACGCTGCCGCGGCGCCAATTTTCCGTCACCTCTGCCACATCGATGGCCAGCGGGCCGTTTTTCAACAGGTCCAGCCCCTCGGCCATGGCCTGCATCATGCCGTATTCGATGCCGTTATGGACCATTTTGGTATAGTGGCCGGCACCCGAGGCACCGCAATGCAGCCAGCCCTGATGCGCGGTTGTGTCACTGTTGCGCTGCGGATTGGCAGGGGCCGCTGCCTCACCAGGCGCCAGCGCCGCGAAAATCGGCGCCAGCCGCGCCACCGCAGCCTCAGCGCCGCCGATCATCAGGCAATAGCCCCGCGCCAGGCCCCAGACGCCGCCGGAGGTGCCGATATCCAGGTAATGCACCCCTTTGGCAGCGAATTTTTCGGCGCGGGCGGCAGAGTCCTTCCAGAAGGAGTTGCCCCCTTCGATCACGACATCCTGCGCATCAAGCATAGGGAGCAAAGTATCCAGGGCGCCCTGGGTGGCGGCGCCGGCGGGCAGCATGACCCAGATGGCACGCGGGCGGGCGAGGCCGGAGACCAGCGTGGCCAAATCGGCCGCGGGGGTCGCACCCTCGGAGGCCAGCGCCGTCACCGCGGCCTCATCCATGTCAAAGACTGGGCATTGATGGCCCGCGCGCAGCAGTCGCCGCACGATATTACCGCCCATCCGGCCCAGGCCGATCACTGCCAATTGCATCTATCACATCCCCAGGCTGCGGCTCGATTATCCCGGCCCGCGGCACCATGTCCATTCCTATCCATTCCCCAGCGCCGCTGGCACCGCTATATCCCTTCCCATGAACTGGATCAGCGAATGGGCCCTGCCCAAGATCAAGACGCTCTTCGGTGCCGCACGCGAGGTGCCAGAGAATCTCTGGCACCAATGCTCGGCATGCCAGCAGATGGTGTTTCACCGCGATCTCGAGCGCAATTTGCATGTCTGCACCCATTGCGGCCATCACGAGCGGGTGGGGGCGCGGACCCGCATCGACCTCACGCTGGATGAGGGATGGCAGGGCATTGAATTGCCAAAGGCGCCGGCCGATCCACTGCGTTTTCGGGACCAGCGCCGCTACAATGAGCGCCTGCGCGATGCCCAGGCCAAATCCGGCATGGATGACGCGGTGGTGGTGGGCCATGGCAGCATCGATGGCCAGCCCGCCGTCGTCGCTGCTTTCGAGTTCAGCTTCATGGGCGGTTCCATGGGCGCCGGCGTGGGTGAGGCACTGGTTGCCGCCGCCCGCTTGGCCGTGCTGCAGGATGCGCCGCTGATCGTCTTCACCGCCTCCGGCGGGGCGCGGATGCAGGAAGGTGCGGTCAGCCTGATGCAAATGCCGCGCACCGTCATCGCCACGCGCATGGTGAAAGAGGCGGGGCTGCCCTTCATCGTTGTACTGTGTGACCCGACCACGGGCGGCGTGACCGCCAGCTTCGCCATGCTGGGTGACATCCAGATCGCCGAACCGGGTGCGCTGATTGGTTTTGCAGGCGCACGGGTGATCGAGAGCACAGTGCGGGAAAAACTGCCCGAGGGTTTTCAGCGTGCCGAGTATCTGCTCGCGCATGGCATTCTCGACATGGTGGTGAAGCGTAGCGAGATGCGGGCCACGCTGGCGCAGGTGATCAGCCTGCTGCGGGTAGCCGATATACCGCCGCCCGCAGCCGCCCAGGCCGCCCTGCCGGCCCCAGCGTGAAGGGCTCCGGCCGCAGCGAGGCCATTATCGATCGCCTGCACGCGCTGCACCCCAAGCTGATCGATCTCAGCCTGGGCAGGCTGGAGATGTTGCTGGCAAAGCTGGGCCATCCCGAGCGGGCGCTGCCGCCGGTCATCCATGTCGCCGGCACAAATGGCAAGGGCAGCACCTGCGCTTTCCTGCGTGCCATCGCCGAGGCTGGGGGGCAGCGTGTACATGTCTATACCTCGCCACATCTGGTTCGCTTCCATGAACGCATCCGCCTGGCGGGGGCATTGGTGGACGAAACCGTGCTGGCCGATGCGCTGGAGGAGGTGGAGCGGGTGAATGGCGCCGAGGCCATCACCGTCTTCGAGGTGACCACGGCCGTGGCGCTGCTGCTGTTCTCCCGGGTGGAGGCAGATCTTCTGGTGCTGGAGGTGGGGCTGGGCGGGCGGTTTGACGCCACCAATGTGGTGGCCCGGCCGGTGGCGACCGCAATCACCAGTATCTCTATGGACCACATGGATTTCCTGGGGGAGACCCTCGGAAAAATCGCCTTCGAGAAGGCCGGTATCATCAAGGCCGGCGTGCCCTGCGCCACTGGTATTCAGGCACCCGAGGCAATGGCGGTCTTACACGATGTCGCAGGTGCCCAGGACGCGCCTCTTCTGGCCAGGGACGACGCTTGGGTGATGGATGCAAAGGGCTATAACGGCCTGGTGCTGCCGCCGCTTGGCCTGCCGGGGGTGCATCAGCGCGACAATGCCGGCATCGCCATCACCGCGCTGCGTGCCTGGGGGCCGGCATGGTTGAATGACGGGGCGATCCAGCGCGGCGTGGCCCGGGCGGAATGGCCGGCCCGCATCCAGCGCCTGGATGGCGCACTAGCCGCCCGCGCAGCGCCGCATGAGCTTTGGCTGGATGGTGGCCATAATCCTGGCGCCGGCGCGGCACTGGCGGCGCATCTGCCCAGTTGGTCGGATAAGCCGCTGCATATTCTGGTTGGGATGAAATCGGGCAAGGGGGCGGCTGGGTTCATCGCGCCCCTGCTACCCTTCGCGACAACCCTTCTGGCAGTGCGGGAACCCGGCCAACATTTGGCGATGGATGTGGCCGACATCGTCGCAGCCAGCGGCGGTATGGCACGGGCAGGCGGCACTATCGCCGAGGCCCTGGCCATGTTGCCGCATGCTCCGCCGGGGCGGGTGCTGATCTGCGGTAGCCTGTATCTGGCGGGCGAGGTGCTAAAGGCCGAGGCCGCCTGACACCCGGCCCGCCCCGCTACGGCTGAGCCACGGGCCGCTGAAGCATCGATGAGATCGGCGCCAGCATCACCCCTCGCCCCTCCAGGCCGGCGGCCCAGCGGGTGATGCGCTCGATCAGGATGGGCGTGATATCGGTGCCCAGGCCCACAGCCATGCCGCGCTCGCGCGCCATGCGCTCAAGGGTCGCCAGATTGATGTCGATCGTGCCGCGATCCGCCGGTTCATCGATCACGACATCGATGGTGCGGCCCCAGGCCCGTTCCGGATGGGGCACCCCGGGGCGGGCATCGACATACAGCAGGCCGCGCGTCCGCAGGCTATCCTGCATGGCCAGGAAGGGCTCGCTGAGTGCTGCAAAGCGTTCACCACGCAACGGGCCCAGCGCCCCCAACGCACCGACATAACCCTGGAAGCGACTGAGGACCCAGAACAGGCGATCACGATTGACCGCGGGATCGAGCGTGGTCAGCAATGCGCGATCACCCACATCATTCTGCGGGTGGCCGCGCGATTCCATCGGCAGCGCCACCAGCATCTCAAAGCCACGGCTGCGCGCCAGGGACAGCAGGGCGGGGAGGCGCTGCGAATAGGGGTTGATCGCCAGCACCACGCTGGGCGGTAATTGCTGCACCGCCTGCTCTGCGATGCCGGGGTTCAGGCCCACACCGCCCAGGATCATCGCAATGCGTGGCCGCTGGCTGTCCCGCGCCTCCGGCGCATGAGCATAGGCCCGCATCGAGGTCCGGCCATTGGGGGCGATCCGAGGCAATGCGCCGTGCGGCCCCGCCTCCATCAGGTCAGGATCCGGGGCGGCCGTGGTATGGACCAAAGGAGAGGCGGGGGGCGGCACCGGCGCAACATCGGCCATGCTCCCGGGCGGCAGAGCCATGCCCGGAGTGCCATTGGGCTCCGGCAGCAGGCTGGCTGTGATGCCGACCAACACGATAACGGCGCCCACAACCAGCCAGAACCGGCCCAGCCCCCGCCAGCCCAGCATGCCGTTTACCGCCACGGGCCCGGCTTTGGCGGCGCTAGCGTTGGGCACGCCGCTGCAGGTTGGTACCCGGCGGCATGAGGCGCAGCAGAGCCGCGGCCTGTTGCAACTGGAAATCGGTCTCTGGCTTGGTCGGGTCGAAGGCGGGTGCGCCCTCGGCCGGTTCGCGCACCACCTGCTCAAGGATATTGGCGGGCAGGTTGATCGGCGGCGGCGGTGTGATGGTAGCGGTGTTCACCCCGCCCTCATTGCGCAGCGAGCGGCGCAGATCCGCCTCCCGCTCCCGCGGGACGGGCGGAGCCGCTTCCTGCCGGGTTGCCCGCACTTCGATATCGGGCTCGATGCCGGTGTTCTGGATGGAGCGGCCGGAGGGCGTGTAGTAGCGCGCTGTGGTAAGGCGGATAGCGCCATTCGGGCCAAGCGGCATTACCGTCTGCACCGAGCCCTTGCCGAAGCTGCGGGTGCCCATGACGATGGCCCGCCTGTGGTCCTGCAGCGCGCCGGCCACGATCTCGCTGGCCGAGGCGCTGCCCGAATTGATCAGCACCACGACAGGCAAGCCACCCGCAATGTCCCCGGCGCGGGCGTTCCAGCGCTGCGCATCCTCCGACCGGCGGGCGCGAGTGGAGACGATCTCACCCTGTTCAAGGAAGTCATCGCTCACCTGCACGGCCTGATCGAGCAGGCCGCCAGGATTGTTGCGCATATCGAGAATGAAGCCGCGCAGGTTGGTGCCAGCCTGGCTACGCAGCGCCTGCACGCCTCGCCGCAGCGCGGCATCGGTCTGCTCGTTGAAGGAGGACATGCGCAGATAGCCCACGTCATTGCCCTCCATCCGGAAGCGCACGACCTGCGGGCGGATCACATCGCGGGTGATGGAGACCTCCACCGGCCGCTCGCTACCCTCGCGCCGGATGGTCAGGCGAATGGTACTGCCACGCTCGCCGCGCATCTGCTCAACCGCTTCCTGCAACGTCAGGCCCTGCGTGGTCGTGCCATTGAGATGAGTGATGATGTCACCCGGCCGCACGCCGGCGCGCGCTGCCGGGGTTTCGTCGATAGGCGATATCACCTTGATGTAGCCGGCTTCCTGCGTGACCTCGATGCCCAAGCCACCGAATTCGCCTCGGGTTTGCACCTGCATGTCGCGGAAGTTGCGCGGGTTCAGATAGGAGGAATGCGGATCCAACCCGGTGAGCATGCCGTTGATCGCGTTCTCGATCAGGTCACGGTCGCCCACCGGCTCGACATATTCGGCCCGCACCCTTTCGAACACATCGCCAAACAGGTTCAGCAGGCGATAGGTCTCAGCCCGGCCGCCATCCTGTGCCCAGGCAGCGACCAATGGCCCAGCGACAAGGCCGGCAGCGAAGGCGCCGGCGATCAGCCCTGTCGTTCCAATTTTGGCCTTGATCGGCATGCGAGGGATTCCAACTTTTTGAAAATGGAGACAGGTATTTAGGGTGTCTGAAGAGGGATCAAGTTACCACTCCGGCCGAATTTTGGAAGCACAACCAGCCGCAAGTTGCGTTTCGCGACAAACAACGACGCGACGCAACGCCCCGGCCAACGACCCTAATCCGACTAGCTTATATAGCGCTCCTGGACGTTTCATTAACGGCAGCGCCTGCAAAACTCCAGCCTGCAGACTACATCGATGTCATCGAGGCCGAAACAAGGAGGAACCCATTGATGATACGTTTTTATTATAGCCTGGCGCCGAACCCGATGAAGATCGCGCTCTACCTCGAAGAGGCTGGCCTGGCCTATGAGGCCGTGCCTGTCGACACCCGCAAGGGCGAGCAGCACAAGCCCGAATTCCTCGCCATCAATCCAAATGCCAAGGCGCCCGCCATCACCGATGACGGCAAGCCAGTCTTCGATTCCAACGCTATCCTGCTTTATCTGGCGGAAAAGACGGGCAAGTTCCTGCCCGCGCCGGAATTGCGGGGTGAGACCCTGTCTTGGATGTTCTTCATCTCCAGCGGCATCGGCCCCTATTCCGGCCAGGCGGTGCATTTCACCCATCACGCACCCGAGAAGATCGACTACGCCATCAAGCGCTATGCCTTCGAGGCAAAGCGACATTGGTCGATCCTGAACGAGCGGCTTGAAGGCCGCGACTGGCTGGTGGGCGACAGCTATTCCATCGTCGACATGGCGGCCTGGGGCTGGGAGCGCGCGGCGGGCTTCGTCCTCGGCGCCGAGGCCTTCGATGCGCTGCCCAATGTGAAGCGCCACTTCGCAGCCATCAATGCCCGGCCCGCGGCCGAGCGGGCCAATGCCCTGAAGGACCGACACGCCTTCAAGGCCGATATGGATGACGAGGCGCGGCGCAATATGTTCCGCCACCTCGCCACCTAAGCGGCGCGGGGTTGCGCCCTGGCCTAGCCTTGGGCACTCAGCCGCTATGGCTTACCTGCTTGCCCTCCTCATCGGCCTGGGATGCGCGCTACAACTGCCCTGGGTGATGGTGCAGGGCGGCGGCTGGTGGCTGGCGCCGGGCGGCGATATTGCGCAGTCGCTGCTCGGTCATCTCGCCTTCCAGGTCGATGACTGGCGGTTTCCACTGTTCCGCATCGCCTCCCTGATGCCGCCAAAGGGCGTGAATGCTCTTCTGCTGGATGCCAATCCGCTGGTCTCTTTGCTGGCCAAGCTCTTGCCGGGTGGGCCGCATAATCTGCTTGGCTGGTGGCTCTTCGCCTGCTTCGCGGCGCAGCCAGTGGCCGCGGCCTATGCCCTGCGCGGGCTGGGAGAGCGACGGATTTTTCCGGCCCTGGCGGTGGCGGCGCTGGCGGCCCTGATGCCCAGCCTATGGTTCCGCCCGATGCATCCCAATCTCTGCGGGCATTTTGCGGTGCTATTTGCACTGGGGGCCACGCTGCGGCTGCTGCGCGGCCAGCCTGGCTGGGGCATGGCTGTGGCAGCCTTGCTGCTGGGTGCATTTACCCATCCCTATCTGCTGGTGATGGCCGCCGCCCTCCTCTGCGCCGTGCCATTGCAGGCCGCTTTGGCGCGAAATTGGCCTGGGCTGCGCCGGGCGGGGTTGCCGCTGGCCCTGGCGCTGGGCGGTACGGCCGGGCTGATGGCATTGGCAGGTTTCTTTGGCGCTGGTGCCGGAGATAGGGGCTTTGGGCGGTTCTCGATGAACCTGCTCTCGCCGGTGGCACCGCAATTCTCGGGGCTGTTCGGCGGGACCATGCTCGATGCCACGGGTGGCCAGCTTGAGGGTTTCAATTACCTCGGCGCAGGCGCGCTGGTGGTGGTAGCACTGGCTTGGCACCGGCCGCCGCGCTGGATGGCGGCGCTGCTGATGGTACTGGCCGGTCTGACGCTGCTGGCGCTGAGTTCTCGCATATATGCGGGCCCGGTGCTGCTGTTCGATCTCGGCCTGAAGCCCTGGGAGGATATTTTTGGCGCCATCCGTGCCTCTGGTCGGTTGTTCTGGCCGGTGGGCTATGCGGCGCTGGTGGTAGCGCTGGCAGTGCTGGCGGCGCGGCTGCGGCCGATGGCTTTCGGCCTGCTGTGCATGCTGGCCGTGGGCCTGCAATGGCTGGATACCGCGCCGCTGCGTGCCCGCGCCTATGACATGATGGCCAGCCCCACCGCCGCCCTGCCACCGCCAGGCTTCGCCGAAGCCGTGGCTGCCGCCACCCGTCTTACCTTCCTGCCCGCCGCGCCCTGCGTGATGGGGGCCGAGCGCGACTTGGCGCAGAGCCTGGCGCTTGTGGCGGTGCGGCTGGGCATCCCAGTCTCCAGCGTGCCAGCAGGGCGCATGCCGGCGGGCTTCGGCTGCGAGGCGGCGGCGAGCGATGCGGTGGAAACCCCGCTGCACCCCGGTGAATTGCGCCTGGTGCTGGAGCACGACTTCCTGGCCCGGCTGGACGCCCGCCTGCTGGGTGCCGGTACCGGCTGCCTGGGTGATCTGCCACGGCTCTGCGGCCAGGGGCTGGGCACGCCCCTGCCGGCCAGCCTGCCCCCGGCCATGCCCGCCCGTGGCCAGGCATTCGACCTGCGGCCCTTCCAGGCGCATGGCTGGGCCGGTGCCTGGAATGCCGGGCCGCGCAGCACCTTGTTGCTCCCCGCCGGCGGAGGCGCACTGGAACTGCGGCTGCGCGGCGTGGCGCTCAATGCCGGTGGCACCAGGCAGGTCTCGCTGCGGGTCAATGATGGCCCGGCCACCGAATGGCGGCTGGCAGATATGGCCGAGGTCACGCAGCGCATCCTGCTGCCTGAGGGCGCCGTGCGCATCACCTTTGATGTGCCGCGCCCGGTGGACCCGCAGCGCCGCGGCCTGGGCCCGGTTGCGCATCGCGTAGGGATGCAGCTTATTTCCGCCACTTTAGTGGATTGAGGGCTTCGGCATGGCATTGCGCATTGGCATTATCGGCATCACGGGCCGGATGGGGCTGCTCTTGGCCCGCGAGGTGACGGCGGTGGACGCCACGCTGGTGGGTGGCACCATCCGCCCAGGCACCGTGGCGCCGGGCGGCATGACCATCCTGGCCGATGCCGATGCCCTCTTCGGCGCCAGCGACGCGGTCATCGATTTTTCCCACGCCCATGCTGCGCGCACCCATGCCGCCGCGGCGGCGCGGGCGCAAAAAGCCTTCATCCTGGGCAGCAGCGGATTATCAGCGGCAGAGGAGGCGGCGGTGGCCGAGGCCGCACAGCGAGCCCCCATTGTCTATGCCGCGAATTTCGCCCCTGGCGTGAACATCATGTTCGCCATTGCCGAGCGCATGGCCGCCGCCTTGCCGGCCGAGCAATACGACGCGGAAATCGTGGAAATGCATCACCGCCAGAAGGTGGATGCACCATCGGGCACAGCCATTGGCCTGGGCCGGGCCGTGGCGCGTGGGCGCGGTACCACGCTGGAGACAGCCGGCCGTGAATCAGGCCGTGACGGCCATACCGGCGCGCGTGGCACCGGCACCATCGGCTTCGCGGCCCTGCGTGGCGGCCAGGTGGTGGGGGAGCACACGCTGATCTTCGCCGCCGGCTCCGAGCATATCACACTCGGGCATCGCAGCTTTGATCGCTCATCCTATGCCGTTGGCGCGGTGCGGGCGGCGCATTGGGCCGCAAGCCAGCCTGCTGGGCTCTATGACATGAAGGATGTGCTGGGCATCGGCTAAGCCCGTTCAGACCCCGCGCATCACCTCCAGCACGGCATCACCATAGCGCTCCAGCTTGGTCGCACCCACGCCCGGCACCTCGGCGAGTTGGTCCAGACTGGTCGGCATACGGTCAGCGATCTCGGCCAGCGTCCGGTCGTGGAAAATGACATAGGCCGGCACGCCCTGGGCCTTGGCCTCGGATTTGCGCCATTCCCGCAGCGCATCAAAGGCGGGGTTGTCGCTGGTCACCGGGGCTGCGCGCTCACGGTCACGCGGGGCGGGGGTGCCGGTCTCGATCATATCGGCCCGCATCATCACCGCCGCCTGGCCCTTCAGGATGGGGCGCGCCGCCTCGGTGGGCAGCAATTCACCGTGATTTTCCACAGCCACATCCAGGGCGCCCTGTGCCACCAGCTGTCGGGCCACACCGCGCCAGGTCACATCCGACACATCCTTGCCCACGCCAAAAGTGGGCAGTTGGTCATGGCCATGCTGCGCCACCTTGTCGGTCAGCCGGCCGCGCAGCACGTCGATCACATGCCCCACGCCAAAGCGCTGGCCGGTGCGCAGCACCGCAGAGAGCAGCTTTTGCGCCGCCACCGTGCCATCCCACAGCTTGGGCGGATTGGCGCAAACATCACAGCGGCCGCAATCCTGTTCCAGATCATCACCAAAACAGCGCAGCAAAATCCGCCGCCGGCAGGTTGCCGCCTCGGCAACGGCCACCATGGCCTCAAGCCGGGAACGCTCGATGCGCTTCTGTTCGTCGCTGGCCGGGCTTTCCTGAATGCGGTGGCGGGCGATGGCGATATCGCCCGCGCCATAGAGCAGCAGCGCCTCGGCCGGCAGCCCATCGCGCCCGGCGCGGCCGATTTCCTGGTACCAACTCTCAGGCGAGCGCGGCAGGTCAGTATGTGCAACCCAACGCACATCCGGCCGGTCGATGCCCATGCCGAAGGCGATGGTGGCGCACATCACCACGGCATCGCCGCGCGCAAAACGGCGATGATGGGCGCGCTTGTCGGCGCCATCCATACCAGCATGGAAATGCAGCGCATCCAGCCCGTCCTTTCGCAGCCATTCGGCGGTCGATTCGGTTTTCGCCCGGCTCCCGCAATAGACGATGCCAGCACCACGCCCATCGGAGACGCGGTTGATGAAGCTGCGCAATTGGGCGCGTTCCTGCTCACGCGGGGCGGCACGGACAAAAATATTCGGCCGGTCGAAGCCGCCGCGAAACACCGGCGCCTCCTGCAGCGAGAGTTGGCTGCGGATGTCCTCGACCGTGCGGGCATCGGCGGTGGCAGTCAGCGCCAGGCGCGGCACATTAGAAAAACGCTCAGCCAGCACCGTCAGCGCGCGGTATTCCGGCCGGAAATGATGGCCCCATTGGCTGACGCAGTGCGCCTCGTCGATGGCGAAAAGCGCGACGTCCCGCCGGGCCAGACCGTCCAGCGTACCATCCATGGTAAGCCGCTCGGGCGAGACGTAGAGCAGCTTCAGGCTGCCATCACCCATCTGGCGACGAATGTCGCGCCGGGCTTCGTCATCAATGTCGGAATGCAGCGCGGCCGCGGCGACGCCCTGCTGGCGCAGCGCCGCCACCTGATCCTCCATCAGCGCGATCAGCGGCGAGACCACAACGGCCAAGCCCGGCATGCAGAGTGCCGGCACCTGAAAGCATAGCGACTTGCCACCGCCGGTTGGCATGAGCACAAGGCCCGAGCCACCGGCCATCACATGCGCCACAATCTCGGCCTGTTGCGGCCGAAACGCCGCGTAGCCGAAGACCTGGCGAAGGATTTGCCCCGGTTCGGCGATCACTCGCCGAAGCGGATTTCCACCCGGCGGGATTCCATCTCCATGAACTCGAAGGGTACCGGGCCGCGGGCCACGGTGCGCACGCGGTTGGCCGACACGCCGTTCTCGATCAAATGATTGGCAACATGCTCGGCCCGAGCGCGGCTGAGCGCCTGGTTGAAGCGCCGGCCGCCCTCAGGGTCAGCGAAGCCCAGCACGCGCACGGAGGCAGTGGGGTGGCGGGCGGCGGTGGCGGCGGCAGCGCGGACCAGCGCAACGCCGGATTCTTCCAATGCCGCACTGTCACCGGTGAAGAAAATGATCACCGGGGGCTCGTTTCGGGCTTCAAGATCAGGCGTGGCGCAACCGACCATGGCAAGGGCGATGGGGGCCAGCAGAATGAGGCGGCGGATCATGCGAATCTCCGGGTTTGTTACCCTCGCAATGCCGAAGCGCTTCTCCCGCGTCAACGTCGGCCATCACCGTGAGCAGGCGGCGCCGCCCAGAACGCAAAATTTCGCGCAATGCTGATGGTTCAGTGCAACAGGCCGCGCTGCCTCGGCCAGGGTGGCGCCGAGTTCAAAGCGCTGATCATAGGCCAGGAGGGTGCAGGCCAGCACCGCCGGCCGCGCCGCACCGCGGCGCTTCACCACCATGCGCGAGGAGGCGCACATCAGGCTATCCGGCGATTTACCCAGGATACCCCAGCAGGCCTCGGTGATTTCGGGCACGTCCACCCGGGCGTCCATCTCCGGGAACAGCATCAGCGCCACCGGGTCCGTCGGATCGATACCAATGCCATGGGCGGCGAAGAGCGCTCGAAACCCATCCCGCGTGGCGGCATCACCGAAATCCGC
>Ga0114972_10001593_pt1 | contig 16996 bp, 18 predicted proteins | sample M_140807_EF_Meta_FD_87354 | JGI IMG/M metagenome (GOLD analysis project Ga0114972, IMG submission 87354) | Freshwater microbial communities from Lake Montjoie, Canada to study carbon cycling - M_140807_EF_MetaG | ecosystem: Environmental > Aquatic > Freshwater > Lake | place: Lake Montjoie... | reverse complement strand
CCCCTTCGCTGCAGCAACGGCCGGGACAGCTGGCTGGCCTCCGTGTGCAGCTGCCCACAACCGCAATCACGGGCGTGGTGTTCGAGGCGCTCCAGGAGGGCGTTGGCCCGGCCTTGGCGACTGGCTCGGCCACGGCAATACAGCAGCGAGAGTCGATCACCAGGCTCCAAAAGGGCAAAGGCCTCGATGCTGCTTAGGTCCGAGGCGGAGCAACTGGCCAGGCCCAGGCCCCGTTTCAGGATGGCGCTGAAGGAAGGCTCCTGGGCCACCTGGGACCAGGCCCTGGTTTGGGCCTCGCTGTAGAGACCCGGGCTCTGGCTGAGGACGGCGTCCCGATAGACCGCCGCAACCTGGTCGCCATCGGCAGTGGCCAACCAGCGGATGGGGTAGTTGGGCGGCGCTGACAGCCTGCCGCTGGCAGCCCGTGGTCCCTGTCCCAGAGAATGGGGACTGTCGCGGCGGTCCTCGAACCATGTCCACGGATTCCCTTCCCGGCCCAAAGCGCTTCCCCAAGGCAGCGCTGATTCTGGGCTGGCTGGTGCTGTTGCTTGGCCTGCTGCACTGGCTGTTTCAACCGATGCCCGCCTGGGGCCTGGCCCAGGAGCCCCAGGCGGCCGAGGTCGCCGTGCTGGCGAGCCCCACCCAGCTGGCCGAGGGGGGTCGCCTGTTTGCCAACACCTGCGCCGGCTGCCACCTCAATGGGGGCAACATCGTGCGCAGGGACCGCAACCTCAAGCTCAAGACGCTGCAGCGCAACGGCATCGACGGCCCTGGGGCCATTGCCCAAATCGCAGCCGAGGGAATCGGCCGCATGGATGGTTATGCCAAGGTCCTGGGCCCCGACGGACCAGAAAAGGTGGGTGCCTGGGTGTGGCAACAGGCCCTGGAAAATTGGCCCCGTTCAAGCTGAAACCTGCAGTTCAAGGGCTCTGGCGAAAAAAAAGGGATGCTGTGCCACGAAAACCAGTGTCCTATCAAAGGCTAAGGGGGGAGTTGTTACAAACTAGACAGACAACGGTGTGAGAACCCATTTCAAATGACCATCAACAATCGGCTCGCCGCCCTGTGCGGTATCGGTTTCGCCGCTGCAGGTTCGGCCCTTCTGGCCGCCCCTTCCCTGGCTGCCAGCCCCACCGGCGCCGCCCAGCTTCAGGGCGAAGGCGCTCCCCTCACCATTTCTTCCCCCAAGGAAGCCAATGAGGTAGCCCAGACCTACATCCCCGTGATCGGCAATGTCGGCACCCCCTCCGTGCAGGGCACCGGCTTCTACGTCACCGCAGGCGCTGGCTACAACTGGGCCAGCAACTGGAATTTCCAGGACAACGTTGATTTCGCCAACTTCAACGGTTACAACGAACTTAAAGGTGGCTTCGGCGCCGACGGCGGTATTGGCTATGACTTCGGCGCGATCCGCACCGAATTGACCTACGTCTATGGCCGCAGCAGCCTGGACAAGGTTCATGCCAGTGGCAATGTTGACAACTTTGAGTTCAATGGCGACACCAGCCGCGCCAGCGGCAACCTGAACCAGAGTTCAGTAATGGCCAGCGCCTACCTGGACATCCCCTTCGGCCACTGGGTTCCTTACATCGGTGGTGGCCTCGGCTACACCAACCTGAGCACCCCCAGCTTCACCGTCAACGATCGCCGCTTCAGCAGCGGCAACCAAGGCGCCCTGGGCTGGCAAGCCAAGCTAGGTGTGGCCTATGCCGTCAACTGGAACCTGGACCTCTACGCCGAAGGCGTGTACTCCGGTGCCAGCGGCATCAGCACCGACAACTTCGACTTCCAGTCGTTCAACCAGTACGGCGCCAAGCTGGGCTTCCGCTACCGCTTCAGCCAGCCTCCCATTGTGGTCGTGGCTCCAGCCCCCGCTCCCGAGCCCGCTCCCATGCCCATGCCTGCTCCCGAGCCCGCTCCCGCTCCTGCGCCGATCCGCGGCCTCTGGTGATCAACGGGTTTCCCGTTATCCCCAACGACCTGAGAGCCCTGCGGGGCTCTTTTTTTTGGCCCCAGAACACCTTTAAACCAGGGTCTGGGGCTTTGTTTGGCTAAAAAGCTTGGATCCAGGGGTAGATCTCAACGGCCGTCCAGATGCCCTGGAGCCAATAAACATCACCTTTGACCAACTCCTCAATGCTTTCACGGCTGTCGGCTTCATAGATGCCAAACACATGGGTGCTGCCCTCGGTGGGTCCGAGGGTGATCAGGGTGCCCGCATCCTTTTGCCGTTGCAGCCCCGCCAGGTGTTCCTCCCGATAGGGCGTGCGTTTCTGCAGGGCCCCGTCGCAGTAGGTGCCCCAGAGAACAAAACGCATGGGTGGTGACGCAGGAAAGGGCAGTGCAGGTTAGGCCCCCTTTCAATTCAGGGGGACGGGGGGGCGTCGGCGCCATCGAGGCCGGCCCGCAGCTCGCGGCAGAACCCTTCGGCGGCCTCCGCCACCGACGTTCCCGCCGCTGCGGCATCAGCCATGCGCCGCACCAGGGCACTGCCGACAATGGCGCCATCGGCGCCCCAGCGGCGCACCTCGGCCGCCTGATCCGGGCCTGAGATGCCAAAACCCACCGCCACCGGCAGTTCACCTTGGGCCTTCAGTTGGGCCACCAGGGGTTCAACCCGGGCCTCCAGGTTGGTGCGGATCCCCGTGACCCCGGTGACGCTGACCAAATAGGTGAAGCCCCGACTGCTGGCATGGATGCGGGCCATGCGCTCGGCAGGAGTGGTGGGGGCCACCAATAACACCAGATCCAGGCCATGGGCGGCCGCCAGGGGCGAAAGGATCTCGGCCTCTTCCAGGGGGAGATCAGGGACCACCAGACCTGCGGCGCCGGCGGCAGCAGCTTCTTGACAGAAGCGCCCCATGCCCCGGTTAAGCAGGGGGTTGCTGTAGGTGAATAGCACCACGGGAATCTGCAACGGACCCCGCAGGCTGGCCAACAGGTCCAAGACCCGGGTGGGGGTGGTGCCGGCGGCCAGGGCGCGGGAGGCGGCCGCCTGGATCACGGGACCATCGGCCAAAGGATCGCTATAAGGAATGCCCAGCTCAATGAAGTCGGCTCCGCCCCGTTGCAGGGCCAGCAAGGCTTCTGCGGTGATCTCCAACGAGGGGTCTCCGGCCATCAGAAAGGGCATCAGGGCACAGCGACCCTGGGCACCGAGGGCAGCAAAACGACGCTGGATGGCCGTGGTGTGCGCCGTGGCTGGGGCCGTGGGCGGGGCGGCAGGATCGGTCGGTGCGGCGGTCATGGAGGGGCCGAAGGCACTGGCGGAACTTCCGAGCCTATGGGGTCGACCCCTCTGGTTCCCCTTGGCCGATCTCCTCGAGCAACCGTTGCTGCTCTTCCGGGCTGAGGGCGGCGAAGCGCGCTTCCAGGACTTCGGTGGTTTCGGCTTCGTAGCGCTGCCGATAACGCTTGCGTTGCTGCATGTAGGTCATGCGGCCGGTGACGACGCGAAACAGGTAGCTGCTGGTCCAGCCGAGCACCAGCAGCATCAACAACCCGGAGGCGGCAATCCCCGAGGAAAAGGTGTCGAGGCCACTGGCCTGGAAGCCCCAGTAGCCCGCAGCACCAACCAGGGTGACGGCAAGACCCAGCAGGATGGCCTGGCCCCGGGTCAAGCGTCCACCTCTCCCTGGCCGGCCATGCGCAGGTTGATGAAGGGGGCAAACAGCAGCAGACCAGGAAAGAACAGAAACACCAGCCCATAGATGGCGGTGCGCTCGATCTTGCCCATCAGGGTCCAGCGCCGCTGCATCCACCAAATCAGGGCCAGGGGCACCACGACTAGATAGAGGCCCGCCAGCAGGGCGTAGGCCCCAAACACCAGCAGTGTTTCATTGCTGAGGTCAAGGTTGTTGAACAGGGCCGGCAGTCTCACAGCTGATGAACGCCAGAGTTGAGGCCAATCTAGGTCGTTCCTCGGCAGGCCCGATCAACGGGTGGGGCTGGAGGGCCAAGCCAAGCGATGGGGGATCGGCTAAGGGCAGGCAAGCGGGGACGACACAAAAGGGCAGCTTCATCAATTTATTAAGGTATTATTAAGTTAGCCAGAAACAAATCTTACGTTATTGTGAAAATATTACCATTTTTTTATTAAAATCACTAGATTGCAAAAGTTAAAATATTTTTAAAATGAAAAGTTTTTTACATTTGTTCCCATCTTGCAAGGGAATCTATCTTGGGATTGCGGCAAGTTCATTGATCATAGGCACTACTTTGTCTCCAGTTAGGGCAATCATGCCTGGAATTGATAACTTATCAGGGGGATATAAAGGCGCAAACGATTCCTGGACACTTGGATACAGTTTCAACATCGAAAAGGATAAAATAATCGATGCGCTAGGCTCCTATGATGATAATGGTGATGGACTGAACGGAACTTATACGATAGGGCTTTGGGACAACATAGGAAATTTGTTGAGTACGGCCACGGTCTCTGGTGGCGGCAATCCATTGGTATCTGGCTTCCGTTGGGCCACTATTACGGATATCACCCTGATTCCAGGTGACTACATCGTGGCATCCGCCGGGGATTGGGCTTTAAACGGTGATTCCTTCTTCTTCTCAGGGTCGTACACCACAAACGACCTCACCTACATCAGTGATCAATATATCCAAGGAGGTAGTCTTCAATTCCCAACCAGTACCATTGGTGGTGTTGCCCCCGGTTGGCTTGGTGGCAATGTTTCCTTTAAATCTGTTAAATTTATCGCGGCTGTTCCCGCCCCCCTACCCCTGTTTGGTATCGGCACTGCCTATCGCTTCAGTCGCCAATTGCGCCGGCGCATCAAGACCGCTTCCCAGTTTTGAGACTCTTGCGCCCATGTACAACGGCACCAACACGTACACAGGCCACGATCAACTTGTGGTCTGTGTACGTGTGTTCCTAGCATCGAGACATCTTGGTCTTGCCGCGATGCCATGGCGAAAACCCTGTTGATCCCGATCCTCTGGCATCGCCCCATCCTGGCGGTGGCCTTACAAGTTGTACTGGCGTTTGCCATCTTGCTGACCCCCTTTCCCATGCCAGCGGCATGGGCCCTGAACACCCCCCCAGCCCAGACCTATCGCTGCGACGGGGAACCGCTTAAGGCCCAGTTGTTTCGTGGGGCCATGGACGAGGCCACCCTTGCCGATCCCAGTTCGGCTCCTGTGCCAATTGGCGGCTACGTGGTGCTGCAGTGGCGCGACCTCAGCCTGCAGTTGCCCCGCACCAACAACGCCGGTCCCGCCAGTTTCACCGACGGCCGTTGGTGGTGGAGCCTCGAGGACCTGGACCATCCCCGCTTGCGTGTTCGCCAGGGCCTCGGCCTTATCGAGGACTTCGCCTGTGATCGGCTCGATCCCGCCTAACGCGGCCGTAAGGTGGTTTCATACTGGATTGGGTCATCCAAACCAGGTCGGCCATCCGTCTGCCGATTCCCGCAGACCTCGCCGGACCCGGTCAACGGCAAACCCATTGCAGCAAAAGGGGGCATGGCGGAATCGGTAGACGCAGCGGACTTAAAATCCGCAGGTCGTAAGACTGTGGGAGTTCAAGTCTCCCTGCCCCCATTGCCCAGACCCATTCTGGCGCAGCCGATCTCAAAATTAGTAGAGGTAAGAACAAACTGCGACTGGAGGTTTTTGGCGCAATGCACTATTTTGGAACGGTTTTGCCATTGGGATGGTGCGGTTCAGCAGTCGTATCGGCACACTCTCTTGTCTCGTAGCCTTGATGGCAACGCTCGACCCAGGTGTAGCCAAGGCTGAAGGCTGGCAAAAAGCACCACCGCTGCCTACGGATATGCGGGACATGTTGTCCTCTGTCAGTGAAGATTCACACCTTTCAAAGCTGTATAAGCTCTATCGCGAAAACCGAGATGGATTACAAAAAGGGGCGATCCGCATCAGCCTGGATGAGGCGATAGCCAGGGGGATCTCCACCAGTCCCCTCCTGGCCAGCAACGTGGCTGAAATCCAAGCATCGCAATGGTCCAAGGTTGCGGTGACGCGGGAATGGATCCCCAGCCTGACCGTTAAAACTTCCGATCCTGGCGTTCTGGGATATACGACAACCACCAGTAGTTTAAAGACCAAAACTAATGGCAATTACCCTTCGGAAACCCTCACGTTTAAACATGGCTTTTCCTCCACACCCTATGGCTCACTGTCCTGGGCTTTTCTTGATCCCTCAAGGGGCTCTAGGTTGAGTTCATTATCAGCAAAAAATAATTCATTGCGTAATAAGTTTACCTTTACTTCCCGCGAATTAATTTTATCAATTCAAACAGCTTACTGTTTATTGCAAGAGTCACTGGAGCGGGAGAAAGATACAATTGAACTCTTCAATCAGGCCATTCATATCTATCTCACAGCCAGCAAAAGCCACAGACCCAGTGGCGAGGCGAGCCGCTTCGAAGCTCAAGCCGTCTCCCTTCTGATCGCCCGGATCAGAGCCCATAGGACAAGCCTGCAGGCTGCCGATTCCCTGGCCAGTCTCATCAATCTGGAACCTGGGAAGTTGGCCATGCCCTCCTCATCCCCCGAGGTGGTTGCCCCCTGGCCCCTCAGCCGAGACCAGTCCATTGCCCTGGCCCTGGCCCAGCGCGAAGAGTTGCAGGCCAATGCTTGGGATGTCAAAGCCCTGATGAGTGATGCCCAGGCCATCCGCAATAGGGCCCTGCCTTCAATCGCGTTGGCGAGCCAATTGAAACGGATTTCATCCAACCAAGAAACGGGGAATCTGAACGGCAGCGTCTCGGGCAAACTGAGCCGTAATTCGGGTTACGAATCGTTTTTTGGACTTACTTTTGATTGGAAGATCTTTGATGGCGGCATCCGTTCTGCCGAATCCAATGCCATCCAATTCAAGGCCGAGGTATCCAAAGAACAGGGGCAACTCAGCCGCCTATCCATCACCCGGCAAATCGAAGATTCCTACGCCTCATTTGTCGCCTCCAAGATTCTTGTCGATGCCGCCAGCACTGATGTCAATGCATCACGCAAATCGCTGCAAGCGGCCCTGGATGAATACAACAACGGCCATGGAGACGCCGGCACGACTGTGGTGCAAGCCCTCTCCAAGCTCCAATCAGCCCTGGAGTCGTACCGCACCCTAGTGACGGAACAAAACCTATCCATCTATCAACTCAACCGCTATTCATCCACCTGGCCGGCCCAGACCAAGACCCTGGTGGAATCCCAATACCAACGCTGGTTACCGACGGCCCCCATGGGTCAAGGGCCCACGTGAGCCGGTGGGGTTGAATGGATCGGGGGCATCATGACGAAGCCCTAGGCAGCCTCCCTTGCGTCCGCCACTGGTTTATCACCCTCAGTATTCGGCACCCTTGCCCAGTACCCATCGTTTTCCGATGGGAAAATTCAGGCTGTTGGTTGAGCATTTGCAAAGCGTTGATCTGGCGCGGCCCGAGCAGCTGCACCAGCCCCTGCCGGTGCCCAGACGCTGGCTGGAGCTGGTGCATGGACGGGCTTACCACGAGGGATTTGCCCGCGACCAACTGGAGCCGGCCGCGGTGCGTCGGATCGGTCTGCCAGCGACAACTCCCCTGGTGCGACGCAGCTGGCTGGCGGTGGGCGGTTCGGTGCTCACGGCACGGCTGGCCTTGCAACACGGCCTGGCCTGCCACCTGGCGGGCGGCACCCACCATGCCTTTGCGGACTACGGCAGCGGCTTCTGCATCTTCAATGACATCGCCGTGGCGGCCCGGGTATTGCTGATGGAGGGATTAGTGCGCCAACTGATGGTGGTGGACCTGGATGTGCACCAGGGCGATGGCACGGCCGCCCTATTTGCGGGCGATGAAAGGGTCTTCACCTTTTCGGCCCATGGGGCCAACAATTTCCCCCGCATCAAACAGGCCAGCGACCACGATCTGCCCCTGGCCGATGGCCTTGAAGATGGGCCCTATCTGGCGGCCATTGCGGCGGTCTTGCCGGACCTGCTGGATCAGGTGCGCCCGGATCTGGTGCTCTACAACGCCGGTGTCGATCCCCACCGGGACGACCGCTTGGGCCGGTTGTGCCTCAGCGATCTGGGCCTGCTGCAACGGGATCGCATGGTGCTCGAAGCCTGCCTGCGCCGCCGCATTCCGGTGGCCACGGTGATCGGCGGCGGTTATGACGCCCTGGTTCCCCTGGTGCAACGGCACACCCTTGTGGTGCGGGCGGCCAGTGAAATGGGTGGGGTTCTTTGAGGGGAGGTTGCCCTGATCACCCGGCGGCCCGCCAAGGGGGCGGTCTTGAGGTCCCTGGATCGATCGGAATTATGACGCAAAAAAACTATGCCGGCTGCTGATCTGGCCCCATGGGCATCGTCCCATTGGGGCTGGTGGTGCCACTTGCAGCACCAACCCCCCAGCGTTGCCCTTGCCGTTGCCCAGGCGGCCCCGGGATGGGCGGCGAAGCTGTTATATACTTGAAGAGCGAGTGGGCACGTAAATGTACTGTTAACTTACCACAATTGAAGAATCAACCACAAAACATTAGCTTATATTATTCTAGACAAGTTGATTAAGAATTTTGTTAATTTTTTAACATTTAATTAATCACTTCATTGCCAAGGTTGATTAATGGAAGCCAACGACAAGCGGAGCTTGGATGAAAATCGTTTGCCCGGCAAGCGCAGGGTGCGATCAAAGGGCCGGGAACTCTTTTGCCCTGCCCATCCTGAGCAACGCATCAGTGGCAATGGCCGCAAATATTTTTTACATCTGGTCACATCTGAGCAGCTGCGCCTGCGGGGCATGGGCGATAAGCGGGCCCGGCTGGTGATTCAGGCCTATCCGGTGTTGGTGTTGAGCAACGAATGGCTGGAGGAGCTGTTCTGCCCCAAGTGCGGCACCACCCACTGGTGCCATGTGGTGCGCCATGACCGGGTGACGCACACCTTGCGCTGGGCACCGCGGGAGTTGTGGCAGCAGGTGGCCCATGTGGACCCCATGGTGCCAAATCCGAGCGTGAGCGAGTTCAGCCGGCGCTCGGCGCGTCGGACGGACGCCGTGCGCAGGGACGGCAAGCGTTATTACGACGCCTAATAATATCCCTCAAGGGATAGGCAAATGATGATGTCAATAGGCATTCCTAGAGCGTAACTTAAACACAGTTCGTAGCAAGATCCGTATATCCATGCCGAGGGACCATTCCCGCTGATAGCGAAGATCGGCCTCGACCCGGCGGGCCATGGCGTCGAGTTCAGCGGTTTCGCCCCGCCAGCCCTCCACCTGGGCCAGCCCCGTCATCCCCGGCTTGAAGGAGTGGCGCTGCATGTAGCCGGGGATGAGCTGGCGATAGTGCTCGTTGTGGTCCACGGCATGGGGGCGGGGCCCCACCAGGCTCATGGATCCAGCCAGCACATTCAAGAGCTGGGGGAGCTCATCGAGGGACCAGCGGCGCAGGATGCGGCCCAGGGGAGTCACGCGGGGATCATCGCGGCGGGCCTGCTGCAAGCCGGGGGTCGACCCGTCCTCGGTAACGGTCATGGTGCGGAACTTCAGCATCTTGAACGGACGCCCATCCAGCCCATAGCGGGTCTGGGCGAAGAACACCGGCCCGGCGCTGGTGGTGGCCACCAGCAGGGCGATCACCAGCAGGGGCAGCGCCAGCAGCACCAGGGCCAGGGATGCCCCCACCAGATCGATCAGGCGCTTGATGCGGTGGTCGATGTAAGAGCCCTCCTGCCCCCAGAGGTTGATGGTGAAGGCATCGCCCAACTGGTCCACCTCAAACTGCATGGAAGAGTTGGCCCAGGAGGGGAGGTAATAGACGGGCTTGCAGGTGTCGCCGAAAAAACGCAGCACCTGCTCCAGGGGTAGTTCGGCGGAAGAGAGGTAGCTGAAGTAGATCTTGTCTACATCGTGGCTGTTGAGCCACAGGCGCATTTCCCGCAGGCCCCCGGAGGAGGGGAGCATGGAGGGGGGCAGGCGAAGCGGCTCACTGTGGGGAGCTTCAAACCAGGCCACCAGGCGGAGGCCAATCCAGGGGAGCTGCTGGAGCTTGCGATGGAAATCGATGGCCTGGGAGGGAGTGCCCCAGAAGGCGATGGTGCGGGTGTTACCGCCGCGGAGGCGATGCAAGCGCAGGAGCTTGCGGCTGCCGACATGGTTCACCAGTAGCAGGCTCCAGCCCCCGAGGGCCCAAAGGCTCATCTCGAGGCGGGAGAACGTGGCCGAAACCTTAAGCAGGAAGCCCAGCAGCAGTAGGGCGGTGAGCACCAGGGCCCAGCTGCTGCTCACCCGGCGCACAAGGGTCCAGAGGGAGGTTTGGCGGTAGCTGCGATAGAGCTTGCCGGTGGGAAGAATGAGAGCCGTAATCAAAAATACCGCCAGCGCCCTGATGGGCAGCGGGATAGCAGAACCGGATTCAGCCAGCAGGAACAGGGCCGTGATCAGGGTTGGATCCAGAACCCGCAGCAGGCGGTTGAGATCCTTGCCGTAGAGACGAAGAACCCCTCCAGTTAAACCCCCACGCGTAGGGTGTTGACTGGGGTGAGCAGCAAGGATTGGACTGGGGATGCTCATTCTTCTCTACGGAATCAACTTTGCCCCTGAGCCGGTGGGGATTGGAAAATACAGTGGCGAGCTGGCCTTTTGGCTAGGGAAGCAGGGGCACCAGGTGCGCGTTATTACGGCCCAGCCCTACTTTCCCAGCTGGAGACTAGGGAATGGCAACATGAATGTGAAGAATCGCTATAGTTTTGAGCGACTGTCGGGAGTGGAGGTGCGGCGATGTCCGCTCTGGGTGCCGCGCCGGCCCAGTGGTCTTACAAGATTAGTGCACCTGGCAAGCTTTGCCCTGACGAGCCTGCCGGTGCTTTTGGCCCAGCGGCGTTGGCGGCCCGATGTGGTGATCACGGTGGCGCCAGCTTTTTTTTGCGCCCCGGGGGCCCTGCTGTTGCGGCGTTTGTGTGGGAGACGATGTAAGGGGTGGTTGCACATCCAGGATTTTGAGTTGGATGCGGCCTTCGAGCTGGGGATGCTGAAGGGACAATGGCTGCGGGGGCTGGCGGAGGGCTGGGAGCGCCGCACCCTGCAGAAATTTGATCGGGTGAGCACGATCAGCGCGGCGATGGTGCAGCGGGCCCAGCAGAAGGGGGTGCAGGCCAGGCGGACGGTGGTGCTGCCCAACTGGGTGGATCTGGAGGCGATCCAGCCCCAGGGGCCCGAGGCGGCGGCGACGAATCCCTACCGGCGGGAGCTAGGGGTGCCGGCGGGAGCGGTGGTGCTGCAGTATTCGGGCTCGATGAACAAAAAGCAGGGGCTGGAGATGCTGGTGGCGGTGATCCAGCAGCTGGCGGAATGGCCCAACCTGCTGTGGCTGCTGGCGGGGGAGGGCCCCACCAAGGCGGCGTTAACCGAGGCCACGGCGGGGTTGGCCCAGGTGCGGCTGCTGCCCCTGCAGCCGGTGGAGCGCATGGACGATTGGCTCAACCTGGCGGATGTGCACCTGATCCCCCAGAAGGCCGGGGCGGCGGATGTGGTGTTGCCCTCGAAGCTGCTGGGGATCCTGGCCAGCGGCCGGCCCGTGGTGGCCAGCTCGCCGGCGGGCAGCGAGCTGGGCGACCTGGCGGAACAGGCGGGCCTGCGGGTGGATCCGGAAGACCCGATCGCCTTTGCGGCGGCGGTGCGGCGCTTGGTGGACGATGGGGAACTGCGGAGCCAGCTGGGCAGGAGAGCCCGACAGCTGGCGGTGGAGCGCTTTGGCCAGGAAGCGGTATTGCGAACGCTGGAGGGGGAGCTGGAGGCCTTGGTGGCTCCCCGAGGCTAGTAAAAGTTTGGAACTTACCGTCAATCCACCACGCGTCAATGATGGGCATCAGACTGTTCGGGCGCGTAGTAAAACATTGCGACCAAGCCCTACAGACAGCAGGTGCTGGATGTTGTCAACAGTCGAGTAATCGCTCCGCTTACATCCGCCCCTGGAGGCGATAGATGAGTGTGGCGGCGGTTTCGCGGAGGGCGAGGCGGTTGCGGACGCCAGGGGAAAGTGAGGGTTCGGCGGCCAGGGGTTGAACGCGAAGGCCTTGGCGCTGGAAGGCATGGACGGCACGGGGGAGCTGCCAAGGGTCAGTGATCAGGAGCACGGGTGATCCGGGGTGGTGCTGATGCAACCAGGCGGCCGTGAGGGTGGCGTTCTCCCAAGTGGTGCGGGCGCAGGAGTCACCAGCGATACGGGCAGGTGCAACGCCGAGCCGTTGCAAGAGTTCAGCGGTGGAGCGCTGATCGCCAGAGACATAGGCGGCAAGCGCTTGGCCCTGGAGCAGCCAGGGTGCGGCGGCAGCGGTGCTGGCGGCGGCGACATCTGGACCGCGACCGACTAACACCACAACAGGCAGGCCAGCAACGGCGGTCAACGGGACGGGCAGCTGGCTCTGCAGCCAGGCGCTAAGGATGGAGGTTGCGGCTGGGGTGTAGATCGTGCTGACCGCCAGGGGGGCAAGCAGTAGAAGGGCGAGCGTGGTGGAGCGGTGTAAATGCAGCTGCCAGGCAAAGAGGGCAAAGGCTGCGACTACCAAGGGCAACAAAAGCGCTGGCAAATACAACACCAGAAGCAGGAGCTCGCGCAGGTTGATCCAGGCGAGCGGTTCTGGTTGACAGTCTTGCCAGCCGATCACGGGATTCTGGGGGTTGTCATTCAATTATTCATACGTGAATCATTGCTGTTGGAGGATGCTTTCTGCGCGAGAAAGACTGTCAAAGCAAGCTGAGTCTGGCTTTATTTGCAGGGCGACACATTGAGACTAGTTATCATAACTATAAACTGGCCCGGCTGGGGTTTGTGAAGGTATTTGCCGATCCATCTGGCAGCTGGTCACTGAGTCTGTAGGTCTCCCAGAAGATTCAGCCGGTCTCCAAAGCCAGGAGGGCTGGTGCTAGGTGCCTGGGATGAAACCTGTCAGGAACGCAAGCGTTGGCTTTCAGCCTGGCGAGCAAGTCTGGATCGCGAACCAGTTCCATGATGGCCTCGGCGATGCTTTCAGGGGAGACCTCGTTCAGCACCAACCCGGTTACGCGATTTTCGATGACTAGGGCGCAGTTCTTGGAGGATATAATTGGCAAGCCATGTCCAAGGGCTTCGAGTTGGGTCAGGCCGAAGCCATCAGACAAGGTGGGAAACAAAAAAATATCCGAAGTTTGATAGAGATCTTCGGCTGTTTTTTGATCGACGGGGCCAAGAAAGCGAGTATTGGTCAGGGAGGAAATATCATCTGGAACCTTTACCATCAAGGCGCCTGCAATTATGAACGCCACGGGAGCATTCTTAAGAATTTTCATGGCCTCAAACAACTGCCCCACCCCTTTCCGCAAACTTACACTGCCCAGGAATAGAGCCTGCAAGGAAACTGGTGATGTTCTCTGTGGGCTCGGCAAAGAAGATCTACTTCGCTGTGAGCTAGGCGAGTACACGAGGGGAATTTCGACTAGTTTGTTAACGGGGACCCCTACTTTCTGCAGCAACCGGGCAGACCAGGGGGAATTGACCACGATTCTATCAGCCAGAGCGATCTCTTCACGCCATTGGGTCCAGTAGTCAGCAGGAGAATGGTTGGCTGAGGGGGCAAGATGCCGGTAGGCCGCTGATCGCTGCTCAACGATGTCATGTTCGACGGGCCCAGGATCAATCTGTCCCAGAAGGCACAATGCACCTCTCTTTTTTGCGGCCAAAAAAGGGAGTCGCGCCGTGTAGCTGTAGGAGAAAATAGTCTGGGAAGTTGAAGCGGCAACCTCCTGCTCTGCCCACCGCTGAAACCAATGGTTGCGATAGAGAATGGCGCGCCAAGGATCAAGCTTTTTAAGCTTGATGCGGGCATCGGTGGCCAGACGAACCAGTGTTCGGCGCTTTACAAGGGCATCGGGAAGATCAGAGTTTCGTCTTAGAGCCAGAGAAGGAAATAAATGTCTGGAGAGTGCTGATTGATTGCTGGTCACCCAGGCATCTGTGATCAACGCCTCAAGTTGATTAACCCTGTGTAACGCAAGAGGAACGGCATAGTGCTCGCGCGAACCCAGTTGAATGGCAGTCCAAGACATGGCTTACTTCTACGCAGATAGGGCACTGACGACCCGCTCAGCATTCTGTTCCCATGAATGGTCTTTGAGGTAATCATCCCAGCGGGCAACCAGCTGTTGGTTCAGGTTGAGGGCGTGGGCGATGCTGGCGGGGGTGGACTCATTGATTAGGGGACCAAGGTCATAGGCGCGAATGGCATTGAGCAGGGGGCCTGAACCTGCACTGGCAAGCACGGGTAGACGGAATTGGGCGTTGACATTGAGAACGCCACTCATCGAGTGAAAATTCTGTGAGTACAGCAGAAGCAGCAGATCAGAAGCCCTAAAATATTTCCAAACTTCATCATTTGGGATAAAGTTGATAAACCAATGGCAGCGATCTGTAATACCAAGGCGTTGAGCCTGGGCCTGATAGGTGGAAGCAGGTTTCTGGCCAGCGGATTGTTCACGGCCAGCAACGATCAGGTGGCAATCTGGACAAGCGACCATCGCCTCCAAGACAGCATCAAGACATTTACCATCACGAATATGACCAAAGGAGAGAAGAACACGGGCCGTCTTTGGAATGCCAAGATCCTCTCGCAGTGAAGCGCATGTTGTTTTACCATCCGGCACTGGGAAGGGCCCGTGCGGGATTACTGTGATTTTGGGAGAAGGGGCGCCAGCGGTATCTAGCTTGATTGACTCATGGACAAAGGCGACGTCTAGAAAAGAGTAGGCCTGGCGAAGCGAAAATCGATGCAGGGCTTGGCCTCCGCGTTTAACATCGCGCACTGGATCGTGAATGATCGCACCAAAACGCACGCCGCGGTGCTGCCAACGCCGAAGCCTCCATGCCCACAGGGGTGAGAAGTATTCCGACCAACCCGGCAGCATCACTGCATCGGGGCGATGTTCAGCGATGGCATGGGCTAGGGCAGCATGGGTGACGAGGCTCCAGGAAAGAAAATCAGCTGCCCTACGCAAGCGTGGGCGGTGGGGGCTTGCATCCGGAGCAGGGAGTGCTGGAAGGACGATGGCTCCTTGTGGTGGGGGCAAATTTGCAGGTGCCTGCCATAACAGGACCACACCCTCAAGATCCAAAAGCGCACGGGCCTGGAGAAGGGCGTATTCGCACAGCCCCCCCTGGTGGTTGGGGCTGTGATAGAGAATCTTCATCAATCAAAGAGTTGTGGCGAATCTATCAATCAACATGCCTCTCAATGGAAAAAATTTCTATTGGAGGAATGGCTCAAATGAAAGTTGATAGGTAAGCTGCGAGGATCGCTCACCGATCACCTTGGCAGGCACTCCGGCCACGATGGTGTACGGAGCCACGTTTCGAGAAACCACGGCCCCTGCAGCAATCACGGCTCCCTCACCGATGGTGAGCCCGGGCATAATGATTGCTCGATAGCCGATCCAAACTCGATTGCCAATCAAAACGTCTCCGCCGCGGTCAGCAAAAACGGCAGATTGGGGATCATGGCCGAGGGTCAAGATGGTGGCTTCTGGGCCAATGGAAACATCGCTGCCCGTGTAGATATGATACTTTCTACCATCAAACAAGCAGCCAAAGTTGATGACATTGCGCATGCCTAGATGAACCTTCCTGCCATTCAGGAATCTGCAACCCATTTGCACTCCAGACCCCGCACCGAGGGACGCTAGATAACGGCATAGAAACGCGCGCCGAATACGACGCGAGGGGCAATGGGTAAGGGAGTAGTTGTAGAAGTAGGATAGAACCGTGCCAAATAGGAGGCGACTATTCATTAGCTCTTTTCAAAAGACTATATTCTTACCAGTAACACCCTTCCTCAATACTTCTGGCTTCTGGTGGAGTTTCTTCGGCACTGGGCACGATCCAGTGGTCATTGAACAGCTCGGAATAAACAGGGTCACGGCGAAAACGGCCGCCGTGAATGCCGAACAACACCTGAAGAAACCCTCCCATGTGGATAGCCTGGCGGCCCATTCGCTTAGCCTCCATCCCGAGGGGGAGGCCGAGAGCGCCACAGCCAAGAAGGGCAATATCAAAGTGCGTGGTGCGCATAATCTCGGTGACTTCCTGATAAACATCCTGCCAGGTCTGAGTGAATGACTCAGAAATCAGAAAAGGGAATCGATAGCCAACAATGTTGATCTTAGGCAACAGACCAGGCCTGGACTGCCAGATCAGCTCACGCTTCTGGTACTGGCGGCGAATCGACTCCAGGAAAGGACTGACGACAAACACCGTCTTACCTACCAGGGCATGGGACCAGGCACAAGCAGGGTCTGCAAACCAGGGGCAGAGATCAAAAAGGTTGTGATAGTCAGCCTTGAGGCCAAGCTGACGATAAAGGGCTTGCTCCGCAGGCTCCTGCCAGACACCCAGATGGTCGGCCGCGATAGCGGCATCGCGCAGGAGGGCCGCAAACTGCCGATAGGAGGTTCGGGTGCGGGGTTTGAGGCCGGCGTTGCTGGCACAGGTGCGCAGGTTCCAGAAGTGCACGTGACGGCGCGGGAAGGAGCGGCCAGGAAGATTGAGGTGTTCGCTCCAGTAGAGGAGTTGGAGCTCATTGGCGCCGATCTTGCCCACCAGCAGGGGCTGGCGCTCCAGAAGCGACAGCCGCATTGCATCCTGAAGCTCATCGCGCGGCAGAAGCTCAGCATCAGTCCAGACCATGGAAACCTCTTGGGGAAAGTTGGCGTGCAGGGAACATTTCTCCAGGCAACGTTTCATCAACACCAGTTGCATCGGGTTCCGACTCCAGCAAGGCGACGGCAACAGGCGTAAACTCGCCACAATCTTAGGCATGCACAACCTGGATCAGGGGCTGCTGCTGCCAGGCGGCGATGCGAACGGGGCGTTCGGGATGATCCCAACTGGCAAGCCGGGGTGAAGGGCCCGAGACACGTAGATCTCATGCACTTTGGGCTTGCGGGCCCCATGAGCACAGCGAACAAGAGCGTTCGGAGCAGAAAGTCGCAATCGAACAGGCTGGCGTGGTGGCTGAGTG
>Ga0114972_10001592_pt1 | contig 17002 bp, 15 predicted proteins | sample M_140807_EF_Meta_FD_87354 | JGI IMG/M metagenome (GOLD analysis project Ga0114972, IMG submission 87354) | Freshwater microbial communities from Lake Montjoie, Canada to study carbon cycling - M_140807_EF_MetaG | ecosystem: Environmental > Aquatic > Freshwater > Lake | place: Lake Montjoie... | reverse complement strand
GCCGCAAATCCAACGATAGCGCTTTCGACATCACTGCCGGCCCCCGCCCGGCAGATAGCTTGAATCAGAGACCAGCCGTTTCGGGAATCACCCGCGATTCTGTCAGCAGGGACGTCGCTCTAGCCCGCCGGGCCTTTCGGCGCTGAGCGGGGGGATATTGGCGATTGCCAATGGTGATGGGAGGCGCTGCTTGCTGCTGGGTATGAGGAGCGCATCAGCGGTATCGCCAGCAATAGGTGGTGCGGCGCGGGCGAGGCCTTCGAGCCCGTCAATTTTCACCCAAAGAAGATGTAGTCCTGCCCCTCGATCGAGCCAAAGCTCGGCGTCGGCAGTTGGGACTGGGTCAGGCCAGAGAAAGTGACCGATGTGTCGGTCGTCCCATTGCCATCGAGGTCACAATGCAGCGTCGCGCCTTTATAGCCGGTGGCACCATCGCCCGCGACCCAGAGGAACCTGCTTATTCCAGGCTGATAGCCCCACACCGTCAGCCCATCGCCGACCTGAAAATCGGTGATGGTGGACCAGGTGATGGATGTGTTAGCCGCCCTTCCATCGAGGAAGAAAATATCCGCCCCCGCGCCGCCGGTGAGGAAATTCGAGCCTAAGCCACCATCGATGACATCATTGGCAGCGCCACCATCTATTGCATCATTGCCCGCACCGGCGTTGATGAAATCGGCCAGTTGCGTGCCCAGGATGATATCGCCGCCGCTGCTGCCCATTTTCTGGTTCACGATACCAGGCACGGGCCCGGTATAGGTATCGGGCAGGCTATAGCCGAATGGGCCACTGCCCATCCGGGCATAGATCAGGCCGAGATTGGCCGCGCTGGCGGAGAGCGTGGCGATGGAGATTTCACCCGAACTGCCCCATTGGAAACGCTCAATATTGCTGAATTGATCCACCCCATCGGCGCCGCTGGTGATGACAACACCATCGCGCAGGCCGAAGCGATAGCCGCTCTGGGCGCCTGAGAGGCGGGCGAGGTCATCGCCCACGCCACCATCCAGCACATCATCGCCTGCCAAGCCGAACAAACCATCATCCCCGCCCAGGCCTTGCAAGGTGTCGTTCTGTGGGGTCCCGGAGAGGGTGTCGGGGCCTTGGGTTCCCAGCGTGGCCTCTTTGACGTCGGTGACGGTGATGGCCACGGCCCGTGGCAAGCTGCTGAGGCTGCCATCGAAGGCGGTGACGGTGATGTCGTAGATATTATTCTGCCCGGCATCGGCCGGTGCCTCGAAATCGGGTGAGGTCCTGAAACTCACATCGCCGGTGGCGGCATTGATGTTGAACAGGGCGGCATCGGTGCCGCCCAGCGACCAACTGAGCGGATCGGCATCGGGGTCGCGACCGGTGGCGGTATAGACAGTGCCGGTGGCGTTCTCGGCAAAGTTCGCGGAAACGCCGGAGGTGACGCTAGGTGCTTCGTTGGCATTGGTGACGGTGATCGCCACGGCCTGTGCCGCGCTGCTGAGGCTGCCATCTGAGGCGGTTACGGTGATGTCATAGACGTTGTCCGCCCCGGCATCCGCCGGGTCTTCGAAATTAGGCGCGGTCTTGAAGGTCACTTGGCCGGAGGCGGGGTCAATCTCGAAAAACGCCGCATCCGTGCCACCCAACGACCAAGTGAGGGTTGTATTGGCATCAGGGTCGGTGCCGGTGGCGGTGTAGACAGTGCCGGTATCGTTTTCGGCGAAGGTTGCGGCGCTGCCAGAGGTCACTGCAGGCGCGTGATTATAGATGACGACGCTGTTGCTGCCGGTGGTCCAATCGGTGACGGTGACGGTGGCGCTCCCGATGGTGAAGACGCGCTGGGCGCCGCTGTCAGTATAGGTATAGGGGTTGTCGCCAAAGTCGATAACATTGGTGCCGGAGCCGAGCGTGATGGTGTCGTTGCCGTCGCCAAGGGTCCATTGGACGGTATCGTCGCCGGTGCCGCTATCGATGGTATCGTTTCCGGTGCCGCCAGCGATGGTGTCATTGCCAGCGCCACCATTGATGCTGTCATTGCCGGCATAGCCGTTCATGATATCGCCAAAGGCAGTTCCGCGCAGATTGTCGGCCAGGGTGGTGCCGCGATAGGTGGCGCCGCCGGTCGCGGGGCTGAAATAGATGTAGCTGGAGCCGGAAGCGCTGCCATTCGGATCGGCCCCATGGGCGCCGATGATGAGGTCAGGCAAGCCATCGCCAGTCACATCCCCGGCCGAGGCGACGGAATAACCGGACCAGTCAAGGCGCGAGACGCCATCGAGCCGGAAGCCGGTGGTGCCATTCAAGCTGGAGAGGTTGATGGATGAGGCAAAGCCGCTGGCCTTGCCGAAGAGCAGATAGCTCGAGCCGCTATTGGTGCCATTGGGGTCGGCCACATAGGCGCCGATGATGAGGTCAGCGAAGCCATCACCATTCACATCGCCGGCTGATGCCACTGAGAAGCCGCTGTAATCGTCAGCGGCAACACCATCGAGCCGGAAGCCGGTGGTGCCATTCAAGTCGCCGAGGTTGATCGAAGAGGCAGAGCCGCCGGGCTTACCGAAGACAATATAGCTGGAGCCAGCCATATTATTGCCGCGCGGGTCAGCCCCATAGGCGCCGATGATGAGGTCAGAGTATCCATCGCCATTCACATCGCCGGCTGATGCCACTGAGAAGCCGCTGTAATCGTAAGGGGCAACACCATCGAGGCGGAATCCGCTGCTGCCATCCAGGCTCGAGAGGTCTATCGAAGGGTCAAAGCCGCTGGCCTTGCCAAAGACCAGATAGCTGGGGCTGGCGCCGGCCTGTTCATAGGTCCCCGAGGCGCCGATGATGAGATCGGCAAAGCCATCGCCGTTCACATCGCCAGCTGAGGCAACTGAGCCGCCGGCCGCATCAAATTCAGCGACGCCAACGAGCTGGAAACCGTTGGTGCCATCCAAGCTTGAGAGGTTGATGGAACTGGCAAAGCCGCCGGCCTTGCCAAAGACCACATAGCTGGCGCCGGTCTGACTATAGGCCCCCGCGGCGCCGATGATGAGATCGGCCAAGCCATCGCCGTTCACATCGCCAGCTGAGGCAACCGAGCAGCCGGCAAGATCAAACGGAGCGACGCCAACCAGCTTGAAACCGTTATTGCCATCCAAACTTGAGGGGGCGATGGCGGAGGCAAAGCCGCTGGCCTTGCCGAAGACGACATAACTGGCGCCGGTAAGCCTCGCATCAGAAGTGTCGCCGATGATGACGTCATCTAAACCATCGCCGTTCACATCGCCGGCTGAGGCCACAGCAGGGCCGCCGGCCGCCACACGGAAGCCGTTGCTGCCATCCAAGCCTGCGAGGTTGATGGAGGAGGCAAAGCCACCGGCCTGGCCGAAGACCACATACGAATTGGGCCCGAAACAACCGATGATGATGTCAGCGAGGCCGTCTCCATTCACATCGCCGGCCGAGGAAACGCATGCGCCGCTCCCGGCATTGGCTGCCGCGCCATCAAGCCGGAAGCCTGTTGTGCCGTTGAGGCTGGAGAGGTTGATGGAGGGGGCGGATGCCATTGCCTGAATTCCTCGGTTAAAGGAGCTTACATCGAAAAAACCGCATAAGTCCCAATCACGAGAGAAGCATACAAATCTAAATTATTTCTTTCAATAGTATGATCTAAAGAAATAGATAATTTTTATGCGTGCGCCCGCTCCGAGGGAGACGGACGAATGAAGCGCGGGGGCCCTGCGCTCATCAGCCCAAAGGGAGGTTGAACACCAGAAAGCGGGGGCCAGTGGGGGGGGGGGCGGCGGCGGCACCCGGCGCAGCTGCCTCGGTGGCGTCGCCGAAAGCCGCCCGCTTGAGGTTGGACCGTTTGCAGGCTCGGCGGTGTAAGAGGCCGGGTGACGGCGGACGAGTGCAGCCTTCCCGTGAATTCGTCGATGTTGTAAGCATCTGCGATCCGGGATGGGTGGCCGAGTGGTTTAAGGCAGCGGTCTTGAAAACCGCCGAAGGGGCAACTCTTCCGTGGGTTCGAATCCCACCTCATCCGGATCGCGCCAAGTATTCAGTGGTTGCTTTCGTGGCGAATTATTGGATTTTTTGCTATTTAATGGGTGCAATCAGTAATTTAGCGCTGACCGTGGGTCGCCCGCCTGGACAGGCTGCTCAGCCAATCAATTCGCCCGAGGGCTGGTTCAATTGATAGATCTCGGCGCACTTCATAATAGTCGCCAGAGCATCATCTGTTCAAACGGGATCGTTTGAGCGGATAAAGATACGCGAAAAACAAAAAATTAGATCCTGTGCGGTGAGCCAAGGCGAACGGAACAGGCGCTAGTGTCCCGAACCTGACGTTCGAAGCTTCGCCGCGACCGCCATTTTCGGACCACTAGCCTTTGTTTTGAGTGGCCTGGTTGCCCGCGAAGCGCGCTGCGAAGTGCAGCCAACTTCGCGCCCGGGACACTGGCTGACGATCGCGCGAGGGCATCTCCGCGGCCGGAAGCGATCACCGGTTTGGCCTTGTCAGAGGCTGCTCGATCTGAAAAGCTTCGTCGCAACGGATACCGCCAGGACGGTGTCGGACAATGGTGCCGGCGCTCCTCTGCGCGTCAGACGTCCGACAAGGGATCGGGGAGGTCCTCACATGCAAAAATTTCGTCATCTTGTTGCGTCTGCATTGCTCGCATGTGCCATGTCATCATTCGGGCCTGCCGCCTCCGCGCAGGAGCGATGGATCCCGACATGGGCCGCACCAGATGTCGCGCGCGTCGACCAGCCCGCACAGAGCTTGGCCGCGACTGCGCAAGCTTTCCCATGGGCCAATGACGTGCCGAACGCCGTGCGCGAGGCAGCGCCAGGGCAGCAACTCGAGGTAGGCGGAGGCTCGCGGCTCCATTTCAACGATCAGACGATCAGGCAGATTCTCCGCATATCAGCGGGTGGAGGCCGCGTCAGGGTGGTTCTGTCGAACACCTTTGGCACTGCGCCGCTGCGCATCGGCGCCGCCCAGCTCGCCCTGCGCGACAAGGGCGCGTCCATCGTCGCGGGCACCAGCCGTGTTCTCACCTTCGGCGGCTTGGCCCAACCCGCTGTTCCGCCAGGTGCCCTGCTGGTGAGCGATCCGGTGGATCTGACCGTCCCGGATTTCGGAGATCTCGTCGTCGACCTCTATTTGCCCGACGACACCGCGGCATCGCGGTCGCCCGTGACCTTTCATCCGGCATCCTGGCAGACGAATTATGTGTCGACCCGGGGCAATCACGCCGGCGCGGTCACCTTCCCGGTCGCCACGACGACGGCCTATCGTCGCGGCGATGGCCTGGCCTCGGCATCGTCCTTCTTCCTGAGCCGGGCCGAGATCGTGGTGACGCAGCCCACCGGGGTGCTGGTGGCGTTTGGCGATTCCATCTCGGATGGAACGCAATCCGGCATCGACCAAAACCGGCGGTGGCCGAACCTCCTCGCCCAGCGCCTGGCGGAGGCGGGGACGCGCATGAGCGTGGTCAATGGCGGCATCGGCGGTGGCCGGGTTCTCGCTGATGGCGTGGGCCCGAATGGCCTGGCCCGCTTCGACCGTGATGTGCTCGCACTGCCGGGCGTGACCCATGTCACGGTGATGCTGGGCGTCAACGATATCGGGGTTGGCGGAGCCGGGCCTTCTCCGAGCGTCGCCGAACTCATCGCCGGCCATCGCCAGTTTGTTGCCCGTGCTCGCGCGCGCGGATTGAGGGTTTATGGGGCAACGCTCACCGCATTCGAGGGCGCGGCCTACTGGACCCCTGAAGGCGAAGCAAAGCGCCAAGCCCTCAACGAGTGGATCCGGACCAGCGGGACCTACGATGCGGTGCTCGACTTCGCGGCGGCCACCCAGGATCCCGCCCGGCCGACGAGAATGCGCGCCGAACACGATTCCGGCGATCACCTGCACCCGAGCCCCGCCGGCTATACGGCCATGGCGAATAGCATCGACCTTGGGTTATTCCGTTCCACCAGCCCGTAGCTTTGCCCCTTGGCATATGAGCGTCAGCGAGCCCGGTAGAGACCCGGGGCGGCCTGGCCCCGGGGGCCAGTGCCGCCGCGCCGCGAGCCCCGGTGACGACCATCCGGTGCCGACGATCCGGTGCCGGGCGTTGAGGTGGCGGCGAATGCTGAAAACGCGGCGCTGCGGCACGCTCGACGAGCCGCCCCAGATGCCCATGGCCGTCAGGACCAACCTGCCAACGGATAAGCTGGAATTCCAAGCCTAAACTCGAAGACCGGTTGGCTCATTGTTGTTGACACATTCCGCCAAGGTGCCGGAGCGTGACCAGCCCGTCAGGGCGCAAGGACCATTTTTCGGCACGCGCCTGTCTGGGCTCGGGCGGAAAACAGACAAGGATAACGTGATGAAGGGTTGGCGTGCGCGGATCGGATTCTTGGTGGCACCCGGCAATCCCACGGTTGAGCCGGAGATGCAGGCGCTTTGCCCTCCCGGCGCCTCACTGCATTTCACCCGCCTCAGCGCTTCAGGGCCTGCCGGCACCCATGCTGGCCAGGAGGAGCGCAACCTCAGCCAAGCGGCCAGCGTGCCGGAGGCGGTGAGGCTGCTGGCGATGCTCTCGCCGGCGGTGATCGTGCTGGCGCATACGGCCACGAGCTACACGCTGGGCCAGGCACGCGAGGCGGCGCTGGTCGCGGAGATGGAGGCACTCTCGGGCACGCGCTTCATCACCGCCTTCGGCAGCACGCTGGCAGCCCTTGCTGCGCTCGGCTGTAAGCGCATCGCCTATGGAACGCCCTATTCTGAAGCCACGACGCTGCGAGGCAAACAGCACCTCGAAGCGCATGGCATCGCGGTGGTCAGCCATGGCATCTTGCCCAATGTTCGCAATATCTACGAGGAGAGTGAGGCGCGCGCCTATGCCCTCGCCCGCAGCGTGAACCACCCCGACGCGCAGGCCGTGTTTCTGAGCGGCACCGGGATGCCGACTATCGGCGTGCTGCGCACGCTTGAGGATGATCTCGGCAAGCCCGTTATCTCGGCCGCCTCGGTGATGATGTGGCATGCCCTGCAAGTGGCTGGGGTCCGGCATTCGCAGCCCGGATATGGCCGGCTCTTCGCCTAAACTGCTCGACCTGGCCTGCTGCCGGTTTGGTGGACACCGAGATAAGGTTTTCAACCGTATCGGAGGTTTGCATGCGGCGGAGAGTATTCAGCCGACGGTTCAAGCTCGGGGCGGTGACATTGGTGCCGGAGCGCGGTGTGGCTGTGCTGCAAGTGGCCCGCGACCTGGACGTGGCGGAGAGTGTCCTGCCCTCCAATGCCGCCTCTCCTCCAACCATCCTGGACCCCGGCAATGCGACAGGCTCATCTTTGGCATGGGTCAGGTTTCAATCGGCGCCTGGGTCGGTTTTGCAGCGGCGCTGACATGGCCACTGAACCGCCAATTGTCTTGCTGCTCGCCGCATCCGGCACGATGTCGATATGCGGGGACCGCGCGGCTGTCGACACATGCGTGCTGTCCGCGGCCCAGGTTTGGTTCGGGCCGGGCAACCTTGGCGCGCGGGCAAGTGGCCGGCCCGCTATGCCGGCGGCGGCCTTCAACCATGCGGCCACCGGTCCCGCATCGACACGAAAGCCGAGGCCGCGGGGGCTTCCCAGCCCGTCAGCGGGCAGAATCAAGCCGCGCTGCGCACCAGATGCTCAGCCTCGGCCACCATTGCCTTCAGCCGCTGCGCCGCCGGGCTGCCCTTCAGGGCGTCCCGCCACATCGCCTCGGCCACGCGCTGATGGGCGGCCACCGCGTCATCGGCGCTGGTGAGCGAGGCCACGCCCGAGGCCATCCAGGGCAGGCTATCGACAGGGAAGGGGCAGCTCACCACATGCGCCCGCTCGCGCCCGCGTAGGATGCGGAAGCTGGCTGAGGGCTCCTGCCCCTGGGTCAAGCCGATTTGCAGGCCCATGGGCGAGCTTTCCATCAGATTGGCGAGGTTGACCACCTCGGCCATGGCGGCCTCGCAGGCATGAACACGGGTGCTGCGGGAGATCGGCAGCGAGCCGACAAGCCCATCGGCCAAAAACCGCTGAATGGCGCCCTCGGTCAGCACCGCGATGACATTGGGCCGGCGCGCCTGGAAAATGCTTCTGCGCTCACGCAGGGTTTGCAGCGCCTGCTCGATCGCGGCGCGGGCGGCGAGGCGATCGGGAGCAGTTTGCGCCGCTTCTGACCAGACCTCGCCAATGGCGTCATCAAAAGCGTCAGTGGTAACAGGGTAGCAAAGCCGCCCGCCCACCTGCAGCACATGATCCGCCTGTTCCTCCAGGTTGCGCAGCCTTTCGGCAAAGGCGGTGGGGCGGGAGAAATACTCGATCCCCACACCGAGCAGCGACAGGGGCGAGACCTTGATCAATTCGGCCAGGCGCCGGATCGTCTCAAGCTTGATCACCTCGCCCTTTTCATAGCGGTAGAGCGCGGCGCGCGAGACCCCGAGCCGCACCGCGATCTCCTCGGCCCGCATGCCGGATTCAAGGCGGTATGCCCGCAATTGCTGGCCTATATCGGCAAATTTCATCACAACCTCCAAGAAGTCCAAAAATGTCCCTGCCGCCGGGTGGGATGAAGGAAAATCTCACCACGCATGGAGTTGATACAAAATCCCAACCGGCTCGCCAAGAAATTCATCCTCACGAATGAATAAGTGACGCAGCGTAACACCAAACAAAAAGTGCCGAAAGATTTAATTCTAAATCATCCAATGTCGTGAGCGGCCAGGGTCTCCAGCGCACGGATCATCCCTGAATGATCCAGCTGGTCGCCGCCCATCGCCGCCACGGCGGAGAAAAGCTGCTGCGCGCTGGCGGTATTGGGCAGCGCCACGCCCAGTTCCTTGGCCGATTGCAGCGCCAGATTGAGGTCCTTCTGATGCAGCGCGATGCGAAAGCCCGGCGCAAAGGTCCGGTTGATCATCCGCTCAGCATGCACTTCCAAAATCCGGCTATTGGCAAAGCCGCCCATCAGCGCCGCGCGCACCTTGGCCGGGTCCGCCCCCGCCTTGGAGGCAAAGACCAGCGCCTCGGCCACCGCTTCAATATTCAGCGCCACGATGATCTGGTTGGCCACCTTGGTCACCTGGCCCGCGCCATTCTCGCCCACCAGGGTGATGTTCTTGCCCATCACCTGGAACAGCGGCAGCGCCCGGTCAAACGCCGCCTGCGGCCCGCCGATCATAATGGTCAGCGCGGCATTCTTCGCGCCGATCTCGCCGCCCGAGACGGGGGCATCGAGATAATCGCAGCCCAGCGCATTCACCTTCAGAGCGAAATCCTTGGTGGCTGTGGGCGAGATCGACGACATGTCGATCACCAGCTTGCCGGCCGAAAGCCCCGCCGCCACGCCGCCCGGGCCAAACAGCACCCGCTCCACATCGGGGGTATCGGGCACCATCAGGATGATGACCTCGCTCGCCGCCGCCACCGCCGTGGCATCGGCCAGCACGGTGAAAGCCGCCCGCGCCTCGGGCTTGAGGCTCGCCCGCTCGGGCACCGCCACCTCATGCCCGGCCTTGCGCAAATTCTCCGCCATGGGCAGGCCCATGATGCCCAGCCCGATGAAACCGATCTTCATAAGGCTCACACTCCCGTCTTATAGGGTTGAAACCAGCCCAGGCCGGCGACGGTATCACCCGCCGGCCGATACTCGCAGCCGATCCAGCCGCGATAGCCGGCATCGTCGATGGCCTTGAACACGAAAGGCCAGTTTACCTCGCCCGTGCCCGGCTCATGCCGCCCGGGCGTGTCCGCCACCTGCATATGGGCGATGTAGGGCAGCAGGGCCTTCATCCGCGGCACCAGGTCACCCTCGGTGATCTGGGTGTGGTAGAGGTCGAATTGCAGGCCAAGCCGCTCTGGCCCCACCGCCTCGATCACCGCCACCGCATTGGCCGTGCCGGTCAGCGAATAGCCCGGCATGTCGCGCTGGTTGATGGGCTCGATAACGCAGGTCACGCCCTGGGCAATTGCCCGCTCGGCCGCCCAGGCCAGGTTGATGGCGTAAAGCCCGGTCATGGTGCCGGGTGCCACGCCGGCGGGCGACATGCCGGCCATGACATGCAGCCGTGGGCAGCCCAGCGTGCCGGCATAATCCAGCGCCTTCATGATGCTGTCGCGGAATTCCTGCGCCCGGCCCGGGATGCAGGCCATGCCGCGCTCACCATTCGCCCAATCGCCCGGTGGCGCATTGAACAGCACCTGGGCCAGCCCGTTATCCTTGAGCCGCATGGCGATCTCGGCGGCCGGAAATTCGTAGGGGAAGAGAAATTCCACCGCTTCGAAACCTGCCGCGCGGGCGGCGGCGAATCGGTCCAGGAAGGGCAATTCATTGAACATCATGGATATATTGGCGGCAAAACGCGGCATGCTGCTTCTCCCCTGTTTGACTGTAGGGGTAGACGTTTCGCGCCCTAGTGTCACCACATGGTGGTACGGGCGCGCTCCGGCCATTCGCGGTCATAGGCCTCGCCGCCCACCTCGCCCGCAGTCATTCCGGCCAGAATTTGCCCCGGGCTGGGCAGGCCCGTGGCCCGGGACTGGCTTGCTGCATCCCAGAGCCCCGCACGGATGACCGCGCGGGCGCATTGATAATACACCTCCTGTACGTTGATCACGGTGACGCTGCGCGGCCTCGCCCCTTCCACCGCAAAACTCTCCAAAAGAGTTGCATCGGCGGTCAGATGCGCCCGGCCATTGATCCGCAGCGCATTGCCACTGCCGGGGATGAGGAACATCAGCGCCACCCGCGGGTCGCGCATGATGTTGCGCAGGCTATCGATGCGGTTATTGCCGCGCCGGTCTGGCATCAACAGCGTCGTTGCATCGGCAATGCGCACCAGCCCATGTGCATCGCCACGCGGCGAGCAATCCATCCCCTCCGGCCCCACCGTGGCCAGGGCGCAAAACGGCGAGGCCTCAATGATGCGTGCGTAATCGGCGGTGATGTGCCGCGCCACCTTGCGCAGGCTGGGCTCGCTGGGCGTGCCATAGAGCGCTTCCAACTCGGCCATTGTGCGGATCATGCGCTGCCTTTCAGGGCGAAACGTTCGGCGATGAGGAAGGCTGCACCCGCAGAGGCCTGGGTGAAAAGGCAGATCTCAGTCACCAGCCGTGGATTGCCGGGGATATCGCCAAAATGCGCCAGCAATGGCGGCAAAATGGCATCACGCTCGCCCGGTTGCAGCCGCCGGGTCAGGGTGACGTGAAACTGCCATTCGGCCAGCACATAGGGGTAGCCCCATTGCGCCAGCATCGCCTCATGCGCGGGCGATAGGGGGGCGCGGCGGCGGCGTTCCAACTCGGCCGGCTCGGGCGGGGCGCGAAAGCCATCCAACCCGGTCACGCAGGCATCGGCCAGGGCATGCAGGGGCGGGCAGGGCGCCGTCTCGCGCAGCGCCAGAAACCCCTTGAGGTCCTGCACCGAGAGCGGCGGCAGCGAGAAGGGCCGGGTGGCCGCTGCCAGGCCCGCCACCGCATCACGCAGCGCGCCATAAGGCTGGGCCAGGCGGAAGGGCGGCTTGAGCGTGGCATGCAGCCCATAGCCACGCGCATCGGCGGTGATCTCGGCAATGCCTGGCACCTCCGGCTGGGTCAGGCTGGCCGCCGTCTCGGCATCGCGCCCCAGCCAGTGGCTGCCCAAGCCATGCAGCGGGTCACTCACCTCAGGCGCCCAATAGATCGCCGCCCGCATCATGCGACGCGCATGCCCCCGCGCCAGACCCGACGGACAAAGGGCAGGCCAACATGGTGGCGCAACTGCACGATATCGGCGCGCAGCCCAGCCGCGATGCGCCCGCGATCGGCCATGCGGCACATCCGCGCCGGATTGGCGGTGATGGTGGCAATCGCCGCCGGCAGGCCCATCGTCTCGGCGCAGGCATAGGCCGCCTCGATCATCGCCGCCGGCACATAATCGGAGGCGATGGTATCCAGCGCCCCCGCGCGCACCATCTCCATCACCGAGACATTGCCGGAATGGCTGCCGCCACGCACGATATTGGGCGCGCCGCCGATCACCGCCACGCCCATATCCCGCGCCGCCTCCGCCGCCTCCATGGTCACCGGAAACTCACTGATACGAATGCCGAGCGCGGCGTGGGTGGCGATCTGCTCGGCGCTCTCATCATCATGGCTGGCGATGGGCAGGTTGCGATGGGCCACGCGCTCCAGCACCCATTGCCGATTGCCGGGCACCACCTCCTCGCGCTTGGCGCGCAATTCGGCAATGCGCTGCATGACCTCGGCCTCACCCCAATTGGTCTGCCGCACCCGCATTTTGATGTAGCGATTGATGTCGCGGTACTGGCCCACGCCAGGCGAGTGGTCCATCACGCTGAGCATCGCCACCAGCGGGTGGTCGGCCACCGGGTCAAGGATGCGCGGCGTGTCGCGCGCCGGCAATTCGCAGCGCAAATGCAGCAAATGCTCGGATTTCATCAGCCCGGTGGCATGCATCTCGGTCAGGTCGCGCACGCCATCGAGAAAGGTCTGGTCGCGCTCCTGATCAAAGCCCAGATCGCCAATGCACAGCGCATCCAGCACGGTGGTGACGCCTGCGGCGGCGCATTGCGCGTCATGCGCCAGAAAGGCGCTGCGGCTCGGCCAGCGGGCATTGGCGCGCGGCTGCACCTGGCGCTCCAGATTGTCGGTATGCACATCGACGAGGCCGGGGATGATGTCATCGCCCTCGCAATCGCGCGCCGTCGGCGCATGGCTGCGGCCGGGCTGCACTTCGGCGATCAGCCCATCGCGCAGCACCAGCGTGCCGTGGATCACCGCATCGCTCAGGATGATGCGTGCATTGGTCAGGATGGTCTCGGGGGTCATGCGGGCTCGCATACAGGTTCGATGTGCAACAGGCGATCGGCCACGCGGTCACGCACGGGCAGATCATGGAAGATGCCGATAATGGCCTGGCCGGCGGCCTTGGCCTCCTCGATGAGGGCGATCACCACCTCGGCATTGGTGGAATCAAGGCTGGCGGTCGGCTCATCGATCAGCAGGACGGGATGGGCGGCGGCAAAGCCGCGGGCGAGGTTTACCCGCTGCTGCTCGCCGCCCGAGAAGGTGGCGGGCGGCAGCCCATGCAGGGAGGCTGGCATATTGAGCCGGGTGAGCAGCGCCGCCGCCCGGGCCCGCGCCTCTTCGGGCTTCACGCCGCGTGCCAGAAGGGGCTCGGCCACGATATCGAGGCTGGGCACGCGCGGGATGACGCGCAGGAACTGGCTGACATAGCCCAGCGTGTCGCGCCGCACCTCGCGCATCTGCCGGGCATCGGCCGCCGCGATATCCAGCATCGCGCCGTGGTGGCGCAGATGAATGCTGCCGCCATCGCAGCCGTAATTGCCATAAAGGCAGCGCATCAGGGTGGATTTCCCCGCCCCCGAAGGCCCGGCCAGCGCCACGCATTCCCCGGCGCGCAGGGTGATATCCACATTGCGCAGCACGGCCATGGCAATGCCGCCCTGCAAATGCAGGGTGAAGGATTTTTGCAGGCCCTGGGCCTGGAGCATGATCATGCCGCCCCCGATCGCTGGAGGGCGGCTTTCGCCCGGAGGCGTGAATCGGCGGCCATCATGCCGCCCCCGATCGCTGGAGGGCGGCTTTCGCCCGGAGGCGTGAATTGGTGGCCGTCATGCCGCCAGCACCGAAGAAACCAACAATTGGGTATAGGGGTGCTGCGGGTCATCCAGCACCCTATCGGTCAGCCCTTCCTCGACCACCTGCCCATGGCGCATCACCACGATGCGATGGGCGAGCAACCGGGCGGCGGCGATATCATGCGTCACCAGCAGCACTGCCAGCCCCAAATCCGCCACCAGCCCGCGAATGAGATCCAAAAGCCGCGCCTGCACCGAGACATCGAGCCCCCCGGTCGGTTCATCCATGAACACAAGCCGCGGATTGGTCACCAGCGTGCGGGCGATCTGCAGCCGCTGCTGCATGCCGCCGGAAAAATTTTTGGGCGATTCATCCATCCGCGCCGGGTCCATCTCCACCCGCTCCAGCCAATGCGCCGCCACCTGGCGGATATGGCCGTAATGCCGGTCTCCGGCCGCCATCAGCCGCTCCCCCACATTGCCGCCGGCGGAGACCTCCATGCGCAGCGCATCGCGGGCATTTTGGTGCACAAAGCCCCAATCGCTGCGCATCAACCGGCGCAGCGCGGCATCGGATGCATCGAGAATGCTATGCGTGGCGCCGGCGGCATCACGATAGAGCACCGCGCCGGCATCGGCCCGCTGCATCCCCGCCAGCACCCGCAGCAGCGAGGATTTGCCCGAGCCGCTCTCACCCACAATCGCCACCACCTCGCCCGGCCAGATCGAGATCGCCACGCCATCCAGCGCGCGCACCGCGCCGAAGCGCAAATCCAGCCCCTCGGCCTGCAGCAGCGCGCTCATGGCGCATCCTCCAGCGGCGGGCGGGAGGCACAGTAATCGGTGTCCGAGCAGACATGCATCCGCCCGCCCGCATCATCGGTGATCACCTCGTCGAGGTAGCTCTCCGCACTGCCGCAAATCGCGCAGGCATGCGGCGCGCGGACCGGCTTGAAGGGATGATCTTCAAAATCGAGGCTGCGGACATCGGTATAGGGCGGCACGGCGTAAATCCGCTTCTCCCGCCCCGCGCCGAATAATTGCAGCCCGGCATTCATGTGCATCTTCGGATTGTCGAAAGCTGGAATGGGCGAGGGTGACATGAGGTAGCGGTGATTGACCATGACGGGGTGGTTGTAGCTCGTCCCCACCTCACCCTGACGGGCGATATCCTCATAGAGTTTGACCTGCATCAGCCCGTAATCGGCCAGGGCATGCAGCTTTGTGCTCTCCGCCACCCGGGGCTCCAGCTTGAACAGCGGCTCGGGCATCGGCACCTGATAGACCAGGATTTGCCCCTCGCGCAGCGGGGTTTCGGGAATGCGGTGACGGGTTTGAATGATCGAGGCCTCGGCAGTGCTCTCGGTGGTGGCCACACCCGCCACGCGGGAGAAGAAGCGGCGGATGGAGACGGCGTTTGTGGTGTCATCAGCGCCCTGGTCGATCACCTTGAGCACATCCGAAGGCCCCAGCACCGCCGAGGTCACCTGAATGCCGCCGGTGCCCCAGCCATAGGGCAGGGGCATTTCCCGCGCGCCAAAGGGCACCTGATGGCCCGGGATGCACACCGCCTTGAGCAGGGCGCGGCGGATCATCCGCTTCGTCGCCTCATCAAGATAGCCGAAATTATAGCCGGCGAGAGGGCGCGGCGTGGTGGCGATCTCGGTCATGGCGCGCGCTCCGCAAACCAGCGGGCACGGATGGCGCGGATTTTTTCCAACTCGCTCTGGAAATCGACGTAATGCGGCAGCTTCAAATGCTCAACAAAGCCGGTGCTTTCCACATTGTCGCAATGATAGAGCACGAATTCCGGGCTTTGCGCCGGCGCCGTCGCTGCCTCGCCCAATTCAGGGGCGCGCAGCGCGCGGTCGACCAGCGACATGGCCATCGCCTTGCGCTCATTCTGGCCCACCACCAGCCCATAGCCGCGGGTGAATTGCGGTGGTGCCTCGGCGGTGCCGGCGAATTGGTTCACCATCTGGCATTCGCTCACCATGATGTCGCCGATATCAATGGCAAACCCCAATTCCGGTGGCTCGATCTCCACCCGCACCTCGCCCATGCGAATTTCGCCGACAAAGGGATGTGCATTGCCGTAGCCGCGCTGGGTGGAATAACCCAGCGACAGCAAAAATCCCTCATCGCCGCGCGCCATGGCCTGCAGCCGCAGCGCCCGATTGGCCGGGAAGGCCAGCGGCTCGCGGGTGATGTCGGGCGGCTCGGCATGGGAGGCGAGGTCCGGCGCCATCAGCCCCTCCTGCGCCAGAATGGCGGTGACCTGCGGCATGCGGCCGGCCTCCTCGGCCGCCTCGGTGGCGGGCGGCGGCGGCGGCAGCCCCTCGGCCTCCAGCGCGAAATCCAGCAGCCGATGGGTATAGTCAAAAGTCGGCCCCAGCACCTGGCCGCCGGGCAGGTCCTTATAGGTGGAGCTGATCCGGCGATGGATCGCCATCGCCCCGGTATCCACCGGCAGGGCATAGCCAAAGCGGGGCAGGGTGGTGCGGTATGCGCGCAGCAGGAAGGCCGCCTCTGTGCTGTCACCGCGCGCCTGTTTCAGTGCCAGCGCCGCCAGGCCACGATCGGCGCAGGCGCCCTCGGCCATCACCCTATCCACGGCGAGGCTGAGCTGTTGCTCGATCTGCGCCGTGGAGAGCTCGGGCAGCGCGGTATCGCCACGCCGCGCCTCGGCCAGCCAGGCATGGGCATGGCCGATGGCGGTCTCACCGCCCTTGACCGAGACATACATCAGCGCTCTTCCCGAATGATGGTGGTGCGCGGCAGGCCGACGATATGCCGCCCGGCGCAGAGCATAATGTCGAGCCCGCGCGGAAACAGCGCCGCCAGCGCCGCGCGCTCGGCCACGAAACCCGGCGGCTGCCCGTTCACCCGCAGCGAGGTGCTGCTCTCAATCCCTGGGCCGGAGAGGCTCCAGCCCCTTGTCGCCTCCAGCGCCGTCACCTGCAGCAACAAGGTGGCGCCCTCCTGCGGCGCCTCATCGCTGCCCAGTGCCAGGCTGGCCAGGGCCGGCGGCGCGCCGGTCGCGGCCAGGAAGCGCGCGGCATGGGCGTCTGTGAGCGGTGCGCCGGTGTGAAAGCGCAGCCAATCCGTCACCGCCGCCCCGCCATCATGCCACAGTGGCGTATCGGCATCGCAAAGGGCGAGCGCCAGCGCCGCCATGGCCGGGCCGAGCGGCGCGGGCGCCTGTGGCACATTCGGCAATTCGACGATCCGCCCGGGATGCGACAGGGCATGCAGCATGGCGCGAAAGCTTGATTGCGCGCCCAGCACAGGGTCAGCGAAGCCGGGGGTCATGGGGCTGCTCATCGCATGGTGGCCATGGTGAAGAATTGCACCCGCGTGGCCTCGGCGCGGCGGGCATCGCGGGCGCGGCGCTCGGCCTGCTCGGCGGCCAGCGGCG
>Ga0114972_10001591_pt1 | contig 17013 bp, 14 predicted proteins | sample M_140807_EF_Meta_FD_87354 | JGI IMG/M metagenome (GOLD analysis project Ga0114972, IMG submission 87354) | Freshwater microbial communities from Lake Montjoie, Canada to study carbon cycling - M_140807_EF_MetaG | ecosystem: Environmental > Aquatic > Freshwater > Lake | place: Lake Montjoie... | reverse complement strand
GTGCAGATGCGCACCGAGATCAAGAAGGTGCACCAGACGGTGCGCACCACCACCATCTACGTCACCCATGACCAGGTGGAGGCGATGACGCTGGCCGACCGGGTGGTGGTGATGAACCATGGCATCATTGAGCAGGTGGGGCCGCCGCAGGAGCTTTATCATCACCCGGCGACGCGGTTTGTCGCGGGCTTCATCGGCTCCCCGGCGATGAATTTCCTGCCCGCCCGGGTGGAGAATGACCGGGTGCACCTGCATGGTGACGCTTGGCTGCCCATCCCCGAGGCGCGGCGGGCGCGCTATGCCTCGGCCGTTGGGCGTGACTTGTTGTTCGGCATCCGGCCTGAGCATTTGACCGACCAACGGCTGCGGTTGCCCAACCGCGCCGATATTCTCATCACGCCCGAGGTGATCGAGCCGATGGGGATGGAGACGCTGGTGCATTTCCACCTGGGCGAGGCGCGGGATTGTTGCGCCCGCATCGAGCCCACCGTGCATGCGGCACCCGGTGAGCCGATTCTGCTCACCGCTGATATGAACAATATGCACCTGCTGGATGCGGCGACGGGGCGGGTTCTCTAACGCCTGTTCCGTTCGCCGTTGCTCACGGCCCAGGCTCTAGCCTCTTGTTTTTCGAGCATCTGCATTCGCTCAAATGATTAGGTTTGGACGGATGATGCTCTAAAGCCCCGCCCGCGCAGCTTACCCGGCCGCCACCCTCACCGGGATGGCGGCAGGCTGCGCAGGTAGCCGATCAATTCGGCCAACTGGGCTGGCGGGATTTTCGCATAATAGGAAAAGCCCATCGGTGGCCGCAGCACCCTGCCATCGCGCGACACGCCCTGGGTGATGGCGCGGGCGATCTCGGCATCACTCCAGCCACCCAGATTCGAGGGCGTCAGCTCCGGCGGCACAACATAGCCGTCCGGCATCAAAATCGGCGATCCACCCCAGCCCGTACGGCTCCAGTCCCGGCCGCCCGCGGGATCTGGCGGCGAATGGCATTCGATACAGTGGCCAAGCGGCCCGGCCATATAGGCACCGCGGGCCACGGCATTATCGGCCGGCCCCGCCACCACCCCCAGCGGCGGCCCATAGGAGGGCACCGGGAAGCTATAGGTCGAGGGCGGGACCGGGTTGCGAACCGGCGGCACCGTGCGCAGATAGGCCACCATCGCAGCCGCATCCTGATCAGAAATGCCACGATACAGGCCGATGGGCATGATCGGGCCCAGCAGCCGGCCATCGGGCCGCACCCCTTCGCGGATGGCACGAATCACCTGCGCATCGGTCCAGTTGCCGATGCCTGTCTCACGGTCGGGCGTGATGTTGGCGGGGTAGACGCTGAACAGGCCAGGCTCCTCCAGCAGCATCCCGCCGGCCAGGTTCATGCCGGGCAAGTCGCCCTGCGGGCCAGTGGGGGTGTGGCAATTGCCACAGGCGGCGATGCCTTCCACCAGCACGCGGCCACGTTCGGCTGGGCTGGGTTGCGCCAGAGCGGTTCCCCCAAGCGCCAGAAGCATCAGGATTACATGGATCATTCGCAATCTCCTCGACACTTCTCCCTAACTCACAGCAAATGATTGCACAACAACCCGAGGTCTCTCAGAGCGATAGGCAGCAATTCATGTGCCCGCGCCGCCGCTCTAGACGACGCGCGGCCATGTCGGCACAAAGTCTCATGGCCAGCACCGATCTCCTGATTCCCGCCGCCCTGCTCGAAGATGTGGTGAACCGCATCTTCCTCGCCACCGGATGTTCGCAAACCGAGGCCAGGCGCATCGCCACCCATCTGCTTGGCGCCAATCTCGCCGGGCATGACAGCCATGGCGTGGTGCGCGTGCCGCGCTACGTCGAATGGCAGGAGGAGGGTTTTGTGCTCGCTGGCCAGCAGGCCTCGATCATTTCCGATGGCGGCGCCTTTGTGCTGCTCGATGGCCATTATGGCTTTGGCCAGACGGTGGCCAAGCAGGCGACCGATTTGGCGATTGAGCGTGCGGTCGCCAATGGCTCCTGCATCATGGGCTTGCGCAATGCCGGCCATATCGGCCGGGTGGGCGATTATGCCGAGATGGCGATCGCGGCCGGGTTGATCTCGGTGCATTTCGTCAATGTGGCGGGCAGCGTGCTGGTGGCGCCGTTTGGCGGCACGGAGCGGCGGTTTTCCACCGCGCCCTTCTGCGTGGGCGTGCCGCTGCCCGAGGGGCCGGTGCTGCTGGATTTCGCCACGAGTTTCGTGGCCGAGGGCAAGGTGCTGGTCGCCAGCAATGGCGGCAAGGCCTTGCCCGAGGGCGCGCTGATTGAGCCCGATGGCAGGCTCTCTTCCGACCCGCATACGCTCTATGGCCCCTATGAATCGGTGGGCCCGCGCAATCCCTCGCTGGGGGCTGGCGCCATCCGTGCCTTTGGCGAGCATAAGGGCTCGGGCCTGGCGATGATGTGCGAATTGCTGGCCGGCGCGCTGACCGGCGGCGGCACGTCGGGGCCGGTGGGTGCGCGTGGGCGGATCACCAATGGCATGTTCTCGATGTTCTTCTCGCCGCAGCATTTTGGCGATCTGGCCACCTTCCACGCCACCGCGCGCGAGTATGTGGCATGGGTGAAGGGCTGCGCGCCGGCCTCGGCCGATAGCCCGGTGCTGGTGCCTGGCGAGCCTGAGGCCGCCCGCCGCGCCGACCGGCTGAAGAATGGCGTGCCGCTGCCGGCGGAAACCTGGGCCAATATTGCCGCCACCGCGCATCGGCTCAATGTCACGGTGCCAAACCAGCTGTGAGCGATATCGCCGCCAACCCGACCTATCAGGCTTATGCCGCAGCGCGCAGCGCGATTTTGACCGGGGCCTCCAAGCGCATTCCCGCGGCCTCCGCCGCCAGCCAGGGGCGGGCGCTGGGGCTGTGGGATGGCAAGACCCCATCGGTGAGCTCGGATGCGCAAATTGCGCTGCTGCTGGATCTGGGGATTTTCGCCCCGGTGGGCGAGCATCGGCCGGCGCTGGAGCGCGAGGTGCGGATGAACGCTGCCGCCCCGGGCAGCGAGACGGCGCGGGTGCTGGAAGCCTTGCAGCATACTCGCATCACCCTGTTTCGTGTGGCCGGGCCGCATCCTGAGGGCGGCGTCTGGGTCGAGGATTTGCTGCGCGGCATGCCGGTGCATTTATGGGATGCCGGGCTGGCCAGGCCTGGGCAGGAGGGCACGGGGTTTGGCGGCAGGCTCATGCCGCTTGATGGCTTTGAAATGACCTGCGGCGTGCTGGCGCCGCTCTCCGATGGGGTGATCGATGCGCTGCTGGGCTTCCCGCAGCCGCTGGGCCCGCTGCCAACGGTGATGCCGCTGCTCACGCCGCCCGCCGCCGAAGACATCGTGACGCTGCGCGAGGCGGCGAAGCAGCCGGATTTTCTGTTGAAGCTGTATCGGGCCTCGCTGGCCTCGGGGCTGATGGGCGAGCCGCCGAAGCGCTGAGTTCACGGCATCGCCACGGCGATGTCATCGCCGCGTCATATGGGCACGCCACGCGGGGGGGATGAAACGTCGCGCCCTCCTTGCCCTTTTCCCCTCCGCCGCTCTTGCCTTTCCCGAGAGGTCGATCTCCCTGGTTGTGCCCTTCGCGGCTGGTGGCTCGACTGATATTGCCGCCCGGCTGCTGGCTGAACGGCTGACCGGCCTTCTTGCCACCCGGGTGGTGGTGGAAAACCGCACCGGCGCGGGCGGCGCCCTGGGCAGTGAGGCGGTGAAGCGGGCGCCGGCCGATGGCCATACCCTGCTCTTCGCCTCGGCCAGTTCGCATGGCGCCAACCCCGCGGTGTTCCGTGACCTCTCTTATGACGCGGTGGCGGATTTCGCCGCCGTGGCTCTGACCGGGGTGACGCCGCTGGCGCTGGCGGTGCCGCCGGGCGGTGCGCGGGATGTGGCGGGTTTGCGCGCGCAATTGGCCGATGGCCGCGGCGCTTATGGCTCGGCCGGGGCGGGCAGTATTACCCATCTCTCCTCGGAGCTGTTTCTGCAGCGGGCGGGGCTGCGGGCGGAGCATATCCCCTATCGCGGGGGTGCGCCGGCGCTGGAGGCCCTGGCGCGCGGCGAGGTGCCCTTCGCCATGGACACGCTGGCCGGGGTGGCGGGGCTGGCGGCTGATGGCCGCATCCGGCTGCTGGCGCTGGGCACGGCGCGGCCTGCCCCCGCCTACCCGCAATTGCCCACGCTGGAATCACAGGGCCTGGGGCCCTATGACCTCTCGACCTGGAACGCCATGCTGGCACCAGCCGGCACGCCGCCCGACAGGGTGGCGGCGCTGGCCCAGGCGGTGCATGCGGCGCTGGCCGAACCGGCCCTGGCCGCCCGGCTGGCCGGGCTGGGGGTGGAGGTGCCCGTGCCCACCGGCCCCGCTGCCACCCAGGCCTTTATCGCGGCAGAGATCGCGAAATTCCGCGCGGTGGCGGATGCGGCAGGGCTGCGGCTGGAGCGCCCCTGAGGCACGTTGCGCATCACCCCCGCTTGCTGCTTTTCTACGACGCAAGAACAATTCGGGGAAATGCCTTTATGCTGCGCCGCCACCTGCCTGCCGCCCTGAGCACCCTGGCCCTACCGGCCCTGGCCCAGAGCTGGCCCGAACGCCCCATCACCTTGATCAGCGGTTTTGCGCCTGGCGGCTCGACTGATATTGCCTGCCGGCTTATCTCCGAGCGCTTCGCCCACCACATCGGGGGTGGCGCGCGGGTGGTTGTGGAGAACCGACCCGGCGCCTCTGGGACGGTTGCGGCTGATTGGTTACGTCGGCAATCAGCTGATGGGCATACCATCATGCTGGTCGAGGTCTCCTCGCACGCCATTGCCCCTGCCGCGTTGCAGGGCGGCACGCCATTTGACCCGGTGGGCGATTTCACCCAGATCGGCATGGTCGGCACAGCACCCATGGTCTTCATCACCTCGCCGCGATTCCCTGCCAATACCGCGGTGGAGGCTATCGCCCGGCTGCGGGCGGCGCCGCGCGACACCTACACCTATGCCACATCGGGCGTGGGCAGCATTCCGCAGTTGGGGGCTGAGATGATCGGGCTGCGCCTCAACACCCGCTTCACCCACCTGCCCTATCGCTCGGGCGGGCTGATGCTGACCTCGATCTACCAGGATGAGGGCAATTTCGGGGTCTCGGTGCTGGCCAGCGCGGCCGCGCAAATTCGCGATGGCATGGTCAAGGGCCTGGCGGTGACGAGCCGCGAGCGCTTCCCCGCCTTCCCCGATATCCCCACCCTGGCCGAATCCGCGCTGCCGGATTTCGAACTCACGACATGGAACATGATCATAGGCCCGCCACGCATGCCGCCGGCCATTCTGGCGCGGCTGAATGCGGCGCTGAACCTTGCCATTGCCGAGCGGGCGCTGGCCGAGCGCTTCCTCACCGCGGGTGTGGTGATGTGGAACCAGCCCAATACGCCGGCCACCACCCGCGCCTTCATGCAGGCGGAGGTGGAGAAATACCGCGATCTCGTGGCCCGCACTGGGTTGAGGCTGGAGCGGTGATCCGCGCGATTGCCCTGGCGCTGAGCCTGGCGTTGCCCGCCGCGGCGCAAACCCTGACCATGGGGGTGGGGGCGGCGGTGACCAGCATCGACCCGCATTTTCATAATCTCGGCCCCAACAACGCACTCACCATGCATATCTTCGACCGGCTGGTGGAACGCGACGGCCGCGCCCGCCCCCAGCCAGGCCTCGCCACTGCTTGGCGGGCCGTGGATGATACGACCTGGGAATTCGCGTTGCGCCCGGGCGTGACCTGGCATGACGGCCGGCCCTTCACCGCCGATGATGTGGTCTTCACCTTTGCCCGCGTTCCCAATGTGGCGAACAGCCCGGGCAGCTTCATGGGCTTCCTGCGGCCGATCACCCGCGTTGAGGTGATCAACCCGCTGCTGCTGCGCATCCACACCGCCGCGCCGCACCCGCTGCTGCCGCTCGACCTCGCCTCGGTCTCCATCATCGCCCGCCATGCAGCCGAGGGGCTGGGCAGCGAGGATTTCAACCAAGGCCGCGCCGCCATCGGCACCGGCCCCTATCGGCTGGGGGCCTATCGCTCGGGCGAGCGCGTGGAACTGATCCGCAACGACGCGTTCTGGGGCGAACGCGAACCCTGGGCGCGTGTGGATTACCGGATGATCCTCAACGATGCATCCCGCACCGCGGCCATGTTGGCCGGCGATGTGGACATCATTGACCAGATCCCAACCTCCGACCTGGCACGGCTCAAGCGGGACCAGCGGCTGGTGGTGACGGAAATCGCCAGTCTGCGCACCGTCTATATGGCGCCCGACCATTCGCGCTCCGGCCCCAGCCCCTGGGTAACCGACAACCAGGGCACACCGCTGCCGCAAAACCCATTCCGCGACGCCCGGGTGCGCCGCGCGCTTTCACTGGCCATCAACCGCAACGCGCTGGTGGAACGCGTCATGGAAGGTGCCGCGGTGGCCAGCGGACAATGGCTGCCGGAAGGCGCCTTCGGCTATAATCCGGCGGTGCAGCCAGACCGCTTCGACCCTGAAACCGCCCGCCGCCTGCTGGCCGAAGCGGGCTTCCCCGAGGGCTTTCGCCTCACCGTGCACACGCCCAATGACCGCTGGCCGAATGACAGCCGGCTGACCCAGGCCGTGGCCCAGATGTGGAGTCGCATAGGTCTGCGCGTCACGGTGGACGCCATGCCCTTCACCGCCTTCGTCCCTCGCCGGGCGCGGGTCGAATTCGCCATGCAAATGGCCGCATGGGGCTCTTCGACCGGCGAAGCCTCGAATTTCCTGGTCAACACCGTCAATACTTTCGACCGCCAGCGCCTGACAGGGGCGAATAACAACGCCCGCTACTCCAACGCCTGGTTCGACGATATTACCGCACGCGCATCGGCCACGATGGATGACCGCGCGCGCGAGGCGCTTTGGCACGAGGCCACCGCACGCTACGCCGAAGAACTGCCGATGCTCCAGTTGCTGCAACTCACCAATAGCTGGGCCATGCGGCGCGGCCTGGCGCATGACCCCCGCATGGATGAGCGGACATTGGCAATGGGCGTGCGGTCGGGGCGGTGAGGCGGGCATCTGCGCGCTTGTGATAAGGGGCGCGGCTATGCCCTTCCCACCCTTGGTTTAGAGCCTGTTCCGTGCACCTTGGCTCACTGCACAGGCTCTAAGCTTTTGTTTGTCGAGCATCTTTATCCGCTCAAGCGATTCCGTTTGAACGGATGATGCTCTTGCCTTTGTTTTACAGCATTTTCCAAGCCGCCTTGCGAAGCCGCAAGGCTTGAAAATGCTCTAAGCGCCCCTGGCGGGATAGGCACTCAAACCTCTCACCACCGTGCCGAATGGTCCAAAGGCCCATGGCCTTGCCCATATCCCGGTGCGTTCAGGATCGCAGCCCGGACATAAGAGCGGGCCCGAGAGGTGGCATCCTCCAGCGCCATGCCCTGGGCGAGGCCCGCGGCCAGGGCGCTGGCCAGGGTGCAGCCGGTGCCATGGGTGTGGCGGGTGGCGATGCGCGGGCTTTCGAAGCGGCTTGTGCCGGCGGCGCTGACCAGCAGGTCCACCAACACCGGGCCCTCCATATGGCCGCCCTTGAGCAGCACGGCGCGCACCCCCAGGCCGAGTAGTTTTGCCGCTGCCGCATGCATATCCGCCTCATCGCGGATGGTGATGCCGGAGAGGACCTCGGCCTCGGGGATATTGGGGGTGATGATGCTGGCGAGTGGCAGCAATTCGGCCATCAGGGTGGCCACCGCATCCTCAGCCAGCAGGCGGTGGCCGCCCTTGGCCACCATCACCGGGTCCGCCACCAGCGGCACCGAGGGGGCGAGGGCGCGGATTTCGGCGCAGACGGCGAGGATGGTCGGCACGTCATGCAGCATGCCGGTCTTGATCGCATCGGCGCCGATATCCTCGAGCACGACGCGGATTTGCTGGCGCAGGAAGGGGGTGGAGACGGCCTCGATGCCATGCACGCCCAGCGTGTTCTGCGCGGTGAGGGCGGTGATGGCGGTGGCGGCAAAGGCACCCATGGCGCTGACCGATTTGATATCGGCCTGGATGCCCGCGCCGCCGCCGGAATCGCTGCCGGCGATAATGAGAACCCGGCCCTTCATGCCACTGTCGCCCGGCGGATGGTGGCGAGGAGGCGCTCCATGGTGGCTTCGAGCAGCACCTCATCCTCGGCCTCGGCCATGACGCGGATGACGGGTTCGGTGCCGCTGGCGCGGATCAGCACCCGGCCGCGGTTGCCGAGGGTGGTTTCCTCGGCGGCGATGGCGGCCACCACATCGGGCATGCGGTGCGGCGCGCCGCCGGCATGGCGCACATTGACCAATTTTTGCGGCAGCGGGTGGAAGCGGCGCAGCGCGGCGGAGGCCGGGCGGCCCTCCTCCACCAATACGGCCAGCACCTGCAATGCGGCCACCAGCCCATCGCCGGTGGTGCCGAAATCGCTCATGATCATGTGGCCGGATTGCTCGCCACCCAGGTTGCAGCCGGCCTCACGCATGCGCTCGCCGACATAGCGGTCGCCCACCGCGGTGCGGTGGAGGGCGAGGTTTTTGGCGGCCAGGTGGCGCTCCAGGCCCATATTGGACATGACGGTGGCGACGACGGCATCGCCGGTGAGGCGGCCTTCGGCCTGCCAGCGATCGGCGATGAGTGCCAGAATTTGGTCGCCATCGACGACATTGCCGAGTTCATCGACCAGCACGAGACGGTCGGCATCGCCATCGAGGGCGATGCCGAGATCGGCGCGGCGCTCGCGCACGACATCGACCAGCGGCGCGGTATGAGTGGAGCCAAAGCCCTTGTTGATGTTGAAGCCATCGGGCGAGACGCCGATGGAGACCACCTCGGCGCCCAATTCCCACAAGACGGTGGGCGCGACCTTATAGGCCGCGCCATGGGCGCAATCGACGACGATGCGAAGCCCCTCCAGCGTGCGGCCGCGGGGGAAGCTTTGCTTGGCGGCCTCGATATAGCGGCCGGGGGCATCTTCCAGCCGGCTGGCGCGGCCGAGTTTTTGCGGCGTGGCGTGGGCTGGGGAGAGGTCACCCGCCATCAGCGCCTCGATCTCGGCCTCATCGGCATCGGAGAGCTTCAGGCCCTCGGGGCCGAAGAGCTTGATGCCATTATCCTCATAGGGGTTGTGGCTGGCGGAGATCATGACGCCCAAATCCGCGCGCATGGAGCGGGCGAGCAGGGCAATGGCCGGGGTGGGCAGCGGGCCGACCAGCACGACATCGATGCCGGCGGAGACAAAGCCTGCGGTGAGCGCCGCTTCGAGCATATAGCCCGAGAGGCGGGTGTCCTTGCCGATGATGACGCGGTGGCGATGATTGCCACGGTTGAAGAAGCGCCCCGCCGCCTGGCCAAGGCGCAGCGCCGTGGCGGGGTCCATGGGCGCGCGATTGGCGGTGCCGCGGATGCCATCGGTGCCGAAGAGTTTGCGGGGGCTCATGAGGGAAGTTTAGGCGGTTTCGCCGGCGGCGTGAATGGCGGCCCAGACGGCCAGGGCCTGGCGGGTTTCGGGCACATCATGCACCCGCAGCCAGGCCACGCCCGCATCGGCGCCCGCCAAGGCGGCGGCGAGGCTGCCGGGCAGGCGCTGGTACACCGGTGCGGGGGAGATTCCCGAGATGAAGGATTTTCGCGAAGCGCCGAGCAGCACCGGCAGGCCTTGCGCCACCAGGGCCGGAAGTGCGCGCAACAGCGCCAGGTTTTGCGGCAGGGTTTTGCCGAAGCCGATGCCGGGGTCGAGGCAGATATCCCAGATGCCGGCCTGGCGCAGGGTTTTGGCGCGGGTGAGCAGGAAATCTCTCACCTCTTCCACCACATCGGTATAGCCGGTTTGCGCCTGCATGTGGCGTGGATCGGTGCCCGGCATATGCATGATGATGACGGGGCAGCCGGATTGCGCCACCACCTCCAGCGCCGCTGGGTCATGCCGGAGTGCGGTGACGTCGTTCACCACCCGCGCGCCGGCTGCGAGCGCGGCGGCCATGGTGGCGGCGTTGCGGGTGTCGATGCTGATGGGAATGAGGGGGGCCAGGGCCTGGATCACTGGCACGACCCGGGCGATTTCCTCGGCGACGGCGACGGGGGTCATGCCGGGGCGGGTGGATTCGCCGCCGATATCGAGCATATCGGCGCCGGCGGCGATGAGCGCCCTACCACGCAAAATGGCCGCCTCAACCGGGCGGCCATCGCCGGAAAAACTATCCGGGGTAACGTTGAGAATACCCATCACCCGGGGCATGCGGCCCCGGGGGAAGCCTGCGAAACTCAACCGCCCGAGGGTTGCGGCGCGAAGCCGCCGGTATCGGGACGGGGGTTGGGGCGGCCTGAGGAGGGCACGGAGCCACGGCCCTGGTTGATCGGCTCATCGGGGCGGTTGCGCACCACCGGCTCGCCCCGCAGCACGGTGCGGATTTCATCGCCCGAGAGGGTTTCGTATTCCAGCAGGCCCTGGGCGAGCATTTCCAGCTCGTGCTTATTGTCGGTCAGGATCTGCGTGGCGCGGGCATAGGCGCTGTCAATGATCGCCCGCACCTCGGCATCGATGGCGCGCGCGGTTTCCTCGCTGACATTCTTCGACTGGGTGACGCTATGGCCCAGGAAGACCTCCTGGCTGTTATCGCCATAGGCGACCATGCCGAGTTTTTCGCTCATGCCCCATTCGGTGACCATCATGCGGGCCATGTTGGTGGCCATTTTGATGTCGCCCGAGGCGCCGTTGCTCACCTTGTCGGAGCCGAAGATGACTTCCTCGGCGACGCGGCCGCCCATGGCCATGGCCAGCTCGGCCTTCATTTTGGATTTGTGCTTGGAGTAGCGGTCCCCGGCCGGCAGGCTCATCACCAGGCCCAGCGCGCGGCCGCGCGGGATGATGGTGGCCTTGTGAACCGGGTCGCACTCTTCCTCATGCATCGCCACCAGGGCGTGGCCGGCCTCGTGATAGGCCGTCATTTTTTTCTCATCCTCGGACATGACGAGGGAGCGACGCTCGGCGCCCATCATCACCTTGTCCTTGGCGTGTTCGAACTCGGCCATGCCGACGGTGCGGCGGCCGGTGCGCGCGGCCAGCAGGGCGGCCTCGTTCACCAGATTGGCAAGGTCGGCGCCGGAGAAGCCGGGGGTGCCGCGGGCGATGGTTTTTGGGTCAACGTCGCTCGCCAGCGGGACTTTGCGCATATGGACGCGGAGGATCTTCTCGCGGCCATTCACATCGGGGTTGGGCACCACGACCTGACGGTCGAAACGGCCGGGGCGCAGCAGAGCGGGGTCGAGCACATCGGGGCGGTTGGTGGCGGCGATGATGATGACGCCTTCGTTGGATTCAAAGCCATCCATCTCGACGAGCATCTGGTTCAGCGTCTGCTCGCGCTCATCATTGCCACCGCCCAGGCCCGCACCGCGATGGCGGCCCACGGCGTCGATCTCATCGATGAAGATGATGCAGGGGGCGTTTTTCTTGCCCTGTTCGAACATGTCACGCACGCGCGATGCGCCGACGCCGACGAACATTTCGACGAAATCCGAGCCGGAGATGGTGAAGAAGGGCACATTCGCCTCACCGGCGATGGAGCGGGCTAGCAGCGTCTTGCCGGTGCCGGGCGGGCCTACCAGCAGCACGCCCTTGGGGATTTTGCCGCCCAGGCGCTGGAACTTTTGCGGGTCACGCAGGAACTCGACGATTTCTTCGAGTTCGGACTTCGCTTCCTCGATGCCGGCCACATCCTCGAAGGTGACGCGGCCCGACTTCTCGGTCAGCAGTTTGGCCTTGGATTTGCCAAAGCCCATGGCCCGGCCGCCGCCGCCCTGCATCTGGCGCATGAAGAACACCCAGACGCCGATCAGCAGCAGCATGGGGAACCAGGAGATGAGGATTTGGAAGAGCGGGTTCTGGTCGCTCTCGATCGGCCGCGCCACGACGCGCACGCCCTTCTCGGTCAGGCGGGCCACCAAGCCTGGGTCTGAGGGAGCGAAGGTGGCGAAGCTGCGGCCATCGGTGAGGCTGCCCGAGATGTTCGGGCCTTGGATGGTGACGTCGCGGACATGGCCGGCACCGACTTCGTTGAGGAAATCGCTGTAAGCGACCTGCATTTGCGCGCGGTTGGCGGTACCACCGGAAGGCTGGAACAGGTTGAACAGCGCCACCAGCAGCAGTGCCACGATGACCCACAATGCTAAATTCCGGCCGAAATTGCTCACAGCGTCTGGTTTCCTATCACCCGCATGACGCGGGCATTTCACATAACATAGGTCGGATTGGCGCTGGGTGAATGCCCCAAATGCGCGAAACCGGCGAAAACTGCGCCGATCGGCCCGCCCTGGGGGCGAAAAGACAGCGATGGCAACGTGCTTCCCCAGCCGATATGGGGCGCGGCGAGCAGCTTTCCATTCCGCCACAGCGCTGGCAGGCCGGCCCGCAGGGCTGCGGGCCAGGCCAAATGTTGCGGCTGGGCTTGGGGGTGACCAGGGCCCAGCGCGCCCAGCATGCAGCCGGGCCAGGCTTCGGCGAGGTGAAAGCGGCCATCCCAGAGCGCGCCGGCCTCGGCGGCGATGGGGGGGGAGAGCAGCGCCGGTTCGCGCAGCAGCCAGCCATCTTCGCGCCACCATGCGCCACCCAGCGTGCCCTGGCCGGCGGCCAGAAGGCGGCGGATATCGGCCTCGGCCGGCGCATGCTCGGCGCCGCCCAGCGCGCGCAGGAGGCGGGCCAGCAGGGCCACTGCCACGGCATCGTGCCCCATGGCGGCGGCATCGATCCGCGCCGCACCGCAGGGCAGCAGCATGATGGCGGCGCCCAGGCGCTGCAGCACGGCTTCCTCCAGCCGGGCGCGGCGGGCGGCGAAAGCTGCGGCGGCGATGCTGAGGGCTGCCACCGCCGGGCCCTCGCCGCCCGGGTCATCGAGGCTAAGCCTTACGCTGATGCGGGCGAAGGCGGGGTTGCGGTTGCTGGGGTCGCGCACCGGGGCAAGGCCGGCGGCGGCGCAGACAGCCTCCAGCGCGGCCGGGGTGCTGCCCAGAAGCGGCCGGAGCAGCAAGGCCTCGGCCATGGGGCGGGATTCTGCCATGCCGGCCAGACCCGACTGGCCTTGGCCGCGCCCGGCGCGCAGCAGGAGGGTCTCGGCCTGGTCCATGCGGTGATGGCCCAGCAGGAGCCAGGGGGCGCCCAATGCGTGACACTCGGACAGCAGCGCCTGAAGCCTTGCGGCGCGGGCGCGGGCCTGGATGCTGGCACCGCCCCTCAGGCCGAGGGGGATGACACGGGTGGTGATCCCCTGCCCTGCCAGCATGGCGGCGACGCCCGCGGCCTCTTCGGCGCTTTCGCGGCGCAGGCCGTGTTCGGCGACCAGCGCCGTCAGCGCCACGCCGTGTTCTGCCGCCCAATGGCCGGTGAGCAGCGCCAGCGCCAGAGAATGCGGCCCGCCGGAGACCGCGACCGCCACCCGCCCCGGCGCCGGGCCGAAGCCCGCCATGGCGGTGGCGAAGGCCTCAGGCGTCATGGCAGGCGGTATTCGCCCAGGGCGGGGGCCGGCGCGGTGATGGCGGGGCGCTCGCCCTGGAAGGAGAGCGGCAGGGCAACCAGTTGGTAGTCTGTGCCCGGCACCGGGGCGAGCATGCCGAGTGCGGCGGTTTGCGGGTCGGCGGCCAATTCGGGGATGGTGTTGATCGGGGCGCAGGGCACGCCTGCCGCCTCCAGCGCCGCCAGCCATTTTTTACGCGAGGATTGCGCCATGAGGGCTGCGATCATGGGGAGCAATTCGCCCTGGTTGGTCAGGCGGGCGCGGTTGGTGGCGAAGCGCGGATCGCCGATCCATTCCGGGCGGTCCAGCAGGGCGCAGAATTTTGCGAAGAGCCGGTCATTGCCGCAGCAGACCAGCACCGGGCCATCGGCCGTGTCGAAACCCTGATAGGGCACGAAGGCGGGGTGGCCGGAGGCGTGTTTTTGCGGCAATTCGCCTTGATTAACGAAGGCTGAGAGTTTTTGGCCGGCCCACATGGTGGCGGTTTCATAGAGGCTGGTGTTCACCACGCCGCCTTGGCCGGTGCGGGCGCGCTCGGCCAGCGCGGCGAGCGCACCGATCACCGTCCACATGCCCGTGCCCTGATCGACCACCGAGGCGCCCATGCGGGTGGGCGGGCCATCGGGTGCGCCGGTGATGGCGGAGAGGCCGCAATAGGCCTGCAGCAGCGGTTCATAGCCCGGACGCGTGGCCAGGGGGCCCTTGTGGCCGAAGGCGCCCATTTCGCAATAGATCAGCCTGGGGTGGCGGGCGGTGATGGCGGCGCTGCCGATGCCCAGTGCCTCGGCCGCGCCGGGGCGCAGATTGTGCAGCATGATATCGGCATCGGCGAGTTCGGCATGGAGCGCGGCGATGCCTTCGGGGGATTTCAGGTCGAGGGCGAGGCTGCGCTTGCCGCGGTTGAAATCCTTGAAGATAAGCGCATCGCCATCGCGGAAGGCCGCGCCCATCTGGCGGGCGTCATCGCCGCCATTGGGCTTTTCCACCTTGATCACCAGGGCGCCGAGATCGGCGAAGATGGCGCCGGCGAAGGGGCCGGCCAGGACCTGGCCGAGTTCGACGATTTTGAGGCCGGCGAGGGGCTTTGGTGAGAGGCTCATATATGGAACGTCAGGCCAGTTGCGGGGTCAGTCAAGCTTACGTTACCCAGAATGACAATTTATTCTAAAAAATATACATTAATTACAATAAGTTTCCAATGGCTCATTTTAGGTAAGGCGTCAAAATGACACCGAAAAATTTCTGCTGGGCTTCACACATGCAGCAGAGAGGGCAACCAAACTCAGAGTAAAAGGACCGAAGTTTCGTGACCGAATTCGAATAACAATTATTGGAACGAAAAATAAAACAAATTCTACAAAAATTTAGCGTTCAACGAAGGTGCAGGAAACTGAGTTTTCTGCCGGGGTGCTCGAGGGGCAGAGCCCCTCGACCTTCTGGTCTACCGGCACTGCGCCCGGGCACGCGCCGCGGTTGCGCGCTCTTGCAGCGCGGCCGAGAGATTGGGGTGGTTGGAGCGCAGGTCGTTCAGGGTGTCACAGGCCTCGCGCCGGCTGCCCAGGCCCTGGAAGGCGCCGGCGAGGCCGAGCAGCGCTTCGGGCGCGCGGGGCGAGGTGCGGGCGCGGGTATAGGCTTCGTTATAGGCGATGGCGGCATTGCCCCAGTCGCGCTTACCGGAGAGGGCATCGCCGAGCAGCAATTGGGCATTGGCCTGCTGGGTGCCACCGCGGGTGGCGAGGGCTTCACGCGCTGCGGCCTCGGCGGCGGGATAGTCGCGCCGGGCGAGGGCGGCCTGGCCGTCGGAGAGGGCGCGCTCGGCCGTGCGCGGTGTCGCGGCTGCGGGCGGAGGGACAACGGGGGCTACCGGCGCGGTGGGGGCTGCGGGGCGGGCCACGGCGGCCGGTGGGGCGGCGGGTGCGGCTGGCGCGGCGGGGCGAGCGGCGGCGGCGCCGCCCTCGACCCGTTGCAGCCGGTATTCCATGTCTTCGGTCAGCTTTTGCACATCGGCGGCGAGGCGGCGGTCACGATTTTCTGCCTCATCCACCCGGCCGCGCAGGCGGCGGGTTTCCTCTTCCAGCGTGGTCACCCGGTCGAGCAATTGGCCGATCATCTCATTGCCGGCGCCGCCGCTTCTGGCGCTGGGGGCGGGGGGGCTGACGGCGCCGCCCCGGGCACGGAGCTGCTCCACCTCCTGGCGCAATTGCAGGACCTGGTTTTGCAGCGCTATCGCCTCACGCGAGTCCATTTGGGCATGCGCGGGCGATGGCTGACCCGCGAGGGCCAGCGCCATCAGGCCCGCCGCCATGCCCAGCCGCATCAGCGCACGACCGTGACGGCGCGGCGGTTCTGCGCCCAGGCGGAATCATCCGAACCCAGTGCTTCCGGACGGTCCTTGCCGAAGCTCACGGTCTGGATGCGGCTGCCGGCCACGCCAGAGGCCACCAGCACGTCGCGCGCGGCGTTGGCGCGGCGCTGGCCGAGGGCCAGGTTGTATTCGCGGGTGCCGCGCTCATCGGCATGGCCTTCGACGGTGACCTGGTTCTGGGCATATTGCGCCAGCCAGCGGGCCTGGCGCTCGAGCACGGGGCGCTGGTCGGCCTGGATGTTGCTGCGGTCGGTGCCGAAGAAGACGCGGTCGCCGATATTGGCGCGCAGGTCTTCCTGGCTGCCAGGGCGAACCACGCCGGCATTGGCATCACCGGTGCCGGTGGTTGCGGCGGTTTCGGGGTCGGAGGCACAGGCCGAGAGCAGGGCTGCGGCGGCGAAAGCCACCAGGAACTTCGGGGCGGTCATTGATGTTCTCCGTTGCGTTGCGCGGCGTTGTGCAACCTATGGTGCACTGCACGCGTGGCTACAAGCTGCTCGTGGCGCAATCAAGGCAAGAACTTGTCACGGATTGCAACCCAGCTTTGCGGCCTTGGCGTTGCTGCCCTGGCTTTGCGACCAATAGCCGGCGCGGGATTGTTCCGCGCCGGCCAAATGGCTGCATTGCAGATGCTTCAGGCGCTTTCGTAGAGCCTGGTGAGGGAGAATTCGCGGTGGCCCAGCAATTCAGCCGCCGTCAATTCGCCATCGGCGGTGCGCAGCATGCAATCGAGCAGCGCCTCGCCGGCATCATCCATATTCATGGTCTTCTGCAGCAGGCCGGTCACGTCCACGTCCATGTGTTCGCTCATGGTGCGTTGGGTGCGCGGGTTTGCTGTCAGCTTGATCACCGGCAGAATCGGGTTGCCGATCACATTGCCTTGGCCGGTGGGGAAGAAATGCACCGCATAGCCGGAGGCGGCGCAGAGGGTGACCATTTCGGCCGCGGCGGAGGAGCTGTCCATGAACCACAGCCCGGGATGGGTCGGGTCCTCGGCCTTGTCCAGCACGCCATCGACGAGGCAGTGCTTGCCGATCTTCTGGATATTGCCCAGGGCCTTCTCCTCGATCGTCGTCAGGCCGCCTTCGATATTGCCCTTGGTGGGCTGGCTGTCGGAGAG
>Ga0114972_10001589_pt1 | contig 17020 bp, 22 predicted proteins | sample M_140807_EF_Meta_FD_87354 | JGI IMG/M metagenome (GOLD analysis project Ga0114972, IMG submission 87354) | Freshwater microbial communities from Lake Montjoie, Canada to study carbon cycling - M_140807_EF_MetaG | ecosystem: Environmental > Aquatic > Freshwater > Lake | place: Lake Montjoie... | reverse complement strand
TTCGACGGGGCCGGAAGTCACCCCAAAGGCGCCCATGATTTGCGGCAAACTAAACTCACGCTCGGGGTGAAAGTCGGTCAGGATTGATTTGAACCCGTTGCGCTCGGGCTTGAGGTTGACGCTCCCTGGTATCCTAAAGTTACGCACGGCATTACACGCGCCTTTATCCGTGAACCCCGCCTCGGCTATGGCCTTGATCGCGGCACTAAAGACTTGGTGCGTGGGTTGATCGTCTAGGGCAAAGGTATAGCCCCATTGGAAGTTATCGGGGGAGGTTTCGATCTTCCAAGTGGGCTCAAGCGGGGGCGCTTTCGATTTGGTGCCCACGTCATCGAGCACCAAAAACGCGACGTGGTCGCAGTTGTGTATGCTTGCGCTCGGTTTACTCTTAAAGCGATCGACAATAAACGACGCGGTATTGGCGTACCATGCGCCGCCTTCTTTGTACTCGCTCGGGTAAAAGGCTGGCCATGTCGCCTTAATCGTGCCGTCGGCGTGTTGTTCTTTTCCAACAGGCTTTTGCTTGACTAATAGGCAGGTTTCACCCTCGGGGGCGACTTTTGAAATATAATCGACGAAGTCCAATGCAATACTCCTTAGTTTTAAGCCACCCTAGCCGGTGGCTTCTTTTTTAGCCTTTACCGTATCTGCTCATTGTGCTGATCTCGGCGTCTAGTGGCAGACCTTGCGCCCAAGGGGGCGCGGTACACATTACTTTTCTTAATTGTTCGGTGACGGTTTTGGGCTGATCGGTTTCAATAACAATTTCGTCGTGAACGTGGAGTACAACGTCGTCAAGGGTTCGGAGAGCGTGACGTAGTACGTCGTTCGCACAGGCTTGAGTGATGTTCTCACAGGCCAACCCACGCCATAGTCGGGCGCGCGGCCACTCTTTAGCGTCGGCGGCGGGTTTCCATGCTGCTTTGGCGTATGAAATTCCATCTTCTTCAAGTTTGGCGTAGGGGTAACAGAGGATGCGACCCGAGGGTAAAGCGTACCATAGATGCTGCCCGTCATACAGGTAGGTTACCCTGCCCGCAACGATTTCTTTGCCCTTGTTACGCATGGCGATCATGTAGCCAGTTTCCAACTCTTGCCAATACCTGACGGCCCATTGGTTCGCACGTCGCCATGCGTCTACGGTGCGCTGCGCGTCGGACTCGGTCATGGTCAATCCGTATGCTCTACCCATCGCGCTAAACGCGCCAATACCGCCACCAAAACCACAGGCGAGAATGGCGACCTTACCGATCTGACGCTGATCGGCGGTCACTTGGTCTTCGGGTATCTTGTACATGGCTGCCGCCTCACGCACATAAATGTCGCGGCCCGACCTAAACACGTCTAGCACGTCATCGCCTCTACCCGATAGCCAAGGGGTCATACGCGCCTCAATCTGACTCCAATCAGCGACCACCAAGGACTTACCCTTGGCGGGTATGATTGCGGGGCGCAGCATACCCTTTAGAACGTCTGTGACCCTCTTACCAAACTCGGGAACGATGGGGTGTCCGAGAACCATGCTCTCTCTAACAGACTCGGGCGCTTTGGCGCACCGACGCGTGAAGTTGTGTACTTGCGCGCCATAGCTAGACGCACGACCTGTTGCCGATCCTCCGGCAAACACAAAGGCTCCACGAACGCGATTGTCCTCCACATCTGCCAAGTCGCGTAAACGTGAGAACTTTGCAACGCTCGACGCCCAAAGATCATCGGCACATTGGATAACCTCGGCAACGTCGGGCGGTAAGTCATCTGTCGCAAGTAAGTTCGCACGAACGCGTTTATCGATGCTGTATTTTCCATCTTCAATCTCCATTAGTTTTAAATGTTCTGTACTTAATCTTTCTTTAACCCATTCGCGCATCTTCGGCGAGCGGACTGACGTGATCGCGCCATGGGTGACGGTTCTGACAATGGACTGTATGTCCGCGAGTTCGATGGCCGCGTAAGAGATGGCTGCGCTGGCAAGATGCACATCCACCAGTACACCTCGGTCGTTGATTTTTTCGTTGACATGGTAATCCTCCAACTCTTCGTCTGATAGGGGGCGTAGGCTTTGACTGACGGCGCGCATGGCGCGCACGTCTTGCTCACAGTATTGCACCATCTCTGCCATTAGTGCAGGGTCGTCTTTAAAGGGCGGTACACACAGCGCACGGATAAGCTGCGCGCCACGGTAATCTTTCTTCATACTAGCACCGGCAAAGCGACCTACGTCCTCAAGTGAACCAGGCGCACAGTTTGCGCGCGCTTGTGTTGCGGTGCAATAGAACTGCTCTAGCTTGAAATTGATCTGTAAGACGTACCAAAAGATCAAACGCTCAAAGGCTGCGTTGTGAGCGTAGATCAGACCCTTGTGGTTGCGTACACGTTTGGGGAAAGGTTGCGTGGGAAGCCACGTCACAACGTCTTCATCGTCAAACGCGTAGGACATACACAACACGTCAGTCGTTGCGTCTTGGGCGTAGTTGTACACGCCATGCTTCTTTAAATCGCAATGGCTGCGGGTTTCAAAGTCTAGGTATAGAATCATAAGGTGTAGGTGGGGGCAGCTTGCGCCGCCCCCTAACCTTACTCTTTTGGTAACTGCGGTAACGCTTGTGCGCGAATCTTAGCAATCAGGCCTTCGACCTGTTCGTAAGGTTGACGCCCGAGCATCGCCATGATCGAATTGACTTCTGCTATGGTTAGAGTTAGGTCTATATCAGTCATGTTGCACTCCTACGACGACGTGCGGGTGCTGCCTCGGCAACTTCTTCTGCCTCAACAACTGGTTCTTCACCATCCATCGACACCCACGACTGAATGTCAAAAAGCGGTGTAAAGATACGGCCATACGACTTGTGCTGATAGTGTTCTTTTTTAAGTAACACGACCGGCACAGGCTTAGACTGATCTTTATCAACTTGTTCGGCAATCGCAACCGCCAAGGTCTGTACGCCACGCTTACCACCGGCCGAAGTGGTGGTGTAACGCGCTTCCAAACCTTTGTCTTCGCCGGTTAGACATTTGATGCTCATGCCGACTTGGACTTCCCAACCACGTTTGGCGCCCGCAGGGGCGTCATCCATTTCGGGCAGTGGCTCAGACACAGACACCATCTTTTCAGCTAGAACGTCACCATCACCCCACGCAATGTAGCCGTGGACAAATGAGAACGGGTTGACTGCCCATGTCGAGTCAGCTTCGACTTCGGTTTGGTCAGCACCAAATACCCAATGACCGGTCTTGTCCATCTTGATGATAACCGTACCAGTTGGGCCAACTTCTGCTTGAATAGTACGCAGGGCGGTAGAGAGTGACTTTACTTCGGGTAATTTAGCTAAGTTAAACATTTTACTTTCCTTTAGATTAGTTTTAGGTTTGCGAGTTGCTTACCTAGATTTAAAACCGCTGGCCTTGGATCAGATTCCGCAGCCAACGTACTGCCCGAACTGACCGATACTGCAAGGTCAGCCGGAAAGTTCTTTTTGCCAATAATTTTTTCGGCTTGAGCGACAGATATTAACGTGGTTACATAGGCTTTGTCACCAAGCAAATCAATTGCGTTTTGGTCTTTCAACCATTGCCGTGTGCCACGCTTGGCGACCAGTTTCCAACCAGGCACCTTTACGTTTTTTTCAAGCATCTCAAACGCCAACGCTTGCAGGTCGTCGATCCACGACTGTAGCAACTCGGCTTGGATCAGGTGCTCACCAATCTGTTCAGCATCAAGGCGCAGCAGATCGGTCTTCAGCGCCCGATCCACAGCACCGGTCACCTTGGGGCACGTTGGCTTGGCTGCACACCACCGGCAATGCTCACCGGACTCTAGCTTAGTGCGTGGGCCGTTTACCGCAGCAATCAAATCAAATTCAAACTTAGCAATACGCTCGGGTGTAGTCACCCAACGCTTCACCATCGGCGGTTGAACAATGATGATTTCAATTTCCTCAACATCTTCAAACACCCATTGAGTTTCAGGTGTACGCATTGCAGCAGCAGCGTAGAACATACCTTGTTCATTCTCGGTTGCCTCAACAGCCACGCCGTTGCCAAACTTCCAATCCAAAACAATTGCCTTCTTACCGATTCGGCCAAGTAGGTCAGCACTTCCAAACACGCTTGGCAAAAGATCACCAAAGTTGACGCGACTTTCAACAACAAATTCCATTTCTTTAGTTGGGTCAATTTCATCCAACGCTGCAAGCGCCACAAGAATCTTGTCATCGTACAACTCCTGAGTGAGCGTAATGCCTTCGTGGATCATACCAATGACCGATTCAGGCGTAGCTTTGCAGTCAAGGATTTGGCTAATGGCGTCGTGTAAGAGTGTGCCTTCGTCAGCGTACTTGCTAGACGGCTTTGGCGGCATTTTAGCGACCAGTTCAATTGAGGCAGGGCAAGCGATAACGCGTTTGGCGGTTGAGCCACCTACGATAGTTGAGTGAAGCATAGTGTAATCTCCTGTTTAGAAATTTAATTGTACACGATTTTTTGCTTGTGCTATACTTTTTTACATGAAAGAATCAGAAATCGAAAATTATTTTAAATGGGCGGTCGAACGCGCGGGCGGCAAGACGTATAAGTTTACGTCGCCTAGCCACCGTGGCGTAGCTGACCGTATAGCGTGTTTCCCTAACGGGGCGACATGGTTTGTAGAACTTAAAACTAAAGGAGGTCGATTGTCAGAATTACAAAAAATTTTTGCCGCTGACATGGCGAGATTAAACCAAAATTACACAACATTATGGACTAAGGAACAAGTAGATGCTTACATTACGACCTTATCAGACTGAAGCCGCAGCCTTTCTCGGCACACACGACCGCGCTATGGTTCTCGCGCCCGTAGGAGCCGGTAAAACGGCGATTACGTTAACTGCTATGCAAGCCTCACCCGTAAAGCGTTGGCTTGTCCTAGCCCCTAAACGGGTCGCCACAAGCGTATGGCCAGCCGAGGCGCGCAAGTGGGCACCCGACCTTGACATAGCCGTAGCCGTGGGCACTCCCGCGCAACGCTTGAAGGCGCTCGGCGCGCGCGTTGTCGTAACCAACTACGACAATCTGCAATGGTTGGCCGCGCAAGAGTTGGACTTTGACGGCATTGTGTTTGACGAACTGACACGACTGAAGAACCCCTCGGGCGCGCGCTTTAAGGCGTTGCTCAAGGTCATTGAGCCTATGACCGTGCGGTGGGGCCTGACCGGATCGTTCACAAGTAACGGTCTAGAAGACGTGTTTGGGCAATGCAAGATCGTTGACCAATCGTTGCTTGGGCGTAGCCAAGGCGCGTTCATGCAGACCTATTTTGTGCTGATAAACCCCGAGTACGGCGAATGGTTGCCAAGGCCCCACGCGCTACGCAATGTGATGGAGCGTATCAAACCGGCAACCTATCTGCTCAAGCCTGGTGAGTACGCCGACAAGCTGCCGCCATGCCACACCGTCGAGATGCGCTGCGATATGGACATGACGCAGTATAAAGAAATGAAAAAAGAGTTTGTGTTGCGTTTTGGCGATACGCAGATTGCAGCCGTTAACGCAGGAGTTGTGACGGGCAAGCTGCAACAGATGGCGTCGGGGTTTATCTATCACACCAACACTTGGGCGGGCGAGAAGAGTTTTATCACCACGTCTACACCTATTTGGTTAAGCCGACACAAGTTTGATTTGTTAGATGATTTACTAGAGGAGAACCAACGTGCCAACACCATCATCGCCTACACCTACAAAGAAGAACTTGCCGAACTCAAGCGCCAGTACCCCCACGCCGTCACTCTCGACGACAAAGACGCTATTGAACGCTGGAATGCGGGAAAAGTGGAGTTGCTACTTGTCCACCCCAAGTCAGCAGGGCACGGGCTTAACTTGCAACACGGCGGTTGCAGGATGGTCTTTCTGTCATTGCCTTGGAGTCTTGAACTTTTTGAGCAGACCGTAGGGCGTATCCACAGGTCAGGTCAGAAGAATGATGTATGGGTATATGTGTTACTCACCAACGATACCGTTGATGAGAAGATTTGGGCGGCGTTGCATGACAAGCGCGCTATTTCTGATATAGCCTTGGAGGCGTTGAAATGACCCCTTATGAAAAAGGTTTTGAAGATTGTAAAAAGCAAGTCAAGGTTGCAATGGTTGCGGCTGTTGAGAATGCCATCTTGATGGAGCGTGAGGCTTGCGCGCGGTTGGTTGAAGAGATGGCCAGTAGGGTCGATGACATTCGCCGCGCAGTGCTTGAGGTTGCCGTTGAAGGTATCCGAGCAAGGTGGCAGAAATGAAAATTGATTTATTACGCGCGCAACTGTCTGCGGCCAAGGACGTGTTGCGCCACCGACAGAAGTTAATGAACGAAGCGACACGGGCCTACAACCGTGTTTTTGTAACTGTTAAAAAACTGGAGGAAAGATATGCAAATCACTTGGCGAAAACTAAATGAGAACATGGCTTCTCTTACGGAAGAAGAGATCATGGCCATGCTTGAGTACGAACGCACCCATGAGCGTCGGGTGAAGATGCTGTTGCGCTTGCATCAGCGCGCAAACTCTCTGCGCGTTGCGCGTGAGCGTATTGAACTATTGAAAGAGGCGGTGCGTCCATGAACAAGATTGATTTGATCATCGACGCGCTATCGGTTGCACAGAGCTCGGTTTGGTCTGCGCTGAATCAAGAGGCGTTAGCGTATGCGATTGAATTGAAATTAGAGTTAGCCGAACCTAGAATTCCGGCAAAAATCATTGGCCCGAACCTTGAGGAAATCCTTAACGCAGCTGGGTTTTATCGGGGTGACGCTGTGTGCTGCAATGATTACGAAAAATGTATTAAACCTTGTACGCCAAAAGGTCGATGGTTAGCAGAAAAAGAGTTACGCAAAGAATGGGTCGGGCTAACGGAAGATGATATCAAGGGCATACTTGATTGTGGTCGTGGCGGGTTGGTTGATATTAAAAAGGCAGAGCAAATCCTTAGGGATAAAAACACATGAGCTACATCGTCGCATCCCTACCCCCGCTCAAGTGTTTCGTACGCCGAGAGTTCTTGTACAACTTCACCAAGGGCCACGGCGAATACGAACCGGCTATTTGGGTGAGCATCAAAGCACTCAGGGGCCAAGTGTTTCGCATTGAGAGCCTTCTGCCCGCCTATGGCGCGCTCTACGACAAGCTGCCTATCCACGCCTATGTGTGGTACACCGATAGCCCTGCGGCGTTGCCTATCGACACGCTACAGCTATGGGATTGTATGGGCTACAGGTTTACGGTTGTTGAGAAGATCGGCTTGCGTAATTTGGGCGTTAAGTTTATGAGTAAAGACAAGACGTGGGTCTACGGCAAGTACCTGTTTACGGTGGACTTCTGCGCCGATGGTCAAGACGTGGACACTGGCTTTACCGAACAGGCCGAGGAACACAAGTCGTTTAACTTTCTCAGACTCGACAATGGTCAATTTGCTTGTCAGCCGAACAACAGGTGCCTGTGGTACGACCAGTCGTTAATTCCAAACGACACCAAGCACCCTGACTTTCAAGCAGCACAAACGTTTTGGACGGTGGACGGCACACGCAAGTGGACAACCGGCACCGATTGGTTTTATAACATTGAGGAGAGGACATGAAATTTGTAATAGCTGTATTCGGAATAGTAATGATACCGATTGCGTTTATTGTTGTCATGTACGACGTGGCTAAAGTGTGGGTTGAAGATTTGGTGGAGCGCGCATTATGACTGAGAGCCAGGTGTACAAACAGATTATCGAGAACCTCGCACAGATCGACGACGACATTGCTAGGCTGCGTCATCAACACTTGATGCTACGCGTAGACATTCAAATTCTACTGGAGAAACGAAATGGTATACGACATAATAATGTGGTTCTACGCGTCGATGGCCCTGATGGTAGCAGCAATTCTGTGGCTGTTCAACACACGCAAGAAGCCTCACGTCTACCCACCTGAGTGGATTTGCGACGGGTGTGGTCAGGTCTGTAGCGAACTCAAGGAGGGGTTTTGTGAATACTGCGCGAAACAATACTAACTTTTATGTGAAACCCCACTTCCCTTGGTGGCGCAGGGTTCTGTGGCGCCTACTCAAATAGCTCAAAATGCGGGCTATCGGACTCGCCACGTTCATGAATCGTGGCGTCCATATCCCAATTGCCGCCCCAGCGCAAAGTTACACCAAGTTCTTTGGCGGCGGCAAACATGATGTTAGCCAAACTATCAAAACGGGCGTAGTCGTTCCAATCAATTGGGTAAGGTGCGAGGTCTACGGCGTGACCGTAACCGTCGGCTTGGATGCCGTGGGTGCCGCTAGTTTGCACCCATGTGACGACAGGGCCAGGCTTGGTTCGCCCCTGAGCCCACAATTCATCTTGACGCGCTTGCGAACGCACACCCTCTAGCACCGTAAAGTCAATCGGGCTTAACTCAAGCGCACGATGGACAACGGCGACCAACTTAGGGTGTACGCCCTTCAGGTTGTTAAGCGAGCGTTCTGAGAAGGTAAACATTATTTTTTCTGCGCGTAAAAGAGTGTGCGGTCACCGAACAAGTAGAACCCTACGGCGCTTGCGAAGTTGTTCACGGCTGGCGAGTCTTGCCCTGTGATCATCATAAACGACCAAGTGCCCAACACGACGGTCGCAACACCTGGGCGCATCAATCTCACAATCGCCTCGACCCACGGGTAAGTTGTACCTGCGCCGCCCGCCGCGTTCATTGCCTTGAACATTTCCAAATCGGTGTTACGCATCTGCGTGTACTCGGCGACGTTGGTCGGTTTGTACACGTCGGTCTGAATAAACCGCCCAATCAAGGACTTGCCAAGATCAACGGCAAGGGGCCCAAGCGCGGCTAGGAGTGTAATCGGATCCATTATTTGTCTGCCTTGGCTTCAAGTTTATCAAACAAGCGGTCGAGCAACATCTCAACGCGATCAAAGCGTTTGTCCATCTCAGACTTAATTGTGTCGATCTCGGATTTCTTGACGTAAGCGTCGCTGACGTGCAATTTAAGATCAGAAATGTCGGTCTTGAGTTCTTTTACAGAATCCCATAACTGGCGACAAAACCATCCCCCGATTGCGAATATCAACCCTATGCCTAAGTTAATGACGTTTTGCCAATCCATGTTACGGCCTCAGGTTGTTGCGGTTACGGTTAGCGGTCAAGTTGTTGGTACGGTCTACTGATGATTGAACTCCTACGGTAGCTATGCCAGGGTTCCATTCGCTGCTGTTCTTTAAAAGTCTAAACACTTTGTTGCGCTCGCTCATTGGCAATTCACCCAACATTTCTGCTGCGCTCTTGCCTGAGATCATACCCTTTTCAAACGCTGCAAAGGTTTTTTCATTAACTTGCCCGCGAAGTATTTTAGCCGCCATATTGACCGCTGTGGCAGTTTTACTAAAGAAAGCCGGTACGCCTGTGACCTTAGACTCAGCCATGCCCATGATGCGCGCCAATCCTTGCGTGGCGCTATCAGCGGCTTCTTTAACGGCGATATCACGCTCAAGTTGGCTTGCGATAGTTTCTAGCTGACCCGACTTGCGCCCCATCTCTTTAAAAATATTAAAACTGCCTGGGCCAAAAATGTCCTCGACTGCTTTAGGATCGTTACCGCGCGCAAGTTTAAGGAACCCTTCTTTGTTGCCGCTAAATCGCTCAAGCGCAAGCGCGGCTAACTTTTGTTGACCAATTTCGTGCATACCTGTTTCAAAGGTTTGCAGATATCTATTCCAACCCGTGCCGCCAGCGTCCATAATTGCTTTGTCAATGGGGGCTTTAACTGACGCCAACACGTCAGCAGTTAATTTTTGTTTAGCCGACGGGTCAAGCGACCCGTACATATCGTCAATTTTTTGACTGATACCCGCTTTGCGAATACTGTACAACGCGCGCGCATCAGCCACGCCACCATTAGCCGCCACAGCACCCGCAAAATCATCGCGTAACCCTTGCAACACGTTGAGCAATTGCGTTTGCCCGTACAAGTTGGGGTTGGCTAATTTGCCGTCAATTGAGTTAAGAATGGGATTGACGTCAAGCGGTTTAAGTCCGTACGCTTCAAGGCTACCAATTTGTCTTTGCAAAAAGTCACGTTCGGCTTGGCGTTGTGCTTTAATTGCAGCCATCTCAGTTGATACGATACCTGATTCAGCCGCGCGTTCAGCGTTTAACGTAGCGCTTGGTGAAATGCGCGGTAACCCTGCTTGTGTAGCTACAGCCATTGGCTGTGGAATGCCTGTACCACCTATAGGTGACGGAAACGCATTAGGGTAAGTGGGAGTACCCATAGTTGCGGGCAATACTCCACCGCGAGCAATGTTTGTTTGTTGCGCTACGTTTGTCGCCGCTTGGCCTTGGCCTTGCAACGCGCTAATCATTGACGCTTCTCTTTGCGCTGCAAGAGGGCCTAGCTGCGAAATGGTTTGTCCGGCTTGATTAGCAGCTTGCAATTCAGTTTCACGCATTGGTGTAGTCAACGCATTTAACGCTTGCTTAGACCCTGCCTGAGCTTCACGCGCGCCAGTTTGAGTGCCGCCGCCTGTCATGGCGATCAACATATTTTTTTGTTCTTGCGTTTGCGCGCGCGCTAACCGACGGTACGCTTCGCCTACGCTGCTTTGCTCGGCAAGTACGCCGAGTGACATAAATGGAGCAGCGTCAATGCCTGCTTCTTGTAATGCTTGTACGGCGGTGATGCCTGGTCGGGCTTGTTGCAATGCAAGCGTTGCGGGAATTAGTTGATCACCTAACGCGGTCTTGGCAATTCGCGCGGCTTTAATATCTCCCGCACGACCGGAAAGCAAGTCAATTACGCGCCCCGCACCGGTCACACCCGCTTTAACAAAAGGGGCTGCCACAGCCGGTATTGCTGCGCCGACTACCGCGCCCATAGCAGTATCTTCGGGGTGCGTAATAGCGGTGCTTACGCCGCCCAACACCGCGCCGCCTGTTGCGCGAGCGGCGGCCTCAGCGGCTACGTCGCGCGCAGTATATGAAGGTAAACCGGTAATTGGTTTAACTGGGCCTGTTGGCCCAAGGCTGGTTTTAAAACCGCCAGTAGATATAGATTCGGCAACCGGAGTAATAAACCGTGCGACCGAAGGCGTGTATTGTGCTACGGTTTTAAGACCCGCGCCTAGCACGCCTCCTATGGGCATTGTTACGCCTACGTCAGCCCCCAAACCGCCCATAGCAACGGCTGTAGGGTATTTTTCAACGTAAGGCGCAGAAATGTTTCGGCTACTTTCTTTTACCGACGCGCCTACGTCTTGAGCCATTTGCCCAACTTTTTCGCCGCCAATTGCTTTAATGCCTCTACCTAATAAATCGTATATATTACCGCCGATATTAACGGTTTGAGCAAGCGCACCTTTGCCTGCTGCCTCAATGTTCCCGCGAAAGTTTCTTTGCGAAATATCAAACGCTTCGCGCGCAGTTGTGGCAGTTTTCATTTCTTCTGCCATATCTTGCGCGGCGGTACGCGTCTTAGGCATACCTTCGCCTGACGGTGCGGTCAACTTGGCAATGTCATAGCCATTGGCTTCTAACTTAGCAGTTAAATCGGCTTTGCTCATGCCATCGGGAACGCCTTTAATAATAGTACCGTCAGGAAGACGAACGTCCATTATTTTAAGCTCCCAAACTCAATTACGTTTGTTTCAGGTGTTGCAGTTGTTGGCGTGGGAAACGTAGTACCTGACCGTTGCATACGGGCGCGCGCGGTTTCTACGCCACGTTTTAGCACAGCTTGGTACTCGCGGGCAGCAGATATATACTCTTCTTTAGACTGCGCCAAATCCATACGGGTACGCGCAGACGTAGCTTTTTCACCTTCTTTCTCGGTGATAGCACCGCCGCCTTTAAGGGCTTCAAACGCATCTAAGAACGCTTGCGACAACACTTCTTTGTGACGAATTTCAAAGTTTTTACCTTCTGTGCCCGCAAAGAAACGCATAACGCCGCCGCCTAACCCTGTGGCTTTGCTTAAACCTGGGTGCGGTTTACCTTTTGCACCTTCTAACGGATTGCCTTTTGCATCTACACCGCCAATCATTTCGTCAATTTTACGAATGGCTTCGTTATTCATTGTAATGGCTTCAGGAAGCCTTTCTGTTGCTTGACGTTCTTTTATTACCGCAGCCGAAGGCGCAGGGCGCGCAACCGTTGAGCTAATATTTTCGCCACCTGTTGCATTAGCGTCGGTGCTTAAAGGTACGGGCGCCATTTCAATTGGTACAAGTACGCCATATTCATTTGGCCGAGCTTTTACAACGGTACGCACCCCTGTTTTTTGATCAGTAACTTCCATAGTGGTTTCTTGACCGCCGTACATTTGTTTGGCCGACTGCATTAACGCGTTGCGTTGAGCGATAAGCTGTTGAACAATCGCAGAAGCGCGAGGATTGCCGGTGTTTACTAATGGTGCAATCTTAGCGTCGAGAGCCCGTATTTCCGCGTATATATCACTTGGCTGTGCCGCAGCAACCGGTACGCCTGCCGCAGCCGGTGCTTGCGCGCCAGGCACTAACATATTTGTTGGCGCGGGCGCCGTATTAGGGGCTAACGCGTTAGGCACTCCACCACCACCGCCGGTCATAGGCGTTGCGGCCGCGGGTGGTTTGCCAAATAACGCATCAATTTCAGCTTGTTGTTTTTTCTCAAGTTCAAAACGTTGTTCAGCAATTGACGCTTGACGGTGGCCTGGCGCAGCGCTAATGCGCGTACGATCAGTCTGCATTTCTTCTTTAATAAAATTATCAAGCCCGAGCGCTGATTTTTTAAGTACGGTACTAAACCCCGACGTTGCGATCTCTCTGTCTAAGTTTGCAAGTGCTTTTTCAGGTGTTACGCCCCGCGCTTTAAGCGCAGGGCCAATGATGGGGTCGTTAAATTGGCTGATTGTATACTCACGCAAACCTTCAGGCGAATTGACTAACGTAAGAAATTCTTTTGAATTCTTATACGCTGTGCCTAACATTTCAGTTCGCGTCTTTTGACCCGTTAAATATTTGGCTTCTAAGTCAAAAGCCATTTTAGGGTTGGCTTGACGCACTCTCTGAAGAAATGCGGGATCGCTAAAATCGCCGCCTGATGCAAAAGCATCGCGCAATGCGTTTTGTCCTTCGTACTCTTGTTGCGCGCTTCTCAACTGCATCATTTGCCCCATTTGGGCAAGCATATTAGGCTGTTCAATTGGGCGTATGCCTAGCGCGATGTTGGTGTCGAGTGCCATAATTTATTCCTTAACCGTAAGTATTTGGACGGGTAAAGTTAGCCCCCGCATTAAAGTCATAGCTTGAATCAAACCCGCCTGTTGACATAGGCGTTTGTCTACCTCTCAACAAATTAAGCATTTGGTTTTGGTAGTACGCGTTGCTTACGCCGCTAATGCCTTGATTAATGGCGTTAGCTTGTCCGACATAACCTGACGCAGTTGCGTTAGCACCGCTAGTCGCTAAGTTAGTTGAAGCATTGCCATATCCCGTCAACGCGCCCGTCAGGCCGTTAATGTAGTTGTTATACGCTTGTTGCTCTTGCGTACCTTTTGCGCCGTAAATATTAGATACGTTGCTGCCATATGTGCCAGCCACACCAGCCATATTTGTGCCGTACGCCCCTGTTGCGCCGCCCGCTGCCGAGCCGTAACCACCAAGCGCACCAAGACTTGCAGAACCGGCGGTGCCTAACGCGTTATAAGTACCAGACCCCAATGTACCAATTGCCCCTGCACCAATGTTGCCGTAGTTTGTTAACGCACCGCTACCAATGTTGCCGTATGCGTTTAATGCATTAGACCCTGCTTGACCGTATTGGCCATAAGCATTTGCAATGCCGGTGGCAGCGTTAAAGCCCACGCCTTGCAAACTTTGTAATGGGCTAAGAGTGCCAGCGCGCGCGGTTTGATAACGGTTAAACGCGTTGCCGTATTCTTGCGAAGCCATGTCTTGACCAAACGTTTGTGAGGCTTTGAGAGCATTTCCTGAAATTAACCCGCCGCGCGCAGCGGCCTGTCGGTCAACAGCCTTTAAACCTTCGGACATACGGAAACCGTAACCTGGGTCTTTGTTGGCTAAAAACGCTTCAGGTGTAAATTCAGCCGTAGCGTACTTGCCATAGCCTGTTGACCCTGCATTACCACCAATTCCAAGGTACTCAAGCAAACGATTTTGACCGGCTAAACCTGCTTGATTGTATGGTTGGTAGGTGCCAACTTGGTTATCTAAAACACCTTGGGCAAGCTGAAGTTGAGCATCTCGATTACCGCCCGCAAAATTTAATATTTCATCCCTATTAGCTCTTGCAAAATCAAATTGTTCGCCCCTAGTAGCTTGAGCCGCTGCAATTTGCTGGTCACGCGTTTCTTGCGTAACCCCTAATTGTTGGTCACGCGTCTGTGACGCAATATTAAGTTGTTCTCGGTACGCATTTTCTAACGCTGTTTTTTGTTGAGCAAGGGCGTCGAACTGCGCTTTAAGCTGCGAGTTCATTATGCCGTTTTGGGCGTTGAGTTGCTTATTCAGGATGTCTTGCTGCGCTTCAATAGCCGTTTGCGCCATTGCTAACTGTTGCGCTTGCGCTTCGCTTGCCGCATTAGCTTGAGTGCGAGCAGCTTTACCGGATGCGGCTGCGCCGATAGCTGCGCCGCCTACAGTTGCGGCGGCGCCAATCAAACTAGCTGTAGTCGCTGAGATTCCGAAAGTCATGTTATTTCCTTATTGCCAAATGAAGCAATTAAGCCTAAGTCATTGTAACTTGGGGCTATTACTTCGGCTTCCATTTTGTCAAGATTTTCTTCGCCAACGTGTTCAGTCAAGTGAACCGTTGTCCAGAGCGTATCTTCTTCAGCGTACACGGCGCGTTTAAGCCCAACTTCAGAGATAAACGTACAAGGCGCTACAAGTTTCTTTTCGCCAAACTCGGTAAAGACAGTAACTTTGCCCTTAGAGATAAAATTCAAATGCTGGTGGCGGTGAATTTTACCAATGATCAGCGTTCCTTTTGGGATTAGCATTTCGCGGGCATAGGTACAACATCCGTACTTTTCATCTTTAGGCGTAAAGTAGTGCTTAAGCGTACAGTCTTCTAGCGTTGATGGAATTGCACCCTCGGCAATTAACTTTTCCATGCCTTCTTGCACCGTCAAAATATCTTGCCTAAATTTAATTTTGGCGGGGGTATTTTGAAACAGCGCGGGATCGTATGTCACTTTCATGTCTGCAAGTTCCCCGAGGACGTAAACGTATGGATTGAAAAGCCACCGACAAGCGTGTAAGTGCCACCCGTTGCGCGTTGTGGGCCGAGGTATTTAACTACAGCAATCCCTGAACCACCAACACCGCCAAAGAAACCACTTGGCCCTCCGCCACCACCATTGCCTGTACTGCTTGCACCCGCGCTACTACTATTTGCGCTTCCGCCCACCGCATAAGTAACGCTTGAGCCGGTAATAGAGGATGCTTGACCTGCACCGCCGGATGGAATACTGCCCCCGCCTGACTTACCACCGCCGCCCGCGCCCCCTGCACCTGTGCCTGTGCCGCCAGCATTGCCTTGTCCGACAGTCCCCGCACCGCCTGCGCTAGGGCCACCCGCTGAACCGCCGCCGCCTGACCCGCCACCTGCGCCTGTGCCTGTGCCATGCGCGGCTGAGTAGCCACCATAGCCCCCGCCAATTGCGGTAAGCCCGTTAAACGTGGAGTTGCCACCGCTATCACTAATATTTTGCCCTGCGTTGCCGCCACCGCCTACGGTTATTGCGTAAAGTGTTTTAGCAATCAAAACAGCCGATCCGGTTAGCATACCGCCCGCGCCGCCGCCACCTCCACCGTCTGAGCCGCCACCGCCCCCACCCGCAACAAGCAGGTAATCAATAGGGATCAATGAGTTGTTCTCAAACCCAAATGCGCCCGAGGCAGCAGACCCGATAGTTGCTATGCGTGGCATTTATGCGTACCTTGTTTGAGAGCCAAGCACGGTAAACGCAGCGTTGCCGGTCTTCACAATGGCAAAGGTGTACGCATCAATCGAATTGGCGTTACCCGCATTAGGTGTAATACCGCTTTGCCATTTAGGTGTGACAGAGGTGCCGTCGATAGTAAAGGCGCTGTTGTAATAAGCCGTCGCACCTTGGGTTGCCAAGAAAGTAATGGTAACCGTCTGACCCGTTGACATCAGGCTGTTAAGGGTTGCGCTTGCCCCGCCCCGCACGTTAAGCGTCCAGTTGGCACTAGCGTTAGTCGTGTAGTACAAAATGGATTGGGTGGCAACATCAAAGTTAATTGTGCCGGTCGCCGCTGTTGCCGAAATTGTTGTGGTTTCGCGGATATAATCGGTTGTGATGTAGTCAAAAACAAAACTTGTCGGGTTTAGTAATTGAAACCTTGTACCGTCGTATTCAATCAATACCAAGGCGCCCGCAATGATGTCGTTGGCGACCAAAGGTGTTGTGCCAAACTTGGTGATTGACTTGACGCCAAGCGTGTCGATGTCAATGGTGACTGCGCCGGTATTGGTGTTCTGAGCAATAAAGCTATATTGTGCGCCCGCAGCATAGCCCGCCAATGCGGGCGTGGCCGCGCCAGTTAGCGTGTTTGTACCGGCAACCGTAATCAGGTTGCTAAAGGTTGTCGTGTCGTTAATTGCGGGAATATCGTCATACGACCCAATCTGCACAAAAGCCGAAGTTTTTAAAATAAACTTGTACAACACCCCACCGTCTAGCCAAATCTCATTTGGTGTGCGCCCCGCCGCATCCAACACAATAGGGTTAGTGTTGTTGGTTGTGCCATCGCGGGTGGTGTAGGTCGTAACTGGCGTGGTAGTGCCCGACAGGTAGCTGTATATTAAGCCGCCGGTCAAAGGTGCGCCATTAGCATCCGAAAATTGCGCGCCCGCACCGGCAAAGGCTGAAAGATTGATGGACATTAGACTATCCCTGTAATGATGCCGTTGACGACCGTCACGGTTTTAAAGTCGGTTGTTGTAAAAGTGCCTGAAGCCCCGCCCGCACCGCCGCCCAATTGTTCGTACAACGCAT
>Ga0114972_10001588_pt1 | contig 17025 bp, 20 predicted proteins | sample M_140807_EF_Meta_FD_87354 | JGI IMG/M metagenome (GOLD analysis project Ga0114972, IMG submission 87354) | Freshwater microbial communities from Lake Montjoie, Canada to study carbon cycling - M_140807_EF_MetaG | ecosystem: Environmental > Aquatic > Freshwater > Lake | place: Lake Montjoie... | reverse complement strand
CGATCAACATCATCGTTACTATCTTGAACATGCGTGCGCCTGGCATGACATTGATGAAGATGCCCATGTTTACATGGACATGGCTGATCACAGCTTATTTGTTGATCGCTGTCATGCCTGTGTTGGCGGGTGCCATCACGATGACATTGACAGACCGCCATTTCGGCACTACTTTCTTTAACCCTGCTGGTGGCGGCGACCCCGTGATGTACCAGCACATCTTTTGGTTCTTTGGTCACCCAGAGGTTTACATCATGATTTTGCCGGCCTTCGGCATCATCAGCCAAATTGTCCCCGCGTTCTCTCGCAAGAAGTTGTTCGGCTACGCCTCCATGGTTTACGCCACTTCTTCCATCGCAATTTTGTCTTTCATCGTGTGGGCACACCACATGTACACCACCGGCATGCCTGTGACTGGACAGTTGTTCTTCATGTACGCGACCATGTTGATTTCTGTGCCTACAGGTGTGAAGGTGTTCAACTGGATTGCCACGATGTGGAGAGGTTCGATGACCTTTGAAACCCCCATGTTGTTTGCCGTTGGTTTCATCTTCGTGTTCACCATGGGCGGCTTTACCGGACTTATTTTGTCCATGGCCCCTATTGATCTGCAGTTGCAGGACGGTTATTACGTTGTAGCCCATTTCCACTACGTGTTGGTGGCAGGTTCATTGTTCACCATGTTCGCCGGTTACTACTACTGGTCACCCAAATGGACAGGCGTGATGTACAACGAAACACGTGGAAAAATTCACTTTTGGTGGACACTGATTTCTTTCAACGTCACCTTCTTCCCTATGCACTTCTTGGGTCTCGCCGGCATGCCGCGTCGTTACGCTGACTACCCTATGCAATTTGCCGACTTCAATGCACTGGCTTCTGTGGGCGCATTTGCCTTTGGCTTTGCGCAAGTGTTCTTCTTCTTCTTCATTGTGTTGCCCACTATGCGCGGCAAGGGCGAACCAGCGCCCCAGCGCCCTTGGGAAGCTGCTGAAGGCTTGGAATGGGAAGTGCCATCTCCTGCGCCTTTCCACACCTTTGAAACTCCGCCCAAACTCAATCATGATGCCACCCGCATCGTTGCTTGAACTGATGGTTAGAAACTTTTAAGTCATGACACTTGCTCAGAAAAAAAACAATTTGCGCTTGGGGCTGATACTGGCTTCTGTGGCATGTGTATTTTTTCTGGGCATAGTGATCAAGATTGCCTTTCTTTCACATACCTGATGAACAGCCTCGGTCTTCGTATTGACAACTTGCGCATGTTGCGCAAGCTCGCGATAGTGGCATTGGGCATGTTCGGATTTGGTTATGCCCTGGTTCCCCTCTACAAGGCCATTTGTGAAATGACAGGTGTCAATATTCTTGCCTTGGGTGAAAAAGAATTGCCTGGTACTGGCAATGCCAGATATGCCAATGCTGAAAATACACAGGTTGATACCAGTCGTACGGTGACGGTTGAGTTTGATGCCAACGCACGTGGCCCTTGGCATTTCAAGCCTATGCAATCTTCTGTTCAAGTGCATCCCGGTGAATTGACCACTGTCATGTATGAATTCCAAAACGTACAGGATCGCACCATGTCAGCGCAGGCCATACCCAGCTATGCGCCAAATGAAGCTGCAGCCCATTTCAACAAAGTGGAATGTTTTTGCTTTAAACAATACACCTTGGCCCCTGGCGAGAAAAAACAATGGCCAGTGGTTTTTGTCATCGATTCCAAACTGGCCAAAAACGTGAACACCATTACCTTGTCATACACCTTCTTTGAAGTGGGAAGTAAAACGCCAGCCGCACCTTCAAGCACTGTATCGAGTGTCAAGTTAAAGGAAGACGGCGTATGAATCCCGATCAAGTTGATGTAGTCGCACCAGTGAGTGTCAGACGTCCTTTGTGGCGTTCCATTGTTGCTGTGTCATGGTCGTTTATCGGCATTCGAAAAAACAGTGAATTTCAAGAAGACTTGTCGCACATCACACCCTTGCATGTTCTGGGTGTCGGTCTGGTGGCAGGTTTGTTATTTGTGGCTGGATTGATTGTTCTTGTCAATCTGGTCGTTGCAAAATAAAAGGAGTCGAGATGAGCAGCACAACACATGGCGCCAAGCCGCATTACTTCGTACCAGAGCCTTACCGCCATCCGGCCATGGCTGCTTTTGGTTTGTTTTTTGTCATTTTGGGCGCCAGTCAATGGGTGAATGATGTCAGCTGGGGTAAGTACTGTTTGTTGCTTGGTCTGGCCGTTGTGTTCACTGTGCTTTTCCAATGGTTCAGCGAATCGGTCCATGAAAGCGAATCTGGACAATATGGCCGCAAGATTGATTTGTCTTTCCGCTGGAGCATGAGCTGGTTTATCTTCTCTGAGGTCATGTTCTTTGGTGCATTTTTCTCAGCTCTGTGGTGGGCGAGGGTTCATTCAGTTCCGGCACTGGGTAACAGTGAAAACGCGCTGTTATGGCCTGGCTTCAAAGCTGTTTGGCCAAGCCTTGCCGCTGGCATGACAGCTTCGCCTGCAGGCATTATTGAGCCTTTTCAAACCATGACGCCGTTTTGGTTGCCCACCATCAATACCGCATTGCTTTTGTCCTCTGGCGTGACATTGACGATTGCGCATCACGCCTTGCTCGAAAACCAACGTTCAAAGACTATTCAGTTCATGTGGTTGACGGTATTGTTGGGAGTGGTATTTTTGTGCGTTCAAGGGTATGAATATGCACATGCCTACCACGAGTTGAATTTGAAGTTGACGTCTGGTGTGTATGGTTCCACTTTTTATATGTTGACAGGTTTCCATGGTTTCCATGTGTTTGTGGGCATGTTGATGCTTTTATTCATTACTTTGCGTTTGCGCAGTGGCCATTTCACTGCCTCGAACCATTTTGGTTTTGAGGGTGCAGCTTGGTATTGGCACTTTGTGGATGTGGTGTGGTTGGGTTTGTACATTCTGGTGTATTGGCTTTGATATTTGCCGCGCAATTAAAAAAGGCCGCACCTGCGGCCTTTTTAATTCAGTCAACACTGAATTAGACTGGGGTCAATGGAATACCGGTAGGTCTGATCCAACCCATCTTCCAAGACAGCAAAATGCAGAGAAATAAAACAATCGATATGCCAACTCTGAAGGCCAGTGCGCGCATCATCCGGCTTGATTTGGGAGCACCTTCCGTATCCCCGCGCAACATAAATAACATGGCTGTTGACAATGCAGCCAGTATGGCCAAAAAAGCGATGGCTATAAAAATGTTCATACTGGATTATCCTTTGATTTACGCGAACCTTCTTTTTGTATGAATAAAGTCAGCAGTAGACGGGTCATTATTTTTTTGGCGGCTGTAGCTGGCATGTCATTGACCGCAAGGCTGGGGTTTTGGCAGTTGTCACGGGCGCAAGAAAAATTGGCCATACAAAGTCAGTTGGAGTCGCAAGCCCAATTGCCTGCGCTTGAAAAACAGGATTTGTTGCAGCAGCCTGAACTGTGGAAGCACATACATAGAAATATTCATATGGATGGACGCTGGATGGTTGATAAAACCATTTATTTGGACAACAGAAGCTACAAAGGGCAGCCTGGCTTTTGGGTATTGACGCCTATGGCGTGGTCGCCGGGGCAAGTGATCTGGGTACAACGGGGATGGGTTGCGCGTGATCTCAGAGATGCCACTAAGGCGGCTGAGGTCATCACGCCAACCGAGAACACGCGGATCAAGGGGCGTATTGCATGGGGCCTGTCTCACATGACTGAATTGAAAAGTACTATTCCCTCAGAGCCTGTCGCAGGTCAACTGCGAATACAAAGCAATTTAGACACAGACCAAATGCAGTCATTGGTATCTGATAAGGTCAGTGCATTCGTGATTCAAACAGGTGAAGATTCTGAAGGACTGAAACGCGACTGGCCAGTCATTTCACAAACAGCTGATAAAAACAAAGGTTATGCTTTCCAATGGTTTGCCTTGAGTGGCTTGATGGGTATTCTTTATTTCTGGTTTCAATGGATAGGGCCCATACGGCATGCAAGACAACAACAATGAAAACTCTCGGCCACATGCCTTGGGATTAACGGTATACGATTTACCGGATCCACTCAAGGCGGCGCAGGTCGATGCAAGCCGAACCAGCGCAGGGCGGTTACGCATGATCATCGTCATGTTGGTATGCGCGGCACCCGTGCTGGCGTCTTACTTGACTTACTACGTCATACGACCGCAGACATTGCGACATTTTGGAACCTTGATTCAACCTGTCAACCCAATGCCAGACATCATGGCGCAGACTCTCGATGATGAACAAGTCAGCTTGTCAAGTTTGAAGGGCCAATGGTTGATCGTGAGTCTGTCATCAGGCGCATGTGACGCACCATGCCAAACCAATTTGCTTTTGCAGCGACAAATTCGCGCCTCGCTGGGGCGTGAAAAAGAGCGCACAGAGTGGGTTTGGCTGATCACAGATAAACAACCTGTCTCTAAAGAATTGATGACTGGTTTGGGCGATGCTGTCGTATTGCGGGTGCCGCCAGCACTTATTGCCCAATGGCTAAGCGCTGAATCTGGTCACGAATTGAGTGAGCATTTGTATTTGATCGATCCGCACGGCAATTGGATGATGCGATTCCCTGCCTCATTGAGCATAGAGCAAGCGGGCCCGTTAAAGCGTGATTGGGATAGGTTGCTTCGTGCCTCTGTCTCATGGGACAAACCAGGGCGATGAATGTATGAATGACGTTGCCTTGTTCAATGCCGCCCCGTTATTGCAATTACTGCTGACGGCAATGCTTTTGGCTGTGGGACCTTTAACTTGGGTGTGGCTCAAAAACAGGCAATCGCTATCGGTCAAACGCGTGAGGCACTTGACCGTGATTGTTTTGTTTTTGACGTTTGATCTGATTTTGTTTGGCGCGTTCACCCGTTTAAGTGATTCAGGTCTTGGTTGTCCCGATTGGCCAGGTTGTTATGGACATGCAAGCCCTATAGGCGCAACTCAATCCATAGAAGCAGCACAAACTGCAATGCCAACGGGTCCGGTGACTTGGCAGAAAGCCTGGATAGAGATGATTCACCGCTATTTAGCCATGTTGGTTGGTGCACTTATTTTGACGCTTGCTTTTTTCTCTTGGCGTCATGAAAGAACCCTTTGGGGCTGGCCATCGTTGACGTTGGTATGGGTATGTATTCAAGGTGCATTTGGCGCGTTTACTGTCACCATGAAATTGTTTCCACTCATAGTGAGTATGCATTTGCTTGGGGGCATGTTGTTACTTGTGTTGTTGACTGTCCAATGGGTGCGCCAACGTCATCTCATTGACAGAACTTCTGATCAAGCTTTACCGGTGGCGGTGTATGTCATCACCCTGCTGACTTGGTTGAGCGTGCTAATACAAATCGGATTAGGTGCATGGGTGAGCAGTAATTACGCAGTTTTGGCATGCGATACGTATCCCTTGTGCCAAAGCAGTTGGTGGCCTGATATGAATTTTCAAAAGGCTTTTGAATGGTGGCGCCCTCTCGGTCAGGATGCCTCTGGTCAACCCATACCTTTTCAAGCCCTGACAGCGATTCATATGGTTCATCGCTGGCATGCCATCATTCCAGTTTTTTTGATGATCTATCTGGTTAGAGCATTGATCAAAAAAGGGTTTAAACAGCAGGGTTTGGTATTGCTTGGCTTGCTGGTATTGCAATTGGTGACCGGGATATCCAATGCTGTTTTAGGGTGGCCCATGTTCGCCGCTTTATTGCACACAGGCTCGGCTGCATTGATGTTGGCATTGTTAAGCTGGGTATTGGCCTCAACCCGCCCTCGCAGCGCAGATCGCATTGCTTCGACATTCAACAGGCCTATGTTATGAAGTCTCTTTCTCAGTTCATGCCTGTGCGTTGGCAGCAGTTCAATGCGTTGACCAAACCTCGGGTGATTCAATTGATCGTGTTCTGCGCTCTGATTGGCATGGTGTTGGCAGTGCCGGGTGTACCTGCCTGGCCAGACATCCAGTTAGCTGCTATTGCCTGTGTCGGTATTTGGTTGGTTTCGGGGGCAGCCGCGGCGTTCAATTGCATTGTTGAACAAACCATAGATGCACGCATGAAAAGAACAGCTTGGCGGCCCACAGCCAAAGGCCAACTGACGGACAGAGATACGTTACTTTTTTCAGCTGTACTGTGCATATTGGGTTCCGCGATTTTGTATATCTGGGTCAACCCTCTGACCATGTGGTTGACATTCGCCACCTTTGTGGGTTATGCCGTCGTCTACACCGTGATTCTCAAACCACTGACACCGCAAAATATTGTGATCGGCGGCGCTTCTGGCGCCATGCCGCCAGTGCTGGGTTGGGCCGCTATGACGGGTGATGTAGGCCCCGAAGCCTTGATACTTTTTTTGATTATTTTTCTGTGGACGCCTCCTCACTTTTGGGCATTGGCGTTATACAGGGTTGAGGACTATCGCCAATCTGGTTTGCCTATGCTGCCCGTCACACATGGCAATGAATTTACACGACTGCAAATTCTTCTCTACACCATTGTTTTGTTGCCAGCATGTCTGATGCCATTCATCTACCGCATGAGCGGTTGGTTTTATTTGATTTCTGCGTTGATATTGAGCCTGATATTTTGCTGGTATGGGTGGGCTTTATGGCGTCAATACTCTGATGAATTAGCCAGAAAAACATTCAAATTTTCATTGGTGCACCTCAGTTTATTGTTTGCCGCTTTTTTAATAGACCACTACATACCGGGTATGTGATGCTGAAAATGTGTCGTTTTTTATTGCTGTCATTCATCGTGGTGCTCTGCGCTTGCTCACCTGATAAACCGGTGTTCAAGGCGATAGACCTGACAGGCGCTGATTACGCTTTGGGTTTTGAGCTACCAGACCAGTTCGGTCAAAAGCGCACTTTGGCTGATTTCAAAGGCAAGGTGGTGGTGGTTTTTTTTGGTTACACACAATGCCCGGATTTTTGTCCCACCACCTTGACGGAATGGGTACAGGTGAAAAAAAACCTCGGTCCTCAAGGAGAATTATTGCAAGCGGTATTCATCACATTAGATCCTGAAAGAGATAAGCCGGAAATACTGCAACCCTATATGGGCGGGTTTGATCCTACATTTCTTGCGCTGATACCGACGCTTGAAGAGTTGCCAGCACTGGCTAAAAATTTCAAGATTTATTACAAGAAAGTCACAAGCACATCATCAAACAGCTACACCTTGGATCACAGTGCGGGTACCTATATTTATGATCCCCAAGGTAGATTGCGTTTATATGCCCGCTACGGCTTGGGTCCTCAGGCTATGGCAGAGGATATTTCGAAGTTGTTTAAATAAAAAAAACCGTCTGCAACCAGGGATGGCAGACGGTTGATAGCGGTTGAATCCAACCTCAATCACGCATATTCAAGCAAGGCCAACTTCATTTTCTTCATGGCGGCCACTTCAATTTGACGGATACGTTCGGCACTCACACCAAACTCATCTGCGAGTTCGTGCAATGTCATGCCACCACTGTTGTCGTCGTTCACCTTGAGCCAGCGCTCTTGCACAATGCGCCTGCTACGCTCATCGAGCACAGCCAGAGCTTGCGTGATGCCGTCAGTCGATAGGATGTCTCGTTGGTGTGCTTCGATCATGGCGGTGGGCTCATGATGCACATCTGTTAAGTAAGCAATGGGGCCGAACGCCTCTTCGCCGTCTTCGTTGGATACCGGGTCCAGCAGTACATCCGAACCTGCCATCCGAGCTTCCATTTCAATGACCTCTTCACGTTTGACATTCAAGTCTTTGGCAATGCTGTCAATTTGTGCATCGCTCAAAGTGTCTCGCAAAGAAGCATCATGGTTTTCACCTGCGTCGGCTCTGAAACCTTGTTTTTTCGAGCGCAAGTTGAAAAAGAGTTTGCGTTGGGCTTTGGTGGTCGCAAGTTTGACCATGCGCCAGTTTTTGATGATGTATTCGTGAATCTCAGCCTTGATCCAGTGAATGGCGTAACTGACCAGTCGAACGCCGTGATCCGGATCAAAACGCTTGACGGCTTTCATCAGGCCGACATTGCCTTCCTGAATCAGATCTGCATGAGCCAAACCATACCCGGCATATTGGCGTGAAATAGAAACCACCAACCGCAGGTGGGACAAAATCAATTTGCCGGCTGCTTCCAAGTCATTGTTTTCTTTGAGCTTTTTTGAAAATTCCTGCTCTTGCTCTAAAGTCAGCATAGGCAGGCGGTTTACCGCAGTGATATAGGCGTCAAGATTGCCTAAGGGCGGAAGAATGGCCCATGGATTGACCGCCAGTTGTGACTGTCCGGGGGTGGTGGAAAGAGTCATGCTTGTCATGGAAGTTCTCCTAACGGATAACAATGACGCCATATTAGCACTCTCTGGTCTAGAGTGCTAATTTAAGTCCGTGTTTACCCGCAAAGACGGTGTGTTTACCCCACATTTCTTGAATTCGTAAGCATTCATTCCACTTGGCCATGCGTTCTGATCGGGCAAATGAGCCAACTTTCAACTGTCCGGTGTTCCAACCGGTGGCCAAGTGAACAATGGCAGTATCTTCAGTCTCGCCGGAGCGGGCGGACACAATCATGCCCATGCCAAGTCTTCGTGCTGCCAGCATGGCAGCGTAGGTTTCTGTCAGCGTGCCCACTTGGTTGGGTTTGAGTAGCACCGCGTTACAGGCTTGGTCTGTGTGGGCTGCTTCGATCAAATCCACTCGAGTGACCAGGTAGTCGTCCCCAATGACTTGTATTCGGTTTCCTACCGCCCGGGTAAACGCCTGCATTCCGGCGGTGTCATCCTCGGCAAAGGGGTCTTCGACAGAGATGATGGGATAGGCATCTATCCAGCGAAGTAACACCGATAACCATTCCTCTGAGCTAAAGACTTGGTTGTCCAAGCCCAAGGTGTAACTGCCTTGTTGGCCGAATTCCGAGGCCGCAATGTCCAAGGCAATCGCGACCTGGTCATGGCGATATCCCGCTTTTTCAATGGCCAAGGTCAAGGTCTGCAAGGCTTCTTCATTGGACGCAAAGTCAGGCCACCAGCCGCCTTCATCTGCCACCCCAAAACGCTTGCCACGCGCTTGCATGAGTTTGCCCGCAGTTTGGTAAACGTGGGCCACCATGACCATGGCTTCATCAAAACTTTGAGCCCCAATGGGCATGACCAAGAAGTCCTGAACATCGACGCGCCTGCCAGCGTGTGCACCGCCTCCAAATATTTGAATTTGTGGCAGTGGCAGACAAACTGCTTCGCCTTGTGAAAGGTATTGCCAAAGCGCTAATGACTGAGAGGCCGCCGCCGCTTGCGCAATGGCTAATGAAGTAGCAATCGTCGCATTCGCGCCTAAGCGGCTTTTAAGCGGCGTGCCGTCCAATTCGATCAAACGCTGGTCGGCACTGGATTGATCTAAGGCATTCATACCTGCCAATGCTTTTGCGATCTCGCCATTGACATTGGCAATGGCATGTGAAACATCGAATCCATCCAGATGTAAGCCGCCGTCGCGTAGCTCAAGTGCTTCACGGCTGCCTCGAGATGCGCCCGCAGGGGCTACGCCTCTGCCCATGCTGCCATCCTGTAAGTGCACGTCGACTTCTACGGTCGGTCGGCCGCGAGAATCCCAAATACGCCGAGAGTGGATATGTTTGATCGCTGTTTTCATGGTGTGTTCCATTGTGCACGCATGTCAGCAAGTCGGGATTCAGGCTGGTTCAGCCATGCAATAGCTTTATGCCTAATGAATGGATGCTGCCATTCTTCGTTCAGATATTCCACAGGAGATTTGCCGTCAATCCGGGCCAATAACATGCCAGCCAGTAAGTCACAGGTGCGTGATTCAATGGCGTCAGGTGATTCCCAACGCACGTTTTGCAGGTAATGGGTTGATAAAAGATCAAAGACTTTCAGGTAAGAGTGGTTCAGCGCAGGTTGGCACACAGCCTTGAGTAGCAAATGTGTCAACACAAAAGCCAGGTCAAATGCCGGGTCGCCCCAACACGCGCACTCAGCATCCAAAAGCACGGGTCCGTTCGGTCCGATCAGAATGTTTTTAGGACTGACGTCGCCATGGATCAATGTTTTTTTATGCGACAGGGTTCGGCTCACCAATCTCTTTAGTGCAAGAGCGCTGGCGTCGTGCTTTTCTGCGGTAAATAAAAAATAAGGCGATAAACGTATGGCTACAAAATCTTCGTCATGATCAAAGCGCTTACACAAATCGAGATTGTCCGCACTTGCCGCATGCAAACGCACCAGTAAGTCTGCCAACGCCATAGCGGTTGAGTGGTTCACTTCACCATTGAGCAACTGCTGCTTCCAAACCGGATAACGGTCTGCGGGCAGATAGGACATGGCAAATATGCAGTCTTGCTCGTCCTCACCAAGCACATGCGGCACTGCATTTGGCGTGACGGTTTGAGCAAATTGAAGCCAGGCCACTTCATCTCGGTTGCGTCGCACAGGCGCTTCCCACAGCGCCGCCACTTTCAGTTGAGGCAAAGCGCGTTTCACACAATACACAAGACTTGGCGTTTCAACCTTAACGATAAGGGAGGAGACGCCACCTGTGAGTGCGGTGAAACGCACATCCTGACCTGGTTGGTACAAGCCCATTCGCTGCAAACCCGGCAACAAAGCCGCATGCTCGGGGGTCAATTTTTCGATGGATGGTGTGAGCGAAGGTGTGTTCAAAACAAAGGTTTGATATGGACCGTTACCAACGGATGTGAAATTTCATCAGCAACGGACGCAATACAAACAACGGACCGACCCAAAGGTATTGCACATCTTCAAAGAAAGAAGGTTTCTTTCCCTCTAGCTTGTGACCGACAAATTGCATCAACCAAGCGCCAATGAAAACCGCCAAGCAAATATACAGACGTTGCTCACCCATGGCATGTACCAAAGCCAGCATGACGAAAGACCAAGCGGTCATAGCGACAGTGAACGGCAGCGACAACCGCATGTAGTAAACCATGCTGGCCAAAATAAATGCATAGGCAATGGCAGGATGCAGACAAAACAGCAAGCCGATCAGGCTCAACATGATCAATGGAATGGCGGCGAAATGAATAAGCTCATTGGTGGGGTGGAGATGACTTTGAGCGTAATGGCTCAATAGTTCATCGATTCGTCTGGGAGAAATTTCTGTGGTGGCATCCATGAACAGTCCTTTGTGAAAATGTCAATCGATCAAAGCGCTTGCGAACTCATCGGCTTTGAAGCCTTGTAAATCCTCTAGCTTTTCTCCGATGCCAATGAAATATACAGCTAAAGAATTAGCTTGTGAAGACTTGCGTTGTTGCGCCCACAAAGCAATGGCCGCCAGTACACCGCCCTTGGCTGTGCCATCGAGTTTGGTGATGATCAAGCCTGTCAAACCAAGTGTTTCATCAAAAGCCTTGACCTGAGCCAACGCGTTTTGACCGGTGTTGCCATCAATCACAAGCAGTACTTCATGAGGCGCAGTGGGATCGGCTTTCTGCACCACACGCTGTATTTTTTTCAGCTCATCCATCAAATGCAATTGCGTCGGTAAACGTCCTGCAGTGTCCACCAACACCACATCTTTTCCGCGTGCTTTGCCAGCAGTCACTGCGTCAAATGTGACTGCCGCCGGATCTCCATTTTCCTGACTGACGATATCGACGTGGTTGCGGTCCGCCCACACCATGAGTTGTTCCTTGGCGGCGGCTCTGAAAGTATCGGCTGCGGCCAATAGCACGCTTGCACCTGCGTCGTGTAAATGTCGGGTTAACTTGCCAATGGATGTGGTTTTGCCAGCCCCATTGACTCCAGCCACCATGATGACGGTGGGTTTAAAGAGGCTGATGTCTAATTCACGTTCAAGCGGTGTCAGCAACTCTGTCAATACTTCCACCAACAAATGTTTGACGTCAGAGGCGTTGCTGCTGCCCTGAAGTTTGATTTTTAGCTTTAACTTATCCAAGATGTATTGCGTAGCAGCGATGCCTGCGTCTGCCATCAGCAAGGCAGATTCCAATTCTTCGTAGAGTTCATCGTCAATCGGCTTGCCAGTGAACAGCAAGGTGAAATGGCTACCAGTTCGTTGCAGACTGCTGCGTAGCCTGCCCAGCCAGTTGCGCGAGGCTACTTGCGCTGCCGTAGTGGAACTGGTGCCAGTGGCAGGTGGGGGTTTTCGTTTGAACAGGTTGAACATGACCACAGGTTTCTACAATGCGCTGTATATGCAAAAAATACTTGAAACAATGGGTCATTCTATGAAACCGTATTTGAAAGTAAATCTAAACCCTGTCAGCCGCATCTTGGGCTGGGTGTTAAGCCTGATTGTGGGTTTGTTATCAGGTACCCAAGCCATGGCCCAAGAGGCCCAACAATTCACTTTGAAGAATGGCATGACTTTGATTGTCAAATCAGATTCACGTGCGCCAACAGTGGTGCACATGGTGTGGCTCAGGGTGGGTTCGATGGATGAAGTCGATGGCACGTCTGGCGTTGCCCATGTGCTTGAACATATGCTCTTTAAAGGCACGACAACCATCAAGCCTGGTGAGTTTTCACGCAAAGTTGCAGCGTTGGGTGGACGTGAAAATGCATTCACCAATAAAGATTACACCGGTTACTACCAGCAAATTCCCGCCAACCGTTTGCCAGACATGATGCGATTGGAAGCCGACAGATTTGCCAATAACCAATGGCCAGATGATGAGTTTGCTCGAGAAATCGAGGTCGTCAAAGAAGAGCGGCGCATGCGAACAGAAGATTCCCCGCGCATGCTCATGTATGAACAATTGAATGCCGCGCAATTCATGGCGTCACCTTATCGCCGACCGGTCATCGGATGGATGAGTGATCTTGATGCCATGACTGCACAAGATGCGCGTGATTTTTACCATCGTTGGTACCGGCCTTCCAATGCGGCGGTGGTGATTGTGGGAGATGTCGACGTTCTTCAAGTCAAGGCATGGGCCGAGGATATTTATGGGCAAATACCAGAAGGTGTTGTGCCTGATAGAAAACCTCGAAGCGAGCCCGTTCAAACGGGTACTCGGCGTATCCAAGTCAAAGCTCCTGCAGACCAAGCGTATCTGGCCATGTCGTGGAAGGTTCCCGGCTTTAAGGGGTTTGATAACCAAGCAGACAACCAAGACGCGTTGGCTTTGACCTTGCTCTCTGCGGTGTTGGATGGTTACAGCGGTGCGCGTTTAGACAGATCGCTGGCGCAGGGTGAAAACAGATTGGCTGACAGTGTGGGCGCGTCGCACAGTTTCAGCGGCAGAGGCCCGCAAGTGTTTGTGCTCGATGGCGTTCCCGCTAAAGGCAAAACCACCGAACAACTAGAAGCCGCATTGCGGGAACAAATCGCACGCATAGTGAAAGACGGTGTGAGTGAAGCTGAGATGAAGCGGGTGCGAGCACAGTGGCTGGCATCCACCACCTACCAGCGGGATTCGTTGTTCAACCAAGCGCGTGAACTCGGTAACCATTGGGTTGAAGGCTTGCCCTTGGACACACCTGACAAATTGGTGGATGCTTTGGTCAGCATCACGGCACAACAATTGCAGGATGTGGCCAAAAAATATTTCAATGATGACCAATTGACTGTGGCCACTTTGATTCCGCAGTCAGGACCGCGTCCGGCATTTCGCAAGCCGGCACCCGGTTCACGTCACACGGAAGGTATGAAATGAAAAAGCTATTTGTATTGTGCGCTGCATGGCTGTGTGCACCGTTGGTTACTTTGGCGGGTATACCTGTTCAATTTTGGACTTTGGACAATGGAGCCAAAATTTATTTGATGGAGGTTCACGGCTTGCCTATGGTGGATGTTCAACTTGAATTTGACGCGGGGTCCAGACGCGACGGCAAAGGGCTGTCCGGTTTAGCTCAGGCGACTGCCATGATGTTGGGCAAAGGTGTCAAAGCGCAGGGAGATCAACCTGCTTGGGATGAAAACCAGTTAGGTGAAGCTTGGGCAGACCTGGGTGCCATGGCAGGCGCATCCGCTTCAGCAGACCGAATGACCATGAATTTACGCAGTCTCACCCGTCCAGAATTACTGGATGCCGCGGTGGCTTTGGCTGCACGTCAATTAGCCTATCCTGCTTTTCCTGCAACTGTTTGGCAAACTGAACGCGAGCGATGGATTGCCGGAATACGCGAATCAGCCACCAAACCTAACGTGCAAGCTTCACGGGCGTATTCCAATGCCGTCTACGGGGATCACGCTTATGGCGAGGAAGCAGATGAAGCCAGTTTGCGCAAAATTGACACTGGCTTGATGAAAGAATTTCATGCGCGTCACCTGTTACCTTGCCGCGCAAAAATCAGCATTGTGGGTGCGATCAATCGGGAGCAGGCGACGCGGCGGGTGGAGCAATTGCTCGAAGGATTACCGACATCCAAGGGTTGCGATTTGTTGCCTTTGGTGTCCGAGGTACAGCCTTTGAGCGAAGCTAGAAAAATTGTCATACCCTTCGAATCAGCCCAGGCCCATGTGTTTATCGGTCAACCCGGAATAGCCCGACAGCACCCTGACTTTTTGGCATTGACTGTGGGTAATTATGTGTTGGGCGGCGGCGGGTTTGTGTCGCGATTGACCGATCAAGTGCGAGAAAAACGCGGGTTGAGTTACAGCGTTTACAGCTATTTCTCACCTGGTCAGCACGCTGGCGCTTTCACTGTCGGTTTACAGACCCGACCCGATCAAGCTGCAAAAGCCATTGAAGTAGCCACCAGTGTTGTCAATGAATTTGTACAACAGGGACCAACCGATGCTGAAGTTCAAGCGGCCAAGGATTTTTTAATTGGAGGTTTTGCATTGCGTTTGGACAGCAATAAAAAATTGATGGATAACCTGAGCAACATAGCTTGGTTTGATTTGCCGCTCGACTATTTGGATACATGGACGACCAAAGTGCAGGAACTCACCGCCGCCGACATACAGGAAGCCTTTGCACGAAATCTTCAGCCCGAGCGCATGGTGACCGTGGTGCTGGGTGCTGCGCCATGACCCCTGGAGAAGTTCGCATCATTGGCGGGCTATGGAAGCGAAGCAAATTACCAGTGGCCGATGTGCCAGGGTTGCGACCCACGCCTGACCGAGTGCGCGAAACCTTGTTTAATTGGTTGGGACAAGACCTGAACGGGTGGATATGCGTAGATCCTTTTGCAGGCAGCGGTGCCTTGGGTTTTGAAGCCGCGTCCAGAGGAGCCGCAACCGTTGTATTGGCAGAAACCCAAGCCCAATGCGTGACAGCCATGGAAAAAAGCAAAGATCGCTTGAAGGCTACACAGCTCAAAATACAGCGAACAGATGGCTTGTCCTTGCTAAGACAATTGCCTTTGCAAAGCCAGGATTTGGTATTTTTGGACCCGCCTTACGACTATGCTTCTTACGAACAAGCATTAAAAATGACACACCAATGCCTCAAGCCGACTGGCTATGTTTACTTAGAGTCACACAAGGCTTGGAGCGCAGATGAATTGCAAGCTCTGGGTTGGTATCAGGTTCGCTATCTAAAGGCTGGGTCAGTGCACGCCCATTTATTGCAGACAACGGCATAATTCAACCATGCCGCCCGTTTGAGGAGTGTTATGTCTGAGCCTGTAATCGCTTTGTACCCAGGAACTTTTGATCCGATCACACTGGGTCATGAAGACATTGTGCGCCGTACCTCTCGCATGTTTGATACCGTGGTCATTGCGGTGGCCAAGGCGCACCACAAGAAAACCATGTTTTCGCTCGAACAGCGCCTTGAGATGACCCGACAGGCCATGGCGGACTGTCCGAATGTCAGGGTCGAAACTTTTGACGGGCTTGTGATTGAATTTGCCAAGACGCTCAAAGCCCGAACCATGGTGCGTGGGATACGCTCTATGACGGATTTTGATTATGAATTTCAATTAGCTGGCATGAACAGACGTTTAGCCCCCGCCATTGACACTGTGTTTCTCAACACCTTGGATGTGTATCAATGCATCTCCAGCACCTTGGTGAGAGAAATCACTAGCTTAGGTGGGGATGTCGAACAGTTTGTTTCGCCAAGAGTTTTTTCATACATGAAAGCGCATTCCAATGCCTGAGGTAAGACAGCCATGGCATTGATGATCACGGACGAGTGCATCAACTGTGATGTGTGTGAGCCCGAATGCCCGAACTCTGCCATTTACATGGGCCAATTGATTTATGAAATAGATCCCGCTAAGTGCACTGAATGCGTGGGCCACCATGACGAACCTCAGTGTGTACAGGTTTGTCCGGTGGCTTGCATTCCACTGCATCCTGAGCATTTAGAGAGTCAGGATACTTTGTGGGAAAAGTACAGGCGCTTACAAGCCCTGCGTACTTCACCTCCACCCACCGCACATCATTCAACTGCAGAGTGAGTTGACTTGGCTTTCTTTTTAGCCTTCTTCTTTTTTTTCTGAGTCTGTGTTTCTGTGCCATTGTCCGATTGGGCTTTGAACGATTTCGGCTTGCTGGCTTTCTCTGTCACGTTGTTGCTGTCAGACGGACAAGGCTTTAAAACACCCTCTTGCTCGCACTGAAGTGCAGGGGGCTGTTTTTTCTCTTTGGCCAGCGCTGGTTGCGCCAGTCCCAGGCTGAGGCTAAGAAGAAGCAGACTCAGAACCTGGCTCAGAGGGGTTGGATTTTTCATGCAAATCGCCTTTCTCAGGTGGTGTGGCCGCCGCCGGTCTTGGCGGTTTGGGCCTGGGCGGTTTGCTGGTGTGTACCAGTTGCGTGGCTTTCACCATGTCACCGCTCACCATCAAGGCTACGGCTTTAAGGCTTTTCTCTATGCAAGTGTCAATCACTGTTTTTTGATCTGGCGCTGGCTTTTTCAATACCCAGTGCAGCACTTCAGATTTGACGCCGGGGTGGCCTATGCCTAAACGCAAGCGCCAATAAGCGTCGGTACCCAGCTGGGCATGGATATCTCGCAATCCGTTATGACCGGCGTGGCTGCCGCCGAGTTTCATTTTGGCTTCACCGGGAACCACGTCAAGCTCGTCGTGCACCACCAGTATTTCTTCGGCTTGGATTTT
>Ga0114972_10001586_pt1 | contig 17039 bp, 15 predicted proteins | sample M_140807_EF_Meta_FD_87354 | JGI IMG/M metagenome (GOLD analysis project Ga0114972, IMG submission 87354) | Freshwater microbial communities from Lake Montjoie, Canada to study carbon cycling - M_140807_EF_MetaG | ecosystem: Environmental > Aquatic > Freshwater > Lake | place: Lake Montjoie... | reverse complement strand
ACCTTATCGAGCAAACCAATCCTCAGTGGATTGATTTGGGTATCGGATTATTTTGATAGATGGTTGCCCGCCTGCGCGGGCATGACAGATTTTTTTGTCATGTACGGAGGGGTATTTGTCAACTTTATTTTGTCTAGCCTCTTTAAAGTGATAGAATCCAGGCTGATTAAAAAAGACTAGGCTAATAATTCATGCAACCACAATTAAATATTGCGATTAATGCCGCCCGGCAAGCGGGTGATGTGATTCTACGGCATATTGATCAGGCTCAACATTTGCCCTTGATAGCAAAAGGGGAAGGTGATTATTTTTGTGAAGTAGATGTCAAAGCGGAACAAGTCATTATTGCAACATTACTCAAAGCTTATCCCGATCACGGTATTCTGGCTGAAGAAAGTGGTAACTACCAAGAAGATGCTGAATCGGTGTGGATTATTGACCCATTAGATGGTACTAAAAATTTTATTCATGGCTTTCCTTTTTATTCGGTGTCGATTGCATTACGTGTGAAATCACGTATTGAACATGCGGTGGTCTATGATCCTTTGCGACATGAATGCTTCGCAGCTAGTCGTGGTAGAGGTGCGCGTTTGAATGATCGCCGGATCCGCGTTTCTAAAGAAACTCATATTGCCAAGGCCATGTTAGGTGCGGGCATGCCCATCCGTCATCCAGAGCTGGTGGAACGCTATATGCGTGGTTATCAGCGGTTTGTTGGACAATGTAATGCAACGCGGGTGACGGGCTCTGCTGCATTAGATTTGGCTTATGTGGCTTGTGGTCGTTTGGACGGATTTTGGGGATTAGAACTGAAAGCTTGGGATGTTGCCGCGGGTGTTTTATTGGTGCAAGAAGCTGGAGGCTTGATTAGTGATTTACAGGGAGGAGAACATTCATTGGACCAAGGAAATGTCATTGCCGGACCTCCTAATATTTTCAAGTCTATTGTGCAGACATTAAGTCATTTAGATAGGCCTCATGACTAAGGTTAGGCCTTTTTTAAAATGGGCTGGCAATAAATATCATTGTTTGGAAACGATCCTAAATGCATTACCTCCCGGTTCGCGTTTGATCGAGCCTTTTGCGGGCTCTGCTGTGGTATTTTTGAATACAGATTACCCCGCCAATATTTTGGCTGAAGAGAATGCCGATTTGATTCGCCTATATCAATGCATTCAAAAGGAGGGGGAAGCTTTCATAGAATATTGTCGAAAATGGTTTGTTCCACAGAATAATCACGCTGATATTTATTATCAGTTTCGCCAAAAATTCAATCAATTGCATCAGTCCCGGCGTAGAGCAGCTTTATTTTTGTACTTGAATCGACATGGTTATAATGGATTATGTCGCTACAATGCCAGCGGTATTTATAATGTGCCGTTTGGACGTTACCTCAAACCTTATTTTCCTTATCAAGAAATGCTTCGGTTTCATCAAAAAAGCCAACAAGTGATGTTGGTGCATGCGGATTTTAGAAAAACATTTGAGCTAGCCAAACCAAATGATGTAATTTATTGTGATCCGCCGTATGTACCACTCCAACAATGTTCCAATTTTTCGGCGTATACCGGCAAAAAATTCACTGAAGCTGAGCAAATTGCCTTGGTCAATTGTGCGGTAGACGCAGTAAAGCGTGGCGTTACGGTCATTATATCCAATCATGATACTCCCTGGACTCGTGAACATTATGCTGCTGCAGAAGTTCAGTCTTTTCCTGTGCGACGCTTGATCAATTGCAAAACGAATCAAAGACTTCCTGTGCAGGAGTTGGTTGCAATTTTTAGACCATAAATCCTGTTGTGTCACTCCTCTGGTGCGTCATCATGAGCGAAGCGAACTTATTAATTGACTAGGTTTTCACTTTAGGTCACTCCCCAGGTGCGTCATCCTGAGTGAAGCGAAGGATCTCTAATTGATTAGGTTTGTGCCTAATTCCGGAGATCCTTCGCTCTGAGAATGTGAGTGATGTCTATACGCTTGTCAACCTGAGTTTAAACGGAGAAACCATTAGTAGTGTGACTTTACCTTGGTCTGGGCAGCAACTGATTTCAGGATTGGCGCCTGGTGTTTATGATATTTCACCGGTTAATATTAATGCAGAAGACGAAGATCATCAATATGAAGGTATTGGTAGTCCTACGAAACTTACGGTAACAAGTGGTGATACCGTTTCGGCCATCATTAGGTACACTGAAAAACTGGTAATGGGCACGATTCGTTTGCAGTTGCAAGATTTGCCTGCAGTCCTAACAGGTTACTCCGAGACACCCAAGGTTATGATGACACGCGAAGATAATAATAGTGCTCAAATTGCTAATCTTCAGTGGGGCAATATCCAAGATGCGAGCCATCTTGCTGGTAAAAAAGTCAAATACCATTTTGCAACCTCTGATATTAGTTATAATGGCTATACCTGTGCCCCATCGTTTGAGCCCTCTGAGGTTTCAGCCACTCAGAGTAAACCCATTGTCACGCTCAGTTATGCTTGTGTTAAGACTTCTCCTGATACAATTGTTCTAGAAATTGAAGGTGCCCCAGCATCACTTTCGTCTGTTCTAGTCACATTCACTCCGAACGGAAATGCAGCGCCAGTAACGGAATCGGTTGCTTTGGTCGATGGCAAGGGCAAGAGCAGGCTTTCACTTCCTGAGAGCACGATTTATACGGTAACTGCAGCTGACGTGACAGGGTATGCTGCCTCCTACTCAGCTAATACATTGACAGTTGCTGATGGTGCTATAGAAGCCATTGTCTATACAAAAAATCCCAGCATTCCTGCGCAACCTGAAGCAGCCTCAGCACCTGAAGCACCGGCAGTGACTGTCGATGCAACTGAACCTGAAGTAGCTGTAGCGCCTGAAGCACTGGCAGCGACTAAGATCGAAGAGCTCTCAACTGTTCTTCCAACATGGGAAGTAGCAGAAGAATAAACAGCAAGCGCAAAAAATCCTTCTCCCTCCGGGAGAAGGTGCCCGATAGGGCGGATGAGGGGATGGAATCATTGAACAAAGTAAACATTGTTTCAATGCAAGTTGGAAAAGCATTTTTTAAAGGATAATTAAAATGACCTCTCTTGTTAATGAAAAAATATATTAACAATTTTGTTAGGTGGTGTTGATATCCCCTCATCCGCCCTAGCGGGCACCTTCTCCCTGGGGGAGAAGGAATATCATTTTAGCGGGAGCTGAAGGAATGAAATCTCAAAAGACCTTCTCCCTCCGGGAGAAGGTGCCCGATAGGGCGGATGAGGGGATCACCCAGGCATGAAGCGTGATCCAAACACCAACTAGTATGGTTTTTTCTTGACAATAGATGTTAAAATAATTACAATATGCTATTTTTTGTAGGGAATCACTGCGTATGCCATTTTCAGGGAAAGCATTGCAAACGTTAGGATTATCGCGTTGTGATTTAGAAAATCTCACAGAAGAACAACAAAAAAAGAAAATTCGGAAACAATGGAGCAATTTATGTTTGCGATATCACCCTGATAAAAACCCTGGACATGCCGCTGAATTTGCCGCTGTCATGACAGCATATGAGACCTTGGCCAAGGTTGAAAAAAATTATAAACATGAGACTGAATGGGTTTTGACACCAGAAGTAATCAATATTCCCTACCATGCATTTGATTTGACGCAACAAGAAGGCATACTAACCAGCTATGATCATTTATTATCAGATTTTTCCAGATTAAGAACGCCAAGCGCAAAAAAGGCGTTTGCTACGCATTATGCGCCTTTTCTGAGTTTAGGCCGATCCCTAGGAACGCAGCAGGACGTTATTAATCAAAAAAGGGTCGATAGTTTTCTTCGGCAAATGCAAGAAACCCCCGCACAGCGGTTAAAACGCGAATGGCGCATCTTGATCCTACGTTTGTTTGCAGAAGAGTTTTTGGATGATTTTCAATACCGACAAGCATTAGCGACTGGAAATCTGTATCCGATCTTAGCAACAGCAAAATTACTTTCTCCAATAAAATTATTGGTCGCAGTCATTAATAGTCTTATTTTGGTTGCTTGCTGTTCTGCTAATTATGTATATCAAGATGTTCCGCTACATATCGTGAATGATTTTATTAGACAGTATGGAAGCCCACAAAATAGTACATTGCGTGAAAAGTTGTTACTAGCAGTCAAAATCCTCGTATTGACTGGTGTGTTGGCATTACCTGCTTATGTTCCCCCTGTTTGGACGTGTTATGCATTTGCTCTGCCACTGATTGCGCGACTATTAGAACTTCTGGCGAGCCCAGTCAATCAAGGTGTTCGTCCGTTCGCCGCGCGCTTGAATTGTTCTCCAATCTTGCTAACTGTTATGACATCGGTGGCTGGAACATTAATGTTAGTTATGGGGTTCATACATGCAAACACGGTCGCCAGTAGCTTATTAATCATAGCACCATGGGTGATTTTGATTTTGAATGTGTATATGGTTTATAACTGTATACAACTAATAAGAAAATTATACGAACTTATGCCGTCATTAGCTATCTTTCAAATAATCTTTCTAGTTGGATCTATTGCATTAAAAATACTGTTTCCTCCCCCGGTACCTTCCTCAACTGCAGTCAATATTTTTGGTGAGCTTTTAATGCTACTTTCAATATGTTCCATATTAGAAATAGCAAACTACCAGCTTGAAAATCTCAGTGCTACAGCGGCAGAAATGATAGAAAAATTACCTTTGCCCGAAGAGGGGCTTATTGATGTATCTCTGCAAGAAGCCAGTCTCTTAGGGTATAAAACTGCCACATGGTCGCATCGTTTGTTTAATACACCAAAAGATGCTGAATATATTCGTCCTGAGGAACGGACATCTCAACAACAATGGGCCTCCTTTTTTGGAGGTGGGGCGAAACAAGCAGGGGCTTTATCAAGATTTGAAGATGATAGTAGCGCCGATAGATTGATAATAACTGCGTAAGTGTTGGATAGGTTGGGTCAAAACCCAGCCTATTTCTTTTTCGCTTGCATTTTCATATAAAAAGCCAATATAACCACACCCAACATAGATAAGGGCAGAATGCTTAAGCCAATTTGATAATTGTGGGTGGAGTAATGGTGCATGTAATGATGAGACGCTGAATCCGCAGACCAGTCGAGTAATTTTCCGACCAATGGTTGAAATACCACGCCGCCAAAAGACACAATCATATTGGTGACAGCAAATATGGTACCCGATAATTGTTGCATAGGGCTGTACTCTTTCGCCATGATAAAGACAATGATTTCACTGGCAGAGAATACGCCATAAAAAAACATGGAGATATTGAGTTGCGTATACGAGAGATGTTGGTCGAATAAAATCAACCCAATGAACAATAACGAACCAACAGCGCCAATCGTCAATGTCATCAGACGATTACCTATCTGATCAGAAATGTAACCAGCCAGAGGGGCTCCGACGGCCCATCCCAAAAATAGCATGGACATGGTTTTTGCAGCCTGAATCTTACTCAAATCAAACGCTTGCTCTAAAAAAGATTTGCCCCATAGTTCACCAAATACAGATAAAGATGTGTATAAAAATGTGCCAATGATGGCAATAATCCAGATTTGTTTGGACCGCAATACCTGCCAGACTTGTTTGAAAAACTCTTTATAGGGCATATGATGGTGGTCGCGTTTATTGGGTGCGTCGCGGACGATGGCATAAATAAATAAGGTCAGGATGAGCCCGATGAAGACGCTCATATTTAATACGGCTTTTAAACCTAAAGTATGTGCCAAATGAGTGATTTGTATTTCCCCAAATACCAGGCCCAACATGCCTAATGTGGTCATCAAACCGGCGACCAGAGAGAAATAACGCGGTGGCAACCAATTAGTGGCTGCAGATAAGACGCCCACAAAAGCAAAAGACGAGCCAAAGCCCACCAGTAAGCGCCCGGATCCTGCAATAAATAGGCTAGGGAAGCTGAAAAGCAGGGAACCCAGTGTGCAACAGAGACAGGCTAAAGTAAGTAGGTATCTTGGACCAAATCTATCCATCAATATACCCACGGGCAATTGCATTGGCGAATACGCATAGTAATATAATGCAGCGACTTGTCCAAAAGCAGTGGCAGAAAGATTGCCGAAGGCCATTCTAAGCTCTTCTTGTAATATGCCAGGAATGATGCGTAACACAAATTCATAACAATAAAATAGCGCACCAAGCGTGCAGATAATACTCCCTAAAAGATAAGGGTTGCGTAATGCTAAACTAATCTCGCGCTTGGGCATGGGTTTCTCGAATAAAGAAAGTTAAAATTGCTGCAACGATAATCCCTATTGGAATGATAGACATTGCCAATCGATAATCTTCAGGCCCATATTGGGTAATATGATGCATGGGAATTTTTAGTAATGCATGCTCATGCGAATGTTGCAACCAGACACTCCAATCCAAGAAGTGGCCGATAAGCGGTTGTAATACCATGGCCCCTAACATAACCATCATATTGGTCACGGCAATCGCGGTTCCTGCTGCTTCATTGGGGCTTAATTCGCGCCCAACAGCAAATACAATCGCTTGCGCACTGTAAAACAGTCCTAAAGTAAAGATGAGCACATAAATACTGAGATGCGACAAATGGGGATAATAAAGAATCAGCATCATCATGATCGCTGCACCCACCGCACCCCAAATCATGGGTTTTTTCCGGCATTTCATATGGTCGGAAATGTAGCCCATCAAAGGGGCTCCGATCATAAAGCCTAAAAATAGTAAAGAATTTGCAAATCCTGCTTGGGATTCAGTCATCGCATGGGCATGAGAAAGGTAAGGAATACCCCATAATTCAGCAAACACTGTTGTGGGAAGGTAGACCAAACACCCATAAAAGCCATTCAACCAAATTTGCTTGTTACGTATAATGATTTTCAAATCCAGCAAATTTCGCTTGAAGCTATTGATGGTACCGCCGCTTTTTGAATCACGGCGGTGATCATGGATCCCATACCACAATGCGAAGAGTAAAAAGATCCCGAAAATGGCAGTATAGGTATCGGTTTTTTGCCACCCGACGTGGTTGACGACAATTGAAAGCATGTTGTCCCCTAATATGGCACCGCCAGTTCCGAGCGCGGAAGTAAAGCCCGCAACCATCGCCAAGCGGTCTTCAGGTAACCAAATGGTCGCTAGTTTTAACACGCCTACAAACGCAAAGGCGGAGCCAGCGCCTACCAGAAAACGGCCTATGATGGCAATTTGATAATCTGTGGTTTGACAAAATAACAGGGTGCCAATGACACAGAGGAGGCAAGCGACCGTCAAGAGTCTGCGTGGACCAAATCTATCCATTAAGACCCCTACAGGTAATTGCATAGGGACGTAGGCGTAATAATATACTGAAGATAAGAGGCCAAAGCCTGTGGCGGTTAAACCAAAATGATTACGCAGGGATGCTTCCATCGCACTTGGCGAGATCCGCAATAAATATTCATACGCGTAGAATATTGCGCCGAGCAAGCAGACTAACCAGGCGGTCGTTGTTAATTTTGATTTAGACAAAATAGGCTCCTTAGGGGATGCATATAAACATCATACCTGAAATAGGTCAGAAATATGAGTTGTTTTATGAACTGCGTCATTCCCAGATAGGTGGGAATCAATTGTTTATACTATTAGAAATAGATCCCCCCGCTTACGCGGGGATGACAGAGTCAAAAATAACACAATAGTCTCAGGCTTAAACGTCGCCTGTTACGTGACTCTGGTGTTCAGCCATAATGCGATTGACACCACTTGCAATAGCAGCTTTGGCCACTTGCGCAGGGACTTGTTCTAAAAGTCTGGGATCAATAGGTTTGGGTAGAATGTAATTAGGACCAAATGTCCAATCGGTCACTTGGGGGTAATTATCTTTTACTTCTTGGGGGACAGGTTTATGAACTAATTGACGAATTGCTTCTACTGCAGCAATTTGCATGGCTTCATTGATACAGCTAGCGCGAACATCCAATGCACCTCTGAATATGTACGGAAAACACAGTACATTATTTACTTGGTTCGGGTAATCCGAGCGGCCAGTTGCAATGATTAAGTCTTGGCGCACTTCTAAGGCCAAATGAGGTAAAATTTCGGGTGTAGGGTTAGACAAAGCAAATACGATGGGTCGTGGGGCCATGAGCTTAAGAAGTGATGCATCCAGAAGATTGGGTCTAGCAACACCGATAAACACGTCTGCACCATCCATTGCGTCTTCTAGCGTTCGTTTGTCTGTTTTACGCGCAAATGCAAATTTATACGGATTCAGATTTTCGCGCTCAAGATGAATGACGCCTTCGCTGTCTAATAGCAGCATTTTATCTTTGTCTGCGCCCAGTGCGACGAGTAAACGCATGGAAGCAATGCCGGCAGCGCCAGCACCTACGCATACGATTTGAATATCTTCTAATTTTTTATTTTGCAATTCTAAAGCATTGAGGAGACCGGCAGCAACGACAATGGCTGTGCCATGTTGGTCGTCATGAAACACCGGAATATTTAATTGTTCAATCAAAGCCTGCTCTATTTCAAAGCATTCTGGTGCCTTGATGTCTTCAAGATTGATGCCACCAAAGGTAGGCGCAATGCTTTTAGCGGTTGCAATAAAGCTTTGCGGATCGGCCGCATCGATTTCAATATCAAATACATCGATACCTGCAAAGCGTTTGAACAACACAGCTTTGCCTTCCATAACTGGTTTAGATGCTAATGCACCGGTATTGCCTAAGCCTAAGACTGCTGTGCCGTCGGTCATAATGGCGATTAAATTGCCTTTGGCGGTATAGCGATAGGCGTCTTCGGGGTTTTTTGCAATTGCTAATACTGGTTCAGCCACGCCAGGTGTATAGGCTAACGAGAGATCATCCTGAGAATTGGTGGGTTTGGTAGCATACACTCCCAATTTTCCTGGTGTTGGATATTCGTGATAGTGCAATGCGCGTTGCTTCAACAAAGTATCGGTCATGATAGACAATCCTAGAGCAGGTAATTCAGCGAAAAATAATACACAAAAAAAGAGACGATTCATAGCGTTTAAAGAAAATACTCTGTGAATCGTCACATCACCATGATGGATTCAGATAACCAGTAATTATTTGGAATCCTGGTCAGCTTTGGGTGCATGTTGCGCGTAGCGTGCATTAAATTTAGAAACGCGGCCGCCAGTGTCAACAATTTTTTGTTTTCCCGTATAAAAAGGATGGCAATTAGAACAAACTTCAATGCTCAGGTCCTTGCAGGCCGTTGAGCGAGTTTCGAATGTATTGCCACAACTACAAGTGACTTTGACGGCACTATATTCAGGATGAATTCCAGCTTTCATAATCTTAGCTCTCATAATTTAGTATAACGAAGGTTGGGCTGCGCCCATCCTACCTATTGGTTTTGCTTACAAAATGACGTGAGAAGATAACAAAAAATGGAAGATAAAGCAAGTTTTAGAGCGTGATCAAAAACCATTTTCATGGACTTATTGTTACTTTCAGGACTTACGCAAAACTCTGAGGTCGAGGCGGACTTAGTTTTTAATGAGGGAGTTTAGTTAACTAAATGACCGAATTAAAAACTAAATCCAACGAAGAGCTCGGAGTTTTGCGTAAGTCCTGACTTTTTATGATGGCATGTATTTTTTTAATCAACCTGGGTGTGCATGTTGGGTCATAGTGAGTTTGGCACGAATTTGGCTGATCCGCGCTTGCAAGAAAGAAAAAGTCAGTATAAAAAAATCGAATGACGTTATTTTTATACCAGCACTCATCTTTGAATGACTATCATTCAGAGTCTTGGATCGGTTGGTTTTGCAATACGTTATTATGTAAGTTATTTGGTCAGCAGAAAGCACAAGATTATCAGCTAGGAGATCCCTCACTACGTTCGGGATGACGAGGTGGGTTCGGGATGACGATGTGGGTTCGGGATGACGATGTGGGTTCGGGATGACGAGGTGGGTTCGAAACGACGAAATGGACAGATGCCTCACTCTAAACTGACCCACACCGGCGCGTGATCAGAAGGACGCTCTGCCTGACGGGGCTCTTTATCGATTTCTGCAATCTGGCAATGTGGTTGCAAGGCGTGACTTAACAAGACCAAATCAATCCGCAAACCACGGTTACGCCGAAAACAGGCTGCGCGGTAATCCCACCAAGAATAAGTTTGCGTCTCAGGATGTAAGGCCCGGAAACTATCCTGTAATCCCAGATCTTGAATCTTGGTCAGTGCAGCACGCTCAGCAGGGGTGCATAGGATACAATCTACCCATTCTAAGGGATCATGCACATCCAAATCTTGGGGTGCGATATTAAAATCACCTACCACGACTAATTTGGGATAGCGTTTGAGTTCAGCGGCAATGAATTGAGTTACTCGCTCTAACCACGCCAATTTATAGACGTATTTATCAGAGGTAGGCTCGCTGCCATTAGGGACATATAAATTGATGATACGAACGTCACGGACAGTCGCTGCAATAATCCGCCGTTCTGCAATATCGCTGGTCTCAATAAAGACATCGAGCAGTGGCTCGCGGGCAATGAGGGCCACACCGTTATAGGTTTTTTGGCCTGAATAGGCAACGTGGAGCCCTAAATCCGCGAACCATTGGTGTGGGAATTTCTCATCGGGGACTTTGGTTTCTTGTAGGGCTAGGACATCAATGGCTTTGTCCGCAAACCAATCTAATACTTGCGGGCCGCGGATGGTTAAAGAATTCACATTCCAACTAGCAATCGTTAATTTTGGCATCATACAGTCACATCATAAGTCATGATCAACGGCGCGTGATCCGAGAAAGGTTGTTCGCGGTAAATGCTAACAGTTTGCAAAGCGCTCACCAAACCAGGCGTAATCATTTGATAATCAATCCGCCAACCGACATTTTTTTCCCAGGCGCGTTGCCGCATTGACCACCAGGTATACTGGTCGGGCTCTTGATTTAAGACTCGGAATGCGTCTACCAAGCCAATCGTATCAAATACATGATCCAACCAAGCGCGTTCCTCCGGAAGAAACCCGGAATTTTTTTGGTTGCCGCGCCAGTTTTTGAGATCAATATTACGATGGGCAATATTATAATCGCCACAAATGATCAGTTCGTTGCCGTTGGATTTTAATGCTTCCATTTGTTGGGCAAAGCGCTCCAATACTTGAAATTTGACGGCTTGTCGCTCGGGCCCACTGCTGCCTGAGGGCAAGTACAGTGAAATGACAGTTAAGCCAGGATAATCAAATTGTAAATACCGACCTTCTGTATCGCAATACTGGCATCCAAAGCCTTTTTGAATAGCAATCGGTGGTTTGCGCGCATAGATGGCAACGCCACTATAGCCTTTTTTTTCGGCGTCAAAATAATCACAATGGTATCCTGCCGGAAAATAGTCAGGGATGGCTTCTAATTGATCGCGCTGTGCCTTGGTTTCTTGAATGCAGACAAAATCGGCTTGCTCTTGCGCTAACCAACTATAAAATCCTTTGCGTGCTGCCGCGCGGATCCCATTGGCATTAAAACTGATGACTTTCATACGGGTTCTCTGCGCAATTGCAAGGCCGCTTTAGCCAGACGCTCGCCCATTTTTTTGGCTAAAGTGATTTCATCTTGACTCAATTCACCGGGTGGATGATCCGCAGCAACATGCGTGGGTCCATAGGGGGTGCCGCCAGAGGTCGTATGCCCAAGCGCTGGCTCAGTGTAGGGTAATCCCAATACGACCATGCCATGATGGAAGAGTGGCATCATCATACTGATGAGCGTGGTTTCTTGACCACCATGCATACTGGTAGAAGAAGAAAACACACAAGCTGGTTTATCAACCAATTCACCCGACAACCATAATGAAGAGGTTCCATCCAGAAAATACTTCATAGGTGCTGCCATCGCACCAAAGCGGGTAGGACTACCCAAAGCCAGACCCGAGCAATGGCGTAAATCATCTAAATTCGCGTACAAAGCACCAGACTCCGGGATCTCAGGAGCAGTGGCTTCGCAAATGGGTGAGACGGGCGGTACTGTGCGAACTCGGGCTTCAATTCCGGGTACAAACGCCACTCCACGCGCAATATATTGCGCTAATTGGGCAACTGATCCGGTTTTGGAGTAATAAAGAATTAATACGTAGGGTAGTGCCATATGAGGTAACTCCGAAATTCTGGCAAAGCAATGAGTATACGTCAGACCAGTTATGATGACTAGGGTGCACTCAGGGCAAACGCATCTTATTCCTGATATTATCTGAGTCCAATTCTAAATTACAGCGACCTCTTACGGTCGTGGCTCGGTTTTCGTGTTTTAGTTGACATCATGTTCGTGCTCTATTGTGATGACAAGTTGGAGAAAAAAAGTTATCATTGTATTGGTTGAGTGCTATATTTTTGGAAAAGGGTGGAAATCATGTCGGTGTCGATTCAATCCGCACAAAGTTTGGAACTTGGAATCCATGTTACTGCTGCCGCTGAACAGCGGATTGTGACTTATTTAGAAGAAAATCGTTATCAGAATTTACGTTTGTCTGTGAAAAAGACGGGCTGTTCTGGATTGGCGTATGTCATGGATTATGTTCAAGCTCCGCACGGCGATGATTTGGTTTTTCCATTGACGACAGAGCGTTTTATTTGTGTGGAAAAAGCCAGTTATCCTCATCTTAAAGGGTTGACTATGGATTATGTGAAGCAAGGCATTCACTCCAAGTTTGTTTTTCAAAACCCGAATCAAACCGGGGAATGCGGGTGCGGAGAGAGTTTCTCGGTTGAGAAAGACTAGTAGATGGCAATCCCGCCTTTGCAAAGAATATGAATAAATCGAGACTGTTCAATAAAATGTGTCATCCCCGCCTAGGCGGGGATCCATGCCTGATTTGGTACTGTACCAACATGAGAATGGATTCCCGCCTACGCGGGAATGACACAGTTCTTTGAATAATCTCAATAAACCCGTCGTTGCTTCGCTCTGCTCGCAATGACAAAATACCCTACTGAATCAGGAAATCCTTAGTTGACTAGGGCAACTATTCGCTTATCTGCAAAAAAAACCATGAATACCATTAATTCAATATTTACATTATTTGAAAATATTGGTATTATAGCGCCCATGGTGGTCTGTATGTGCTCTGCTTTACTGAGGAACAGAACGAAAAATTACGAACCGTAAGGACTTATTCCTTTGCTTGGTATGCTTGCAACAAGAGATTTTCTCGAGGTAGCATCGATTATGCCAGAGAGTAATGAATAAGTTCTTATTTATCTATTAACTATTGGGGAAGATTTAAAATGACATTAACAGTAAATTCGGTACAACAATCAGATGATGCGCTGATTCAGCATATTGTGAGTGTTGTGAAATCTTATTTGAGTTCAGCGAATCTGAAAGATCCTAATTTGAATTTATATCAATTAGTGATGGAAGAAATTGAAGGCCCGTTGTTCCGTACTGTGATGGAATTGACGCGTTACAATCAATCTAAAGCAGCACGTGTTCTGGGTGTAAGCCGTGGAACGTTACGTACCAAGCTTAAGCGTTATTTTGACGATGAATTTATTGGTACTCGCGGTTAATCACTGTCTCATGATTTCTGCGTGAGATTATTATCAAATGTAGGTTGGGCCTTGGCCCAACAATGCGCGCAGCGCTACGTTACTCTCTAATTGAAGCGCTACGCTTTGCTGTTGGGCCAAGGCCCAACCTACATTAAATCACATATAAAATAACCTCAAATTGTGACTTCCCAGGTTGTGGATAAATTTGTTTTCTATAGATTCAAACTGACTCAACGTCATCTAGAGCGAAGCGAAGGATCTTCGGAATTAGGCACAAACCTAATCAATTAGAGATCCTTCGCTTCGCTCAGGATGACGCACCTGGGGAGTGACCTCAAATTTATACTCTAGACCTATTCGAATTACGCTAGTTTTGCTATACTTCGCTTTAAAGTTGGTTAGACAATCGCAGTCAAACTTCGGTTTGAGTGAGGAAAGTCCGGGCTCCATAGGGTAGAGTGCCAGGTAATGCCTGGGAAGTGTAAGCTTACGGAAAGTGCCACAGAAAATATACCGCCTTCTTTGGAAGGTAAGGGTGAAATGGTGCGGTAAGAGCGCACCGCGCGGCTGGCAACAGGCGTGGCAGGGAAAACCCCACTCGGAGCAAGACCAAATAGAGATCCCGGTGATGTTTCATCACCAGACATGACCCATGTTGGATCTGGGTAGGTTGCTTGAGGCAAATGGTGACGTTTGCCCTAGATGAATGATTGTCCACGACAGAACCCGGCTTATCGACCAACTTTTTTAATTATTACCAAAAATTACCGTCATTGCGAGCGTTAGCGAAGCAATCCAGTGACTTTTTACGGCGTGTATAGGCCACTGGGTTGCTTCACTTCGTTCGCAATGACGGCGTCTTACTTAATCAGGTGTCACCATGTTACTTTGTTTAGACGTCGGAAATTCACATATTTATGGTGGGATGTTTTCGGGCGATGATTTGGTCCTGCGTTTTCGTCACACTTCCAAAGTCAGTACTTCAGATGAACTCGGAATCTTTTTAAAAGCAGTGATTCGTGAGAATGGTTGTAGCGCTGAGCAGATCACCACGGTTGCGATATGTTCTGTGGTGCCGTCTTTAGAGTACTCTTTGCGTGCTGCCTGCATTAAATATCTCTCTATTGAGCCGTTTTTTTTGCAATCAGGGGTCAAAACCGGATTGAATGTGCAATACAAACAACCGGGTGATGTGGGGGCGGATCGGATTGCCAATGCGATTGCTGCTACTCAGCAATTTCCGGCTAAAAATTTAATTGTGATTGATTTTGGTACTGCCACCACTTTTTGTGTGATTAATAAACAAAAAACGTATTTTGGCGGGGCAATTTTGCCTGGCATGCGGCTGTTTGTAGAAGCTTTGTCGAAGCATACGGCTAAATTACCCATGGTGGATATTATTAAAATGGATCATGTTGTCGGCCGTTCGACGGTTGAAAGCATTCAATCCGGCACATTTTACGGAGCGTTGGGCGCTTGTCGTGAATTGGTCACACGCATGAAACAAGAGCAATTTCCGCAACAAGACGTTTTGGTGCTTGCCACAGGGGGATTTGCCTCCTTATTTGAGCACAGCCAACTCTATGATCATCACGTCCCAGATTTGGTATTGCACGGGATTCGGATCGCTGCGCAGTTAAACGCACATTGAGAGTTCAGCCTACGTACTTATAATTCGGCCGACGCCCCGCGGCTGGTCAATAATTTTGTCATCCCCGCGCAGGCGGGGATCCATGCTTTATTGCGGCAATATGCTTAATGTAAGGATGGATCCCCGCTTGCGCCGGGATGATAAGCAAACAAAATGCTCTAACAAATCACAAAATAGATTTTATGCAACAACGCCGGACAAGCCGCGGGACGTCGAGATCTGAATTGTCAATAGACCCTAGTCTTTTAATTTTTAATTGACCCATTAATAAAATAAGTAGGTTGGGCCAAGGCCCAGCCTAACTTTAGCAATCAATTAAAAATCAATTCACTATAATTCAGCCTACGTCCCGCGGACAATAAGCCACTGATCTGAAAATATTCTAATTTTACAAATATTGCTCCAATAAAAGCATCTTTGTGAAATTTGAATCGCAATTGGCTGTTTTTTTGGGTCTTCTATGTTAAAATTCGCCCCGTAACCCTTTTTCGTGTTTATTTATTGAGCATTCCCAGGCAAACTACTTAAAAGCAAAAATGCTGGGTAAGGTCATGAATACCGATGTGTGTGATTAACTTGAACTGTGGAACAAAATATTTTTTGTTCTGATGTTTATTATGTAGATGGAGAAGATGATGTTTGATAGCAAAGGTGTAGATGAAGTAGCGGAATCAAAACAAGATAGAAGCAGTATTAGTGAGGGTGGAAATACTATCGGTGTGGTAAACTGCAGTCAGGTTGAGTTTGGAGTTCATGAAGAACATATAGATTTAGGGTTGTTATTTGACCCCCAGAGTTCTAATCTTCATGCGTATATTCCTGAAGAAATGAATGCGCATGATAGACCGGCTACTCAACAATTAGGTGTGTTGGACTATCGAGCAACTAACTTAGAGAAAGCTAAGAGTGAGATTATTTTCCCATCCATCCAGGGAATTTCCGCACTGCAGGATAAAGTTCAAAAGTTGGAATCTGAGCTAGCTGATACAAAAAAAGCATTCCATGAACTTGCAGAGAGTACTGGACAACAGCGTATTCTTAGTGAAGGTTCTATTGCTAAACGCAAAAATGAACTGTTGACTGCATACCGTGCTTTAGATAAAGCTCGAAAAGAAACCCCTGCCGGCGATTCTGCGAAGGCACCTGTTGCCGCGAATGTTTCTATAGCAGAAAAAGCAATTTATGATTCTGCTACAGCTATTTTGGAATTAACAGTCGAAGAAAATTTGGGTAAAACAAAACACCCAGTGTTTGAAACACAAATTAATGAATTACAAGCGCAATTGAGACAGACTATTCGTTTGCAAAAAAGAACTGTAAATCCAACTTCCTCTTGGTCATTGCGTAGTTTCTGGGCGACAGACAAAAATGCACAAGCTTCACGCTCTGTACAGAAATTGGCAAAAAATCCTGCATTCGCTTCAGCGAAGCTAGCAGGTCAAACTAATGAACAGCTAGAAATTAATGCGCGTATTCTTAGATTGATGACTCATGCGATGTATGCGTTAACTACTTTTGATCAGGCAAGTGTTTCTACTTCTGGTTCTGCTTCTAATTTGGATTCAGATGACGCTCCACCTAGTGGGCATCAAACGCCTCTGAAGGATATTCCAGGTGTGTCCTGCGCTAAAGGCGTTAACGAATCAGTGATGGATGTCATTCGTTTCGATTTAGCTGAAATTCAAAAAGAAGCAGTTGGATTGATTGGTTCTTCTAAACCAAACCGACAATTCTGGGGCAGAGTCTTAATGGTTCTTGCTTTGGCAATTGCTACGATGGTTGCTGCAGTGGCAGTGATGTCAATGCTAGGTTTTGCAACGCCAGCATTTTTAGTGCCTTATTTTGCTGCTATCCAAGCTTCTAGCATGGTTTCAACTGTGTTGAACTT
>Ga0114972_10001585_pt1 | contig 17070 bp, 14 predicted proteins | sample M_140807_EF_Meta_FD_87354 | JGI IMG/M metagenome (GOLD analysis project Ga0114972, IMG submission 87354) | Freshwater microbial communities from Lake Montjoie, Canada to study carbon cycling - M_140807_EF_MetaG | ecosystem: Environmental > Aquatic > Freshwater > Lake | place: Lake Montjoie... | reverse complement strand
CCCATTTTTGCCATTTTCAAAGTTTCGGGTTCTTTAAATCTATCAAGTAATGAAGAAAAATGCATAAGCAAAAATGATGTTTAGTTGTTTTGGATTAAAATGCTTTTTTTAGAAAATATTAAATTAAATAAGGTCAATTTGCGCCTTTGGAAATAATTTCTGGAAATAAAATCAAATTTATAGAAAATTTTAAAGAACAATCTTATTTTTTGCAGTTCTATTTTCGCAATTTTTATCACGATTGGTTTTATTTAGTCATATTAGTATGAAATCCATAAAAATTAAAACGATACTTCACTTTTAATAAAAATCTTTTTCCCCTATATTTGCACACCTAAGTTAATTTTAGGGAATATTGTAAAAAACGACACCTTTAATCAACATTTTAAAGATTAAAATCCTTTTTGATTTAAAAGGATTGTTCTTTAATGTTTTTTATTCGTGAAATAAAAAAGACAAACATGAAACTGAAAGGGCTAGTATGGTTTTTCACCATCGCATTAGTGATTATCTCTCTTTGGGAGCTTTCCTACACATTTGCTGTACGTAACTATGAAGCAACAGTTAAAGCACAAGCTGAAAAATTAGTAAAAAAGCAATCAAAAGGGTTGTCGCCAGAGGAAAGAGAAGCTTTGGTAAAAATAAAAACACAAAAGATTTTAGATAGTACAAAAGATAAAGAAATTTACTTAGGCGCTACTTACCAAAAATGTAAAGAAAACGAGTTGAATCTTGGTTTGGATTTACAAGGTGGTATGAGTGTAACCATGGATGTTAGCTTAGAAGGTATGATTAAATCTTTGAGCAACAACCCTAAAGACGCTCAATTACTGAATGCATTAAGAACAGCTACAGCTCAGAAAGCTAGTAGTGATGCTGATTACATCACTTTGTTTAGTGACGCATTTATCAAACAAAATGGCAATGGAAAATTATCATCATTATTTGCAGGGCCAGGAAAGGAAGTAAAAATTGATGATAAGGATGAAGCTGTTATCACAAAAATCAGAACAATTGGTAAAGGTGCAATCAACCAAACCTACAAAATATTGGTTAAGCGTATCGACAAATTTGGGGTTGCTCAACCTAACATCAACTTGGATGAAAACAAGGGCGTTATCAACGTTGAATTGGCTGGTGTAAACGATCCAGCAAGGGTTAGAAAATTCTTACAATCTTCAGCAAACCTTCAATTTTGGGAAGTTTACCAAATTGATGAAATTGCAAACTCATTAAAATTAGCAGACGATAATTTAAAAAATTATTTGAATGGTGTGAGTGTTGGAGATACTTCAAAAGCAAACGATACAACTTTAGCTAAAAAGAATTTAAATCCATTTTTCAACGTAATCAATCCAATAGATGTTCAAACGGACAATAACGGAAAACGTTTTTATTCTCCATCAATTGGAAACGTAGCCTTGAAAGATACTGGTTTATTTTTCAGCTATATGAATAATGAAGCGGTGAAGAACGCACTTCCTTCAAACTTGAAATTCTTGTTTGGTATTGAAGAGAAATCTGCAAAAGGAAACATTCGTTTTTTCCCTTTATATGCTGTTAAAACTATAGTAGGTAGCGAAAAAGCGCCTTTAGAAGGTGATGGTGTAGAAGAAGCTCATCAAGATTTTGATGAAATGGGAAAACCGGCCATCAAAATGACTATGACCAATTCTGGCAGTAAAATCTGGGCTAGATTAACAGGTAAAAATGTCGGTCGTCCAATTGCCATTGCTTTGGATAATATCGTATACAGTGCGCCAAATGTGAATGGTGCTATTGAAGGTGGAAACTCTGAGATTTCAGGAAAATTCACTGTAGAAGAAGCACAAGATTTAGCAAATATTTTAAAGTCTGGTAAATTAGATGCCCCTGCTAAAATTGTTGCAGAACAAGTAGTTGGACCAACCCTAGGTAAAGAAGCGGTAAACGGCGGTATTATGTCGTTCTTTATTGCATTTGGAATAATATTCTTATTAATGTTGGTTTATTATAATACCGGTGGATGGGTGGCTAATGTGGCACTTATTTTCAACTTGTTATTTACAATTGGAGTACTGGCTTCTTTAGGATTTACATTAACTGCAGCAGGTATTGCTGGTTTGGTTTTAACCATCGGTTTGGCTGTAGATACCAACGTAATCATTTTTGAAAGAATTAAAGAAGAACTTACAAAAGGTAAATCTTACGAAGAATCTGTGAATGAAGGTTATAAGCGTTCTTTGGCTCCTGTAATTGATGCACACGTTACTTCTTTATTAACTGCTATTATCTTGGCGATATTTGGTCTAGGCCCTGTATTAGGTTTTGCTACAACTCAAATCATAGGTATCCTTTTATCATTATTCTGTGGAATTTTGGTATCTCGTTTATTTACTGAAATCTGGACCAACAAACAACGTCATTTTAATTACTTTACCGGATTATCTAAAAAGGTGTTCAAGCACGCTAATTATAAATTCATTGAGTACAGAAAAGTGGCTTATGTAATTTCTACAATTGTATTATTAGCAGGTGTTGCTTCTTTCTTTGTAGGTTTCCACCAAGGGGTAGAATTTAAAGGTGGTAGAAGTTATACCATTGCTTTTGACCAAAAAGTAGATGCGGACAAATTCAGAGATGATTTGAAAAAAGAATTGGAAGGCGACAATATTACTTTAAAAACAGTTGGCGAAGATGGCAAACACATCAACATTACAACTTCATATTTAAAAGGACAAGACAATGCGGATAGTGCGGTACAATCAAGAATAATGATGGGATTGAAATCGGTATTGCCTGCTAGCACTACTTACAATTCATTTGTATCAAACAACATTCAAAGTTCAACAACGGTACAACCAAGTATCTCTGATGATTTGAAAAGAGGTGCAATTAAAGCAACTATTTTTGCGATGTTGATTATCTTCTTGTACATCTTTATGCGTTTCCGTGATTGGAGATATTCAGCTGGAACCATCCTTACTTTGTTGCATGACGTATTGGTAACATTGGCGGTTTTCGCGTTCTTTAAAGATATCGTTCCTTTCCCATTAGAAATTGATCAGCATTTCATTGCAGCAATTTTAACAGTGATTGGTTTCTCGATGAATGATACCGTAATTGTATTTGATAGAATTCGTGAATACAGTAGAGATATGAAAGGCGAAAGCAAAAGCGTTATCATCAATAAAGCCATTAATGATACATTGAGTCGTACAGTAATGACTTCATTAACAGTATTCTTAACCATCTTGGTTCTATTCATTTTTGGTGGAGAAGTAACACGTGGATTTGCATTTGCCATGTTGATAGGTGTAATTACGGGAACTTACTCTTCAATATTTGTAGGAGCGCCAGTATTGGTTGATTTTGCAAAGGACAAACCATTAGGTGCAGCAAAAGAGGAAAAAGAAAGGGTTAAAGCGCCTGAGCTTTAATTAAAAATATAATGCACTAAAAAAGCCTCTGTTAACAGAGGCTTTTTTTTATGTAGTAAAGTGAAAAATATATTGAGTCGATATTAGATAATGTGTACTATATATTTGATTCTTGTTGCTGGATAGTATTAATTTCCAACACCAAACGCCAAACACCAAACAATAAACCGCTAATCTATTTTTATAATTTTAAATTAAAGAAATTTATTTCTTTCTAAAAAACAACCTAACCGGAACACCTTTGAAATCAAAACTTTCACGAAGTTTGTTTTCTAAATAATTTTTATACGGTGTTTTAACATCATCAGGATAATTGCAAAAGAAAGCAAATGTTGGCGTATGTGTTGGTAGTTGAGTAATGTATTTAATTTTGATTGCATTTCCACGAACTACAGGTGGATGATATTGCTCTACTGCTTTTAACATCACATCATTCAATTTTGATGTAGCTACTTTTCTATGTTTATTTTCATACACTTCCAAGGCAGATTCTATGCTTTTAAAAATCCTTTGTTTTTCGGTTACTGAAACAAACAAAATAGGCACGTCATTAAATGGCGCGAGGCGTTGACGTAGATCTTTTTCATAATCTCTTGCGGTGTTGGTTTCTTTTTCCATCAAATCCCATTTGTTTACCAAAACCACAATGCCTTTCCCTTTGGCAACAGCTAAAGAGTATATAGACAAATCTTGGGCAGTTATCCCCTTTCCTGCATCTAACAGCAATAAACAAATATCAGCTTCGTCAATAGCTTTAATGGCTCTTATAACAGAATAAAATTCCAAGTCCTCGTGTACTTTTGCTTTACGTCTAATTCCAGCAGTATCAATTAAAATAAATTCTTTGTTGAACAAGTTGTAATGCGTATGAATGGTATCTCTTGTTGTACCCGCGATATCACTTACAATCGTTCTTTCTTGACCAACCAATGCATTCAATAAAGAAGATTTACCCACATTAGGTTGACCAATGATGGCAAACTTCGGAATGCCTTCATTGACGTCCGTAGCTGCATCATCTTCTTTCATGTAAGAAATGACGTTATCCAATAATTCACCTGTTCCACTTCCACTGATTGAAGAAATGAAAAATATATGCTCAAACCCAAGGCTATAAAATTCACTTGCTTCAAGTAAACGATTGTGATTATCCACTTTATTAACGGCAAGAATCACAGGTTTTTGACTTCTTCTCAAAAGATCGGCCATGGATTCATCGAGATTTGTAATGCCTGTAGAAACATCCACCATAAAAATGATGGCATTGGCTTCATCTATAGCGATGTTTACTTGTTTGGCTATCTCACGCTCAAAAACATCATCGCTTTGAGGCACAAATCCACCGGTATCAATAAGGTTAAATGTTTTTCCTGCCCAATCGGCAACGCCATATTGACGATCTCTTGTGACGCCGCTAACGTCATCTACAATTGCCTTTCTTTGCTCAAGCAATCTGTTAAAAAATGTACTCTTGCCAACGTTTGGCCTTCCTGTTATTGCTACTGTAAAACTCATTTTATTGTTTGGTGTTTGGTATTGGTTTAAGGGTTTAATTCGCTTCGCTGGTCTAATGGTTTAAGGCTGATCGACGTTTTAAAATTTCTGCAGCTTAATACCCATACTCTTTCAAATACGTATCATTATCTCTCCATTTTGCACGAACCTTAACGAATAGTTCTAGAAAAACTTTACTGTCTAAAAATGCTTCTATATCTTGACGGGCAAGGGTTCCTAACTTTTTAATCATGCTTCCACCTTCGCCTATAATGATTCCTTTTTGGGTTTCTCGTTGAACAATAATATCAGCTGTAATTTTTATCAAAGTTGTTTTTTCTCTAAACTCTCGAATTAAAACGGCGCTGTGATAAGGCAATTCCTCCTGAAATAATTCGAAGATTTTTTCACGAATCAACTCACTTACAAAAAACTTTGTTGGTAAATCACTTAAATCATCGCCTTCGAAATAGGGAGCACCTTCGGGAAGATAATTTAAAATAGATTTTATCAGATCTGAAATGCCTGTTTTGTGTAATGCAGACAGCACCACGATTTCTTTGCAGTAGGATTTTTTGCTAAAAAAAGCTTTTAACTCGGTAATTGATTTTACTTTTTTTTCCGCATCTGCTTTATTTAGCACCAAAATGGTCGGTACTTTTAGTCTCAATTTTTCAAAAATCTTATCCGCTTCCTCAGGGTCTTCGGTAGAATCCACCATCAACAATGCCACATCGGCATCTTCCAAACTGCCTTTTACAGCTTGCATCATTTTTTCATGCAATTTATATTTTGGCTCAATGATTCCAGGTGTATCCGAAAAAATAATTTGATAGTCTTTTTCGTTTAATATAGCTTTAATTCTATGCCTTGTTGTTTGTACTTTATGAGACACAATAGCCATCTTCTCCCCCATCATCGCGTTAAGCAATGTACTTTTCCCTGCATTGGGCTTTCCAAATATATTTACAAATCCAACTTTCATCCTAATATTTAAATTTAAAAATTACATTTAACAACATCAATTTATTTTTTTTGGATTGAAATAAGTTGATTTAGCTAATGAATTATCATTTGGACAAAAAAATACCAAACAATAAAATGTTTGGCAAAGCTATCTTAAATAGTTGGATTATTGCTTAGCTAATATAATCGTAGTTTCTTCTGCCCCATACACTTTTTTAATTTTCATACCAGCGCATGAAAAATCAGTTACTGTGCCTAATTCCGAATTTATGGTAATTAAACTTTGATTTAAGTTCCAATTACCACTTTCTGATGTCGTTGGAGAGCAAGCTGTTGCTCCTTCTGAAAAAACATAGGTGTTATTTGAATTAAAGATTAATAAATTATCTTTTTCACACTCATCGTAGTACATAAAATAATCAATCTCAGGCGATTGTGGATTATGCTTATAGATTATAGACGTTATTTTATACGATCCTAAAATATTGGCTTGCGTTAAATTACAGACTGAATTAGGTATTATATTTTCATTTTTACAACTTGAAAATAAGAAAGCGAATACTATGGAAATTGAGTACATTTTTTTCATAAAAATTGTTTTTCATAAAATTAGAATTACAATAAACCGAATGATGAAAAATGAGCATGATATGCATTTTAATGCGTTGTGATTCTGATTCTACTGATACTTTTTATTGAAAAAACTGAACAATAAAAAAGCCGAACAAATTGTTCGGCTTTTTTGAAAGATGTCAATAATTTTATTATTGTTTAGTTACAGTTGTAACCGAAATCTCACCAGTTGTAGCATCTACATTAGTTATTTTAAAACCATTACAAGTAAAGTCTGAAATGGTTGCTGCAGGCAAGACGAATCCCATAAATGATATAACAAGAGAATTTCCAGTTAATGTCCAAGTTGCAGAGAATGGATCAGTTGGTGGATCACAAGATGTAGCACCTTCTGAAGAGCTTAATACGTTACCCGCAGAAAATGTAATTAAATCATCTTTTTCACATGCGTCCCAAGTTGCATAATCATCTACAATTGGCGCTTGAGCATTAGCTTGAGTAGTTGCACCTGTTGTTTTGTAGGTACCTAAGATGCTAGTAGCACTTAAAGTACAAGTTGGAGTTGGTGTGTCTTTTTTACAAGAAGAAAAAAGTACAACTGCCATTAAAGAAATTCCGATAATTTTTTTCATGATTAAAATTTTTATTTGAAGTCAAAATTATAATAAATACTCTGAAAAAGAAACATTTACAAATAAAAAAGGTCTGAAATTTCAGACCTTTTAAAAAGTTGCGAAGAGAAGGATCGAACTTCTGACCTTCGGGTTATGAGCCCGACGAGCTACCGCTGCTCTACTTCGCGGAGCAAAGCTAACGGAATAAATGTTTTTGTCCAAAAGTTATTTTTATTATCTTCGTTTTCGAATTTATTTTTCAACTGCTAGAATTTCCGGGGTGCTTTCTTCTGAAGGCTGAGATGATACCCGATAACCTGCTCAGGATAATGCCTGCGAAGGGAGAAACAGAATTTTCTTAAATCACTTGGATAGCCTTATCCGGATGTTCGGCACAAAATTTTAACATGAAACAATTTTGCCTTTTTGCAATTGCGATGCATTGTTGCCTTTTTACTTTTGCACAAAAAAAAGAAAACCGAAAAGACACTACATTACTTGCACCAATAGAAATTAATGCAGTAAAAGCATATGAAAATGCGCCTTTTCTAAAGTCAAACATTTCTAAAAAAGAAATCGACAAATTAAACGTCGGTAGAGATTTACCATTTATAATAAATCAAACGCCATCGATTCAAGTGAATTCTGATGCGGGTAACGGCATTGGATACACGGGGTTTAGAATCAGAGGTACTGATGCTTCTAGAATAAACATCACCATAAATGGTGTGCCTTTCAACGACCCGGAAAGTCAGGGTACATTTTTGGTAAACTTACCTGATATCGCTTCCTCCGCAAATGGGATTCAAATACAACGTGGCGTTGGCACATCTACTAATGGCAATGGTGCATTTGGTGGCTCTGTACATATAAATACCAATGAAATCGAAAAAACAAAATCACTTATTATCAGCAACTCATTTGGAAGTTATCAAACTTTTAAAAACAATTTGATCTTAAACTCCGGCTTATTAAAAAACCATTTCATATTGAGCGGACGATTAAGCAATATTCAAAGTGATGGATATGTAGACCGATCAAACAGTAGATTACAATCCTTTTACACCAGTGCGGCTTATGTTGATGATAAAAAATCAATTCGATTAAATATATTCTCAGGAAAAGAAAGAACAAATGCAGCTTGGTTTGGCATTAATCAAGCCACATTAGATTCCAACAGAACGTATAACCCTGCTGGAAATGAGAAGCCTGGAAGTCCTTATGAAAACGAAACAGACAATTACACACAAACACATTATCAGTTGTTTTTCAATAATAAAATCAATAACAAATGGAGCAGCAATATTGCCCTATTTTTGATTAGAGGAAAAGGTTATTTTGAACAATATAAAGCAAGTGCATATCTTGAAAGTTATGGATTACCCAATTACATAAATGGAACGGACACCACAACCCAAACGGATTTAATCAGACAATTGTGGTTGGACAATTATTTTTATGGAAGTAATTTTTATACCCAATATAAAAATGGCAACACGCAATTGAATATAGGCGGAACGCTAAATAATTATGATGGTAAACATTATGGCATTATTACCAAATCGATAACCCAAAATGCGATTCCATCAAATTACAAATGGTACAATTTAACTGCGAATAAAAAGGAAGCTGCTATTTATACAAAGTGGACGCAAACTATAAACAAGCATTTTCAAACTTATGCAGATGTGCAATTAAGAACGGTGCAATACAACATCAATGGATTTAGAAACAACCCTTCCTTATTTCTAAAAAACAACTTTTTATTTTTAAACCCTAAAGCAGGTATAACTTATAATAACAAAACTTGGAAGATTTATTTATCTTATGCCAATGCCAACAAAGAACCGAATAGAGATGATTTTGAAGCCAATATTAAAGATGCACCAAAGGCTGAATCACTCCATGATTTTGAGTTAGGCGTTGAGCGTAACAAAACAAAATATTCGTGGAATTGCAATTTGTATTATATGCTTTATAAAAACCAACTTATACTTACAGGGAAAGTAAATGACGTATTTGCGTATACAAGAACGAATATTCCTGAAAGTTTTAGAGCAGGAATAGAATTGGAAGGGAAAGTAAAACTATCAAAACTAATTGCATTCGCCGGCAATACAACTTTCAGCATAAACAAAGTGAAAAACTTTACAGAATACATTGATAACTATGATACCTATACGCAGGAAACGAAATTTTACGGTACCACTACCCTATCTTTTTCTCCAGCAATAACTGCTGCTGGAAACATTACAATAACGCCATTAAAAAATCTAGTCATCGATTTGATGAGTAAATATGTATCAAAACAATATCTTGACAACACTGCAAATGAAAACAGAAAATTAGATGGTTATTTTGTAGAAGATATAAAGGTTTCTTATGATGTTGTGCTGAAAAACAAAAACACAATACAGTTATTCCTTCAAGGGAATAATATTTTTTCTGAAAAATATGTAGCTAACGGATATACGTTCAGTTATATTTATACCGGTGCCTTTTCAACTGAAAACTACTATTATCCAATGGCAACTTTTAATTTGATGACCGGAATTACCATTAAACTATAAAGTAGAAAAGCTATTGATTTTCGAATTTAGTTTTCCATGCGAGCATACCGCCTACTAAATTGAAAACATTTTTAAACCCCATGGTTTCTAGCATCATGGCAGCTTGCATGCTGCGTTGTCCACTTCGGCAATAGCAAATTATTTCTTCATCTTTTAACGACTCTATTTCCTCAATTTGCATAGTTTGAATTTGTCCCAAAGGAAGCAAAATGCCCCCTATATTAAATTCTTGATGTTCATCAGGTTGACGAACATCAACCAAATTAATAGTTTCGTGATTTTTTAATCTTTCGTGTAATTCTTCAGGGTGAATCAATTGCATATTATTCAAATTATTATAATGAATCAACAGGGTTTTTCGTTTCAACAGAGAGCCACAAATCTAGAAGTTGACCGGGTTGTATATATACAGGTACATTTTGATCATTGTATTTAGGAGGCATTTGCTTCCATATGTAAGAAGACCCGGTATCTGATACATTTTGATCAGCAATCACAGCTCCTAATATAATTCCATTTTCATCTAAAATTATTTTTGCTTCATTGTATGTCATTCCAACTAAATCAGGAACCAAAATAGCCTCATCTAACAATCCTCCTCCTACAATCAAATCTACATAACTACCCCAGGGCAATTTTGTACCAGAGGATATTTTATCTCCTCTAAATAACTGATCTAATACTGAGCCTCGCATAAAATCCGGCTTAAAAATGGTATCTCCTAATTTTAAGTGGCTTCTTCTCAGCATTTCAAGTGCAAAATTTAAAGACTTACCATGTAAGGAAGGCATATCAACTAGAGGAAGTGTAACCCTATTTACAGTTAAAATAACGGTTCGATTAATTTTTACAGTACTTGATGCTTCTGGGAGTTGTTTGAGTACAATCCCTTTTCTTGCGGTATCCGTATAAACAGAATCCTGAATTAAAACTTCAAACCCTTGAGATTCAAGAATCCTTATCGCTTCTGTTGTTTTTTTTCCAACAACAGAAGGCACTTTTAAATATTTACCATTGTTTGTTATTACGCCAAGCATTTGGAGTGTAAGAAAGAAAATACCAACTGCAACTGAAATTGCAACCAATAAATTAAGCCAAAAAGGACGATCTGTGATAAATTTAAACACCTACAAAAAAAGTTGATTTATGAAATAATTAAAAACCAAACTTACAATTAATAATTTATACCAATTATAAATACTTTTTAGTTCTATTTTTTCTATTGTAATGCCGATGTGGTAGCTGTTTGGGAAAATTTAATTGAACCATTAAGATATCCATTAGGCATTAAAAGCACTCTTCCAAAAGCTTGCTGTAAAATTCCTGCAAACTCCAACCCATCACTTTAACCTGTTGTGGAATAATGCTTGCAGCACTTTGTCCGGGCACTGTATTTATTTCCAGTAAAAATGGCTTATCTGCATTTTCGTTATAAATAAAATCAATTCTAACCACGCCGCTACAATTGAATACCTGATAAGCTTTTTTTGCTTCCATACAAATTTTCGTTGCCATAGCATCCGTAATTTTCGCTGGTGTAATTTCTTCACTCGCGCCTTCATACTTCGCCTGAAAATCAAAAAACTCATTCTGTGTAACGATTTCCGTGATTGGTAACGTAATGATTTCTCCTTTAGTTTTAAATACACCTATTGTAAACTCTCTACCGCTAATATATTCTTCCACCAAAACCTGATCATCAACACCAAAAGCTTTTGCTATTGCACCACTCAAATCTTCTGGTTGATTTACTTTACTCATGCCCAAACTACTCCCTCCATTATTGGGCTTTACAAATACAGGTAATGTGAGTTCATTTAGCAATTCTTCAATTACATATGTAGTGTGTTTAAACAGATGCATTGATTTGGCCACAGGAATTCCTGCAAAAGCAGCTACTGCAACAGTGTATCTTTTATTAAACGTAATGGCTGATGAAGTGACATCACATGAGGTATATGGAATGTTTAAACAATCGAAGTATCCTTGAAGTTTTCCATCTTCTCCCGGGGTACCATGTAACCCAATCATTACAGCATCAAAATGAATTTTTTCGTTTCCGATTTGAAGCGTAAAATCATTTTTATCGATTGATATTTTTTGCTTGTTTTCGTCTGTATAAAACCAACCTTCAACGTTTATATCAATTAAAAAAACATTCCATTTTGTTCTATCTAAATTTTCAAAAATAGTTGCAGCACTTTTATATGAAATAACAGACTCGCCTGAATATCCACCAGTAACCAAAGCAATATTTTTCTTCATAATTGAGTAAATTTTGAGCAAAGAAACAAAAATGATTTAAGGATTTTGAATAATTAATTCCCCAATCCTTCATTTCCTGAATTTAGTAAAAGTTTCCATTTCCCATCGGGTTGTTTTTTCCAAATGTTTGTATAATTACCATAAAACAAAGTATCATAATCTTTGGGTTTTAAAATATATACCCCATAAGTAAATCCCAAATCTCCAGATGCACCAACTTCTGCATGTTGCGGATCCCATGTTAATGAATAATCCTGGTCATTTTGTTGGGCTAAAAAATCTATAGCCTCAGCACCCACAATAGGCAATTCATTTGGCCTCAACAAAACCCCATTACTATCGATATATTCAAAATAAGCAAGCTTGATGCCTTCTTTTTCACTTAAATCGGAAAACGAGCGATCGGTAGACAATAATTCAAGCTTGTTGTTGGAGTGCAATAAAGCTGTATCTGTTTTTGGTTCCTTGCAAGAAATCAAAAAACAGCCTACAATCAAAACAATAAAACGAATATTGCATTTCATTTTTTTTGAAATTAATTGTTGAAAGTTACAAATAAGCAAATTAATACCAAATTGAATTATAAATTAATCCATAATTTTTCTAGTATAATGCCGATGTGTTAGCTGTTTGGAACATTTTTATTGGACCATTACAGATATCCAATCGGCATAAATTATACAAATAGTGAAAGATTTAAAATAAAAAAGCAGCTGTACAAATGATGTACAGCTGCTTTTTTAAATTAATTTATAATTACAAATGTAATTTTTCTTTTTTCGCCATTAATTCATCCACTGTTTCAGAATACATTTCATCTGGAACGCAACAATCAACAGGGCAAACCGCAGCACATTGAGGCTCTTCATGAAAACCTTGACATTCTGTGCACTTATTTGGTGTGATGTAATATGTGTCATTGCTGATTGGAGATACACGTTTATCTGCATCTAAAACCATCCCATCCATTAAAGTAAAACTTCCTTTTACAGAAGTACCATCAGAAATTGCCCATTCTACGCCACCTTCATAAATGGCATTGTTAGGACATTCGGGCTCACATGCGCCACAATTGATACATTCGTCTGTTATTTTAATAGCCATATTCGTAATTTTGATGTAAAGTAATAATATCGAGATGAATTTACAAAATCGAATTGCAATTTTAAACAAATTGTCTGAATATCTTCAATCAAATTCACCAGAATGGGAAGCTGTTAAACAAAATGCTTTTGCAAAAAATCCATGGTTTACAGATGAATTTGTTGAATTGGCAAAAAATAATATCGTTCAACATTTTCTAAATCCTCAATTGTTGGAAAATTGGTGCAACCATTATTCGATTTCCAACGGACCAAAAGAAGTAAAAAATATTGGCATTGTAATGGCTGGAAACATTCCATTGGTTGGATTTCATGATTTTTTATCTGTATTCATTTTCGGTCATCAACAAACCATAAAGCTATCCAGCAAAGACGATGTACTTTTAAAGCACATCATAGATAAAATGATAAGCTGGGATGTTGAAATAAAAGATTTAATCATAATTGCAGATCAACTAAAACAATGCGATGCATATATCGCTACGGGCAACAATCAATCTGCAGGCTATTTTGAAACTTATTTTGGAAAATATCCCAATATTATTCGCAAAAATCGAACATCCGTTGCAGCACTTAATGGCAGTGAAACAGAAGCTGAATTGTTGGCATTATCCAATGATGTACATTTTTATTTTGGATTGGGTTGTCGAAATGTGTCAAAAATATTCGTGCCAAAAGATTATGATTTCGTTCCGCTTTTACGTGCATTCGACAATTTTAATGCTTTGGGCAACCACCACAAATTCAGAAACAATTACGATTACCAACTGTCGATTTGTTTGATCAATTCTATTCCATACATGACAAACGAATGCACCATTTTATTAGAAAGTAAATTGGTTCATGCACCTATTAGTGTTTTGTATTATGAATTTTATGATGGAAATGAAAATCCTATCGACAAAATGGCAAATCAAGATGAACTGCAATGTATTATTGGTAAAAACCACTTACCATTTGGGAAATCACAAATACCCGGATTGTTTGATTATGCAGATGATGTAGATACTATTGAATTTTTAAGTCAGCTGTAAAAACATTTCGTCTAATTTAATGTTAAAGATGACATACCTACTCTTACATTTTGTCAGTATGTTTTTATATTGCAGCCTAGGTATTATTTTTGATTAAAAGAAAACAATGTTCACATTTAAACCTTAATATATGAATCTAAAACAAGTATTGGCAACCGTTGGAATTAGCGCCCTTACTACCTTAGGTGTAGTTTGGGGTTACAACAGTTATTTAAAAAAAAGTATGTTGTATGCAGGTCAATCTGCAAATACATTACCCAGTAATTACAGACTAACTGGCAACGGGAATACTCCACCTCCAGGAGTAGCCATTGATTTTACCCAACCTTCAATGATTGCATTGCCAGCAGTAGTGCACATTAAAACCAAAACAAATGCAAAGCAGGTGAATAACAATTTACCGAGAATGCAGCAAAGTCCATTTAGTGATTTCTTTAGTGATGATTTATTTGATCAATTTTTTGGCGGAGGAAGAATGAATATTATACCAGAACAAAAAGCTTCTGGCTCAGGCGTAATCATTAGTGAAGATGGTTTTATAGTAACCAACAATCATGTCATTGAAAATGCAGATGAAATTACCGTAACCCTAAATAACAAGAAAACGTATAAAGCCAAATTAATTGGAAATGATCCGGCTTATGATTTGGCTGTTATCAAAATAGAAGCGCAGCAATTGCCTTATTTATTATATGGCAATTCAGATGAAGTAAAAATTGGACAATGGGTTTTGGCATTGGGTTATCCATTAAATTTAGAAACCACCGTAACAGCAGGAATCGTAAGTGCAAAAGCCAGAAGTTTGGGATTAAACAAAGACAAAAGTGGAAATCCAGGCGCGGCTGTTGAATCCTTTATACAAACAGATGCTGCGGTAAATATGGGAAACAGTGGTGGTGCATTAATCAACACAGATGGTAAATTAATCGGAATCAATTCTGCGATTGCTTCCCCAACAGGATACTACTCAGGTTATTCTTATGCAATACCTGTAAATATTGCTAAAAAAGTGGTGGATGACATCATTAAATTTGGAACGGTTCAACGTGGATTTTTAGGCATTCAATATGGCAACGCAGCCGAGATGACAGATGAACAAAAATCGAAAAATGGCATTCCAGAAAGTGCTTATGATGGCATATTTGCCACTGAAATCACCCCTGATGGTGGTGCTGCAGCGGCAGGCATAAAAAAAGGAGATAGAATTCAAAAAGTAAATAATGTAGACGTTAAAAGCGGTGGCGAATTGCAGGAGCAAATCAGCAAATTCAAACCAGGAGACAAATTACCGGTAACGATTATTAGAGACAACAAAGTAATTCCTTTGGTGGTTACGCTAAAAAACAAAGCAGGAAATTACGAATTGGTAAAAAAAGATTCCAAAGTTGATTTGCTTGGCGCTGACTTTATCAATCTCGATCCTAAAAAAGCAAAAGAATATGGAATAGATGGTGGTGTAATTGTAAAGAAAATAAACAGCGGTGCTATTTTCGATCAAACTAGAATGAAAGATGGTTTTGTTATTTTAAAAATAAATGACAAAGATGTAAAAACGCTTGATGAAATGAAAAAAATAGTAGCTCAAGAAAGCAATATAACCATAAGTGGATTTTATCCCGGTTATGATGGGCTTTATGAATATCCCATAAATTTAGATGAGAATAAATAACTTCAAAAATCCCCATTAGAAAAAATGGGGATTTTTTTTATTTTGAAATTAGCACCAAAAAATCTCCTGGAGTTAATTGAACAGATACTTGCGATTTAATTTCAGATTGAGCTTCATCAAAAATATCATAATAAACACCTTGAGGCAACGGGGGATTAATCTCAATTAACTTATCATCTATATTTAAAAAAACATAGACGAATGCTGAATCTGCGCCTCGTTTAAAAGCCAATATTTTTTCTTCAAAAGGAATAAATTCAAGTGTATCATTTACCATTAATTGTTTTCTGGCTAATGATAATCGTTGATAAAAATCCATCAAATTTGTTTGGCTATTCCAATCAATTTCATCTTTATCAAAAAAATGAAGTCGTTTATTATTTGCCACTTCTTGTCCTGAATAAATTAACGGCACTCCATTGGGATAAAAGAAAGAAAAAACCGCCAACGCGTTTGCATAGATTCCATATTTCTCAAATTCAGTTCCATTCCAACTATTTTCATCGTGATTGGAGGTGAAATACAATTGCTTAACATGCGATGGGAATGGTTCATTTTGTTGATATAAAACATCAATCAGCTCCGAAATGCTTGAATGATTTTTGAAAAAGTTTTCGGTTTTATGCATCCATTTCCAAGAGAAAAAAACATCAAATGCTACAGCATAATTCACATCATCAGATTCTGCCAACCAGATTAAATTGGGCTTAATCGATTCTGTAAGCATTCGTGCTTTTACCCAAAAATGCACTGGCGTTAAATGTGCCAAATCAGCCCTGAATCCATCTATATCAAATTCTTTTACCCAATAACACATCGACTCACGTAAAGCATCATGCGCATGCTCATTTTCGTGATTGATTTGAATAACGTCTGTCCAATCATAAGGTGATAAAAATTCACCGGATTCATTTCTTGCAAAAAAATCATGGTTATTATCAGTCCAAATATTGTCCCATGCCGCATGGTTAGCTACCCAATCAATAATCACTTTCATTCCAAGGGCATGAATTTTATGTATCAAATTTTTAAATTCATCTTTTGTTCCAAATTCAGGATTGATATCTGTGAAATCACTGATGCTATAATAACTACCAAGACTACCCTTCCGATTTTTTAATCCGATTGGGTGCATGGGCATCAACCAAATAATGTCAATACCCATTTTTTTTAAGCGAGGCAAATGATGCATAAAAGCTTCAATTGTACCTTCTTTGGTATATTGTCGAATGTTTACTTCATAAATGGTCGATTTATCCAACGCCTGTAATAATGAAATGTTTTTTGTCATGAGGTGATTGATTTAAAAACGATTTGATTATTCCCAAAATTGACAAAACTTACAATCAAGTTTGTACCTTTG
>Ga0114972_10001584_pt1 | contig 17071 bp, 8 predicted proteins | sample M_140807_EF_Meta_FD_87354 | JGI IMG/M metagenome (GOLD analysis project Ga0114972, IMG submission 87354) | Freshwater microbial communities from Lake Montjoie, Canada to study carbon cycling - M_140807_EF_MetaG | ecosystem: Environmental > Aquatic > Freshwater > Lake | place: Lake Montjoie... | reverse complement strand
CGTGGGCGAGATTGTTCTCTAGAGTGTTTTTTTCGCCAAAGACGATAATCTCCTTGGCGGTGGCTTTGCTTTCGGTCAGCTACTTTGTGGCCTCAAAACTCTTGAGTCGTCCCAGCGAGCTTTTGTATGATGTGGGAAAGATTCAGGGGGATCGCTGGCTGGTCCTCGGTGCTGTCCTGGTGGCGATCAAATCGATCCATGAACTCGGCCACTACTTGGCCTGCGTGCACCTCAAAGTTCGTTGTGCAGAGATCGGAGCCTTGTTTTTGTGTTTTACGCCTTGCCTTTATTGCGACACGACCGAGAGTTGGCGATTGCCCTCGCGGTGGCATCGGGCGGGGATCGCCGCTGCGGGGATTTACATGGAATTTTGGATTGCCATCCTGGGCGGACTGATTTTCCTCAACACCCAAAACGGCCTTCTTCATGTCCTCGGAGGCGGCATGTGGGTGATGTGCACGTTGGGCACCTTGGTACTCAATGCCAATCCTTTCTTTCGCTACGATGGTTACTTCATTCTTTCGGATGCCGTCAGCTGCCCGAACCTCGGGGCCCAAAGCTCCTCGGCTCTATGGCATTCTTTGGTGGCGATCCTAGGGGGGCGCAAGCCCGATCGGGAAGAGTTTGATCTGCCGATCGCTCTGCTGTCGGTTTTTGCGTTTCTGTCGATGTTGTATCGATGGGTCGTTCTGGGCTCGATCGTTTTCTTCCTGTGGCACTTTCTGGTCCCCTCTGGACTAGGGTTTTATTTTATTGCGATCGGCTCTGCGATGGCTCTGGGAATTGTTAAAGGTTCGATGGTCCAAGCTGAATCGTTGGCCGCCGAGCTGTTTGCTCCTGAGCCGATCTCCTTTTGGCGATTTGGGGCTTTTGTCGGCTCGATCTTGGCCATGCTGCTTGTCGCTTTGCTAATCCCGTTTCCCAACCGCACGGTGCATCGTGGATATTTCGAGTACACCGATGCTAGGCCGATCTATGCGCCTGAGGATGGCACCGTGCGAGGAATATCTCATTGGGTCACGGAGCCTATGTCCACTATTCCTGGTGCGGGCGAGTTGATTGTCGAACTGGACAATCCGGAGCTCGCTCTGGAGCGAATCGATCTTGAGCATCAATACCTCGAGCTCCAAAGTCGAATCGAGATCTATCGGCAAGCTCAAGTCAACGACGAAACGCTCGCGGCACAGATCCCAACGCTCGAGCAGATGAAGATTGAAGCGTCAAGTAAACTCCGGTTGCTCGACGAGCAGTTAGCCAAGCTCCGAATAGTCTCGCCTGGACCCGGACGCTTCATCCTGAAATCAGGATGGAGTCAAATAGGCTACAGCCAGGGAGAGGCTCGTCGGAATTGGCAACCCGTTGTAACAGCCTCCGATGAGCGGAAACGAATCAAACGCGGTGAATTGCTCGGTTGGTTTACTCATAGCCTCAAGAAAGAGGCCACCGCATTGGTTACCGCCGAGACGATCCGTTCCATCGATACCAAGACGAGGGTTCTGGTCGTCAGCGATTCCAACCCAGCAGAGACGATCGAGGCCAAAGTTTCCTATTTTTCGAGCGATCCAATCCCCGCCTTTCCCAGTGAGCTCGCTGGGGATCCGACCTATGTGCTCCAACGAGACGAGCGAGGTGTCTGGCAAAGCGATACGCCCCTTTACAGGGTTCGCATCGAACTCGACGATGCACACGGAATGATTGCTTCTGGGGGGCTGTGCAGCGCCCGATTCGATCTGCCTCGCTTAACCATTGGCCAGCGACTCTGGCGATTCATCGCCTCGCAATTTAAGAGCACCTAAAACGCAAATTTTCTCCCCTCGTGCGATTCCTCTTGGGTTTAACCTGACCAAACCCGGGACAGAAACACACTTTTGAGGTATCCTGATTCTTGCGTTTTTATCCGCTTTACCCGTGCTTTTTCACCCTGGTTCACCCGCATGAGCGTATTGGATTTCGAGTCGATCCTCGGACCCGGAGGTAGCATCTCCAGACGGATCGCCAACTACGAACATCGCCGCGAACAACTGCAAATGGCCCAAGCGGTTACCCAAGCCCTGGACAACCGCAAGCACCTGATCGTCGAGGCTGGTACAGGGGTGGGAAAAAGCTTCGGCTATCTGGTTCCAGCGATCCTCTTTGCAACTTCCGACGAAGCCAAACTCGAAGCCGAGCTCGAAGCCAAGCAAGACTCCGATAACGAAAACGAAGAGCCGAAAGTCAGGCGAATCGTTATCAGCACCCATACCATCAGTCTCCAAGAACAACTCATTGCCAAAGATCTGCCTCTGCTAAACGCTGTTATCCCCCGCGAATTCACTTCCGTACTGGTCAAAGGCCGCAGCAACTACTTGTCGCTACGACGCATGCAAGTAGCCAAATCGCGACTCACAAGCCTGCTTCATGAAGAACGCGATTTCGAAAACTTTGAGGAGGTCCAGCGCTGGGCCGACGCGACCTCCGATGGCAGCCTTTCGAGCCTGCCGTTTCGACCCAACGGTATCCTCTGGGACGAGCTCTCAAGCGACTCAGGAAACTGCATGGGACGCAAGTGCAATACGTTCGACAAGTGCTTCTACTATGCCGCTCGTCGTCGGGTCGCCAACGCCAAGATTCTCGTGGTCAACCATGCGCTATTCTTCAGCGACTTGGCGGTGCGTGCTCAAGGTGGTAGTTTCCTACCCAACTACCAAGCGGTCATCTTTGACGAATGCCACACGATCGAGAGCGTCGCGGGCGAGCATTTGGGACTGACCGTCAGCAACTCCCAAATCGACTACACCCTGCGGAAGCTCTACAACCCACGAAACGACAAAGGGACGCTCGTGGCCTTGGGCCTGCGCCAATTGCAACAGAGAAGCTATGCCTGCATGGAATTGCTCGACGAATTCGTGGGTGACTTTTTGAATTGGGCCCAAGTTCATTCGCCCCAAAACGGACGACTCCGGACTCCCATCGCGCTTAGCACCGACCTGTACAAGTCGCTTCATGAGATGTCGGTCGAGCTCGAACGATACGGAAAGGATCTTAAGGATGCGAATGCCAAGCTGGATATGATGTCGGCCTCGAATCGTCTGGCCGCCTTGGCAACCAGTTTAGAAACCTGGCTCTTGCAAAAAGAATCCGGTGCGGTGTATTGGTTCGAGAAAAAAGAATCCCGTGGATCGGGACGAAACTTCACTCGCCTGACGCTACGCAGCAGTCCGCTAGATATCGGCAACTACCTCCGCGAGCACTTGTTCCAAAAAGTACCTAGCGTGATCATGACCAGCGCCACGATTGCGACCAAACAGTCAGAATCGCTAGGCCGAGTCGACACGAAAAAAGATGATCCCGCCTTCCATTTCGTCCAACGCCGCATCGGAGCCCTGGGTGTGCCGAGCTTGCAAGTCGGCAGCCCTTTCGATTACCCCAAACTCGCTCAGCTACATATGCTGACCGATCTGCCCGACCCATCGGTCGAAAAGAACCGATACGAGGATGCCATCATCCCGGCTTTGAAACACTACATCGGTAGATTCGATGGGCATGCCTTCGTACTGTTTACCTCCTACGAATCTCTGCGTCGATGCAGCCAATCTCTCGCGCCTTGGATGAGTCAACATGGACTTGCGACCTACTCGCAAGCCGACGGAGTGCCTCGAACTGAACTCTTAAAGGCTTTCAAAGAACACCCACGCGGTGTGCTCTTCGGCGCCGAAAGCTTCTGGCAAGGTGTGGACGTGCCGGGCGACGCCTTGAAATTGGTGGTGATTACCAAGCTGCCATTCAGTGTGCCCGACCATCCGCTCTTGGAAGCCAGACTCGAAGCGATCCGTCAGGCGGGAGGCAATCCGTTTCGCGATTTCCAATTGCCCGAAGCGGTGATTAAATTTCGCCAAGGCTTCGGTCGTTTGATTCGCACAGCGACCGATTCGGGAGTGGTACTGGTCACCGATCCACGCATGTCGACCAAGCCCTACGGAGCCACCTTTGCCTCCTCGCTTCCCAAGTGCCCACAAAAGACCTTCTCGGCCAAACAGTTCGTATCCTAGGACCCTCTACTGGTCCTGCTGCATGAGCAACTCGGTCAACTTGAGGATCAATCGCTTGCGGTCCCAGTCGCTCATAAAGTCGACGACAAATCGATCCAATGGTTCGCCAGATCGGTTCTTTTCTTGGGAGTTACGGAGCATCGATTGCCAAGTTCGCTGGATCTCCGTACGGGCCAAATCCTCTACAGTGACGAGCTTGCTCGGTACCGACCATTCGCTCGCCGAAGTTCGAACCACCTCGGATCGATCCAATGAAGAGATCCTACCGGCTCCAAGGAGTGTGTTTGGGAAACGTTCAGGCTCGACCAAAAAAATCGGCTGGTCCAGCGCGCCAACCACCGGGAGCATCGACTGGCTCTCAAGGACCGCCGCCATATTCGTCACATAATGGCTGCGGCTCTCGCGCTGGTAACGCCATTGCGGATCCACACGCCGCGCATAATGCTCGACCCACTCGGTTCGAGTCTGCTCGTCGAATTCCTCCCAGTTCTCTTGCCAAAGGGAGTCGGCAAACCCTCGGCACTCGGGGCCACTGAGCGCCAGCCTGTAGAGGATGACTTGCTCGAGCTGCCAAGCCCCCTTTGTATCGGATCCGATTTGCCAATGATTGCCTTGGGACGATCCAACCTCCTTGAAGTACTTAGACGCACCCTCGGATACAACGGTGCTCATCGGCTCGCCGTCTAAAAGGATGCGAATCGAGTCGGCTCGACCCAACCCATCGTTGATGATCGCAATCTGAATCGTTTGGCCTGCTGGTATCGGCTCTTGTGCTTGGATTTCTTGGCTCGATATCCTAACGTCATGAATCAATCGGACGCATAATCGCCCTTGTCGAAGCTCCAGCCTGAGGGTTCGCAAAAGCGATTCAGAGCCCTGGTCGCTCGGATCCCTCGACAGTGCTAGCGATTGCACCAAGAGCGTTACCGGTTCGCTGCTGCCGAGCTGCTCCTTGGAAAAGTTCCCGGCAAGTACCAGCGTCCACTCGCGGAACCCTCTGAGCACCGGTGCGTGGGAGACACTCACCGATGCTCCGGAACCGAGTCCAACAGGCGAGCTCTTCGAGGCTAGTTCATCCGGGCGACCTGATGGAGTTATAGGTTGGGAATCGGTCTGGTTGGACCTAGGCCAACTCCAAACGAGTTCCTCTTCCGGGGGCTTTGGCCAAGTCCTCTGCGAGTGCCACCAGCGACGGATGTCGTTGGACCCTTTTTGGCTTTGCTCGACGAGCCGTTGCCAATCCTTGGCCTCCGTACGCTCGATCGACTCCAATGCCGTTTGAAACTGCCGCACCAAATTCGATTCGATCGGAGTAGGGGACTCGAGAATGCGATAATTGGTCCACTGACCGGCCAGATACCAGGCGTGTGTTGGAAGTTTCGAAGGGGGATCCGACACGCCGATCAATTGGCTCTGGACAAACGCATCAAAGGGAGTGTTTTCTTGAAAACTCTTGATAAGCCAATCGCGGAACGCGGGTGTATCCCAGCCCGAGCGCTCGATACGATCCGGTGCTAGGGGATCCCAAGGTTCGATCCCAAATTGATCCTTCATCCAAGCCGCCGCTTGGGCCTTGGCAAAGGTTTCCGATGTGAGCAGATCCTCGATGAATTTGCTCAGGACCTGACCTCTGTGAGCCTTAGGGGTTTGCTCGAACTCTCTTGATTTTGCGGAATCCAATGGGGCGTTGGCAAGAGCCCGATGGATTCGATCCGGAGCCCTTGTCCAAGCTTGATCGCTCCACTGCGAAGCCTTATCCGCAAGCTGGTTTTGCTGGGCCCAGGCTTGATTCGACGAGGCGAACATTACGATGTACAGAACGCATGTCCAAACAGCGCAAAAAGAAAACCAGACCGCCTTCAGGGCGATCTGGTTTTTTGGAACTTTTTGGGAAGCGTTCACGGCTAGGCTTTTAATGGGCTGAGCTATTCATGGGGAGTCTTACGGTTCGAGGCTGACCGTAACGGTCTTGGACTCGGTGTAGGCTTTTAAGCCCTCTTCGCCCAGTTCGCGGCCTTGACCACTCATCTTGAATCCACCGAATGGGGCGGCTGCGTCGAAGACATCGTAGCAGTTGACCCAAACGGTACCGGCGCGAACTCGTTTGGCAAACTCGTGCGCGCGGCCGACGTTTTTGGTCCAGATCGCAGCGGCCAGTCCAAAGAAGGTGTTGTTGGAGCGTTTGATCAGTTCTTCCCAATCGTCGAAGGTCAGGATCGACATGACGGGTCCAAAGATCTCTTCCTTGGCGATCGACATCGAGTCGGTCACGCCATCGAAGATGGTCGGTTGAACGAAGTAGCCTTTGTCGCCGTGTCGAGCGCCGCCGGCGACGCATTTGGCTCCTTCGGCGTTCCCCTTGTCGATGTAGCTCATGATCTTATCGAACTGAGCTTGGTCGACCTGTGGGCCTTGTTCGGTCTTGGTGGAAAGCGGGTTGCCAACCCGCCGAGCCTTGGCAAGTTTCTGGACCTTTTCGACGAACTCAGCGTGGACTCGTTTATCGACAAACACGCGGCTGCCGGCACAGCAGCATTGACCTTGGTTGAGGAACAGGCCGATGTAAGCACCTTGGGCGGCTCGATCCAGATCGGCATCTGCCATGACGACGTTGGGGCTCTTTCCGCCGAGTTCAAAGGTCAATCGTTTGAGGGTTTCCGATGCATCCCGCATGATGATCTGAGCCGTGCGATGCTCGCCGGTAAAGGCGATCTTGTCGACTCCTGGGTGACGCACCAGAGAAGCCCCTGCGGTGGGTCCGAAACCTGGAACGACGTTGATCACACCGTCTGGGATACCAGCCTCTTTTGCCAGTTGGGCGAGTCTCAAGCAGCTAAGCGGAGTTTGCTCGGCGGGCTTCATCACGATCGTGCACCCTGCAGCAAGAGCAGGTCCCCACTTCCAAGCCACCATGAGCATCGGGAAGTTCCAGGGGATGATTTGGCCGGCAACGCCGACCGCTTCGCGACGAGTGTAGGTCAGATAATTGCCACGGATCGGAATGGTCGATCCGTGGATCTTGTCGGCATAGCCAGCATAGTATCGCAAGCAATCCAGGACCAGCACGAGGTCGCCGTATCGGGCTTCGTTGATCGGCTTGCCGTTGTCGAGGCTTTCCAGGGCGGCGAGTTCATCGATTTCTTCTTCGATCAAATCCGCTAGCCTGTACATCAGCTTGCCGCGATCCCGGGCATCCATCTTGGACCAGGGGCCTTCATCAAAGGCCTTGCGAGCGGCTTTCACAGCCAGATCGATGTCTTCTTTGTCCCCCTCGGCGACTTGGCAGATCTCTTCTTCGGTTGCTGGGTTCAGCGTGGCGAACGTTTTTCCGGATAGAGAAGGTCGCCATTTGCCGTCGATGAAGCATTCGGTGTGTCGGATTTTGGGAGCGTGAACGGTCTTTTCTGCATCTGCAATCGCCATAGTCTCTTCGACTCCGTTGGGGAAAGGATCAACTGAGGAACCAAGGAACAGTCCTGGTAAGAATATCCGTTTGGCCGGAGCGATGCCAGTGCCGGAAAAACCGTTAAGCACGGCACAAAACCTTAAAATCGCCGAATCCTTTGGGCTGAAAAAACCTTAGCCTCGCTACAATGGAGGGCAGAATCAAAGGACCCTTGGCTCTCTACGGACCGGACTATTCCTATGCAAATTGATCGAATTCATCCCCACAACCGCATTCTATGGACTGCATCGAGGTGGTGTTTGATGCTCGGCGTGCTTGTCGGAGCGTTGAATTACGAGCAAAAAGCCAATTCCCAGATTGTTCAAATTCCAAGCATGGGAACCTTTAGCATTTCGACCTCGGCAGCCGTTCCCGACAGTGGTACGGGGTATATGGGCTCAAATCGCAGCAACAGCTCGAGCCGAGCTCGTGGGGCCATCGGTCAATCGGCCGGAATCTCTGGAGCTTCGGTCTCAGCGACCGTCATCGATTTGGACGAGCTCGATCGGATGATCCGTTCGCAGGCATCCAAGTCATCGACCGAGCCGGATCTCAAGCAGTTCGACCCTGCAGGTTACTCGAGGATTCCACCCAAGGCTCGGGGGCGTGCGGCCCCACCCGAGTACGACTACCTGGCTGCCCTCAGTGGCGATTCTCCGGAAAAGCCTCACGTCACTGGCTATGGGAGCGTTCCACATGAGACCGATGCAGAGGCCACCAAATACTATCTAAACCTTGCGAACCTAGCCCGCCAACGCGGGCATTGGGCATCGGTCGAGACCTACTACCGGCTAGCTTGGCAGAGCCTGCCAGAGTCTCGCCGAGCGGTCGCTCTGCGGTCGCTCGAAAAGTCGCGAGCCGAAGCATCCAAGGATCGCCAGATGTACAAAGGCCAAGCCCCAAGCAAGACCGCAGCGTCCCGAAGATGAACCGCGACGCAGCTTGCTGCGGATAATCCTATATGACGCAGACTCCATCACGTATCAACGTACGAACCTTGCAAGCGATGAAGAAGCGGGGCGAGAAGATCGCCATGCTTACGGCCTACGATTTTCCCATGGCAAAAATGCTCGACCAAGCCGGAGTGCATTGCTTGCTAGTCGGAGACTCCCTCGGGATGGTCGTCCAAGGCCATGAAACAACCATCCCAGTGACATTGGATCAAATGATCTACCACGGCTCGATGGTCTCCCGGGCCGCAAACCATGCCATGGTGGTTGTCGATCTCCCTTTTCCAGTTGGACAAATCAGTGTCTCGCATACCGTCGAATCTGCCGCGAGGATCATGAAAGAGACTCAGTGCCAGGCCGTCAAGATGGAGGGGGGGCACCAACAAGCCGACTCGATCGCGGCGCTTGTGGATGCAGGGATCCCCACAATCGCCCACATCGGGCTTCGACCACAAAGTGTCCATGCTCTGGGGGGATACCGAGTCCAGAAAGATTCCGAACGTCTGATGAAAGATGCTCTGGCGGCCCAGCAAGCAGGAGCTTTTTGCGTTTTGATGGAGTGTGTACCTGCAGAATTGGCCCAAGATGTTACCGAAAAACTCGTCGTTCCATCCATCGGGATCGGAGCCGGTCGGCACTGCGACGGACAGGTTTTGGTAACCAGCGACATGCTCGGCTGGAACTCCGGCTACGTCCCAAAATTTGTCCGCACATTTAGCGATCTACGCTCTGAGGCACTCGACGCGGTAAAACAATACTGCCAAGAGGTCCAAGACGGTTCGTTTCCTGGCCCCGCTGAATCGTTTTGAAACACTATGAACAATCCTTTGCCTATCGTTGAACCTCAGCCCAGCGAGTCCTCTTGCGGAACCTCGGGGATGACCAGCCAAAACGCCAACGGAAACGTCGTCTCGCGCTACCTGGACAACCTTGGAGAACGTCAGCCGCACGGACCGTTGGCCAAGACCCCCTTGCCCATGTCGATGCAGGAGGCTCATGCCAGAGGCTGGGACGAGCTCGACGTGGTCTTCATCACCGGGGACGCTTACATCGATCACCCGAGTTTTGCGATGTCGATCCTCGGACGGGTCCTCGAGGCCGCTGGGTATCGCGTCGGACTGGTCAGTCAACCGGACTGGCAAACGTGCAAGGATTGGCAACGCTTTGGCAGGCCTCGATTGTTCTTTGCGATCAGCGCAGGGAACATGGACAGCATGATCAACCACTACACGGCCAATCGCAAAGTCCGCAACGATGATGCTTATTCGCCAGGCGGGCGCATCGGGCTGAGGCCTGACCGAGCCACACTGGCCTATTGCCAGCGGGCTCGTGAAGCTTACAAAGGCGTCCCTATCATCGCCGGTGGCGTCGAAGCATCGCTGCGTCGATTGGCCCATTACGACTACTGGAGCGACAAAGTTCGCCGCAGCATTCTGCTCGACTCGAAAGCGGATTTGGTCGGTTTTGGCATGGGCGAAAACTCGATCATCGAGATCGCTCGTCGGCTCGAAGCAGGCCAAAGTGTCAAAGACCTTCGCGACATGCGCGGTGTGGCTTACGCTCTAGGAGCCTCTGAAACCGTTCCCGAAGATGCTATGGAATTGCCCTCCTACGAAGCCGTAACGACCGACAAGGTCGCGTTTTCGATCGCCACCCGGATGATTCACAATGAAACCAACCCGCTCAACGCAAGGCGGTTGGTCCAGCGCCATGGCAATCAGGCCATCGTGTGCAATGTCCCAGGATTGCCGATCAGCCAAGAAGCCATGGATCGCATTTACGGGCTACCTTACACCCGCCGCGCCCATCCTAGCTACACCGAGCCCATCCCAGCCTTCAACATGATCAAAAACTCCGTGACGATCATGCGAGGGTGTTTCGGTGGATGCACTTTTTGTTCCATCACAGCACATCAAGGCCGTATCATTCAGTCCCGCTCGAAAGAGTCCGTGCTCAATGAAATCCGCCAAATGAGCCAGGACAAAGAGTTCAAAGGAATTGTCAGCGACATCGGGGGACCGACGGCCAACATGTACCACATGCGTTGCACTCGGCCAGAGGTCGAGGCCGTCTGCAGAAGGCAGTCCTGCGTGCATCCAAAGATTTGCAAACTTTTGGGGGTCGATCACCAGCCCGTGATCGAGCTCATGCGAGAGGCCCGAGAATTGCCAGGAGTCAAGAAGGTGCTAGTGGCAAGCGGCATTCGGATGGATCTGGCTCGCCGATCACCCGAGTATATTCGCGAGCTGACCGAGCATCACGTTGGGGGGCACCTCAAAGTCGCCCCCGAGCACGTCGATGCCGATGTGCTTTACAAGATGCGCAAGCCCGCCAACGACGACTTCGAGTATTTCACCGAGCAATTCAAAGAGGCCAGCGCCGATGCCGGCAAAAAACAGTTCCTCGTCCCTTATTTCATCGCCTCGCATCCGGGCAGCTCCATCGAGTCGATGATCGAACTGGCACTGTTTCTAAAAAGAAATGGTTATAAACCCGACCAAGTTCAGGATTTCATCCCAGCCCCTTTGGATGTCGCCACGAGCATGTACTACACCGGCCTGGATCCCTTCACCCTCAATGAAGTCTATATCGCTCGAGCCCTGAAGGATCGCAAATCGCAGAGGGCCCTCATGCAGTTTTTCAAACCTGAAAATTACTTTGAGGTCCGAGATGCCCTGCGACATGTCGGTCGAAGCGATCTGATCGGCGAGGGCTGCGACTGCTTGATCCCATCCAAACCCCCTAAAGAAGCGATCGACAAACGGCGCTCGGATGCCAATGCAAACTTCCGCGGCGAGTATGTCCATACCATTCCCAACGACTCTCAGTCCAACGACTCTCAGGCCGGCCCTAAGCCCACCCAGAAACAGAATCCAGGACAAGGACAGCAACGCAAGGGGTCCAGAAAGCAACAGCGCTCGGGCCAGCAGTCTGCAACGGGCAAGGGGAAAACGCCAGGAGTAGGCTATCGGCCCAGCCGCCGCGTACCCTAAGGGCCCTTTTTCCCGGAAAATGCTGTCCGTAGAGTCTTCGACGAACGCATTTGGCCCCAGAAAATTCACAGTTCTGTTTTTATCTGTGCTATTTTGGATACAATGAATTGCTGAGTGTTCGGTCCGTTTGTTCTCTCAAGCAAGCGGATATTTCATCCGATAGATAAGGCTCCCTCGTCATGCGACTACTTCGTCCAAAAAACGCGCAACCTCGCAGGTTATCGGCTAGACGGTTCTGGGCTCAAACCCTCGTGTGGACATGCTTGAGCATCCCAGGTCTAGGATTCGAGACACTAAGCCATCGAGTTTACGGCCAGGAGGCAGCCGCCCCGACCCATCGGACCAAGAATGTCGATGCGTCGGTCTGCAACGACGCGAAGCTCAAAGAGAAGAACGAAAAACTTAAACCCGAATCGTTCGACATCGCCACTATCGAAGCCTACTATCAAAACTGCCTCTTTGCACGGATTGCACAACCCAACGCAGAGTCGATGAACAAGGCCCGGATCGAAATCCTTGGCGACATCGATGTCATGGAACGCCGGGTCAAGCAGAATCCCGAGATGCTCGCTGAGTACAACAAGATGCTCATGCGGCAGATCAAAGAGATCCTCTCCAAGGACAACGAAGGCAAGACCTACCATCCCTCGGCTCGCGTGCTTGCCGCTGTCCTCGCCGGCCGGATCAATCGAGTTCCTGCCTCCACCAGCGCCGGAGGACAAGGTGATCCGGCGGCCACCAAGCTTCTGATCGATCTGCTCGATCCCAAAGAAGCCGAAAACGACGGCATGATCGCCACATCATTGTCCTATCTGCCAAGGCACTGGAGCTATCCAGGGCTCGACGCGACTGGACTCGATCGAGCTCAAGGCCAGTTCATGACCAACGTGCAAGCCTTTTTGGCAAGCCAGAAACCTGCCGCCAGAGGCAAAAAAGAAGACGATTACCTCCGAGAGCTCATGATTGAGAATTTGACACTCATCGCCTCAGGCAAGGGAGAAGCCGCGAAACAAGCCAATGCGATGCTCGCAGGAATCGTTTTGCCAGTCCTCAAGGATCCCAAGAAACACACCGAGTGGCTCGCAGAAAAAGCCATGTGGAGCTTTGGCCAAGTCAAGCTTGCGGATCTGAAGCCGGAAGATATTTCTACGATAGAAAAAGGTTCGTTGGAGTTTGTCAAAACAAGCCTCGATGCTTGGACCAAACGCTGCGACCAAACCCAGGCCGCATCGCCAGGCGGGTTCGGTGGCATGGCAGGTGGCGGACCTCCAGGGCTCAGCGGAGGCGGTGGACCTCCAGGACTCAGCGGACCTGGAGGCGAAGGTGAAGGTGGTCCTGGAGGTGGTCCAGCAGGTCCTCCTGGATTCAGCAGTCCAGCCAAACCCAAAAACCCATTCGAAGATCAGCCCAGGGAAGTCAAGAACGCACGCAGGTTCCTCCAGCAACGTCTCGAACGCGTTCACTATGGGCTTACCGGAACCGGGCGCAAGTCCGCCACGGCTACCCCTCCAGCAGAATCCAAGGGGCTCATGTCCGTGGTCGACGATGCCGCAAAGCTCAAGCTCATGGACGTCGTCAAAAAAGTAGAAGCTCTACAGGATGCACTGAACAAAGAATCTATCACGAGCATCGATTTGGTGAAGAGCTCCTCACGCCGACCGGTTTTCGATCTCAAACAAGCCATCGCTGCGATCATTGGCGATGATGGATCGAAGAAGGAAGCTCCACCCGAGGAATCGGGCAAAGACCCGTTGGATGACGGTTTTGGTGGCGCAGGCGGAAACTAAACCATTCCATGGCTTCCTCGACGGAAGATCCTGACAAAACCCAAATCCGCAGCGACCGTGGGAACCGGGGTTCTGAACCGCTCGACGAGGCGACCACCGCTCCGCATGTAGTCCAATCTGCAGATATTCAATCCCTCGTTGGTTCAACCCTGGACCACTACAGGATCGAGTCGCTCGTCGGCCAAGGTGGCATGGGGGCTGTTTACCGAGCCACCGACCAAAGGCTCGATCGCGTGGTGGCCATCAAGGTCGTCCCGATTCTTCATCGCAAAGCCGATGCCCTTCGGCGATTTCGTATCGAGGCGCAAAGTGCAGCGAAACTCGATCATCCAAACATTGCACGCGTCTACAACGTCGGAGAGACCGAGCAATGGAACTACATCGTCTTCGAATTCATCGAGGGAATCAACCTTAGGCAATTGGTTCTGGATCGAGGCCCCTTGAGCGTTGACGATGCAACGTATTTTGTATGCCAGGTCGCCGACGCACTTCAGCATGCAAGTGAACGAGGGGTCGTTCACCGCGACATAAAACCATCGAATATTTTGCTCGCAACCGACGGCAGAGCAAAGATTGTGGATATGGGACTTGCTCGTACCAATGCATTGGATCGCTCCCAAGGTGATCAGACCGCGAGCGGTACAACGCTAGGAACGTTCGATTACATTTCCCCAGAGCAAGCCCAGGATCCTCGGGAAGCCGATTCTCGAAGCGATATCTATTCCCTGGGATGTACGCTTTATTATCTACTGACAGGCCTGCCCCCGTTTCCTGAGGGGACCGCACTTCAGAAATTGATCATGCACGGCACCAAGATGCCCGACGATCCTAGATTGTTTCGAGATGATCTGAGCGATCCGCTGATAGCCATCCTTAAAAAAATGATGGCCAAAAAACCCAAAGACCGCTACCAAATCCCGGAGGACTTGGCCAGCGATTTGCGAATGCTCGCCAAGCTAGACAATCTGGCATGGAGTTCCGATTTGGCCCAATCCGCAATTGCGGGTGGTCAGTCCCGACGATCATGGTTCGAGGCCCTACTGCCTCTGGTCCTGTGCACCGCTTTGATCGCTATTGTGACCCTATGGCTTTTCAATGCCAATCAAACCGAAGCGGTTTTTAAGATTCCCAAGGTTGAAATTGCAAACGTGTCTCTTGGTGCAGACACCGCAAACGCAAAAGCGAACCCTGAAGAAACGTACACAGACCCAGACCCCTTAAAAACGATCACGAAAACCGATCTGGATTCTGCGGTGAGAAAAGACCGCGTTCAAGGAGACTTGGCGACGGTCGATCCGAACGTGGTTGATTTGATCGTCATCGATAACATCGATCTGCGTCCGGAGCTACGCAGCCTCTTTAGGGACGGGAAATTCAAAAGTTACAAAACCCTAGATGATGCATTGAGCGAAGCAGCTGGTATGTCCACTGCGAGCCGGATTTGGATCGCCCAGGATTGCGTCATTCAAAAGCGATGGCGACCGATGGCATCCGATCGCGCCCCGGCGGTGGCGATAGAGTCCGTGCGAGGAAAACGTTTTACGATCCGTTTAGACGACTCTGCGATCTCTGGGAAAACAGGGGAGTACTCGAGTTGTTTTGAACTCGATGGTGGGCAATTAAGTCTGTTGGATGTTGATGTCCTTTGGAATTCGCCGGTTTCTAGTTCCTCACCCAAGTCGTTGATATTGGCACGACCCGGGAGTCGCTGCTCGCTTGTCAATTCCACCTTCACCATCGATGGACCATCGACGAGTGGTCTTCCGAGTCTGCTTGCCATCGATTCTCAGAACCGTGACTTGCAACCTGGCTCAGGAGTCAGCAATGCGCAAAAATTTTCGGATGTGCGAATCGAGCAGTGTGCTGTGCGAGGCGAATGCGATTTGGTTCACGCCGATGCCTCGGACCGACTCGAATTGAGAGTCCGTGACTCGTGGTTTGCCGTTTCTGGATCGATGGTCGTGAGCCAAGGCCTTAGAACACTTAATCGTTCCCCACGAGTCCGAGTAGAGATTTCCGATTCGACATGCATCAGTCTTAAACCCTGGCTTCGAATCGAACTGTCCAACGCGCTTCCTTATCCGGTGGCAGTCGTCCGAATCGCGAATCAATGTGTTTTCGCAGGTGCCAAATCGCTGGTTGAATGGGACGCTAAGGACTGCACCGACTGGGTGTTTTCAAACCAAGTCAAGAAGCTCGATGATCTCGGGCGTTGGATTGACTTCCGAGGTCTCGATAACGCTTACGATGCCGAATCGATCGAAGAGCTCATCCGAGTACAAATGTCGATGTCCAGCCAGGAACTGCAAATCGACACGGACTCTTCTCTACTGCGTAACGAGTTGGGAATTGAGGTCATTGGTCTTTGGCAACAGCGAAGCACCTGGGATCCCCTCAACATGCATCAGAGCATCCCTGTTCCGATCCCCCCCGGAACCCTTGGGTTTGAGATCGGGGCTCCGATTCAGCGACTCCCCGATTTTCCGAATCCTTGAAACGCTACCGCAACTTTTTTGGCCCGCGCGGTTATATTGGTCTTGTTTAGCGAATAGTAGCGTTCATCAGCGGTATCAAATCCTGGACCGCTGATGGACGCTGATGTAACGCTAATGGAGCAGCCAAACAGCCGTTTTTTAAAACACAGAGAACAGTAGAGGACACAGGATCCTACTCCAGCATGGGCGCCAGGCGGAGCGTGGCTTTCTCATTTCGCCGTAGTATGGGCCTCTGGGCCCGTACTGCGGCGATTACGGCCAAGAGAGGTTTTTCGCCAAGGCGCAAGCTTGCAAAGGATCCGGACCAGGAATCTCCCGACGCTCCTTGCGGGGGCTGCTAGGAGCGAATACTAGCGTTCATCAGCGGTATCAAATCCTGGACCGCTGATGGACGCTAGGCTTTTGCCCCAGATACCAATGGCTCACTGACAAGCGCGGGGATAGCTTCATGCAATTGGGTCGATGACTCTTTGACCAGGGGATCAAAGCCGAGCATCTGCTCATCGGTAAACGAGATGGCTACATAGAGCCGATAGAGCAAGGGTACCATCAATAGCACCAGGAGCGTTGAAGCGATCAAGCCAAACGCCAAACTTGTCGCCATCGGAATCAACGCCTGGGCTTGGAGGGATTTTTCCAGCAGCATTGGCAAGAGTCCTGCGACCGTAGTCACACTGGTCAAGAACACGGCCCGCAATCGCCTTGATCCTGCCGTAATGATCGCATCGACCGGCCGCATCCCCTTGGCAATGCACTGGTTGATGAAGTCAACCATGACAATCGAATCGTTGACCACCACACCCGCTAGGGTCACCATCCCGAACATGCTAAAGAGGGTCAGTGGCAAGCCCATGAGTGCGTGTCCAAAGATCGCTCCGACCATTCCAAAGGGGACGATCGCCAAGACGATCCACGGTTGCAGATAGGATCGGAACTCGAAGACCAGCAGCAGGTACATCGCCGCCATGGCTACGGCAAAACCGATCGCTAGCGAGTTGAACGATTCGCGGGTCTCCTCCTGCTGACCTTCCCATCGGAATCGCAAATACGGATACTTGTTTTTGAATTCCTGCTCGAGGGTTTTTCTCAAATCAGCGGCGATCGTTGAGGCATTGGCTTTGGTCGTATCGAGCTCCGAAGAGATGGTGATCGAACGCATCTGATCGAGTCGATTGATTTCGGAATATCCTTGCGTGACTTTGATTTCAGCAAGTTCAGCAAGCGGTCTTTCGACTCCGTCAAGGCCGCGAACTCGAAGGTCTTGGAAGTCGGCAAGCGAGCGACGCTCTTCGATTGGATGACGGACCATCAATTTGACTTCGTGCCGATCTCGCTGGAGGCGCATGATTTCGGATCCATAGTAGGCACTGCGG
>Ga0114972_10001583_pt1 | contig 17078 bp, 14 predicted proteins | sample M_140807_EF_Meta_FD_87354 | JGI IMG/M metagenome (GOLD analysis project Ga0114972, IMG submission 87354) | Freshwater microbial communities from Lake Montjoie, Canada to study carbon cycling - M_140807_EF_MetaG | ecosystem: Environmental > Aquatic > Freshwater > Lake | place: Lake Montjoie... | reverse complement strand
TGCACTGCGGGGGCGTTCGACTGCGCCACGAAGGCACGTAGAGTGAGCCCACCGGCGGCGCCGTGTCGCTGGTCAATGCAGTCTGCGACGAGGCGCAGCACGGCATCCGCAGCGCCGCAGTGAATCCCATGAAGTGTCGCTCGAGGCGCGCCTCGGTCGACTTCGGCGTCGAGCGCCTCGACCTCGAGGGTCGCCAGCACCCGCGCCCCGCGAGCGGCTGCTGCGTCGGCCCGCTCAAGGACCAAAACAATCGCCGCCTCTGAGAGCGGCCCTAGGCCACCTTCTCGGGCGATGGTCACCCGCCCGGCGAAGTCGGTGAGCGCATCGGCCGCACCGGCCAAACAGAGCGACGCGCGCCCCTCAAGGACACACAGCGCGGCCTCCCGCAGCGCGCAGAGGCCACCCGCTGCGTCGTCCGTCAGCGTCATGCCGGGCCCGCGCAAGCCCAGCGTAATGCCGACGTGCGCGAAGGTCATGTTGGGCAGCGTCTTGATGGACGCGAGCGGGTTCATGCGGTGCATGCCCGCTTGCCCGAGCGCGGTCAGGGAGATGCGCCCGGGTGCATCGGGGTCACGAGCGGCGGCGAGCGCGTCACGCACGTCGTCCAAGTTGCCCGGCTCCCGACCCGCGCCCATAAAGAGCCCTGCGTCCTCAAGGCGAGCGTCTGCCTCGTCAAGCCCCGCGTCCGCGAGCGCGCGGCGCGCCGCCGCCACAGCGAGGACGTTTGCGCGTGCCATCAGGCGCACATCGCGCCGCCGCTTGACCGCCCACTCCGGGTCGCCCCCGGGGGCGAGCGGCACGCAGGGCAGCGGCGCGGCGAGGGCATCCGGCGTGCTCAGGGCGCTCGCCTGGGGCGGACCGCGCCGCAGCGCGGCCTCGAGCTGCGCGCGGTCGTGTCCCCACGGCGACACGAGCCCGATGCCCGTCACGACTACGGTCACGCGTCCCATCGTCCGACGGCGAGCGTCCCGTTGCTCCCGCCGAAGCCGAAGGCGTTCGTGAGCGCGAGGTCGACGCGGAGCTCGCGCGCCACGTGCGGGACATAGTCGAGGTCGCACAGGAGGTCTGGGTGGTGCAGGTTGAGCGTCGGCGGTACGACGCCACTCCGGATGGCTTGCACACAGACAATCAGCTCTACGACGCCACAGGCGGCCACGAGGTGCCCCATCATCGACTTCGTAGAGGACACCGCGACGCGCCGCGCGTGCTCACCGAGCGCAGCCTTGATGCCCGCCGTCTCCGACAGGTCGTTCTGCTGCGTGCTCGTGCCGTGCGCGTTGATGTAGTCCACGTCCTCGGGGTGTGCGCCCGCATCCCAGAGCGCCATCTGCATCGACTGGCGCGCGCCGCGGCCATCGGGTGGGCTGTCAGTGATGCGCCACGCGTTCGCGGAGCAGCCGTAGCCGAGCAGCTCAGCGTGAATCGTCGCGCCCCGCCGCAGCGCGTGATCGAGCCGCTCCAGCACGACGAAGCCTGCGCCCTCGCCCAGCACGAAGCCGTCACGGGTGCGGTCGAAGGGGCGAGACGCCCCCGCGGGGTCGTCGTTGCGTGTCGAGAGCGCCCCGAGCAGGCCGAAGCCCGTGAGCATCAATTCCTCGACGAGGCGGTCAGTCCCCCCCGCGAGCATCACGTCTGCATCGCCGCGGCGCAGCACCCGAAGCGCATCTCCCACAGACTGCGCGCTGCTGGTGCATGCGGTGCTCGTCGTCAGGCTCGGCCCTTGGGCGCCCTGCAGGTGAGCCACGAGTGTCGCTGGAAACGAGGGCCCCATGACCAGGAAATCTTTGGGGTCGACCGCGGCGTAGGCCTCGGCGGGGGTCGTCCGCGCAAACTCGGCGAGGCGCTCTGAGACAAGGTGCAGCTCGGGCCGAGAGGCCTCTGCGCCCACCGAGACGCCGAAGCGAAACGGGTCGACGTCTCCGCGGGTGAGCCCTGCGTTCGCCATCGCTTCGGCCGCGGAGACAGCGGCGAGCGTGGCCTTGGGGTCCGACCAGCGGGCGTAGCGGCCGGGGAGCTCAAGTTCGGGCAGATTGGCCACCTCTGCGGCGAACCGGGTCGGGTAGCCGGACGCGTCGAAGCGGGTGATAGGACCGACCGCGGAGCGACCCGCGAGCAGAGCGGCCCAAGTGGACGCGACGTCGAGCCCCAGCGGGGTCACGCAGCCGATCCCCGTCACGACGACCCGAGGCCGCCCCCGTGCGTCGACGAGCGCCGTCATGCGCCGTGCCTTGCGCGCGTGGCCGCGTCCCATGCTGCATAGCCCGGCCAGAGCAGGCGCAGGTTCTCTCGCTCAAGGCTCTCGAGCCGGGCTTGCGCTTCGGCGGTGTCGAGGTCGCCGGGGTTGAACACGAAGACCAGCTCCGCCTCGGTCGTGATCTTGCCGTCCAAGCGCGCCTCTGCCTTACAGATGGCGGACTCGTCTCGCAGCTCCGTGAGCTTGGTCTCCAGCGTGAGCAGGTGGCCGGGGGGCACGAAACGCCTGAACTTGGCCTTCTTGACGATGCTGATGATGGGCCACACCCAGCGCCGCTGCTGCTCGAAGACACTGATCTCGATGAGCTTGCCCGAGGTTTGCGCCAACGCCTCGATCTGCAGCACGCCGGGCAGCACGGGGAAGCCAGGAAAGTGGTCGGCGAAGAAGTCCTCGCTCGAGGCGACGGCCTTGTGGCCTGTCGCGCGCTCGCCGGGGACGAGGTCGGAGATTCGGTCGAGAAATGCCCAGCGCATGGCGGCAACTTAGAACCTTGGGGGGTTTCGTTCAATGTTGGCGTCAGCGATGACGGCGGGCGATTGACCGGGAGCAAGTCGAGGGGCACCGTAGGGCGGAAAACGGAGGTCGAGCCATGCCCGAGATGCTCCTGAAGCAGGACGCGGTCCGCGGTCAGAACACCTTGAAGAAGGTCGAAGAGGAGTTGCACAGCGACCAGAAGCAGGCAGGCGCCGCGCAGCGTCAGCAGAGCTATGTGCGCGATGAGCAGGCCAAGGCCGCGGCCAAGAAGGAGGCCGAGGCGGCCGAGGTCCGCAAGAAGCTCCAGCAGAACGACAAGAAAGTCGCTGGCCTCGAGAAGAAGAAGGCCGACCTCGAGAAGAAGCAGAAGACGGACGCCAAGCAGGCTGCGTCGAAGGCGCCCGAGGTGGCCAAGGCGGGGCCGGCGCAGGACAAAGAGGCGACCAAGAAGACCGACGCCGCCCAAAAGAAGGAAGAGGCTGCCCGTGCCGAGGAGAAGCGGCAGGCCGAAGTCGAGCAGGCCCGCGCCCCGGACCGCGAAAAGGTCAAGGACGCTGTTGAAAAGCGAGAGGCCGCAGACCACGAGGAGGCCGAGGCGGACGAGGCGGAGCACGAGGCCCGCGCCGAAGAGTCGGGGGGAGACAAGGCAAAAGCGAAGGCCGACGCCCAAAAGGGGGCGGTCGCCAAGCCCGCGCCCGTCGTTCAGAGAGACGCGAACGCCGAGGCGCTCAAGAACGTGCGGGCGTCACTGCGTAAGGCGTACGCGGAGCGGAGAGCGCTCACCTCACAGCTCACGTCCATTCTGAACGGTCTCGCGGGTTTGGAGACGAACGCCGAGAAGCGCAAGAAGCTCCTCGCCGAGGCTCGGCAGAAGCTCCCAGCGCAGGCCGCGGCCGCGGAGAAGAAAGAGCGCGAGCTACGCTGACGGCGGCTTGGGGCCGGGTCGACCCGCCTCGACGACGCGGCCTTTCCAGACAGCGCCGCGTCCGCTCGTGATGCGCCACGCGCTGTTCCAGAACAGCGCGATGACGACAGCCATGCCGAGCGGAAATGTCCAAAACAGGCCCCAACGGTAGCCGTGGTGGCGGTGTCCGACCGCGTCCGTGAGGAGAATCAGCGCGACAGCGCTTGCCTCGAGTCCCAGAAAGAGCGGCTCGAACGGCGCGCCGAGCCTCGCTGCGGTCGCGTTGCGCGCGAGCAGAAAGAACGGCAGCAGGCTCGACACGAAGACGAGCGCTGTGACGACCAGCGTCGCCCCCAGGCTGTATCCGAGGGCGGGGAAGAGGTTCTTCGTCCAGCCGCTCCAGATCTCCCCGAGGCCTGTGTACATGCGACACGAGAACACGCCAGGGCCGTAGAACAACCGGTAGGGCACGCGCTCGGCCTTGGCGCGTTTGGCGAAGTCCACGTCGTCGAGCACGCTGCCGCGGATCGCCGCGTGGCCGCCCAGACGGTCGTACGCAGCGCGGGAAAACAGCAGACATTGACCGTTCGCGAGAGCGCGCGCGTGGTCCGGATCATTGACCTCGTGCAGTGGGTTCCCACCCGCGATCAGCGCGCCGATGCGCGTCTGCACGACCCGCTCCCAAAAGGTTTCGACCTCGAGCTGGCCGAGCGCGCTCGCCATCTCGGCGCCCTGCGCGACGGCGGCGCCGACGAGGCGCGCAGCACCGTCGAGCCTGAGGCGAACGTCTGCGTCGATGAACAGCAGCCACTCGCCGCGAGCGTGCGCTTGCGCGAGATGAAGCGCGTGCGGTTTGCCGAGCCAGCCGGGCGGCGGATCCGCACCGGAGACGGTCCGCACCCGAGGGTCACTCGCCGCGAGCGCCGCCAGGCGCTCCGTCGTGCCGTCGGTCGAGCGGTCATCGACCACGACGACCTCGAGCTCGCCCGTCCAGTGCGAGGCCAGAGCGGCGCGAACGCACCCCTCGATATGCGCGGCCTCGTTCCTCGCAGGGATGATGATTGACAGGCTGGGGAGGCTCGGCAACGCCGCGGGCGGCGTGTCCGGACGGAGCGTGAATTCGGGTGGCGTAGTGCCGCCACGCAGCAAGTCGACCAAGCTCTTCGCCCAGAGCAGGTTCAAGAGGCCGAGGCCCGCCGTAGACGCCCACATGCCGAAGTCACTCATCCCCCGCATCGTACACTTTTCGCGAACCGCGCTCCTGTCGTATCTTCCCCTCTTCAGTGTCGTGGCGCGCGAGCGCGGCGGCGTGCACTCGGGAGAGACCTGCATGTTTGCGAAACGGTTTGGGATTCCGGCGGCCGCGTTGATGGCCTTGATGGTCGCCTGTGGTGACCCGTCCAAAGATGAGCCTGTGCCGATCGGCGGAGGCGCAGGGGGCGCGGCAGGTGGCAGCACCGGCGGCACGGAACCCGACGGCACGGTCGGGCCAGACATGGGCGAGACGCCGGACGCTGAGCCCCAGGCACCCGCATGCGGGGACGCTCGGGACAACGACAGCGACGGGCTCATCGACGACGCGGACCCGGGCTGCGACGACCCGAGCGACCTCGACGAGACCGACCCGCCCGCGCCACCCGCGTGCGCGAACCAAAACGACGATGACCAGGACGGCTACACAGACTTCCCCGGCGACCCGGGCTGTGGCTCGGAGTTTGACGACGACGAGCGGAACCCCGCGCCAGACCCGCAGTGCAACGACGGCATCGACAACGATCGCGATGGCCTCGTCGACGAGCAGGACCCCGGCTGCACCAGCGTCGCCGACCCGCAGGAGCAGGACCCAGCCTCGCCCGCGGCCTGCGCCAACGGCCTCGACGACGACGGTGACGACATCATTGACTTCCCCGCTGAGCCGGGCTGCCGCACTGCGGGCGACACGGAAGAGGACGACCCGCCACAGGCGCCCGCGTGCGCGAACGGGCGCGACGATGACGCCGACGGCCTCGTAGACTACCCCGACGACCCGGGCTGCGCGGGTGGCGGTGATACGGACGAGACCGACAAGGCTGTTCGCCCCGCTTGCGCGGATGGTCTCGACAACGACCGCGACGGCAAGACCGACTACCCCGACGACGACGGCTGCATCGCGGCCGCCGACTACAGCGAGCGGGGGAGCTGCGGCAACACGTACGACCCCGCGGCTGTAGTCGAGGGCGCGCCCTTCTCTACGGATATCAGCGGCGGATTGTTCTTGGCAGAGGGGTCATGCGGTGGTCGCGGGAGCCCCGAGACCGTGCTTCAGTACCGCCTCAAGCGCCCTGTCGAGCGTCTCGTGGTCTCGACTGTGGGCGCGGGCACGTTGGTGCCGACGACCCTCTATGTGCGCCGCACGGCCTGCCTCGATGACGACGCCGAGGTCGCCTGCCAACGCGAAGACGAGAGGGCTGAGACCTTCGGCCAAGCGCTCGAGGTCATGAACCCCGAGCCGGGCGACTACTACATCTTCGTCGACGGTGTCGCGGGCGCCGGTGGCCCGGTCGACATCACAGTCTCTGAAGTCGAGCTCGCCCAGTGCCTGAACGGCATCGACGACGACGGCAACGGTCGCGTTGACTTCCCGTCGGATCCGGGGTGCACCGAGTCGGCGGACCGCGAGGAGACACCGCCTGATGTCATCCCCGCCTGCGCGAACGACGAGGACGACGACGGGGACGGCGCGGTGGACTACCCGCTCGACTTCGGGTGCATCGCGGCCTCGGGCAACAGCGAGGTCGATCGTTGTGGCCAAGGCGTGCGCTACCAGGAGTTCCCTGCCGACCGCGACTTCGTCCTCGGCGATACCTCCGAGGGGACGAACAGCGTCCGCGGCAGCTGCGGGGGCGCAAACGCCCCCGAGGTCATCTACCGATACTACAACCCGTTCGCGGCGCGCCTGACCTTCAGCACCGTGCACCCCGAGACCGAGATCCCGACCGTGCTCCACATCCGCCGCGACTGCGGCGCCGCGAACTCCGAGCTCGGCGCGCCTGCCGGTTGCAGCGCAGGTGATGGCGTCGCGATGCAGGGCCGACTCACAGTCGACCGGGCCGCGGTCGGCGAGTACTGGGTCGTGGTCGACACCCGTCAGGGCGCCGGCGGTCCGTTCAAGCTCTCCGTCGAGGTCCGCCGCTTGGACGCGGGCTGTGTCAACGGCCGCGACGACGACGAAGATGGCGCCGTGGACGGCGACGATCCCGGCTGTGAAGGGCCGATGGATGAGGACGAGGCTGACCCGCCGCCGGGCGCCCCGGCGAGCGTCTGTAGCAACGGAGACGACGACGACGAAGACGGCCTGCCCGACTTCCCGTACGACCCCGGCTGCGCGGCGCGTGGCGATGGCGACGAGGCCGACCCCGAGGTCGCGCCGGCGTGCGCGAACGGCGCCGACGACGACAACGACAACCGCGTCGACTTCCCGCTCGATCCCGGTTGCCAGTCGCGGGGCGACGATAATGAGCGCAACCCTGTGCCTCCGCCCCAGTGCGGCGACGCCATCGACAACGACAACGACGGCGTCTCCGACTACCCCGGCGACCCCGGCTGCTTCGCGGCGGGCGATCCCACCGAGGACGACCCCGCGGCCGATCCCGAGTGCGCGAACGGCGTCGACGACGACCGCGACGGCGTCGCGGACTATCCGTTCGATCCGGGCTGCATCGCGGCGTCTTGGATCGACGAGACCGATGCGGAGGTTCCGCCCGCCTGCTCGAACGGCCTCGATGACGACGAGGACGGCCTGCCGGACTTCCCCCGCGACTTTGGCTGCACGTACGCTGCCGATCCCAGTGAGGTCGGTGCTCAGTTTGCCCCCCAGTGTGGCAATCGCCGAGACGACGACATGGACGGTCGAGTTGACTTCCCGGACGACCCGGGCTGTCGCTTCGCCGCCGACAACGACGAAGTGAACCCGGGGCAGCTCCCGCCGCGCTGCAACGACGGCGTGGACAACGACTTCGATGGTGCGATCGACTTCCGCGACCTCGGCTGCTTGGACGGCGAGGACGACGACGAGGGCGACCCCGTCGACGTGCCTCTCTGCGGCAACGACGCGGATGACGATGCGGACGGCCTGCTTGACTGGCCGCTCGATCCCGGCTGCCAGGCGCGGGGCGACCTGACCGAGGACCAGAGCTGCCGACCCGAGCTCGACACGCCGCAGGTCTTCGCCGGGATGAACATCATCGGTGCCACGCTCGAGGGCGGCGCCGACAACTTCTCGAACCGTTGCGGCGGGCGCCGCGCGCCAGACGCAGTCTACCGCTACGTCGTCGAGCAGGCGGGGGACGTGACCTTCAGCGTCGACAACCCCGGCACGGACTTCCCCGCGGTGATTTCGGTTCGCAGCGACTGTGAGGAGCCTGCGTCGCAGATCGACTGCGCGGGCAACTTCGCGCGCCCGACCCCGACGGTGACCGTCCGAGATGCGGAGCCGGGCGAGTACTTCGTCTTCATCGACGGGGGCGGCCCGGAGCGCCTTGTCTCGCGTCGTCTCCCGGTCGCGCTGCCGGTCGACCCGCGCGGCTTCGTCGCGCGGCAGGACGTCCAGGACGGCTGTGGCTGGTCGGACGCCGGCAATGATGCCTTCGACTGCTTCGGCGGGCGCATCTCGCTGAACCACGGCGGCGTGGATACGCCGATCTCCGCCGCCCTCGGCACACGCGCCGTCGCCGCGGGCGGCTACAACGCGAACTTCACGAGCGAGTTTGCGGGCAACGTGTGGCGCCTGCGGTTCGAGCCGGTCGCCGAGTTCGATGAGCGTCCCGTCACGGTCACGCTCAACGGCAACTTGGGCAGCGACGGCGCGACCCGCGGCGGTGTTGCGCCCGTTCAGTTCAATGGCTACGGCTTGAACTACCTGCAGTCCTCGGATGGCGGGCCGGGTGACCCGCCGGTCGTGCACCTCGTCGTGCCCTCCGACCCGCAGCAGCAGGGCGCGGTCACATACACCCTCGCGGGCGATAACGTGACCATCACGGCCGCCAACGTGAAGCTGCCGCTGACGATGTACTTCGCGGCGACGTACGCCGACCAAGCGGCTGTCGTGCAGTCACTCCTCGCTGATCTTGAGCTTCAGGCCGGTCCCGCGGGTCCGGATGCGCCGCGCTTTGGCCAGTTCGAGCTGAGCGTCCAGCAGAATTGAACGTCTTCGTCCAGCCGACGGGGCGCCGCATCGAGCCCTTCGGCGACGCCCCGGGGGAGTCGCTGGTCATGAACCGGCCGCTCTCCGCGTGGCAAGCGGACGCCTTCGCCGCGGCCGGACTGCGTCGGCTGGACACCCTGACGCCGCCGTGTCTCGTCGTGCCTGACACGCTCTTCACGACGGGCGGTGCGCTGCGTGCGTTCGTCGACGGCGCGGCGGCTCGAGACGCCGTCTTCGTCCTCAAGGACTCCGTGCACGGCCGCGTGACGACGCCTGTTCAGCCGGGTGTGACCCGCGTGGACGCCGGCTGGCGCTTCGACACCGTGCGCTGGGTGAGCGGTCGTGACGAGGCCCCGGTCGAGGTCGTCTTCGATCCAGACGAGCAGATCGTGAAGTTTACGCTCCCGCCGCAGTTTACGGGCGGGCGCGAGCCCGAGGTGTCGTTTCCCCGCCACCCGTTCATGACGCTTCATCACTGGGTCCACATCCTCTGGGCCAACCAGGTCGCCGGGTCCATCGAGCTGCGGGCCACACCGAAGTGGCGCTTCATCCTCACGGGGCTCTGGGCCGCGCTGCGCGCGCGGTCTCTCAACCCGTGGCGTGTTCTGGGCAAGGCGAACAAGGTCGGCCGCCGCTGCAACATCCACCCGACCGCGGTCGTCGAGGGCTCCACGCTGGGCGACGATGTGAACATCGGCCCGTTCGCGCGCGTGCTCTTCAGCCGGCTGGGCGACGGCGTCACGCTCATGCCCGGCGCGAACGTCGAGGCCTCGACGCTCGGCGACCGCGCGTTCGTGAGCCAGTACACCACGCTGCGCTTTTGCGTGCTCTACCCCGAGGCCGTCGCGAGCCAGTACCTGATGCAGCAGTGCGTCCTGGGGCGCGGGGCGATGACGACGGGCGCGGCCTTCTCGATCGACATTAACTTCGACGGCAATATTCGCGTCCCCCTCGACGGCGCGCTCCACGACACCGGCACCAACTTCCTGGGGTCGGCGTTTGGGCACGGCGCGCGCATGGGGACGGGTCATTGGCTCGCGAGCGGGCGCATGATCCCCAATGGCGCCTTCGTCATTCGTGACCCCGCCGAGGTGATTCAGCGTGTGCCCGCCGACCTCCCGACAGACCGACCCGTCTACTTGTCGAACGGGCACCTCGTGCCCCTTGGGGCCGCGCGCAAGGCGCCATGAGCGCGCTCGCCTGGGCGCTCGCGGCGGTCGCGTTCGCGTGGCTGCTCTCGCGGGCTCGACCGTCGCTGCGTGCGTTGCCGCCGCCCGCGGAGCCGAACGCTGTGCCCGCGTACACGCTGTGGCTCGATGACGGCGTCGAGCCGCCCGAGCTGAATCCAGCGCCCGAGCGGGTCGTCCGCGGGGCCCTCTCGGCGGGCGTCGCGTGGACGACCCCGCGGGTCCTTCGACTTGCCGGCGGCGTGCGCGTCGCGCCGTCTTTACCTTGCGCGCTCGCCGCCTGCGGAGGCGCGATGGTCTCCGTTGTGCCCTGGCCGCGTGGCGGTGTCTTCGGCGCGGCGCGTGAGCGGTGGCTGCGCGACTTTGGCGGCGGCGACCGTGTCGCTGACCCGCAGAGCCCCGCGGGCTTCGCGGACGAGCGCTGCGCCTGGTTCACACCGGACGACTTGGCGCTGCCCGGCGAGGACGCGCCCGTCGCGTTGCGCGTCGCGCGGGCGCGTAAGGCGCATCTCTTGCCCGTCGAGCTTCGGCACGGCGGAGTGGGGCCTGCCGCGCTCGTTGAGGCCGCGTCGTTCTCGGCCGAGGCGTTCCGCGCGGGGCTCCCGGCGTGGACAGCGCGTGACCCGGTCGTTTGCGCCCTCATCGGCGGTGTGCCGCTGGCCCTGACCGCCGCGACCGTGACGTGCCTGTGGAGCGATACAGCGCGCGAACCTGCGCTGCTCGCGCTCTACCTTGGGGCGCTCGCGCGGCTCTGGGTCGGCGTTCGAGAGGGCTTTGGCGTCGCGCTCGTGCTCGCGGGGCCCTTCATCGAGCCTGCGCTCTCTTGGGCTGTGCTGCGGGTTCGGCCCGCGGTGTACCGGGGTGTTCCAGATGCGCCCACGATGCCCGCGCCCCGCCTGACTGCGGCCCGCGGTGGTCTCGAGGCGCGCGCGTGGCTGGACGAAGCGGCCGTGCCCTTCCTGGTGCGTCGCCTCGGCGGGGCGGCGCGTGTCATGGAGCAGCTCTACGCAAACACCCCCAGTGGCCGGACCTTGAGAGGGCTCGTTGTCGATCGCTGGGCGCACGCGTCTGCTTCTGCGCGCGCGGTGCGCTGGCGACGACGCGTCGTGGCCGAGACCGCGACTGCTCTCGCGCCGTCGTCGGTCCTCTCCGTGCCCTGCGGCGGGGCATCGGATGTGGCGCGCCTCAACGCGCCGCGACTCGTGCTCGTCGACCCGGACGCGGACGCGCGAGCGCTGGCTCAGGCCAACGCCCCGCGCGCCGAGATCGTCAACGCGACGATCGAGAGCGCGCCCGCGGAGCACTTCGACCTGTGCGTCTTTGTCGGGCTCAGCGAGTACCTCGACGACGCTGAGGTCGTGCGCGCGCTCCTTGCGCTCCGCGGTCGCCTCGCGCCCGGCGGCGCGCTGCTCACGACGACCACGCTCCCGAACGACGGCCAGCGCCTGATGCGCGACCTGCTTGGCTGGCATACGCACGGCCGAAAGGCCGAGGCGTTTGCCGCGCTGCTGGACGCTGCGGGTTATCAGGTCGAGCAGCGGTCCATCGACCCTCTTGGTTTGCAAGTGGTCTTTGTCGCTCGACCCCTCGGGGCGCCACGCCGCTGACACCCGCGTCGAAACCATGACTCTCCCCTCGTGACTGCATATCAATGTAAGTGCCTGAAAATACGCGATTTAACACTTGGCCCGCGGCTTGCTCTTACGACCTGCATGCCCATCCAAGTCCCACAGAGAACCTCTTCCAGTTCGCCCGCTGACCTTGCGCTCCAACTCTCGGACGCGCTGCACCAGCAGGGGGACCGTCGGCGCGCGGACGCGCTGCTCGAGCTCATCACCGCAGCGGGGGAGGGGGACGACCGCGTCGCCCTGCGCCGCGCTGAAGCCGCACTTGAGCAGGGTAACGCGCCCGAGGCGTTGCGACTGCTCGCGCGCATCTGGGAGGCGGGCTCGCTCGACCCACGCGTTGAGGCGATGCTGGCGCTCTGCGCGTTGGCGACCGGCATGAATGATGTCGCGGAGTCGCTGACCGCGGACGCCGACAAGTCCCTTGACCACGCGGTTGTGCGTCTTCTCTTGGCAGCGGCCCGGGGCGAGAGCGCTCGGATGGCGATCGCCGGCACCTCGACCGAGTCGATGTTCTTGTTGCGCGCCCATCTGCGCACCTTGGCGCAGTGTGGCCGCGCGGACTTGGTCGGCGCCTTTGCGCGCGCCGACCTCGGGCTCCCCGGCGTCGCGAACATCATTCAAGGGCTGCCCATCGACACGGCGCCGACCCGCGAGGTCGCTTCTCCGAGCCTTGAGGCCACGCGCGCCGATTTCGCCGCGTGCTGGCGCGGGCCAGCCGCGAACGCGTCTGCGAACTGGGCCTGGACCATCGGTCGAGAGATCGCATCGGGTGAGCGGACACTGCTCCTCACACCGTGGCCCGAGGCCTTCGCGACCGCGCTCGGCCATGCTCGTGTGACCACCATCGCCCCGGTGCGTGTGCTCGGCGCGCACTTGGTGGCCGACCCGGAGCATCTGCCCATCGCGCCCGGTCGCTTTCAGCACGTCGTCGCTGCAGGTTGGCTGGGCTACGCGCTGAACCCGGAGAATGCTCTCCGCGAGGTCTGCCGCGTGAGCGGTCACGAGGCCCAGATCCACGTCCTGTCCGCGGGCCCCGCCGCTGCGGGCGAGAGCGACATGACGCTGTCTCTGAACGCGCTCGAGCGACTCGGCGCGCGGGTCGGCCTCGTCGAGTGCGCCGGTGTCGCGCGAACGGACTCGGGCATGCCGGCGACGCCCGCGCGCGCCGAGGTGGTTCTCTTGCGGGGCGTCCGTCGCTGCGTCTGACGCGAAGCGCCGGCGCCTGAAACACGAGACCCCGCGCGGCATGGGCCGGCGCGGGGTCTTGACGTTGCGCACCCGGCAGGATTCGAACCTGCGACCTACGGCTTCGGAGGCCGTCGCTCTATCCAGCTGAGCTACGGGTGCCCAAACGTTCGGGCCTTATGCGGGACACGCCGGACCCTGTCAAGCGAATCCGAACGCTTGCGTCGGGGGGCGGTCCGTGGTAAATGCGCCGCCCGTTAAATGAGACCCGCGCCCGTCGGGGCGCGCTGAGCAAGGAGAGTCCTGTGGCTCGTCGTTGTGAGTTGTGTAACAAGGGGCGTCAGGTCGGCCACAAGGTCAGCCACTCGAACATCAAGACCAAGAAGGTCTGGCTGCCCAACATTCAGAAGGTGCGCGCGGTGGTCGACGGCAAGCCCGTCATCCTGAGCGTCTGCACCCGCTGCATCCGCAGTGGCAAGGTCGAGAAGCGCACGGACGCGAAGGCGGCCTGAGGCGCGCTCAGCCCGCGCTGAGTCCAACACGGGCGACGACCTCGAGCTCCACGCGAACATCGCGCGGGAGCCGAGCGACCTGAATGGTCGACCGCGCCGGGTAAGGCTGCGGCATGTGGCGCATGTAGACCTCGTTCACCGCAGCGAAGTCATTCATGTCGGCCAAGAACAGCGTCGCCTTGACGACGTCTGCGAGTCCGCAGTCGGCAGCGGCCAGCACGGCCTTGACGTTGGCGAAGACTTGCTCGGCCTGCTCGGCGGCCGTCTCGCCCACGACCGCCATCGACACGGGGTCGAGCGGGATCTGGCCGCTGCACCAGACGTCCGCGCCGACGCGAATCGCCTGTGAGTAGGGGCCGATAGCGGCGGGCGCACCCGCCGAGGCCACGACGGTCTTGGCGGGCGCTGTGATCACGCCTGCAAGTCCGACGGCTCGGCCGAGATCGTGGCGTTGCGGATCGAGGCGTCCGGCTTGCGGCTCGCCTCGCCTTTGTGCTGCGCCTTGCTCACCTGCCGCTCGATGCGCGCGATCGCCTCGTCCGCGGCCTTCACGGGCTCGTCGGCATCAGCCGTCGCGTTGAACTCATGCTTCGCGGCGTGAAAGTGGACGTTGACGTGGAAGCGACCCGCGTCGTGCGTCAGCGATACGCGCACCTGAAGCTTCTGCCCCAGCCGAGCCTCAAGCTTCGAGAGCTTCTGCTCGATGCGGTCCCGCAGCATGTCCGTGGGCGTAACGTCCTTGCCAACGAGTTCCAGGTTCATCCTGACCTCCCACACGGCCCCGGGTGCTCTGACCGGTCCGCGGTCTGCGCAGTGCGAGCATGGTTCAAAAGAGCACCCGAACCCCCAGGCTCGCGTTGAGTCGAACGACTGTTGAGGCGGCTTTCGGCAAGTTTTCGCCGGCGAAGAACCAGTCCAGGCCGACTTGGCCGACGACGCCCACGCCCTCGAGCAGGTCGTGCACGACGCCCGCGCCGACCTCCAACCCGTAAAGCGTCTTCGGCATCACAAAGACAGGAACACCGGCTCCCAGAAAGAAATGCCATGGCGCCAGATTTCGAACGAGGCGCGCCTGCGGCGTGAGGCCGAGCGCGACGACGTCCTCGAGCTGAAGCGTCACGCCGACGCCCCACTCACTCGTAAAGTCATTGTCGAGCACGACGCCCAGATCGACGTCCAGCGCGGTCGGCGCCCGCTGACTGACCGTGTCCACCCGCTCCAGCCCCGAAGCGAGCGAGGCGTCGATCATCACGTTGAGCGCCTGAGCGTTCGCGTCTGCCGCGAACAGTGGCATAAGAAGTGCACCCAAGCGGGGTGCGAGCGACTTGATTCCGATTCGGCGGCTTCCCAAAAGCTTTCCTTGGGGGGACGTTCGGACGCTCTGAAACCTTTTTTGACGGTAGCGTGACAACATGGCGACGGCAAGCAAATCGACTCTGGGCGCGGCGTGCGTCGTCTTCGCGGCGCTGTTGACCCTCACGGGGTGCGGACGCCGCGAGGCGTGTGTGCTCCAGAGTGACTGTGCGCGGGACCAAGTGTGCTTCGCGGGGGCCTGCGCGCCGGCGTGTGACGACGTCTTCGACTGCCCCATCGGCCTCGGCTGTGTCTCGGGCGCGTGCGTTGTCGAGGTCGACGCCGCGCGGCCTCGCCCGTGCGACCCGGACTCGGAGACGTGCGCCGCCGATGGCGGGGCGGGTGATGCGTCGGCCACCGACGCGCTGGCGTCCGATGCAGGGGCGGATGCCACGGTCGGGGACGCCGTCACCGCAGATACCGGCGCGACCGACGGTGGGGCGACCGACAGCGGCGGGACCGACGGCGCACCGACCGACGGGGCCCCGACCGACAGCGGCGGGACCGACGGCGCCCCGACCGACGGCGCCCCGCGCGGAGACAGCGACTTGACGCCCCTCGCCATTGACCTGACGGGCGCGTGGGCCGTGACGCAGACGGTCGAGCTGTCGAGCGACCCGGAGTTCTCCGAGGGGGACGTGACGAACTTCATCGCGACGCTCGCGCGGGACGGCGGGCCCGACCGCTACACGCTCGTCTTCATCGACACGCGCGGCCAGCGGCTCGAGACGGTCGTCGCGCTCGACTTCCGAGCGCCCAACGGCCCGCTCGACTACCAGTTCGAGTACATGCGGCCCCAAGCCGTCGCGCCCGCGGGCTGCACCGCCAGCGTCCGCACTTTCCAGCGCGGTCAGGTCAGCCACGCCGACATGCCGCCGCTCCAGCTCGACGGGCGCGAGGAGCGACGCCTCGTCTTTGAGGGCGACGCCTGTGCCGCGGCCCCAACGACCGTTGTCTCCACGGTGCACTGGGTCCAGATCCCCGTGCCCTCGCCGGGCGATGTCGGGCCGCCCAGGGATGCAGAGCCGGCCAGTGATGCAGAGCCGGCCAGCGACGCGGGGCCAGTGGGCGACGCTGGGCCGCCTATGCCAGCTCCAGATGCACGTTGAAGTAGATGCAGGCGATCGACATCAGCAGGTACAGGCCGATCACCGCCTGCAGGCTGCGGTCCTTGAGGACGAGCTCGGTCGGTGAGCCGCCCTTGCCCCGCTGGTGCACCAGAAACAGGTAGCGAAAGATGCCAAAGAGCACGAGCGGCACGGTCAGGACGAGCGCGTTCGTGCCGACCTTCGCGACGGTGCGCGGGTCAATCGTGTAGAGCGCGTAGCTCATGACGGTCATCGACGCGAGCGCGGCGACCATCTTGTCGATGAACTGCAGCGAGTAGTCGGCCAAGTTGCCCCGGTGCTGCGCGGCGTCGTCCCCCAGGCTCTCGAGCTCGTTGCGGCGCTTACAGAAGCCCAGAAACAGCGCGATGAAGAACGTGCAGATAAGCAGCCAGGGGCTGATCGCGACGCCGATGGCGAACGCGCCCGCGGAGACGCGAAACAAGAAGCCGAGCGCGATGGTGAAGACGTCCAGCAACACGACGTGCTTGAGCCACAGCGAGTAGGCCAAGTTCATGACGCCGTAGGTTGTGAGGACAACGCCCGCCGCGGGGTCGAGGCTATAGCCGAGCGCGAGCCCAAGCGGCCCGAGCAGCGCGGCCGTGGCGAGCGCCGCGCCGCGGCTGACCTGACCCGCTGCGATCGGGCGCAGGCGCTTCTTGGGGTGAACGCGGTCGCGCTCGAAGTCAGCGACGTCGTTGACCAAGTAGATGCTGCTCGCGACGAGGCTGAAAGCCCCGAAGACCAGCAGCGAGCGCACGCCCAGGTCGACGTTCGTCAGGTTGCGCGAGAAGACGAGCGCCGCGAAGACGAACGCGTTCTTGATCCACTGGTGGGGGCGCAGCGCCCTGAGCAAGTGCATGGCAAGGCCATATCACGACGGGGCGCTTTTGTCTTGCGTGCCGTTTTGACCTCTGATAATGAGCCGCCCTCACCGCGGGCGATTAACTCAGCGGTAGAGTGCTTCCTTCACACGGAAGAAGTCGCAGGTTCAAATCCTGCATCGCCCACCAGAGAGCCCCTGAGTCATCAGGGGCTTTTTTTTTACCGCCCGACCTTCGAGGAGAGAACCATGAAGAAGTCTGCGCTTGCCCTCATCCCGCTCCTCGCCGCCGCGCCCCTGTGCTCGGCGAGCGCCCTCGGTAGCTTCGGCGCGCGCGCCGGCTACGGCCTGCACTTCTCCGATCCCGAGGACAAAGGCACCGACGAGCCGACGTCGTTCGTCGGCGGCGCGGCGTGGAAGCTCGACGTGCTCGTCGCCGCGATCGAGGTCGACCTGCTCTACCGCCGCGC
>Ga0114972_10001581_pt1 | contig 17090 bp, 18 predicted proteins | sample M_140807_EF_Meta_FD_87354 | JGI IMG/M metagenome (GOLD analysis project Ga0114972, IMG submission 87354) | Freshwater microbial communities from Lake Montjoie, Canada to study carbon cycling - M_140807_EF_MetaG | ecosystem: Environmental > Aquatic > Freshwater > Lake | place: Lake Montjoie... | reverse complement strand
GCCATAGCGCTCCAGGGCTGTGGGTTCCCGATCTTCCGCCTCGGCAGCGAGCTCGGCCCCGGACGCGTCCAGCCGTTGCAGCCGGCTGACCTCGGGCTCGGCCCTGCCATCCTCCTTGGCGTTGGCGCTGGGACGGGCGGGGGGGACGGCCAGCGGATCCGCAGCATTCTTGGCCTCGGGGCGCCATTGGCGCACCAGCAGATCTTCGCTGAGACCCTCCTGGGCCAACAGGCGGGCGCCCAGTCGTGGGTCGTTCACCAAGGCGATCAGCAGGTGGGGCACCTCCAAGCGGCGCTCTGCCCACTGGGCCCGTTGGCGATCCGCTTCTTCCAGCAGCTCTTCGAGGGACTCGCCGATGTAGAGGATGTCGTCCCGTCCGGGGGGCTGGTCCGCGCAAAACGCCTCCAGCCGATCCAACAAACGATCCTCGTCAATGGGCAGGGACTCACTCCAGGCCGCGAAGCGTCGATCCAGCAGCAGGGCCAGCAGCAGGTGCTCAACGTCCATCGAGCCATGGCGCCAGCGACGGGCCTGGTCCTGGCTGGCGATCAACAGATCCCAGGCGGCGTCACTGAAGCGCTCGGGATCGGCGGTGAGACTGGACGGGGCCGCACTTAACGCAGGGGACTCGGCAGGCATGGGCGGCTGATCTCAGGAGGCCAGGGCGGGGGGGATTGGTGGTGGTGATGTCTGAATCAGTTCGATGCGGTACCCATCCGGATCCTCCACGAAGGCAATCACGGTGCTGCCGTGCTTCATCGGTCCTGGCGGTCGCACCACCTTGCCGCCCCGTTCGGCCATGGCCGCGCAGGTGGCCACGATGTCCTCCACGCCGATGGCGATATGGCCGTAACCGTCGCCGAGGTCATAGGCGGCCGTATCCCAGTTATGGGTGAGTTCCAGCACGGTGGTTTCCCTTTCTGAGCCATACCCCACGAAGGCCAGGGTGAAGCGGCCTTCGGGATAATCCTTGCGCCGCAGCAGACCCATACCGAGGACCTCGGTATAGAACCGCAGGGAGCGCTCTAAGTCGCCCACGCGCAACATGGTGTGGAGTAGTCGCATCGGCGGGGCACCCGGGGGGATGGGGAGGGACGGGGAATCCATCCTGGCCATTGTGACGAGACGGACGCCCGATTTGCCCAGACGGGCACGAGGAACACATGTCCGGGAGATGGGGCCCCATAGGATCGCGCCGAACAGCCTTGGACTTGTGCTCGACTCCCTCGACCTCGTGATCGATTCGATCGTGGCTCGCGAGGTCCTTGACTCCCGCGGCACCCCCACGGTGGAAGCCGAGGTCTATCTCGAGGGGGGCGCCACCGGACGGGCGATTGTGCCCAGTGGTGCCAGCACGGGCGCCCATGAAGCCCACGAGCTGCGCGACGGCGATGGGCGCCGCTACTTCGGCAAGGGAGTCAGCCAGGCCGTCGAAAACATTGAAGAGCGCATCGCCCCGGCGCTCTGTGGACTCTCTTCCCTGGATCAGGGCGCCGTCGATGGGGCCATGTGCGAACTGGATGGCAGCGACAACAAATCCGCCCTCGGCGCCAACGCCATTCTGGCGGTGAGCCTGGCCAATGCCCACGCCGCCGCCAGGGGCCTGGGGTTACCCCTGTACCGGTACCTGGGCGGACCGATGGCCAATCTCCTGCCCGTACCGCTAATGAACGTCATCAACGGCGGGGCCCACGCCTCCAACAACATGGATTTCCAGGAATTCATGCTGGTACCGCACGGGGCCAACAGTTTCCGCGAAGCCCTGCGCTGGGGCGCCGAGGTGTTCCACACCCTCAAAGGGCTGCTCAAGGATCAGGGGCTCTCCACGGCCGTGGGCGACGAAGGGGGCTTTGCCCCGGATCTGGCCGATAACGCCGCCGCCGGCGACCTGCTGGTCCAGGCCATCGAAAAAGCCGGCTACCGCCCCGGTGATCAGATCTCCCTGGCCCTGGATGTCGCCAGTACGGAGTTTTTCAAGGACGGACGTTATGCCTTTGGTGGGGGTCTGTATACCAGCGCTGAGATGGTCGACCAACTGGCCAACCTGGTGAGTCGCTTTCCGATCGTTTCGATCGAAGACGGGGTGGCGGAAGATGACTGGGAAGGTTGGGCCCTGCTTACCGAAAAACTCGGCAGGACGGTACAACTGGTAGGGGATGATCTGTTCGTGACCAACACAGCCCGCCTGCGGCAGGGCATTGAGCGGGGCGTGGCCAACTCGATCTTGATCAAGGTGAATCAAATCGGATCGCTCACCGAAACTCTGCAGGCGATCGATCTGGCCGGGCGAGCCGGATACACCAGTGTGATCAGCCACCGCAGCGGTGAAACCGAAGACGTGACCATTGCAGACTTGGCGGTGGCCACCCGTGCCGGCCAGATAAAGACCGGCTCACTCAGCCGCAGTGATCGGGTAGCCAAGTACAACCAACTTCTGCGCATTGAGGACGATCTGGGTACCCAAGCCATCTATGCCGGCAGGGACGACCGGGGACCCCGCGGTAAGGCCTGAATGTCTGGCCCTTGGCCCTGGCACCCTGGGAACCGGTAGGCGGATATGCTGGATCGGTTGATCCCTAAGCAGCTCAGCTGCCGATTTCATGGCCCTATTTGATGACCTGATTAGCGGTGTGGTGAATTCCGTTGCCGGCGACAAGGCTCAGGCCTTCAACGATTTCTTCAAAACCAACGGCGGCCTCCCAGGTCTGTCCCAGAAGTTTCAAAACGGCGGGGCCGGCGAACTATTCGCCAGCTGGGTGGGTACGGGGGATAACTCCCTGATCAGCCCCGATCAAATTGACAAGATTCTGGGCAGTGGTCCGATCCACGACCTCGCTGTCAAGCTGGGAGTCGATACCAAACAAGCCTCGGATTTCATCGCCACCAAACTGCCCGAACTCGTCGATCGTCTCACCCCTGACGCCAAGATCGAGCCCGATGCGGCCGCCAAACCCCTGCCGCCCGCCCCTCCCATCGCCTGATCATCAACAGATTCAACATCCCCCTTTAGGTTTGTGAGACTTTAAGACCCGTCCAAAGACGGGTCTTTTTTATGGGCTCGGCGGCATGAAGAACCCAGGTCTCTGGCCGGCTTAAAATCATCGGCAGGGAACAACGAATGATGGGTGCTTCACCTCCGTCACAAACCATTGACATCGACTCCCTGATCGAAACAGGTCAATGGCCGCTAGCTGAAATGCTGCTACGCCAATCTCTGTTGCAAGATCCCCGATGCGCTTGGTCGGAGGATGCACTGGGGCGAATCGCCGCCAATCTCGGTTTGTTTGAAGCAGCCGCCGAGCACTTTCGCAGGGCCATGGCCCTCGCTCCAGACTGGACGGATCCCGCCATCAACCTCGAAGCAGCCCTCAGCTTCGCAGACTTGCTTGGGGACCCATCGAAGGGAGATCCATCCGAATCCGGGCCACCACGACGGCTCTTGATCAAAGCCTGGGGCTTTGGGTTTTGGTCCGATGTGTTTCATGTGCTCTCCCAGCTCCTGCTGGCTGAAATCAGCCAGCGTCAACCGATGATTCACTGGGGCTGGAACAGCCTTTACCGCCGCAGCGATTCATTCAATGCCTTCGAGCATTTTTTTCAGCCCCTTCCGCAATCCAGCCTTCAAGATCTAGAGAATCTTCAATATCTCTCCGACACCGAGATCTGGCCACCCAAATGGAAGCGCCAAAATCTCTGGGAAGGCGGTATTAACCAGGCTTTTGGCCCTTACTCACGAATCGCTGGCCTCTATCTACTGAATCGGCCGGAACCTTTGGTTGTCAGTGATTTCTTTACAGCCATTCTCGACCTATTGCCCTGGATTCCAACCAGCCACCCCCTGCGGGGATCCAGCGTTGAAGGGGCCTACAGAGCCCTGGCCCAGAAATACCTGACACCCCGGGAAGAGATCTTGGCAACCAGTGAGAAATTCATTGCAAACCATCTCGACCAGAAGCGATTCCTGGCCGTACACCTCCGTGGCCTTGACAAAATAAGTGAGCACAATCAAGTGGAACAAGAATATCTCGTCACTCAACAACATATTGAAGACCATCTCGACCGCTTTCCTGATGAGCCCATCTTTCTGATGACCGACGATCTCAATCTCCTCGATCAATTTAAAGGCCGTTATGGCCAACGCATCATCACCAATGCTTGTCAAAGGGCTTCAGGTCCCCTTGGTCTCCACAAACTGCCCGATCAAGATGGAGTCCGCCTTGGCCAGGAAGTGATGGTGGACACCTACACGGCAACCCGGGCACGGGCCTTCATCGGCCATGGCCAATCCAACACCTCCCTAGCCGTGGTTTACCTCAAGCCCTGGCCATCCGGAGCCGTCACCCTGGTGGGGCCCAACCTGATGGAGAGCTACAACCTTGTTCTTCATCAACTCTGAATCAATCGTGGGGGGGGGTCAAGCGCTGTGGAGGTGGTCAAGACGACCTTCGCGCTTGAGTCTGGCCTGTAATTTCAGCCAGCCCCACCCCACCGGCAAGGCCAGGGCCGCAGGCACCGCTCCGTAGAGGGGCCGTTGACTGGCCACCATCAAGGCCGTGGCCACCGCCAGGCCCCCCAGCAAAAAGGCTTGGCCACTGATCTGTTGGGTCAGGGCCAAGCGACGCAGCAAACGATCGGTTTCCCCGGCGCGAATCTGAACTTGCAGATCCCCCTGCTCGATCCGAGAAAGGCTTTCATCGAGCCGCCGGGGAATGCCCAAAGCCCGCGACCCCACATCCGCCGCCTGTCGGGTGATCTCATTGAGGAGTTCGCTGGGGCCGTTGCCGCTGGAGGTCATGAGGGGCAACAGGTATGGACGGGCAATCGCCACGAGGTTAAAGCCTGGATCCAGGCTTTTGCCGACGCCCTCGAAAGTCGAGAGCGCCCGCATCACAAAAATCAAGTCGGCCGGCAACCGAAACGGCTGGCCATAGACCAGGTCATAGAGGTCGCCAGAAAGACGATTGATCAGATCCGCACTGAAGGGGGGGGTCAGGGCCTCCTGAAGCATTAAGCGCACCATGCGACGCACGGGTCCCTGATCAATCCCCCGGGCCAGCACCCCGGCCTCCTGCAACTCCTCCACCAGGGACACCGCATCCCTGGAAACGGCGGCCCGAACCATGCGGCCAAGACGCAAACGCAGGCGTTCGGAGATCTGACCCATCATGCCGAAGTCGTAATAAATAAGCGCCCCGTCGGCAGCCACCGCCAGGTTGCCGGGATGGGGATCGGCATGGAAAAAACCAAAGCGCACCAGCTGCTGGAGATAGCTGGTAGCTCCCTTCTCGGCTATCGCGATGGGATCAAGGCCCGCCTCCATAAGGGCCGAACGATCAGTGATTTTGATGCCAGGAACATAATCGAGGCAGAGAACTCGCCGCGAACTCAGCTCCCAGACAACGGCAGGAATGCGAATCCCTGGATCCTCTAGAAACTGCTGGCGAAAGCGGGCGGCATGTTCGGCTTCCAGACGGAAATCAAGCTCCCGCAGCAGCACCCGTCGGCATTCCCGCGCCATCGCCACCCAGTCGCTGGCCCCGCCCCAGCGAAAATAACGCTGAACCCAGACCATCACTGCCGCCACCTGTTGCAACACCTCCAGATCGAGCCGAAACAGTCGCTCCAGACCGGGGCGTTGCACCTTCAGCACAACCTGGCGGCCACTCCGCAGGCTGGCGCGATGGACCTGGGCCAGGCTGGCCGATCCCAGGGGGATGGTCTCTAGATCAATGATCTCAACGCAGCGTTCTGCCAATTCCTCCTGAATGATGGCTTCGACGACCGGAAAAGCAAAGGCCGGCACGTTGTCTTGAAGCCGCGCCAATTCTTCGACCACGTCAGCGGGCAAGACATCGGGCCGGGCCGAAAGCAACTGACCCAATTTGATGAACGCCGATCCCAGTTCGAGAAACTGTTCCGTCAACCAATGGGCCAGCCGTCGCTGGCGACCCAACCGCCTCTCAACGGTCATGCCCCCGGGATAGGTCCAGCGGCGGCCGTCCCACCAGAGGCGAGCCACCAGGGTCAAGGCCAGAAGCCAGATGCGCAGGGGCCGGCCCAGGTGCCATCGAGACGATCGGGGCGAAGGCTCCGGCATCAGGAGCGACCCGGACCCTGTTCAAGCCGTTGGGTGAGATGCGCCACCCGCGCCCTGAGACCATCAATCAGGTCCTGGGGGTCAGAGGCGGAAGGCCGCGGGTCCTGGGGGGCGGCAGACGGCCAGGCGGAGCCGGCAGGAGCACCTGGGGCAGGGTTGGCACCGCCGGCAAAGGGACCTCGCTCGAGGCGCTTAGCCTCCAACTCCACCTCTTCCCAGAAAACCGACCATTCCTGCTGCATCTGTCCCGGTGCCTGCTGGGCCAGTTCGGCCAGCTGGGCCGCCGAATCGAGCAGGCGATGGCCAAGCCTGGCGCTGAGACGGTTGAAGGCCGCCTGGAGAAGGGATTGGGGGGCGCTCATGTCCAAGCAACGATCGTGTGCCGACTGTGGCAGATCAGGGAGGGTTAGGGGCGGCCCCAGGCGGGGTGGTCGCCGCCGGATCCGGGGCGGGGGAGGGGGCGGGTTCCTGAGGGGGCAGCAAGATTGGCTCCGGGGTCGGGGCCTCGGGATCCGGGCCATGGTTCAGAGCCTCCAAACGGGCCCGGTCCACCTCGCTACGGGCAGCATCCCGTCGCTCCTGGTTGCGCTGCTCCTGGGTGGCTTTTCGACTTTCCTCCTCCTGACTCTGGCGCTGCTGCCGCCGCTGCTCGGCCCAACGATCCAAATCACCGGACAGGGACTGGCCCTCGGCTCCGAAACGCTTTTGCAACTCTCCCAGTCGGGTGCCAGGGGTGTCTTGAGCCGAAAAAGAGGGAATCACCGCGTTCGTCGCGGATGACCCCAGGCGGCTCAGGCGCTGGGTCAAGCCAAAGCCAAGGCTGAAACAAAGCCCGAACACCAACCAACGCCACCAAGGCCCTTTCGCCCCTTCAGGGCGGGGGCTACCGGTCCCAGGGGACCGTGGGGCTTGGGGTCTGGCCGGCACCATCGGGGCAGGAGATGGGGATCAGGCCATCTTGCCTGGGCAGACCCCATGGGGCCAAAGCCCAGGCGTAATTTGGAGGCCCAGGATAGGGACAACAATGACCCCATTCCCCTATCCCACGGGGTTCCATGGCCGATCCCTTAGACCTCTGGATCCTGGAGGACGACATCGCTCTCTGTCAGCTGATCGCCGAACAGTGCAAGCGGCAGAATTGGAATCTGCAAGCGTTTCATGAGCCCCGCAGCCTGGAAGCCGCCCTGGCCGAGACATCTCCCATGCTCCTCCTGCTCGATCAGATGCTCCCCGAAAAATGTGGCACAGATGTTCTTGCCAGCCTGCGCTTGCGAAACCATCAGTTTCCGGTGCTGATGCTTTCGGCGATGGGGGCCCCAAGCGATCGGGTGCTGGGGCTGGAATCGGGAGCAGATGATTATATCAGCAAGCCCTTTTTATTCCGGGAACTACAACTACGCATTAAAAAACTGATTGAAACCCAGGCCCAAGTCAAGCCGCCATCGCCCACACCCATCGTTCTCCGCCTGGCCAACCTGCGATTCGAAACCGGACTGCATCGGATCCACACCGACCAAGGCCATGGGATCCGATTGAGCCGAGGCGAAAGCGCTCTCCTGCTGGCCTTCTGCTTGAAACCTAACGTTGTGATCTCCCGCCAAGCCCTTGCCCAACTCACTGGCAGCCTGGTGGATCCGCAACGTAGCCGAACCTTTGATGTGCGCATCTCCCGGCTGCGACGAATCCTTCGCGAACTTACCGGCGGGGAGGACCTGATCCGTCCCCAAAGGGGAGAAGGTTACCGACTGGAAGCCACTGTCCTTGAAGAAGGTGCCTAGGTGGTGGGGAGCAAGGGGGCAACAACCCGGCTGAATCGTCGGGATTGGTTGGATTTGCTCAGTTTTTGTAGCCTGGGCTGGGGCTTAAGCTTTACTCTATTGCTGGTGCTATTGCGCACTTTCTTAGAGCCCCAGATTGTGGCAGAAAGCAGCTTGCGCATTAGTCTCAGTGTCAAGCTGATGGAAGAAGTACTCAAAAAAATTCCCCTCGATCGTGTTCCTGCCGGTGCTGTTCTAAAGCGGTCGATCCAGGGACCTGAAGGCAATGCAGGTGATCAAAGTCGCTTCGAAAAATTATTAGCCGCTGATCTCAAACACACCTATGGCTTGGATCGCCGAATTCAGCCAGACAGGCCTCCCCTTGAAGATCCTTGGGGCGGTTACTGGATTGAATTAGTGTCCCATTATGATCCGCCCGTTTGGCTTTATCGACCGGCCCGTCTGGGCGGCAGCAGTATTTGGTATCTCCCCCTACTGCGCTCGCTTGCCACGGCAAGTGGCATCTTGGCCGGGATCACCATGTTTTTGAAACGACGGGTGGAGAGCCCCTTTATGGATGTCCTCAAAGGATTACCGGAAACCGTCATTCCGCCCCTACCCCTGATCCCAGAACAAGGGATCGCGCCGCTGCGCTTGATGAGTGTGCGCATCAATCGACTCATGGAGGGAATAAATAGCTCCGCCGATAGCCGACGCACCCTTCTGCGTGGACTGGTCCATGACATATCCGGCCCCCAAACCCGAATGGGACTCCAGATCGAATCCCTTGAGTTACAGCTTGAAGGCAAGCCAATGGAGGCCGTGGCCATCAAAGCGCTCAGCAATGATCTTGAGCAACTTCGCAAGATTACAGAGCAATTAGTATTATTAGCCGAAAAAGATCAAACCAGTCTTAAATGCGAACAAATAGCCTTGGACGATTTGTGCCTCAGGGTGAAAGCCAGCTACCCGATCGCTTCAGTCAAGGTTGACATGGGGCGACTACTCGTGCAGATTGATTCCACCGGTATGGAGCGATCCCTCCATAATCTGATTGATAATGCTTTGGAATACGGCCGTGCACCTGTACTCATCCAGGCCTGGCGAGAAAACGATGTATTGTCCATACAAATTGATGATCACGGCCTTGGATTATCCTCGCCGACGATTCCCAACATGCCCTACCAAACCCATGCCCATGACCGCCACCGAAAGCTTCACCAAGGACTGGGACTGAAGATTGTCGAACAATTTTGCCATGATCATGGAGGCCAACTGATGCTGGATCAATCCAAGGCCGGCGGCCTAAGGGCAACGATGACACTGAAAAAAAATTCATTGGGCTTGCCAATTTTTCTAAAAAATTGAACAAGATGGGCTTACTTTCCCTATTTGAACGAACAGATAAACTTGATAACGAGCAAAAAGTTGCTAGAATTCTTCAATAGCCACCCCGCGGGCAATACGCCCAAGATCGGTCCTTTCATCCGTTGTAATGCGGTGGGGCACACCACTGATAATACGCTCAAAGTTAGAGAATGAATCCTTAATTTCGGGTCCGTTCCCCGTAATCACGAATTCGCGGATGCCTTTGTCGTGCCAAGAACCCCGCATTTTGAACACATTCAGAGCACGGGCCATCTCGCCACGTATTTCCACATACTGCAACAGTAAAATGGTATCGGTAATAGTGGATATATGGGAGTCCGTGATGGAATGACTACCCATAAACTCTTCAGATGTATTCGTAAAGAACCCGGCAATCTCCTCCTGCTTTGCATAGCCAGTGACCCCAATCACAAACTGACGGAAGGCATTATGGCTAACGCCACGGGCCAAGGCAGAAAGTGAATCGATGGCCATTCGAGATGGCTTAAATTCACTGATTTCTGTTTTAATAATTTGTAGGTGATCTTCCAAGCCAGTGGATTCGGGATAGGCACAGATAATTTTCAGCAGGCCATCCTGTTCCATTTGTTCAAAGTCGATGCCCCAGCTCGTGGCATTGCGGAGCAGTTGGGCTCTTGATTCCTCATAGGCAAACAAAATCGCCCTTTCTTTACTGCCACAGGCGTCTTCTATAAACTTACTCACCAAAAGCGTCTTGCCCGTTCCCGTTGCACCTGTGGCTAAAATGATCGAATCCTTAAAGAAACCACCGCCACACATTTCATCCAGACGCGGTACTCCCGAACTCAGCCGCACATTGGAGGATCGCTGGGTCAGTCGCATGGCTCCCAAGGGAAAGATGTTGACGCCATGGGCTCCCATGGTGAAAGGAAATTCACCTTTCATGTGGGTTGTGCCACGGAGTTTGAGGATTTCAACCGTACGACGACGACGTTCCCCCTCCAAGACATTACGGAGAATAACTACATTATCACTAACAAATTCTTCCACTCCATAACGGGCAATAGGACCATATTCATCAATGCGCTCCGTGGTCATCAACGTCGTTACACCAATCTCCTTGAGACGGGCAATCAGCCGAAATATCTCCCGTCGCACCACAGAAACCGCATCGTATTGCTGAAAAACAGCCGTTATGGAATCAATGGCCACCCGACGGGCTTTGTATTTACGAATAGCGTAATTAATCCGTTCAATAAGACCTGAAAGATCAAAGCTCCCTGCCACATCCTGTCCCTCTGGATCTGGCGAGGCATCAAGGATAAAAAGCTTATCCTGCTCAACCATTTCACGAAGATTCCACCCAAAGCTGGCCGCGTTACGCAAAATATCAAGGGGTGACTCTTCGAAGGTCACAAATATGCCGGGCTCGTTAAAATCCCGTATGCCATTATGTAGGAAATTAAGCGAAAATACGGTTTTACCAGTACCGGAAGTTCCGCTGATCAACGTCGAACGTCCAATGGGCAAACCTCCATGTAAAATATCATCAAAACCCTCCATCCCCGTCGGGAGCTTCTGCACCTGCATCAGGGCATTGCCGGGGGTGTTAGTGGATAGGCTGGGGTCCTGCATGAAATGAGAAAAATGAGGTTTAATTCAGAATGAAACGAAGTTTAAGGGGGTTTAACCAATCAGCTTTCCGGATCAGGGCCACCATAAAGACCATCATCGAGGTCGTATGCCTCGTCGTTCAGCTCCTCATAAAGCAAATCGAGACCAATCAAAACCCTTTCGCGATCGGATAGGTCACCAATGATGCGCCGTACGGGAGGTGGCAAAATCTTGGCAAGGGTGGGGGTCGCCAAAATCTTGTCTTCCTCTGCCAGCTGGGGATTCTTCAGGACATCAATTACTTTCAGGGCATAAACTCCCCGAAACTCGGTCTCAAGAATATTGCGCAGCGTTTTGAGAGCCCTCATCGAATTGGGGGTGTTCCCTGCGACGTAAAGCTTGAGGATGTAGGTCTTGCGAGGTGGCATTTCTAGGACTGGTCCATGGTAAATGAAGCTGCTGACTTAGGAAGGCCACCCTTCATACCCGCCAAGCCCAGGGGGGCATCGGGAGGAACGGAACGACGGTACATCTCACAAAGATGGGCCATCACGTCAAGAAGCGCAAGGCGGTAATCCTGGAGAAAATTGTTTTTGTGGCCCTCTAGCTTGATTTGCTTATCATACTCGTCGATCAAATTCATGTGAATTTCGACGGTGTCGGTGATCGGTAAATCACTAAAAAAAGCGGTGTTAACGAAACTTTCTAGGGCCTGGTTAGCGGCCGCGGGATCATGAAAATAACTGATCAACAGGTCCCTGTAAGTGAGTTTAAGGGAATCAAGAAGATCCTTGCGTTCGCTCTCGCCAAGATTTCGCAGAAAACGTGAAGGATCTCGCTTGTAGTAGATCCCCAGATAACCCAGGCGACCATTGAGGCGATTGGCCAACTTCCAACGATCGCTCGCATCCTTGCTCGGCCCTGCCCCCTGGCTGCCGCCGTTGGAAAGGCCCCGTCGCAGGAAACGGGAAACAGCCGCATCAAACGAATAACTCAACTGCACCAACTGGTCGGCAGGCAGATGAACCTCGGCGTCGTGATACTCCTGCCGACCCGTCACCTCTCCGATCACCACCGCGGGCAGCAACAACCCCTTGTCCCCCAAGGCGCGAAGAACATCGGGAGCGAGCACCCCCTGTTCCAGCAGGACCGCATCGAATTCGTCCCGGCGTCGATCCAGGACCTCTACAGGATTCTCACCGGGATCCAGGGACACCAACTGGTAGCGCCCACCTTGAAGGCAATGACCACAGGCCTGGGAGAGCCTTGGTTCGTTGAGCAAGGAAGCGATGGTGAGCAGGGGCTCGGGCATCGAGCAGGGAGGGGGGCTAGGTCCAAAACCTTGGGCATCTTGACGAAAAGAGGCTGGAAACGCGAGGATCTGTGATTGTCTTTTGAAATTCGTGAGTCCAGGCCCAATGGTGGCAACCTCTTCGGGGGTGACTGCCAGCCTGGCCGCGCCCGCCTGCCCCATGACCGATTCCGCTCCAACCCCAGGCAACGCCTACGCCATCGTCGAGGCCTCCGGCCAGCAGTTCTGGCTGCAGCCCAACCGCTATCTGGACCTCGACCGTCTTGATGCCGACGTCGACAGCACCGTCACCCTCGACACCGTCCTGTTGGTGAAGGATGCCAGCGGCACCACCCTGGGCCGTCCCTATGTGGAGCAAGCCAAGGTGCAACTCAAGGTTTTGGCCCACCGCCGGGGCCCGAAAATTATCGTGTACAAGATGCGGCCCAAGAAAAAAACCCGTCGTAAAAACGGCCACCGCCAGGAGCTCACCAGGGTGATGGTCCAATCCATCACGGTGGCGGGCAAGCCACTCGCCTGACCCTAACGGTTCTTACTTTGGGGTAATCCCCCTTTCCACAACCCTTCCCGTCCCCCCCATGGCCCACAAGAAAGGCACAGGTTCAACGCGCAACGGCCGCGACTCCAACTCCAAGCGGTTGGGGGTTAAGGCCTACGGCGGCGAAACCGTTACTGCAGGTTCGATTCTGATCCGCCAACGCGGCACGGCCGTCATGCCCGGCCTCAACGTCGGCCGCGGTTCTGACGACACCCTCTACGCCCTTGTGGCCGGGGTCGTCAAGTTCGAATCGATCAAACGGGGACTGCGGAACCGCAAGCGCATCAACATCGCTGTCGCCTGAGCTGGCCGCGCTCCCCTGCGGATTTCTGGTCCTCGACAAGCCCCCAGGGCCCACCTCCCACACCTGTGTGAACAAGGTGCGCAGGGCCTATGGGCTCCGCAAGGTGGGTCATGGGGGCACCCTCGATCCTGCGGTCAGTGGGGTGCTTCCCATCGCCCTAGGGGCCGCCACCCGCCTGCTGCCCTACCTGCCGGGGATCAAGGCCTACGAAGGCACGATCCAGCTGGGGCTGCGAACCCGCAGCGATGACCTCGAAGGGGAAGTCATGGAGCGGGCCCCCGTTCCTGATCTGACGGTTGCTCAACTGGAAACCCTGCTTGAGCCCTTCAGGGGAACCCATCTCCAGTTGCCTCCCCAGGTCTCTGCAGTCCATGTCAATGGTGAACGGGCCTATGCCCTGGCACGACGCGGTGAAGTGGTGCCCCTGGAGGCCAGGAGCGTCACCCTTCACGAACTCAGCCTCCTGGACTGGAATGGCGAACTGGGGCAGATCTCCCTCCGAGTGCGCTGTTCCGCCGGCACCTACGTTCGCGCCCTCGCCAGGGATTTAGGTGAACAGCTGGGCTGCGGTGGTGCCCTCGCCCAGCTTCGCCGCAGCGAAGCCCTGGGCTTCACCCTCGCCCAGGCCGTACCCCTGGAAAACCTCGATCTGGATCCCCGGCCAGCCCTTCTGGATCCCCTGCTGGCCCTGCCCCATCTTGACCGGCGCCACTTGACGGCAGCGGAAGAGGTGGACTGGAACTGTGGGCGCCGACTCTCGGCATCAGCCAGTCACCTGGAGAACGAAGCCGTGGCGGTTCTTTCCCAGGAGGGTCGGCTCGCCGGCATCGCCCGAGCCGTGGCCGGCGACCAGTTGCAGCCCCGGCTCGTATTTCATGCGGAAAGCTGACCTGGCCCAAGGGACGGGCGGCTGGCAGGATTTTTGCTGCAGGGGCCTGACTGGAGACCACCTGTCCACCGTTCCCCCCCTCCTTTCTGATGGCTGGCCATAGCAAATGGTCCCAGATCAAACGCACCAAAGCCGTCGTCGATGCCAAGCGCGGCGCGGTGTTCACCCGCTTGGGTCGGGAAATCATGGTGGCGGCGAGGGGTGGCGCCGATCCAGCCGGGAACTTCCAGTTGCGCACCGCCATTGAAAAGGCCAAAGCCGCTGGCATGCCCAATGCCAACATCGATCGGGCGATCGCCAAGGGTGCCGGCTCCAGTGGCGCCGACGGCGAACAATTTGAAGCGGTGCGCTACGAGGGCTACGGGGCGGGAGGGGTGGCCGTTTTGGTGGAAGCCTTCACCGATAACCGCAATCGAACGGCAGCGGACCTGAGGTTGGCCTTCGGCAAGCAGGGGGGCAACCTCGGCGAAACCGGATGCGTCAGCTACCTCTTTGTGCAGCGATCGGTGGTCCGTGTCGACCTGAACGGTGGCCAAAATGTTGATGAAGAGGCCTTTTTGGATCTCCTGCTCACCCTTGCGGAAGGGGGTGGTCCTACGGTCCTGGGCTGGCAGATCGAGGCGCATGGGGCCGAAGTCTTTGGAGACTTTGCCGACCTCGAAGCCCTCCAGGATGGTCTGAGACGGCTGGGCCTTGGGGTGAGGGAATGGGAGCACCGTTGGATCCCATTGACGCCCTGTCAGCTGGAGAACACCGAATCGCTGCGGGCCTGTCTGCGCATGTTGGAAGTGATCGAAGACCTGGACGACGTTCGCAGCGTTGTCAGCAACCTGGAGGTGGATGACAACCTGCTGGAACAGATTCTCGAGGCCAGCTGATTCAGGCCATGGCGCCCCACGGGGCTAACCCCCAAGGGCCGCCGCATCCGCCACGACAGTGACATCCGGGTGACCCTGAAGCCAGCTCGCGGGTAGATCGGCCGTTGGGGATTCCCCAAAGGCGCGGCGCAGCACCTCAGCTTTGGCCCCACCCGTAGCCACCAGGAGAATGCGGCGGGCGTTGAGAATCTCCCTGAGACCAAGGCTGATGGCCCGATCTGGCACCTGGGCCGGATCGCCCCCAAAGGCAAAAGCATTGGCGTCTCGGGTGCTGGCGGTCAGGGCGACACAACGGCAGACCACTTCGGGACCACAGGGGGGTTCGTTGAAACCCACATGGCCATTGGCGCCAATGCCGAGGATCTGGAGCCCCAGACCTCCTTTATCCTCCAGCAGGGAGGCATAACGCTGGGCCTCAGCGTCCGGATCACCCCCATCGCCTCGGGGCAGCACCACGGATTCCGCTTCGAGCTGCAGGGGGATCACCAACTGGGAGGCCATGGTGGCCGCAAAGGAGCGGGGATCCCTGGGCGCGAGCCCCACGTATTCATCGAGATTGAAACTGCACCATTGCTGACGCACCCTTTGGCGCTCAGCGGCGGAGCGCCGGGCGAATTGACGGGCCAGGGCCCCATAGACCGGTTCCATGGTGCGACCCGTGGCCAGGCCCAGGGGAAGTCTGGGATCGGCCAAGCGGGAAGCCAACAGCCACGCGGCCACCTGCTCCCCCACGGCCTCGGCATCATCAAGCCGCAGGATCTGCGGTGCATGGCGACCGCCTTCCCAGGTTGCCGGGCCCGGGAGCCAGGCAGAAGGCTCAGAGGGATCGGGAGCCCAGTTCGGCTCCTTGGTAGTAATGACGCAGGATTTCTGCATGGCTCTTGCCCCGCAGGGCCATGCCGTAGGCCCCCCATTGGCTCATTCCTACTCCATGGCCGTAGCCATGGCCGATGGCCAGCAACCGGGGCAGAGCAACCGGCTGGGCCGACCCCAGGAGCCCCTCGAGGGGAGGCAGGGGCGGTGGGGGGGGGAGCAGGCGGAACCTGAATCCAGGGGACCAACTTGGGGCCGTGGCGACCTCTGGCGTCACCGGACCATCGGGTTCATGGACCGGACCAGCCCCTAAGGCCATGCCCTGGGGCCTGGCCGGAGCCAGGAGCTGGAAGCGCACCAAGGTGCTGCGCAAGCCGAGCCGACGGCGCAATTCGGCGCCGCTCAGCACCAGCTGGCCCCCCGGGCCCGAGACACGGGCTTGGCGGATGCGCCCGGAGGTCGAGGTGACCAAGGGCTCGATGGCGGTGACGCCGCCGATCTCAACGAAGGCGCGACGCAACTCCTGGGGCTCAAAGGACTGGCTCCAATTGCGCAACGGACTGACCTGGTCGAAATCGGGGACGCTAGTGAGATAAGGAAGCTGACGATTCCAGATCTCGCCGCTGTTCTCGGTGCTGCCACCACTGCAACTGTGGAATACGGCATCAATCAGCCGGCCGCGATAAAGCAACACCTGGCCATTGGTCTGGGCGACAGCCAGGCGAGTCGAGGTGGTTTCCGCCCCAGCTCCCTTGTACATCTGACTGGCCACATTGGCCTGGAGATCAAAAAGTTGGCCCGGTCGCCGTTGGGCCATGGCATAGGTGCGAGCGGCCACCGCCTGGGCCCTCAGAGCAGCCAGAGGCCATTGGGCCGGCATCTCACTGCCCACCACACTCGGCAAATAATTTTCGAGGTCAATATGATTGATAGCCTGCAGACGATCACCTAGCGATACGACCCGCAGACGGCCGCGATACCGGGACTCCCCGAGGGGCACTAGGCCACCGGGGGTGGGACTGTCCACCCAGACCTCGGGCCGCTCCCCCGCCAAGACGGTCGGAACGGCGGCCAGAGCGACCGGTCGGCTGGGGTCCCTGGCAAAGGGCCCCGATGGCACCCCCGGCGTCGAGCCAGACCCCTCCAGAATCACCCCGCCGGCCCCAGATCGCAGCCTCAGGCCTTGTCCCGGGCCAAGGACGTAGAGAAGCTGGCCCCTGGCATCACTCAGCCTGAGGCCCGTCCCAGGGGCGCTCAGATCGATGGCAGGGGCGGCCCGCACCAGAATCCTCAAGATGGGATCCGTCTCGACGGGTCGTGCCGGCGAAGCCAGCACGAGGGCCAATGGAAAGACCAAAGCGTGACTCCAACGCCAGCCAGGAAGAAAGGCCATAGCTGGATTGATCAGGGCCCGCCATTGTGCCGCCCCTGGCCCCAGCCGGCCAGGGCCCGTGGCAGCATGCGCCCCCCGGGCAGCACGGACGTGCAGGTCACCTTTCTTGGCACCAGCTCTGGGGTTCCCACCCGGGGCCGCAACG